>Ga0307515_10000309_pt1 | contig 120134 bp, 110 predicted proteins | sample 17_EM_MG_FD_194513 | JGI IMG/M metagenome (GOLD analysis project Ga0307515, IMG submission 194513) | Populus trichocarpa ectomycorrhiza microbial communities from riparian zone in the Pacific Northwest, United States - 17_EM | ecosystem: Host-associated > Plants > Roots > Unclassified...
CGGAGGTACGTATGCAACGGGTAGCGTGTAATTCTCCGTCAGAGTGTACGAGGTTCCGTCAGAGCCGTCAGAGCCGTCCGGAACACCCGGGTGTTTCAGACGGAAATTAGGGTCGTTGCTGATGAACGCCAGAGTGTGTGTTTAAAATAGGACACCAACAGAGGGAGAAGAAATGGCGAAACGGCGATCGGAGGGCGATACGCAACGCGACGCGCGGTATTGATGCTGGGCGCTGAGTAATCCCCCACCGGGGTGTCTCTGACTGCTCTGACGGAGTGCGTCCACTCTGATGGAGCCATTCCGCCCGGACAGAAATGTTTTTTGCTGATGACCCAATTTGGCTTGCATGGACTTACTGAGCATGTTCTTGGCAGTGATCTCTCGTTTCAGCTTTACCATCTCCGTTGCGATTGCATCGTCAACCAGGAGTGGAACTGCATCGTATTTTCTGTTGTCAGAGGCATGTTGACCTGATCTGTAGCGCTGAGCCTATTTCTCCATGAGGGCCTCCCCTTGTCGTCCAGTTGTTTCTGTCAGTTGACATGTCCATCAGCGACTGTGTCCCATTCAGGATCGGCATTTTCACACATTCAGATCATATCTTTGACTTGTTCATGGCAGACGTCTTTGACAGCTTGGAACCAGTTGGTAAAATCATCAGCAACGTCCTCCCGCACGACTACCGGGGGTTGATCGATGCTGTCTTCCTCGCAAGCTCAGTCATCAGCAGTCTACAGTTCCAGACAGCTGAACACCTCAGGCCGTGCATCTGAAAAGTTGCCGGTACCCCTGGAAGCTCACAACATAAGCGCCACCTCTAATTCATTGTCCATTTCACCTCCAGCAGGGTGAAGGTGTACAGCAGCAGGTGTCATGTTTGTGGTTATGGCAATGTATTGAGGCGAAATGTGTGTATTTTGCAGTTAGAACGTCATCTGTGATCCTGGTAACTACTGTTCCTTGAACCAAATTGGGCTCTGGTATGTATAAGGTACAGGAGAAGTCAATCTGAAAGTGTTGCTACCAATGTAGTAGTATGAAGTGACAATACTCTATACTCTGTCTAAGCAAGTATTCTGTATCCTCCCGCCGATCCATTCAATTGCATGGATATGCACATTCTCCTTCCTAGCCCTTGCATCCTGCAGAGTCATACCTTGTGTCCACCATTCCTTTCTCTCCACAGTAGCACCAGAATCCCGATGCAGTTGCAGTTCCAAAGGCAAGGGGTATAGAGTCTAGAAGTACACAATTGAATCGATTTGACAATTGTTGACTACCAGGGGAAAGAGCCCCACAAACAATAGTTGCATATGTCAGCAAGGACATTGCACTGCCCAACTGCTATATGCTTTACATCTTAGCGATAGAATCAATACAGGGACAGGCAATGCTAATGGGAGTGTCATATAGTGGACAGTACTTCTTTACCAATTGTGAGTAGAGGATTTGGAGTATCTATTATCTGCAATGGTGGAGTGAAAGAATGGAATGATAATGTGTTGAGATGGGCCGCAAAGAGTATGACTGATTGGGGATATGTCTTTGGTCTTTGTACTCATGTAACTTGTTCTGAGCATTGAACATCACCAATACCTATTCAACTAGTTTTCATCTGTTGAATCATACAACATCATAAACTAGATCAATCAGATATGTTGATCTCAACAGAGATGCCTGGAATACAGTGCTACATTTTGCACCTTGTTATAGCCAATCAGAGGCAGAGTCCCTGTCAGAGTCACACTTGTAAGACACATTCATTGCAGATGAGATTGTTATATCATGTCAGAGCATACTACTCGGAGACATGTTTATCAGAGCCGGGAATGTCAGAAACCATGTCAGAGACCATGTCAAAGCTGCTCCTGCCAGAGCAAGACATATCAGGGCCACAATTATTAGTACTACATTTATCAGAAACTATGTCAGTGCATACTTTCATACCCAGAATTATCCGAGACCATGTTAGAGCCACACTTGTCATAGCTACATTAATCAAATCAGAATTGTCAGCAACTATATTAGAGCTGTACTTGTCACAGCAGAGTGGCCATAAATTCAATGTAGTTATTGCGATACCAATCTCAGGAGAAAGATATTGATCATCTTAGGAAGGTCATATACTGCAGACACCCAAGTCAAACCAAGTAATCTTCAGTTGTTACACATTGCCATTAGTTCATAATCATGTATCAAGTGTTCACTACTTCATATCCATATGTTTTCCCATTTAAACAATGGCCATTGACTCTGTTATCCAGTCTTAGTTCAAGATCACATTGCTGCAGTAGTTAGAGTTATTACCGGAGTAACGGAAATAGTTGAGCTTTGCATCTATATTTCACTATACAAATTCTTTACAAAAAAAGTAGCATATATCTTCATTAATGATATGATTGCCCTGATATTACTTGTAACTGTGAATGTTCTGTATGGTATGTGAATATTAACTTGTTGGTATGCAAATCAGTATTAAAAATCATGTGTGTAACTGGTGGTTCTTATACACACAATGCTATATTGTATTGCAAATTGTAAAAATATAAAAGAATATATGATAGAATCCCGTAACTCATAGTAATAATCTCACAATGTGGCATGGCAAAATCATGATATCAATAACATATCGTTATACTCTGCTCAGGGCCATAACCAATCTTGGTTATGATAACACAAAAGCTTTTCCCAATGGAGTCTAACTCAACGTTTACCTTGCATCAGGTAAATGTCGGTGATAAGTTGTACAGTTTCAATCAGTCCCAAATAGGAGTAACCTGATAGCGAGATTTTTTTAGTATACCAAAGAGAACTATACACTCTTTATGATGTTTTTGAATTCTGCTTCACTGGTTTAGCAGCAGTAAGGAGAACCTGAAAGTCATTTTGGGGTATCTGAGAATACTTCTCTTTGAGTTCAACCTGTTTGGAAGTATTTGGGAGCACCTGGAAGAATTGGTATTGCTGTTCAGAGTAGTTGAATTGTTCAGTAATAGCATCCAAACTGTTTTACATTTTGCCAATATCTTGATAGTATTGATACAATCAAGAGTTAAGAATAACATGTACTTGATATTACACTGTAAAATCCAACAATGGTAATCAAGAATAAAGATGAGTATCTGCTCATATTAATAATATCTATTCAATTTGATATATTAATATTGGGATTCAACGCATTGGAATCTAACTAAATTTCATTTCATAGATAAAGGATTCTAAATTATAATTAGAATGGCAGATGGGTAAAATACATATATAGACTTTGATATTTAACTGTGAGTTCTAATAAGATCAAGGTGATAGAATAAAAAGCCTTTGACAACATCATAGTATCGATATATGTAGACTCTGACATCTATTGGTGGACTTTGACAAGATTATAATAATTGTATTCAAAGCCTCTAACAAAATTACAGCTACTATGCATATACACTCTAACAGCTGATAGTGGGCTCTAACAAGACCAAAAAGGTAGCATGAAAATTCTTAGACAAGGTTAGAGCAACTATACATATAGATTCTGACAGCTGAAAATGGACAATGACAAGATCTAGGTAATAGTATGTGTAGTCTATAGCTAGATCATGGCAAGTACTATAACTACCAACCTTGAGTTCCAATAAGACTGTGCAATTACACATATAGCCTCTGCCAAACAACCTGTAGTACAGATCTAGCAAACTTGATTATACCATGCCATCTCCAAATACTCTTACTATCACCCCCAGAGCACTGTGTTAGTACACCAAAGTTAAGAAATAAAGCTGAAAACTACTATCAGTGTACAAGGTATCACACATATATTATCTCTAATACATATAATGGCTCTTTGCTACATTCTATTATTTGCAATCATGGCTGGTACAGAAGACTACAAGGGGTTATATAGCTTACAGTACATTATACATTATGAAATAACTTTTCCCTGACACCACTCTCTTTACCTTTACATATATTGTATTGTTTGACTTGCTTAGAACCCCATACCAACTCTTTTTCCCCCCACTCTGAACTCTTCATTCCATCCTAATCCAGTACAAACCCATGCTGTTGAAATTTTGACCAGCATGACAAGATTCTGACCCAGTTGCCTTGTGAACTTGTGTACTGAGCAATGTCTCCAGGCTCTCTCACACCTTCCTTACCCCTGCCACACTATTCCCTTTTTATCACTTCCAATTTGATCTTTGTGCACGCCACACAAATACACATTTGAGAGTCTGATTCGAGGCCATGCTAAATCTTCGATTTTCGATTGGCTGGCTCTGATGGGGCTGATGATACGGGATATGCAAAATAAAATGCTTAACCGAGGGCCTGATGCTTATCTATACCATGTTGTGATGATGCTAATTTTGGGGGGAGGGAGGTTGTAACAGTACATAGATTAACCCGAAAATCGAGAAAGTTGATCGAGATCGAAGAAAAATCCCCCCGAATACTACCACTTACTGAATGCGCATGTTCCCTTTCTGCCTTGTCTCTGCCGATATCTCACCACCATAACCACTGCTTCGTCGCTGCAAGAAACATAAGGGGCCCTTGATATAACTTATCACAAACAAAAAGGATCTCTTCCCGCTCCTTCCACCTCCAACCCAACACATCTGGGTTCTGATTCAGATCCGGATCTGACAACGTACAACGCACACCCAACCACTCACGCTCATGGGTTGCTTCTGCCAATGTCTGCCTGATTATGACGGATGTGCACACGATCGAAGAACGGATCCATTCCCTTTTCCGTTCGTTGGGTATAAACGAAAGTTAATTATAATCCTCACTCCCTGTCCTGGCCGTCCGCCTCCGCTCTACGCTCTGCTAACTAACGAATCAAAAGACTTTAGAACCCTTCAGGTACGCCGCTAGCCGCCATACCGACCTCGCCCACATACGCGTCGAGCATGTAGCTCCATCGGATCTCGCCGCGTAATAGCCGTTGGATCTCTCGGTATGCATGCAGCGACGCAAATGGCATTCCTGTTGCTGGATCGCAGAATTTGGCAGGTTGGTGCGAGATCACGCAATGGGGTTTTGTTGTTGCTGTTCCGTTATTGAGAGGGGTTAGTTCCATGTTGATCCATGGTTACAATAAGGAAGTAACATTGGGGGGAAGCTTACGTAGACGTCTTGTCTGGTCGCCCCAGAGCGTTTTTACAAGGTAGGCCCTGTCCTTGACAGCGGGTAGGTCGAAGTTTTCGAGGACTATAAGGTTGCACCCTGAGATCTCGTTCAGTTTTGGTGGGTTGAGCGGTAGTGGTGATGCTTGTGATGGTGGTTCCGTTAGTGCTGATGTTTGTGCTTGTGTTGGTGCTGGTGATTGTTGGTGACCTGGGGGGGGCGTGGCGTATTGGAGACCTCCTTCCAGGAAGGATGGGATATCAGTTTTCGCCGCTAGAGTTAGAGTTGGCGGAAGCGGAGTATTCCCTTCTTGCGGTGGTTGCGGTGGTATTGGTATTGGTGGAGGGTCAATAGCTTTTGGTGTATCGTCCACCTCATCCTTCTCCTTCTCCTTCCCTTCATCTTTCTCTTTCCCTTTCGGCTTCTTTATCCTCTTTTTCTTCTTCTCGTCCCCCAACTGCATCTCATCCTCCTCCACCTCCTCCACCAACTTTCCCTTCCCCATCCTGATCAACCTCCGCGTCTCCCCACTCCACTCTGCTGTCCCACTCCAATACGTAATCACGGGACCGGCCAACTTGCGATTCTGTAACTCGGCCAGGCGTTGCCGCTGCTCTTCAAGCTTCTGTTTCTCCGTCTCCTCCCACGAGCACAAACTCCTAAGATTCCTCCGTTCTGTAAGTTTTGCCTCCTCGAGCCGTTCCTGCTGCGTCATCTCCCGTTTCGGACGAACTTTCTCCTTCTTTGCAGCCGCCTTCTCCATCAACGAAATAGTGTGTAACCTCCGTTTCTGGCTCTCCTCCAGCCGGCGCATAGTCTCAGACCGGTTCTGTAGCGATAATGTACGCGACGACGCACGGGTAGCCACAAACTCGGGGATCCAAGAGATGCGCTCCGATTTCTTCCTTGGCCGCGTGAGCGCCGTGTAACCATCCTCATCCACCGCATCATCCCCTTCTGTCGCTGTCGCTGTCGTCGCCGTCGCAACCTCCTCGGCAATCGTGACCCGTCGCTTCACAGAGCCGACTTTCCCCCGCGCCCGTGGTTTCATGTATGCCTCGTCCGCTTTTCGCTTGCGTGCCTGTTTCAGCTCCTTTTCTTGTCTTTCGAGTTCCTGCTCGCCGTCTAGGGCCTCCGCCCCCCCCGGAGCAGGTGGGCCAGCGTCGTCTTCATCGTCTGAGGAAGATCCCATCAACACGTCGTCATCATTGAGGAAGTCCTTTTCTTTGACTTCAAATTCTACATCGTCTTCGTCTTCGAGGAATAGTGTGTCTTCCTCGTCTGCTTCCTGGGTGAGGAGTTTGGCAAGGAGGTTTCCAGCATTTTGGCGGCGCGATCGGCCTGCAACAAGGGATTCGACGATCATAGGAGCCAGGGTAACAGCGGAAGATTCGGCATCGGAGAGAAGGGAGGTAAGGTCCGAGTCTGAGAATTGAGTGTCGTCGGCGGACATGTTGAAATGAGATGGGGAAATCAGGGGTGTTGGAAAATAGGGCTGGCATCACGTTTTAGGTTTGAAGCGGCTTAGCACGTTAGGTCATGTCAGGATGTCATGGATTATCACGCTCTCTGTTCAATGCCATCGCTTTTGTCCAATAATCAACTTCGTCGTCTACAAAACTCACGCTCGTCTACAAAACACACACAAGAGACCAACAATCCGAAACCCCATGCAATTGGACAGCACCGTCATCAAGCCCTCCCAGTAGTGTAGCTAGTAACCGACCCCTTCCGGGACCTCTCATCACCAATAACAACCCCAACCGATTCCACGTTCTCCAGATTAACACCACTTTCCTTGCTCCAATCCTGTACAGATTGCGAATTGACAAGTGAAGTTGCACTTCGAACCAATTGATTGATAGTGAACGGCTTCGAGATTACGTCGTCCTGATCACTTGTTAATAGGGGGGAAATATTGGTTATGGATGGATAGACTCATACCATTCCAGAGTCTTTCATTGCTTGGACTGTATACCCAATTATCAGTGGGGCTACTTACAACAATGCTTCATTCAAACAAAATTATACCTTGCGCTCCTCTAACATTTGTAGATACCCCCAAAATTGGCAAGTGTCGGGTGAGAATGCCCTCAACTTGCATATGTCTGATCTGTTGACTTGCAACCATTCCATTCATTACTAGCATTTCGCAATGCTTTATCAATTGTCAGAATATTCCCCACAAATCCATTCATAGATAGATAAAAACCATGAAGCATATCTCGATCTCCTTTGCATCCGATCCAGGGTGTCGATTCAGCGAAGATTGCTGTATAAACTCTACCGCTTCCAATCCGTTGTTTGCCGTTAATACTGTACATCCCCGGGTTTCCAACTGTCTCTTCATCACTCTCTGGTTGATCGCATTGTCTTCAACTACGAGCATTTTGAATCCATAGACTGCGGAATTCCGCGTCACGCGGATGTTCCTTCTGTGTTTAGGTTGTTCTTGAGGGAGTGGAGCTAGTAGTTTTACCTGCATGGCGCGCAAGCCACTGTAATTCAGGCTGCTCAGGCTGCTCCTCTATGCCTGACTTGTTTCCCCTCCTCGTCGTTACATAGAACGTAAACTGAGAGCCTTTGTCCTTTGTCGAGACGACTCCAATTGATCCACCAAGCAGTTTGGTCATGTTTTTGCAGATGTAGAGTCCGAGACCTAGCAAGTGATATTAGAAAGCTCATAGGATTATTGTTGGCTTGGAAAACTAGGCACCTGAGCCTCCATACTTTGACTCTGTTTTTGGAGCCTGCTGAAATCTTCCGAATAGGTTCTTTTGGCCTTCGTTAGGGTTTCCAATTCCAGTGTCGGTAACAGTGATTATTAAGTAAACAGCCTCGCTGTAGCCCCATTGGAGGCCACTGAAAGATGAGATATCTCTGGAACTGTCCTTGGTGAATATGACTCTTCCATATGAGACCGGTTCTTCGAGGGATGTGGCTAACCCGATCTTAATCTTCCTCTCATCTTTTCGAATTGTGAATTTTATAGCATTGGTGATCAAGTTCAACAGCTGGTTTCAGTCAGTTTATCCTATCAAGCTTATCATCCGAGTCTTGACTGACGATTTGCATTACTCTCGAAGGATCTCCCTTAAGCGATTGGATATTTAGGGTTGCTTAGCTGGTTCCACAGTAAAGGTCATTTCAATCCCTCTAGATTGTGCCTCCGCATTATACATTGAAACAGCCGTTTCAAGATATTTTTCTGGTTTAAATCAATTGGTTCCACTTGTACTAATCCAGAATCCAGCTTGCTTGTAATTAGAATATCATCTATAATTCTCCTTTGATGGGTGATACACAGAATGATGGTGTTGGCACTGTCGGTAATGGAGTTAACATCGAGCGGGTTTTTATGATTAGAATTATTCTCATAGCTGTCCAACACGTCAAGTATTGGTTCTGAGTGCTGCAGGATGGCGCTCAGCGGATTCCTGAGTTCATGGCAAATTATGTCTACATCTTCAATTAGCTTCGTTCGTGGAGGGACTCAAGTTCTAGCAATGAGTAACGCTTACCGATGAACCTCTCCTGTTGTTTCGCCCTTTCGAGTGCTTCATCGGCTCGCTCTTTTTGCGCTTCCTCGGCCTGTTTCAATGAAGTTATATCTGCAACAGTTGAATAGAACTCATGAAGCACTCTGATATCATCATATACCGGCAAAACTTCGCTGACGACCTACATAACGTTCTGGTCGTTGTAGTATCTTTTACTGGTATCAACTAGTCTGTACTCAATAGGTACATTTACTTCAAATTTGGCTGCGTCGTCCAAGCGTTTCGACCACCACTCCCTGTCATCCTGGTGGATTACATCGACCTAAGTCTTCTCGTCTCGGTCTCGAGGGATTCCTATAATTTCATGCCAAGCGTCATTCGTATATATTGTAGCACCTTTGGAATCTATTTCGATAAGACCAATGGGGATGGCACTGGCCATGTTGGTAAATCTCAGTTCTTTTTTCCTTAGTTAATCCTTCACTTCTTTCAGCCGGGGTGATAATTCGGATGCACGTCGTTTCTCGACATCTGCTAGTTGCTCGCGCATCGCCTCTTGGACTACCTGCTCAGCACTCCGAACTCCAGCCAGATACTCCGAGATATTTTCTTGGATCTGATCGAGCCATATATCATAATCATCATCCAGCCGTTTCTTCGTGTTAATGCCAAGGACAATGAAAGCCTCAGTTTAAACAATATCGCCTCTTGATAGGATGGGAATCACAATGGCCGTCGAACAAAGGTGCACTGAAACCACGGTGAACAACGTATCGAAAACATTCTATTACCTGAAGTCCTTCCTTTTCACCTTTGATCCTCAGGAGTTCGTCGTGCCTCCCGTATTTCTTCCGAGAAGTGTCCATCGAACTCCGCAAGCACTAACACTCGAGGAAACGAGTGTCCCTTTGAGATACCTCGGCATCCTATCTGTATTGCTTCATTTTCGCTGTTCCTGGGAATTTCGTAGAGCGCTACAAACGGAGTGTCGTAGGTGTTTGAATCGAATGCCGGCGTCGTGTTAGCTTCTCTTTTGAATATCACAGAGGCTGAATGTCTTACCTCCAGAACAGCCAGCCAGAAGTCCATGGTATTCCGTGAATTGGCGGCGGAAGCCCTCAGAGTTTTTAAAAATCTCTCGTCGCGGATTCTGAAGGATACGAGCTGTTCCTGCGACCAGTATATCAGTATTTCCCTCCGCTGCAGGTCAAGCCAGATGATAACTTAACTTCATACTGCTGCCATAGAACTCCTCCCACGTTTCCAGCCTTTTCAAGAATGGGAGTTAGCGTCCAGTCAAAGTAACATTCCTCATCCTTATCAGTACGATCAACTAGCGGGTGTCTCAACTACGGATGATGCTTAGACCTCAGCGACAGTTATCCAAGTATTCATGTATCTGTTCATAGGCTTCAGGCCAGCCCTTCGCTAGCTCTTGGCCGAGTAATTGTGGATAACGGTTTCGCACAACATCCGCGTAGGAGCCATTGTATATAGTAACGTAGTCTTTGCATCAGAATAGTACCATTTGGTAGGGGTGTACCTATTCAATTAGTTTGATGATACACTGATAGAAGTCGATTGCAAAGGGAAATTGGGTGTGGCTTCACCATAATGCTGTTTATCACTGTTCGCTGCAGGCGGTTAGTCTGCAGTTCAGTAACTCCTAAAAACGTTAACGAGCAACTGACTCACCAGCGAACCGGACCAACTACCCATTTCCCCTAAGGGTGTATCCTTCCAATTAACACCCAATAAATCGCGGTAGTGCTCTACTACCCAAGTAGATATAGACCTCCTCGTCCAGTCCAACATTGGATTCGTGGGCGGTGAAGAGTCCCTCGTAATCATCTTGTACTTCGAAGTTTCCGTCTATACGTATTGGAATGGATAGCTGCTAGTTGGGGTTTCAGGGGGCCGCCACCTTATAACTATTTAGCTACAGTTGATATTTTAAGAACTTTATGCAATTAACCCTTCTGCAGGCGTCCAATTCACCGCTTCGTTATACTGCGCAGCGTCACCCGTGACAATGATAGTTTTTCCATCATGGGCCAGATAAACTCCCCACAGCCTTCCCGATATATAGAACGGTGAACCAGGCTTGGAAACTAACAATTTTCCAATAGATTACTGACGTCTAAAGCGGCAGCGAATCGAATGAATGCTTGATTCTTGAAAACTACTGATTCGGAGATGGTAGCATCGAAGCGATTGATCAGTGCCACCTCATTATTGACAATCATCAGTGACTGGGCATCCATGACGATGAAGTCCCAGAGATCTACTGATTTCCTGACCTCGGAGGGTATCTGGTCTTTTGATGTTGGGAGTATAGATTCGCGAATGCGGAACCAACATTGTGCCTTGAAGTTGGATACCTGTGATGAATGGGTATTAAGAAACACTTCATAGGCCAAAACCCAAATTACTCACACCTGTACCCATCGATGCAATTGATAATTGAAGTATTGGGAAATTTGATGGTATGTGATTCTCGACCGCGAGGTAGTTTGGATATTTGGATATTCGAGTCACAAGATAAGGATAGAAAGTGAAATTACGATGGTAGGAAGTAAGACTAGCGAACAAGTTGCAAGAGGGCGGTGGTGGTAAGAAATAATTCGAGGTGGTGGAGTGGTGTAGTGGTGTAGTGTTGATGATTGTTTGATGACCGACCTCATGCATATTTAGTAACTGCCAGGTTTTCAAGTACAAATTATAAAGCACGACGAGTGCAGCACGAAATTTACTCTATTTATTATTTGTTGCAGGACTGTTCTTTATTTTCTGCAACCTAAAACCACCGTAGGTTATTGACCGAACGGAGCAGCACAATGCCTGGTTGCTGCTTATAAGTCTGACGCTCACTACTAGTTCTTGTTACTGCTCTGGAGTGATGTGGAATTTTCCACATCTAGCACGACCCCTAAGGGAGATGAATTGGTCTTAAGGAACTTAAGACTATGCCGGACAAAATTTCACTAGGACTTTTAATTGTTTGTCTCATGCCCAGACTGTTCGAAACGCTCGCAAGCTCGCTCAGCGAATGCAGAAATAATTGGCAGGGCTTGGCAAGCGAGGTCAGATTTTGTTACTGACCAATGATATGGAATGGTCAGAAAGGTACTGGGGGCTTCGCTAGCGCTCTGTATATACACACTGAAGTCATGCGTAGTACATGGGACCATATCGGTAGAACAGAACTAATCAAACGCGAAGTCTTAAACATGGTGTAATCACGATACTCGGAGTCCTCCTCAATGGTGGTTTGGGTATGAGAATAGTGGAGTGGCTAAGGAATGTGGCTTGGGAGCGGGTTTTGTGTTTGTATGGTTCGGATCCGTTCCATTCCGGCTCGTCGTCTTGGCACAGCTCTCTCTTATATGCAGTGCTGAAAGTCTACAGCTGAAAGATTTGCACATTTATCATTGTTTATCAACCACATCAATAAAAATAGGCATCTCTGCTCAGTTTTGGCTGACATGCTAGACACATGAACATAATGTTATCTGAATATTTTGGTTATTTCAATTCAACAATAGACTTTCCATTTAGCTCCATAATTACATATCTGCAGTATTAGTCAGCAACTCATTTTGGAAGTTCAGAGATATTTCCACTTTTGATTCTCAAGTAATTGTATATAACAGGAATTCATCTTATCATTGTACCTATTAATCTATATATATAAATACATTTGGTAGTTTTTTACTGACTCAAGTACACTTCAATATAGTACTCAGGCAAAATTTAATGTTAAACTTTTGAATACTATCACAGATTCAGAGCTACAGACAATCTCTGTAAATCTCTGAATCTAGTTATATGATAATATATTGATACTTTAGCAAAATATCTTCCATAGTATTGATATATCAATGTATCATTAACATGTAAATAACTTACTAGAAATCTCCATTATATCTGAAAAAGTAGAGTATGTACAAATAATGCTCAAATTTGAAAAGATATCAAATTATATAACTGTTTTTCAAAAGGTCATAAAGTGAATTGAATTTCTGAGAATTATATAGAAATGTAATGAAAGTAAATGTGAAAACTTTGAAAGAATATTAAAATGCCAGAGAGATTGAAAGAATCTGGGACTGTAGTCAAATTCATATGGATATCTTAGTCTAACTCTGATAGTCATCTTAGTAATTTAGTGATTTCATTTAAAGAACAACAAATAATAAATGAGATTGTTTAGAGATATATCTGCAATAGTGTACACTTTTGCCATTATAATCCATTGATTAATATTTATTATTAACTGCTATAATATACTCTCAGCTGGAAGATAACTAGTTCTAGACTGTATGGTCTATATCAGCAACTGGACTGACACACACCTAAATATGGTTATCAGTAATTTTTGATTCTATCCAGTCAATATGTATTATATATACAACTTTCTATTCAAGTGAATTATAAAGTACATGTATTGTACTATTGTATATTCCACTGTGTTTCCAAAATCTGTCTATTTTAACCACTCCTCCACTTGCTTGTGCTGTTCAGACAATCAATCTATTCCACCACAGCTAGTGGAATACAATGAAGCAATTAATTTAATGATTGAAATATAGCAGCTGCTTATATTTGCAGCATACCCACTGTCTAGAGATACAGTCTTGGTGACTTTGACTGTGGTTTTATTAGTTTCCAGCAGCAAAACCAATATAGAAATTGCATTCCTACCTCAAAATAGACTGGAAGGTTCCCACAGTTACAACTTAAATCCAGGGGTACAACAGTATACTCGTTAACAAAGGACTATATTGATATTGGCTTCATACCTTATACAGATGTTAAGGCGGGGATTTCCATACCGATAGCAATATCAGATGCCGCGTACATTGCCAATGAAACACCCAATGTGAAATGCTCCCTGGAATATGAAACACAGTATAGAGGATAATAGGGAAGGTTCAGCAGTGTACATAAGATGCAGCTCTGTGTGGCTCTGCTGAAGGGGACTGACCAGGTTACCGGGCACTGGCACAATCGACCTCCATGTTGCTAGCTATCTAATAGACTCAACCTTCTAGCGACCCCTTAATTGGTAGCAACTTCTCAATTCTTCCTTCATTCTGTCATATAAGGCTCAGCAGCTCTCAAATCCTGTGATCTTGTGAAGAAGAGATGTGCCAGAAGTTTCGCTGGGGCAATTTGTTGTGACGAACCTGTCGAGACGATTGATTGATTGAGTCTAAGTCTAAGATGACACGTAGCCTATATAGTAGCCGCCAGCCCTAACCCACAGCCACGTGATGACGTACTCTACGAAGACTCGGTCTAACACTCCTCCAGGGTGTTATCACGTCCGTCAAACACTAAACTATTGAAAAAACAGACAGAAAACAAACGGAAGACAGAAGCCAAATCATGCCATGCCCTGAGCTCCTCCCAAACGACCATTCTCCTGCTCATGCCATTGGAGGCGTCAATCATATGCCTATTCCTAAGCTCGGTAGACGATTGTGCTGTCGGCTTCAACTGTCTTGACTTCCAGTCAACCGCTCTTCCGAAGGTGACACACAGTCCTGTTGTACCGTGATCGGTATCGTGGTGGAATATATATATAAACCTGCAGTACTTGTCATGTACTATATCGAAGGTACTGCTCCAACCAGCTGGAGCGTCGTTGATTCCCATACGCAGCCTCTCGGTCCCAATGATGGGTTGTGCTGTCAGTGTCGAAATTGGAGACGCTTCTCCGTGGCGATGTTGACTTCCGCTCGACAAACGAAGTGGAAGATCGTCATTTCCTTTTTAAACACAAGTGCTCATAACCTGTTGTACGGTGGTAGATATGTACGTACGTATGCGAAGGTGTGTCTGTGTCGGTATCATGTTGAAATTGGCATAACCTGCTGCACGGTGGCGCATCGAAATTGGAGACGCTTCTCTGTGGCGATGCTAACTTCCGCTCGACAAACGAAGTGGAAGTGTTAATCATCATTTCTTTTTAAACGCAGGTGCTCATAAGCTGTTGTACGGTGGCGGATGCTCGATATCGAGTATGTATCGGTGTCAGTGTTGGTGTTGGTGTTGGTGTTGGTGTTGGTGTTGGTGTTGGTGTTGGTGTTGGTGTTGGTGTTGGTGTTGGTGTTGGTGTCAGTGTTGAAATTGGAGACTCTTCTCCATAGCTGCAATTCGAATTGGAGACGCTTCCCCGAAGGTCGCTCTTCTGTGGCTAGCCCTAGGAAACTCATTCCCATAGATCGTGGATCCCCGTACTCAGCCTCCCGGGTGGAGGAGGGGTTGTCGTCATTGAAGGTTTCGGGTGAAGGTACAATACACACCGTACAGCTAACAAAGCTTCCTCGTCCTCACAGTAGAGGAGTCCACAGACTTCTTGGATTCATGGCCCAATTGCCACCGCCGGTGTCTCAAGGCTGTCGCAAATCACATACCCAGCGCACTGTAGCGGACCAACCGCAGCGCTCCACGGGGGTTTCGTGTGTGTTTGCCGACATCTTCCAAGTATCCGTGGTCCATTACCCGCCCACTTCATATAGACTATCCAAATAGCACACTGTATGTCGATCTGCTTGGCTGGCCAGGTTGACCTGTTACGAAATCGCTTCGAACACATCCTAATGATGCCGATTTTGACCCGAACTCATCCTGTTGATGCCGATGTTGACCCAAACTCCTCCGAGGGTGTTGATCCGAGCTCCTCTGAGGGTGTTGATCCGAGCTCCTCCGAGGGTGTTGACCCGATGTCCTCCGAGGGTGTTGACCCGATGTCCTCCGAGGGTGTTGACCCGATGTCCTCCGAGGGTGTTGACCCGATGTCCTCCGAGGGTGTTGACACGATGTTGACCCAAACTCCTGCCAAACTGCTCTCCGTACTCGTCCCGAACGTGTCCTGTCGACGTGTCGTTCGGTTGCCGTAATCTCATATACCCGTAGAACTCAACATTGCGGCCATCGCAGCCATCGCGACCATCGCGGCCATCGCAGCCATCGCAGCCCTCTAAGCGGGTGAATGTGAGATTTCGTCGAGAGGAGGAATCCGAGTCCTTGGCATTGTGGAATCGTCGTCCTGAGTCCGTAGGGTGTCTTGATCCCGGATGCGTTCGCAACGCATCCGGGACCCTGCGGCCCCGCTCGTATGATGGTTCGCGATTCGACTGTTATCTCCCCTTGATAGTTGTCGAAAACGGTGTCCGGATCGTGGTCGCGCCCGGGCTCATAACCTGTTGTGACGAACCTGTCGAGACGATTGATTGATTGAGTCTAAGTCTAAGATGACATGTAGCCTATATAGTAGCCGCCAGCCCTAACCCACAGCCACGTGATGACGTACTCTACAAAGACTCGGTCTAACACAATTTAGAAAAAACCAGACCTGACAAGGATTTGTCTCATACAACTGCAAAGCCAAAGCGATGTTCAAATAGCACACCTACTACCATAACTGGTTGGACTTAATGTCCTACAACTGCTAGCTTGATGCTATGGAGTGTGGTTGGCCGGTACTGTATTCCGGCGTTGTTGAGCACAACATCAAAGAAGTTACTGTAAAAACCTTCGCTAATCAGACTGGAAGAAGAAGGTTCCAGCTAGCCTCTCCCAGGTGTAGCCAATAATAACAGTCTAAATCAATATTTTGAAGTGATGGCTTGCATGCCTGGGAATACATTTGATGCCAAAATTAAGGCGATCAGCCACCAAGGATTTACCAATCGCTACAGGACAATTGACCATCACTACTACTCCCAATGCAATGTCCTCCAATGCCTGATACATCGCATACAGTCAGGGGTGGCTTAGCTTTGCACGGCCACTACTATGTGAGATGACAAGCTTGGAGAGGTGGAGACTTGGTGCGGCCGATTCGATACATTTTTACAAATGATGGCTTGTCTTGGTGTGGGTGGCATTGGATGGGGAGGAGGGTTCTTCTCACATTCCCACCTTGAACTGCATCAGCCTCCAATATTTACTGGGGATCTGAAGCTGGCGACTGTCAATCTGTTTCTTCACAAGGTGGAGCACTGGGTATGCCAAGGTGGAGTGGCAATGGGTACTACAGAGTTGGACAAGCGCAGCTGTGCGGCTGTGCAATTCATGGATCCTGAGGTGTAAAGGTAGTTCGAACACTAGATTCGTCAGGATGGTGTCACAGTCTTTCCTCCTGCCTACAACTCGTATGCACCTCTGACGAGGCTTCTTTTCAAGTTTATGTTTCCCCATCATGATGTCCCAGAAGTCCCTATTACTGCTGTTCAAAAGGAGATTTGCAAGCTTTGCTATTCCATAGGGGTTGGCAATGTTGCGCATTTTAACAAGCACTTCTCCTAGCTTATCCACATGCTGTAAAAAGTGACCACAATTACACTCTTGGATGCCCTGAATGATGAGTACTGTTCGCAACTGCCTGCGGGAATCGCAGATCAGATCATTGCCGCAGCCCATATGCACAGGTACCTGCAGCCATGCACCCCTTTAACATTGGCCGATGCAATGGAGATGGTTAGTACATTCTCTCAATGTTTGACTTCACATTCGGCTATCACGGCGATGACAGTGAAACATGGCATCAATTTTTACCCGCCAGATACAGCCATTAGTCCAATGCCGATTGCTTCGGAGCTAATGGATCTTACTGTAGCTACCGTCAACAGCAGGTGCTCCCACAGCAACGGTTTTGAGCCTGAGGTACATGATCATACAACTCTGGATTTGCAGGGGTGCAGCCACACTGTCTGTACATAGACTGGGGTATACTGCAGCAGATGGGACAGTGGGCATAATCGTGTCAATACTCGTCGTGGCAACCCAGGAACTTCTGCCACATCGGTGGTTGGAAGCATCAAGCACTTCCTGGCAGCCTCTGTGGAGGGCACAAATATGAACAATGAGGGGGAGGATTCGACAGCAGAGCAGAAGGTTGGGGATGAGCAGGCTGGGCAGGGACACAGCAATTGGGAGTAGTGGTCGAACATCCTACTACCCATAATATTATCGGAAAATTGAATACCATGCAGAGTCACGAATTGGGGGAATGCAAAGAAACATTCAAAAGACATGCAAAATTGTACTTGGGCAGCTTGACAGAGAATGACACTTCCGCTCCTCCTGGGTCGCTTAATTCTGACTTACTGCAGTTCAATGCTTCTGTTTCAACCTCCAATAATAAACTTTGTTCAGTGTGTTCCTTATTAGATTGTGGTGTCTTCCATAGTTACATGAATACTGTATACACCAATTCTTTGGGCTTGAAATGTTGACTTTGCAGGTGCATAAGATTCTCTGTAGCAGGAGAAGGGAATGCTGGAGTGGATAATTGGCAAGTTTGGCTCAATGCATCAATGAAAGGTGTCACCGGCAATTGTGTCGACATCTCCGGGTGGTCCACGACTTGTATCATGGTAGGCACCTGTGACCTAATTGAGGATAACAATTGGATGGCAACCAATCTGCATATCATCAATCAAAAAACTAATACTCTACATATGCTGGAGCCTGATCGGACTGATCTGCAGCAAGGCTCCAACCTTCTTTCACCAACTGTCATGACATCACATGAAGGTCTGCGGCCGTACCAAGGACAGTTGAGCGATGTTCAGGCCAATTACAGAGCAGTGGCCAATAGATAATTGATCAGTATGGACTTCGTGTCCTTTGTCACCAAGGGGAAGTCATCAGAGATCTTTATTGTCATTATTCAGCAATGTATTGACAAGATAATTGATGACATGGAGGAGGGTACTGCACACAAGTAGTGTTAGCAACTGGTCCTGGTGATGTGCCAGCGGTCTGTGTTTGGAATGCAAAAACGGGTCGGTTTGGTTCCAGACCCATCCAGAAACCGGTCCTGCTGCTGCTGGGTGGGCCAAACCCGGACACCTACTCGTCAACCCGCAGCTTTTGCCAGCTTTGGCTAGACCCATGATTTCGAATCTCCAGTTCTGTGTTTCAGGTTTCACTATGTATTGACGCATTTAGATATGCGACTGCTAATCACAGAATATTGACTTTGGTACAGTGCAGTCTTTTTCGGATGTATTGGCCGCCTTAATGATCAATACAAACGGAGGCACGCTCCCTACTTCATGCTGAAAATGAGCATCAACGGAGGGTCAATGATTGTTGGTCGTGTATCCTGGGTAATCTGAGGGGCGATAGGTTGCAGACAGCCATAAGCAAAGTATTGGCCACCATAATAGGAGAAAGAGAAAGCGAAAGGTTCCCTGCCCCATCTTGAAAATGAGCATCAACGGAGCGTCGATGATTGTTGGCGTTGCCTCATGGTTAATCATAACATGATGTGGCTGTTAATGTTTATATACATCTTTTGACTGTTTTTGTACTCTAAAAGGCTCATGAATATTTGGTGCTGGCTTTGTGAATGAAATAAGTTGTTACTGTCCCGGAGGCTGTCGCGGAAATATCCCCCGCTCATCTGCATATTCAGGCTGCCAACTACATCTTTATGGATGTTGAAGATCAAGCGTCACTCATATTACTGAAGATGCAGGACCAAAAATCTTTGACACTACGTTCATCCTCATTGTCAAGATGGGGCAGGGACGGTATCGCATTCTGTTTTGCCAATAAAGGCAGCCAATATTTCGTTTACGGCTGTCCGCAACATCTTACCCATCAGATTACCCAGGATGCAAGTCCAAGACTCGCTGACACTCTGTTGACTCTCATTTCCAGAATAGGGTAGGGAGCGTGTCACTATAATTGTTGCCTGTAAAGGCGGCCAATACTTCGATTATGTATAACCACAACTGAATCAATTTTTAATTACCTGACTTTCCAGACCTAAAATTGTGGACGCTCCATTGATGCTCATTTTCCAACAGGTGTATCTGCAATGTTCACTCAGTCGATTGGGCATAGTATATCATTCAGATTGTTTTGGCAGCCTTTCTATCGTTTCCGTTGATATTCTCCTTGATCACTACATTGTTCTCTAATAATACATATAAATATATCCATTAAAATATACTTTACAGTGTCTGCTGATTGTAGATAATAATACAGTCAAAAATCCTGTTCCTTTCTATGAATGCTTGTCCTCACTGCCAGGTTCGCTCAATAGACTGCTCTCATCTGCAACATGAATGTTAGCAGCATTACCACACAGCTGATAGTGTGCTAACCAGTGGATGTTCTCTTATCAGTCAGCATATCTGGATTATGATCTGTATCGGGCTGGCTACCCATGGCATAGGCATCAAGATTGAAAAATATAGCGCTGGGAAGAGGAGTGTGTGAATACACATATCTGGGTGGCAAATTGTCGATTTGGGAACCTGAGCTCCCTCATTGTCACAGGGTGACGCAGGTGGCGTTCCGGGCAGTGATGGCATCGGTTCAGGTGTTGGCTGTCTGTGTCGGTTGGGTGGTGGTGCACCCGTTCCTTTGTGCCTCTAGTGAGTTTGAAGATCTTTTGCGGTGCTATTGTGGGAAGGAAGGCAACGATTTGTATGGTTTTGATGAATCATAGCCAGGTTGCTTTCTATCGCAGCCTTCCGGTTTTCTTGCCCAGAATACTCAGCTCCCCACGTCTGCTCTTCTAGGACTTCGGCATGAGGATTCTTGGTCAGGTATTGCGTTCTCTCCATTGCAGTGCTCGAAAACCCTGCTTTGGCCATTTTGGCCATATTCAGCGCCAGGCGCTTGTTGGACTGTTACGGCTGGACCCAACCTCGTCGCCTAGCCATAGTAGCAGCCATCTCGAAAACCTACAAGTAATTAGTTGTTGCCTTCAACAATGAGATTCGGCTACTACCGCAACCATACAGACTTCCATAGACTCCACTGAGGTAATTGACGTCTGCCTGGTCCACTCACGGGGACCCTTATGACGAAATTGGTACATAAAAATTGCAGAGCTGACAACATCACGATGTTTGATTTTGTGGACTGTGCGGACAAATTTCTTGGTCAAACACGGAGGTTTCCCGTTACGGGCAGCAATACAGTGGTTATGTAGCTCTCAACATATACCGTCGGAACTTTAGACGCTTAGTTGACCGCCATTCACCTCGATTTAGATGTATTCACATACAATCGCATGCTGCATCTGATTCTTCCTGCTTCCGGTATTACGGACGATGTTTAACTGTCCATCCTGAGTCATATTTTTGGTGCCTGTATTGGCCGCTTCGCAGTGGACTAACTGGTGTCTTTGCTGTTGCTGTGTGCCAGCGAGTGCGGCATTGGATCAAGCGCCCTTCGATAGGCTAGTTTCAGATCCACTCTCACCATGCTGAGCTGTTTCTGTCGCCATGATTTGCTGTTGTGGAATTGGAGAGGAAAATGATAATGAAAAGAAGTGGGAAGTTCTGAGGCGTATATAGCCAGCTTCAAGTCAAGATGGCATAAATAACAGCCAACTTGCATGTTCTACTCATGGTGAATCCCGCTGCATATGGCTGCAGGTTGAAGGGGTATCACACCGTCCCGCGATTTGCAGTATGCTGGTCCGATCTTGTGAATATGTTTACAGGGATAAATGGATGTCTTGGACAGCTGAAATCTTTTGATAGGCAGTAATCAACAGGTTTTTCTTCAAGGGAAAGCACATCTGGTGATGTTGGTCTCAAGAAATCCAAGGTATCTTACGTGAAACTGAGGCTGAAAATGATGTCAGGTTGTACAGTTAGCATCACTGTTGCAATTTTAGTGACAGTCAAACTGTGGACTTTGCTTTGTTCAAGTTGATCAAACGTACCAATGTTGACATACAAGAGGTAGCTTGCCTCCATATCCTCCATATCCCAAATCATCGAACATCTCGCCCAACAATACAGCCAACACTAACTACAATGGTCAATGCTCCAATGAAGAAATTTTCGCTACCTCTGGCGGGCAAATATGGCAAATTGATGAAGCGTTCCACCCACTGACGTCATCAAGCAAATGAAGGCAAGAGTGGCTTGGAAGCAGAAACAGTCCGAGCCCATGGGACATTGCACAGCTTGCGATCCAAACAGATGCTTGCAGTGGAGAGATAAATGGAATCACACTTGCTAAGCAACAAAGAGAAAGAGAAATTGATCGAGGTATATGTTGAGAGAGAAACTGCTGTGGCAAGAAAGTGAGTTGAAGATGCAGAGACAGCGATTAAGCAGGAGCAGGAAGAAACAAGAAATGCTGATAACACGGGATTGACAACAAGAGAGCACAATAAAATGTCTGAGGAGATGATGAATGCTATTGGAGACAGTCTGAGTGATCTTGCAAGTTCTGATGATGAGGAGTATGGGGAATGTGAGGATGATCAAGATACAGAGCTGGGCAAGCTGAGCGAAGATGATAAACCCGGCTGGGGGGTGGGCACAATATCCAAAATGGTACAGCAGCGCATGGAGAGATTTCGGTATTCGCAGATGAAGCTAGATGAATCGAGACCTGGGATGGGGGGACGTGGCCGACTACCTCCTTGAAAGAGATAAGACGTACGGAACAACTGAATTTAACGATCTGGCAGTCTTTTATCCTCAAACAGAAGATACAGCTGCTGCACCTGATCTGACAAAATTTGGAGAGATTATGGAGTCTCTGGATATTGTCCCCGGATAATCGCAAATGCAGCAAGGGACTTCTCGACCAGGATGTAGTCATTAGTGGCTGGGTTCAGGGAACTAACACACAAACAAACTCATGTTGTCTCATTCACCCAACACGAAGCCCAATTCGTCACCGAGTAAGAAAACCAAAGCTGTTGAACCCGTAAGCTTATACTGCTGCGTATTGCCTCTCAAGCTAACCACGATATTGAAACCTGATTCTGTGGAAGGGATGGTGATGGCTCGAGAATTGCCGGAGCAATAGATTTCCAACCAGTCATTTTTGACATCATATCAATTAGACAAGTTATTCCTGTACCCATTGAGCTACGTGACAGCTATCGCTTGATTTCAGTGACCACCTTGTGAGACATGATAATTCGTCTGTGGATGTGCAAGGGTCATACGTGCCATGCAAAAGTACTAGATATCAAATCAGGCTGTAAGACAACCAATGAACTCAATATGGTCTGGCCAATTAGTGTTAATTGAGAAAGCAAAAAATAAATTGTTGAAGAAATATACTAACAAAATTTATGTCAGTGATGTCATATGAGTCATAGAGGGAGTGGGTAGTGTTCAATACGAATCCATCTGAATGACAACCATCATGCAGCATTCATCTATGTATCCAACTGCATAACTCTCTGCACAGAGCTGGTTTACATGGTTGAGATTATACAATTTTGTCACGGTATGTCATGGAAATCTAGGGGAATGAGCTGTATAAGGAAAGGTGAGGAAGTCAGGCTATATTAATCAAAAACAAGTGAAAAGATCTAAATGCTGTAAAGTACCAGCCAAAAGCGCGGGACTGTGATAGGGCCACATCATCTGTCACTCAGATATCATGGATAGTAGTTGATCAGAAATTGAGAGACCACAATCCTTCTTGATGCAATCAATAATACAGAGAAACGCTATATTGGCTGTCAATTATCACTATATAATTTGTAGCATACAATTACTGAGAGTAGGATGACTGTTTGGATGCATTTAATGTGAACATCAACGTAGTGTCAATGATTATTAGTCTTACACATTCGGCAATCAAAGGGCTGCGTTGTCACATCCTTCCAAAGTCAATGGATTGGTTGGCATTATAGTTAAAAAGGCAAGCAACACACTTGTTGTCCCATCCTAAGAATGAGCGTCAACAGAGCATCAACAATTATTGGCGTTGAATCTTGGATAATCCAAGGGCTGTGCGACCACAGTGATCCATAATTGAACTATCGGCCTCACTGTCAGGCGAAAATGCTCACGATATCATCGCTACTGAGTTCTGGTAATCAGCGTCAACGGAGTGTCAATGTTTGTTAGTCTTACACATTCAGCAATCAAACAGCTGCATTGACACATCCTTCCAAAGTAACTCTATTGGTTGGCGTTATAGCTACAAAGGCAAGTGACACACTTAGTGCCCCATCCTAAAACTTACCGTCAACGGAGCATGAATGATTTCGGGCCTTGCATCTTAGATAATCCGAGGACTATGCAACCATTTCAACCCATAATTACACAATCGGCTGCTTTTGTGGGGAAAAATGTTTGTGATAACATTGCTCCTATGTCTTGAAAATGAGCATCAACCGAGCGTCAACGGAGCGTCAACGGAGTGTCAATGAAGTGTCAAAGGAGCGTCAATGGAGTGTCAATGGAGTGCCAATGGAGCATCAACAGAGTGTCACCGGAGTGTGAACGATGTTTGGTCTTGCAACTTGCAATATCCAATGGCTGTGCATTGACATTAACCCATAATCAAAGTATTGGCTGCCGTGATGGGGAAAATGCTAGTAACAATACCGCTACCGCCTCCTAAAAATCAGCCTCAGTGCAGTGGCAACAGTGTTTGTGGGGCTCAGTAAGCATCACAGCGAAGAACTGCATTGTGTTGTTCCTAAATTGAGTTTTTAAGAGTCAGTCTATTCAAGATGAAGTTGTATACAACTTCAGAACTACGCATGCAATGTATCACAGGTCTTACTTTTGTCTCGTGTGGAGCTCTAGAGTCAATATTTGGGAACCTGCATTCTACTTAATAATTACGTCACAGTTGACTGCCTCTCAACTCGAATTACACAACTTTCAAATTCTTACTGCGATGTCGGATTTCCAATGTTTGAATACCTCGTAGCTAGACATTATAATCTCTTCCAACCATGAACGTGTGTTTAATCGCAATTTGAGTAATCTTGGTTTGCAATTCATCTTTGATACATGGTGGGCTTCTATGAGTGTGGGCAGGAAGCGTCCTATTGCTTGGAATGATTGGAGACATGTGCCTTCATGGTGATTCTGTTTACACTGCAGAATTGAAGAGACCGGTTGCCCTGCCATCATATGTATCTTGTGTTATCAAGTTCTTCGCCATTCATCAGAACATGGGACCACCTCAATGGGGAAACACCTACTGGCAAAAGCGCACATTGCAAAGTTAAAGGAATTATCAGAGTCGGAAGTTTCTGAATTCACAAGTACAACTGTTGATGAAACAGCTTTGGCTATACTGGAGAGACAAAGCAGTCGAGGTATTAAAGTAGTAAATTCGCAGAGGACATTCATATTCATCAGTTAGATCTTATCTATATTAATGCAATTGGTAGACAGAACCATCCAAACTGGCTGCAAAGGACTTCCTAACTGCCAAATTTCACAAAGACAGCTGGAATCGCTACCTGATGTTGGGATGTGTTTCGGCTCACATTCCATGAAACACTAGATCAAACCTAGAGCTACGACGGCGATATAACGCGTGACGCAGAAAGTTGGTGCTTCTGTTGGCCAGCACACTTAGTAACATCTGCCGGAGGGAAAACTCACTGAGAGTGGATGCAATTAAGACACAATTGTGGTCAAGAAACAAAGTTAGCTTAGCTTTGAACAGGTGGACATCAACAAATAAATTAGCCATACAGTCCATCATAGCCTACTATATGGATCGAAATTGGGCGTTGCGAGAATTACAACTCCCTGTGGACAAAGTTGATATCCTGCTCCTTTCCTGTTTCGAGAGCTAATTAAGTATAATAGGTCAAGGGTCACCAAACTGGAGCATAGTGAGGTGTACATATGAAGGATGTTCTCGATCATTTTGAGCTTACCAACAGCCATTTGCTTGGAAGTACGACTGGGAATGCCTCCTCAAATCACTGGATGACTCAGGAGATACAATCAACCTTTGAGGCCGCCGGAATCGAGTGGCGTGAAATGAGAAACTACATACCACACATGGGGCAACTCATTCAGCGTTCTTTGGGTGCATTCGTGAGCAGTCTTGGTGTAAAAGGCCGCACCAAGCTTTGGGAATCCCATGAGCGCGATCAGCAATTTGGAGAGAATGTATGCACGGTCATTGGGAACATTCAGAGACTGCATAATGAGGGTAATGCTAGAATGAACAAGGTGTCGGCCATGAGCATCAGAAAGAAACATTTCTGTCCGGTCGGAATGGCTCCATCGGAGTGGACGTGCTCCGTCAGAGCCGTCAGAGACAACCCGGTGGCAGATGACTCCGTGCCCGGCATCAATTCAACGCATCGCATTCCATATCGCCCAATGATCGTTGTATAACCCTTTCTTTCTTGTTCTGTCGGTCTCCAATTTTAAGCGATCACTCTGGCATTGTGGCCAACTGTGACCATACATTGGAATGGGTTCATTGGGTACACGGTTGCATCGGGATTGCGAAGCAATGGGTGATGCTGCGAAAATCTCTCCTTGCATTCCTTCTACCTGCCTACAAAATGCAATTCTCCCTGTACTAATTATACACATCATTCCCAGTCGCCAGATCTATGTGGCTATTGACAATCCATTGCGCGTTCCGTCCTTCTCCTGTCTTACTACTAGTAGCTATCTCTGGAACGGTGTGGGCGCAGCCGACAAGGATTCCCACACTGAAAACTTGCAAAGCAACGGCTGCTGGTGCTTTTCTCACTTGTACAAATTTCGAGACTGGATCCAAGTTAACCGAGTATTGAGGTATTGTGGTGAGCGCCAGGGCTAACCGGTACTCAACGAAAGCTCCATCCTTGTTCCAGAGGTTGATTTTGAATAGTGGTTGCAATTGGCCTGGGAGACGCCCATTCAGTGCGCCATAACACCTCACCGGGCTTTGTTTTACGCACACGCAGTCGTTCCGTTGATCTCTGCTGCGCCAGCTCCGGCTTCCTGTGAATCGACACATCTGAGATATGCGTTCACCATCTAAACCCTCAACATGAACCTTAATACCAGGGTAGATACAGAGCTCCATTGTGTGCAGTGATTCATCCGATATATACATCGTGTTATGACTCTTATGCTGGATATCCTGCCGTGAGGCGCTGTATAGTGCCACATGGTGCGTTGCGTCTTGTGCATTGTTGAGAAATGCTCTATTGTCTTTGATCATAGAGTCAGGATTATTTCAATCACGGCGGGTTTGGGGTCACATGAATTCGTGCTTTGCATATGACTGGGAGCCTAGGGGGGCAGCCAGATCAGCACCAGAAGGGAGGACGTTGCAGGTGGCGGCGCTGTTCTCCCGACGCTGAGCGAGGGCTTCGTGATTGAGCTCTCTGATTTCGGAGCGGACAATGCGATGCTGAATGATGATTACCTGCGGCAGGTTGTTCAGATTGTGATGGGACGCTGTCCAACCGTCCTTGAGGTTTATTTTATGTGCGTGTTCATGTCTCTCGAAAGAATACTGTTACAAGGCTGCATCCCGATGAATCTGTTCGACCCAATGAGACTGCGAGTGGATCTCCCGAAAGTTCAAGTGGGCATCCAACTCCTTGGAAACATCAATCTCGTGGCTGATATAATACCGCCAGGCGTTTGTTTCGCGCCGCTTCTGAGACAGCGTCCAAGTTTCAGCATTTGTTTCCTTGTCTACCATTCGCTTCTTTACGAGTTCCGTTCTCAGGGCATAGGCTTTGGCCTTCGCCTTTTTGCCGGCTTACCCGAGTAACAAAACATCTTTGAAGGTGTGAATACGATGCAAGGCGTCCTGCATCTAGCTCAAAGTTGCATCATCGTGAGATTTATATTGAGCATACATAAAGAATTCGAACAATGCCCGTGTGCACTGAATTGGGCAATTGAATATGGGACTCTGAGGGGGGCTTCCACCTCGTAGAGACTGGGTTACAATCCAAGCAGGTACCAGCTCATCTCCTTCATCTCCTTCCCATTCCATTAAGAGACTTCCTCATCAGAATTATTTTATGGTGTGAGGTCATGGTAATCAGGCATGGATAACCAGATTGCATTGTACTTGTAGAGCCATTCGTGTGTCCTCATGAAGTGGAAAATCCACTTCTGGAGGTGGTCAGATATGCCAATCTGCATTGTATGGAGGAGGTCGGGCTTTGGGAGGGGACTAACGATACATGGAATATGTCGAAACGCGTTGAATCCTCGGTGAACATGGCGCGACAAGAGTTCAGCATCGGCTGCCTTGGTGTTGGCATTGCTGAGCATTCTCTATAGGTTGTGATCCCGCCGGGGGTGTTGCTCATCAGGAGGGCCATAATCTCCAAGTTCGTTCTTTGGACACCCGCACCTAAAACAGACACGTTGCACGAGATGATGTAGGTCAGTATACTCAGGGCAATCTGTAAGCCATGCTACTAAAACTGGTTTGCAACGCCTGAAGTTACCTTCTGCACAAGGAACATTGTAATACCCACTCTCAGCGTTGGGATTTTGTTTACAGGTGATAGGCTGGAGTACCCGCTGGAGTACTTCATTCAGCACCTCTCTGTTTGTTTGCCACTGCTCATCCAGCCACATCTGAGGGATATTGCGGTTCTTGATTGGAATCAGCAAGAGAGCAACCATTACGATGGTGCGCATTGAGGGCATCTGGCGGATCTTCGAAGATAGATTGCCAATTGTCACATACACAGGCCACTCTTTCTTGTCGCCAGCAAAATTCGAGAGATGTGTTCTGTCGGACATGAAGATCATGGGAACCACTGTATCCCCCAGTTTGAGCGTTACCTTTACCTCGATTAGCACCTTTATAACCTCGAGAATCTCTGCTTACCTGTGTCTCCCACCGCCAGTCCGCAGTGTGCATTTCAGTATAGCGGTATTTTGGTGGCGTATCGCTCTTAAAGCAACCCTGAGGGGTGTACATGAGATGCTCGGCGTGGGCTGGCTGCCGGAACAACCATCTCCTGCTTTTGATGATGTCTCAACTCCAGTCTTTGATAGGGCGTTGGTGGTTGGCATTCAATCTCATATCCTCGAGAGTGGGTAGTTACCACTCCCCGCGAGCCAGATCATCTGGCATGCTAGCAATGAGCTTCTGGATGCCATCCACGTTTTTGAACCCTGGGAAATGCAGAGCGGTGTGTTCTTCCTTCAGCACGTTGTCATAATACATCTTCATACCGTTTATCTCGATCCCACACTGGATATATTTGTACTCTTCACGCGTCGCAAACGGGTAGTATGGATTGCTTTGTAGGTTTGTCTCAAGGCAACCCTGAGCGTCGCGTTCCCATGGCTCAGCAATGTAATTGATCAGCGCAGCGCCAGCGCCGGGGTGTATTTCAGTCCACGGCAGAGGTGCTGGTGGTGATTGAGACTCCGAGTCTGCGATGTTTTCAATGTTTTTGAGGCAGGGAAACGAGTCCAAGTCTTCGACTGCAACTTTGTCAGCGTTAAATTCATGACGCTGAGTGGGTTCAATGAGTCGGGGCGCGCTGAGAATAGTCAGATTTATCTGGCGTGCAACCTGAAGGTGTTCAAGATGGTGTAATTTGATATGTTAAAGTCGCCAGCTGTCTTAGGTGTACTTCTTAGGCATCAAAATTCAGGGCAATGGGAAGGGGTCTTCTCTGGCATTGTCGATGACATGCGATGAGTGGAGTATTAAGTGTAGAAAGTGACAAAAGTTGGTGCTGGGCCTGAGCAGCCTGGTGTGTAAGCTCACGATACTTTCAGCTAACTTGACAGATTTATTGAGCCTCAATACCATCACAAGGAGGTTCCTTGCATGCCAGGAGTTGCAAAAATGCTGCATCCGCGATGTCCCATAATACTATGAATAAATTGAACCTTGAGCGATCCAAAAACCTCGCGACGCATGTAATACTCAATGCCTGAGATGAATTGATTAGAACAAAGGAAACAAACAAGACATAAACCTAATCCTAACTCGAACGCAACAATCTTCGCCGCCTCAGCAAAGCAAGGACTGTTTCACTCCTCGCCTACAGAGCAATGTGGGCCTGCCTCAGGGAGAGGGACATCATTGACAGGGACGTTGGGGAGAGGGAGGTCGGGGAGACTGTCACCACCTGCCGATTCACCAAGCAGCAGCTAATCCACATCCACATCCGAAGTGTTTCCGGCTGCCTCCGCTTCTCGCAGAGTTGGCACTGCCGGGCAAGGTTTTTGCGGAGACAAAAGCCCTAAATCCTCCAACCGACTGAGAAGAAGAATCTCCGGCAATCGTGGTCGATGGCGAGGCTCCGGGGTTTTTGGCCATGGGGCAGGTACTGGAGGTTGTGGCCGTGAGGTATGCTCGCGCATCTCCTGGCCATGCTCAGGTAGCACGATTGGCTGATCGTCTACCATGGTATCTAAATCATCCGCCGATGTATTTACCATCTCTCCCTGGCTATTCATCCAAGGTTCTTTGCTATCATCATTATCCGCATCCTCATCCTTCTCCTCCTCCTCATCCACCTCATCCTCATCATCCTCTTCTCCATCTTCCTCCTCTTCATTGCCACCGTCCCTTTCTATATCCACATCGCTGTCTGAATCAACGCTGTCCGGTGCGTCCATATCATCCTCCATGAGCATATCCAAATAAGGATCATGTTCTGAGTCATATTCACTGTCTGACTCGGTAGAGTCGGTATCATCATTTGAGGAAATTGACACGGCGGGCGATGCTTCCGGCTCTCAATATAGCCGCACTAGGTAGCCCTCCCTGTCCATGTCTGTCTCTGACATTACCTCCGCAACTGCAAAGCAATGGCACGAGAGATATCATCTCCCACTGGGGTTGTTCTAACAATACCTTTGCCATTACCGTTTTGCTTCCCCTTCCCCTTCCCTTTCACCTTCCCGTCCTCAGTGGCCATCCCTTCCCCTTCCCATCCTTTGTTCCCTTCCCTTTCCCGGTCCCTTTCTCACCGCCCTGGGTGTCCTCCTCACCCTCGCTGTTGTCATTGTCAGTGTCATGGCCAGGACAGCTCCTTCTGCCGCTCGGCGCTCTGGTATGCGCCCAGTTCTCATCATCATCATCCTCATCGATTATCTCTTCATGATTCAGTGGTCTAACGGCCAGGAAGTCACCTGGCTTGTACTGCCGGCAGCTTGGCGGCTCAATCTTTGCCCTGGAATCGTCGCTAGCGTACCAAGAGAAACGCCCGCCGGTGGATGTAACCTTTCCCAAGCGGGTTCTCTGCGGAGTTGAGCAATCGACTTGATCCCCAAAGGCACGGGGGTTGTCACAGCTGCAATTGTTCATTTCGTCGTGGATTTTTTCAAACATTTGCCCAATATATGAGCGGAAGGCTGCCCACCACTCCCGAAAATGCAAACTCCTGCTCCTCTGGAGCAGCCACATCAGCTGGAATTGTGAAGAGTGGCAAGTGGTGACTGGATCGAGAAAGATTATATCATACAAGCGGTTCCAGTCCCTATTATCCGTGATGCTGCGAACATTGTATATCCCTATGAGTCCACGGATGTTTTCCGGGATGAATCCCTATATACTGTCGGGATCCAATGACAGGCGTCAATCTATAACCGATGTCGGCACTTTTGCCCTAGCAGTTGCCTTCGACTTTCCTTTGTGGCTGCCATTTGGTGCCATCGCTGCGAGTTGAAAATGAATCTACATCAGACGCGTCAGCATTATGATACAGTTGAATGTAGCGGAAGGAAGCCCAGAGTGAATGTACAATGTTGTGCAGGTTATCGGATGTGTTTTGCAATGAGAGGCATTGTTTTGTGCAAGTCACGTGATGTCGACATAGTTCAGGATGCTGGCAGTGTGAATAATACAGGAAGAAAAGAGAATGGAGGTGTAGGCAGGAAGAAGGGATATATATACTCGTGTTCTTGCGATTTGATTAGTATCTTGCGCATTGTTGGTAGATTGGTTAATCAAAACAAAACGGCCCAGCCTTCATCTAGCACAATCACCAAACACTTCATGATTGAGGAGCCTGGAGACAGGATTCAGTACTCACAGTGATGACAGTTTGCGACGACGGGCATTGCTTTGGCGTCACATACCAGTTGTACTGCTCAGACCTCATGCATCTCAGAGCACACTGAGTAGTTCTCTAGTTGTCCCAACTGTGCAACCATCCAACATGGCTACCAACGCCTAGCAGTGCAAAAATGACACGCAACTGATGTCATATGATAGAGAATACGCCATTGTTCGCTTTGCAATACTTTCAGCTCTGCAAAAGAGGGATTTCCACAGGGAAGCTGAGGATATACACATTTGATGGTTCGAAGTATTGTGCCAAGAACAAGTGCAATACTATGATAATCGCGCCAAGAAGGCATAAACACACTTCAAGCGGTGCAAATAGACCCTCAGACGTTGCTGGAACGGTGGATATCAATGCTGAGTTGAATCTGTGTTTAATCTGATGGCAGTTAACCCCAGAATTGAATGTGTTTGAAGGGATCTCGTTACCGAGTATTGTCACAGTTTTGAGTCTAGCGCGGTCTACACTGCGCCTCCCTGTTTTGTCGAATCCCTCCATGGTTGCTCGAATAGCAGTATACTTTGCTTGCCACTTCATATGCTTGCAGAGGAAATGATTCCGACAGTCTCAACGTTGAACATCCATATCGGATGATGCCTTCCATGAGCCCTCACCCTGTCACATCTCCGATGATATAAAATGTTCTAAGTCTTGCTCATCGTCAGAATCAACAAAAGCGTGGGCCTTCGGGGAATTGTCAACTTCCCCCTGCTAAGAGACGCGTTTCCGTACCGGCTGGAGAGAGGGATTCCTCTCAAGGGGGGAGTTTGGTAGCCCCTACAATCCACAGTCAGAACTCCACCTCCTCATCTTCGCTGAACAATTCTCGCGTTGCAGATATCAACCCGTCTGCTACACACCGACGGTGGATAATCAGTCCAACCGCCACGCCGTGAACAATCAGTCATAACACACCAGCACCCTGCAGAACCTTACAGAAACAATCAATGCGTCGCGTTGTATCCAGCCCCGCATCCGGCATTGCCAGCACTTCCACTCCTCTCAGCGGTCTTGAAAACCTGCTTACCCCCATCCCTAATGCAGAAGCCCACGCCATCATTACGAATTCACTCCAACCGTAAGCTACAGAAAAGAATCAGATACAGAGGCGGTGGCAATTACAAATGCAGGCGGTGTCTACACCTCGATCAGTGGTCTCCGGCAGTCGGAGCATCCATCGATTTTGTAACTGCGTCATGACGCATCTTGTGTTTGCAACTGGCAGACTCCTGGAGCTCTACATGTGGAACAGACGGCCGTTTATGAGTGCAAGCGACTTAGAGATGGTAAGTTATGCAACACAACGTGTTGCCAAAACATTAGCTGAAGCCCCACACTGGTAGATAATAGAGACGTACTGGAACACCGCAATGCAGCAAAACAACATTTCGTCCGTAGCATTTGAGGCATGCACCAAGGAGATATTGAACGAGGTACGCTCAAGCAACTGCCCACTCTGGATAGTTTACGCTCATACCGGTACCAGGTTCGGGCACAAGTCGATGTGGTTAAATCCCATTTTATTCAATCAGCAAGGAACAATATAGCAGAGCAATATGATCTCCACCGCTTTGAATCAAATACAGAGCGGTTGGAATTCATTGATTCCCTTCTGGGAGACAATAAGTATCTTTTTCCTGTAGCAGAGCGTGTGGAAGGTGGTGTACATGGTCCAAATCCAATGCGGGGAATGTCGAAAGCTGCTAACAAATGGCCAGCGTCCACTGTACTTCCTGGCGGAAGCAATCCCGCAGATTATCTACATCAAATTTCATCATCGGGCGAACAGATGCGGTAAGTATGCTGATGGATTTTATGATTCCATGATTGACGACAACGACGGTCATATACCCTTGCCACTGATCATGTTCATGTGCACGGTGTTGCGCCATGCTCTCCTCGAGTGGTAAAAGAAGAGAGGCGTTCATCCGAAAGCCTCCAAGTCACAGCTGAGAGCGGACAGACAGGATTGCTCGAACTACTTCAATTACAAGAATGACGGTCGAAAGAACGCATCGTGCTGTGCTGCAACGGGTCGCACGTTGCTAACCTCGCCTCACATTTCAGTCACATATGCATTCTTGATGAATACCTGGAACACATAACCGGAGAGCTACCAACAGAGGGTGTATAACAACACTCTTGCTGCAGTCAAGCGTCAGATCCAACAGGCGGAGAACCCAATGCCTGCCGTGGTGATCAGCGTGGACGCAGCGCGTGTTGACAATGCTATTCTTCTTGAGTATTTGGCCTCTGTAGTGGCGCCTGAGGAGCCTGAGATCGGAAGCACTGACCCAAACACCCTGATAGATAACAATTGCAAGGATGATGAACTTCTTTGCAGGATGCCAGGGGGAAGCGGGTATTACAAGGATGAAAGTGATGAAAGCGATGTGCGCGATGCCATCCCCACGGCCGGCCTGCGACGACGGGCCACAACTGAACTCGAGAGGTTTGACCGGGGAAACAGTGATGACGACGGGTATAAGGGCGACCATGGCGACAATGCGTATGCGCATGAGCAGGGAGAATCATTGCAACCCGATGATGAATCAACGCAGAATGTGCGGGACTGTGGACATTGTAGGTTTGACATGGGAACCAGTGATGTCAACGGGTATGAGTGTGAGCATGGCAACGATGCGGATGCTGATGAAAAGAAATAAGCATCGCAAGCCGATGATGGATCAACGCAGAATGTGGAGGACTAAGGGTATTGTACTAGAGAGTGTGAAGATTAGACTGTATATTTCAGAGCTTTAAAATATGATAATGGTGAAGCAAATGCAACTGCAAGCGATGTATCTGAAGTGAAGACTGTATTGCAATATGTGACATAATCCCAAGGCTAAACATATATGGGGCGAGTGCAGCACCCGATATATTGCAATAGCGGAGAGGTACACTGTGGCTATCACCCAAAGAAACACATAAACATCGCCAGGCATTGCGTAAATGGCTACAGCATAACAGCAGCCCCAGCGAAGAGTGTAACACACGTGTCGTTCTGATGGTGGGTATATCAGGCGCAAAGCAATGGAGGTAAGAATGCAACACGACCCGTTGCGTGGCCAACAGGAAGTGTGTAATTCTCTGTCAGATGGTACACGGTTTAGTCAGAGCCGTCAGAGCCGTCCGGAACAGCCGTGTGTTCCAGATGGAAACTAGAGTTGTTGGTGATGAGACCAGGTTTAGCAAAGATAATTGAGAAAGTACTTAATTGAAGACATTTGGAAACACCTCAAACTAACCATTATATGGCGGAGAACGCTGGCTGTATCAATTACTCTGACACCCAGTCTTCGAGACAGGTTCATTGACTGTCAAAAAGGCCAAGTAATAATTGCAGTACTATATATTTTGAATGTGAAAACACGATCGAATTTGACACTGGCGATGATTGGGCAAGCCTCCCGATTCTGATAATCCTCCCTCGAGTGGCTTCAAATTCCAATACACAGTGATTCCCAGCCACCCTTCACATCACAGGATGATTCGACCATCGTCTAGTACGTCGCGGAAGTTTTGAGTTCATTCTGATAATGATGTAACAGCGGGCGGTTAGCGTTCCCCCGAGTGGCACGTGATGTGTCCAGGGCCGGGTACCGGCCATTCTATATAGTCGGCTTGCCTTGAGACTTAGATCTCTAGCAATAATCTTACCATACACTTTTACATACACTATCACTCAGGTCCACTTTTGCAACCATATCCACCCAAAAACCATCTATATGGGTACCCAGCCGGAGGCCGGCGTACGCGCCCTTACACTATTATTACTTCTCCAGTGAATGGATACATTTCATTCACGGATTTTCGTGATGTCACTGTTACTCCTCTCCCCAAGCGTTGACTTCAAGTCGACAATCGGATGATGAATGTCAACTCCAAACACTTTCAGATATCTACCAATCATAACGATGATCATTTGGACGAATCTTCCCCAAATTGAGTCAATTGACGAAAGCAGAGATGATTTCGGACACCGCATCACCTGCGACACGTGTCAGCGGTCAAGTTGATCAATTCCTACTCACCAAGAGACAAATCTCGTTCAACAAGAGAATTCACATACGATCGAACAAGAGAGGTATACCGGCTGATGACTGCAATTCAGTGCCGACATCAGAGAACCTGCAATTACAAGATCATGTTACCCTGAATGTGTCAATTCACGGTGGAAGCCCAAAGAAATCAAGAGATCATATACAAGTCAACTCAGTTACATATCCTATGATCAAATTCAATTACGATTACATTCCACACGCCAACCCAACAGACAAGAGCGCACGTACGGTGGAGAGCCAGCCCAGTCGAAGCTCACTTCTGGTAGAGAAGAAGGGTAAGACCTTATAAGGTGCTGAAGGTCGAGGTCGCCAAACTGTGACACCTGAGGTCAGCTGCAATATCGAATCCTACTGAGAGCCCATACATTCCGAAAGTTCGATATTGTGTCACCACTTCGACAAATACCACCTACAGAAGAACACCCATTCGATGGTCAATTCCGATGACCAATTCCGACCTATTCAGATGACCGAGTCAGTAGAGCAGTCAATCGAACATTGTACCGGCACACAAGAGGACGCCGAAGATTCATATTTATAGACAAGCGATCCCGAGATCATCAACCGAGCACAATCTCTTTGGACTTGGGACAAGAGGCCACCCTCCACTGTTTGCGCCTGACGCACCCGGAGTTACTATCGATTCAGCTTGTCTTGACTGAGCATCTGAGATCAATGGCTTGATGGCTCAAGGACTGTCTGGCCAACGGGTTCCTGATATATATACTATTGCAACTCATCACATCCCGTTCCGGATGGACAGTCCTCAGATCTGCAGTAGGGGGCTGGATGGCCCGGATGAACCTACATGGGAGAGGGACAATTAACTTGTCAGTCCTGATGGGGGCATCGACACGCTCTAAGGAAGCCGGGATGGCGAAGGAGCAACTCCGGAGGCAGATCCTATTAGTACTCTGTTGTCGGAATTACATTTCATCAAAACGTTCTGAATGCAGATCCCATTTGTACTCGGCAGTTGGAGCATAACCCGGTGAAGACTAGGATATTTCCGAGGTACTATTCCGGGAGCACTGCATAAATGACGACCTATCCTGCAGGCGGGGCATCATGGCACTCGCCCTTTGACTGGGGGTTTGCACTTGGCTTGCTGAGAGCTACGGGAGAGCAGTCTCACATAGATGAATACCCTCGTACGCTGGACGAGCGACCAGGAGCAGTGGCGGTTGTTGGCGCAGAAGAGTTACACATTGATGGTGCTTGAATGACTGCTACTGGCTCGCCGAGTCACGAAGGGAGTGTTTGGACAGCAGGGCTTGGCGCTATTGTGGCGAACCGTTCGGATCCGGCCTCCTGGATCTACCATTAACCTCTTCCATCCTCTTTTGCATTACCAGTTGAGCTAACACAAGTAGATGGAGCTGGAAATTGTGATGGCACCAATGGCGCTAGAGGAGACCTTACTAATCCGAGACCTCCTGGTTATCGTGAGAATGGAGTACAGACAACTGAAGATACCGCAGACAGAATCTTGGCAGTAAGACGCGCCTGAGGCATTGCAGAGGCTTTGCAAAGGCACGGCAGCATGGAGACTTTCGCAAATGCATGCATGCCACCGATGATATCGGTCATGCAATAGGCGATGAATTTCAAAATAACTAAGAGCTATGGCTGAGGCCACAGAATACGAGTACAAATTGCATGTTCCAGCGATGACTGAGATGACATCAGTCTACTGTGTGAGGGCGATACACGAGGTTATGTGGAGTTCTACTCTTCTCATGATCAGTTTCGTTGGATGACAAGTTACAAGACTAGCAAATGAGTCCAGAAGATATACAGAGACAGAGATACTTGATTTACCAGCAGCATAACTCTGCCGAGTACACTCCCTAGCACGATGTGCTGATACCTAACTACAAAGCCGAATGCCGAATGCGACCCCAACACTGATTCGGAGATCCTGAGATACTGAGCTACGGAATCTCGAGATAAACGTCAATTTGGCACCCAATGAAGCTGAATGAGATCAGTCGTCGGCGGGCAACGACCTTTAAAAGAGAGGGATTATCGTACTGGAATCAACCTCAACCTCTACCACAGGCAATTACCATACCGGAAGTACAGAGAGGAACCAAGGCAAAGCTATACGCAAGGAGCTCACTTAGAGAGTGGCGACAAGAACATCGAGAGAATACAGTAATGCGAGTATTGGCAAACACAAACGGCGTATTAAGTCAACTACAACGACAGAAATCAAAATACGGACAGTGGTGATCAATTTCTAATGCCGAATTGACCCTGGCATGAGACTCCCAGCATACCTGGACCATCGGAGGAGAGGGGGCGCGTCAGCCAGGAAGAACGCGCACAGAAATCCACGCAATTGAGTGGATTCGCGACAAGTCTTGGCGAAGATCAAGAACCAGAAACTTCAGAATCACTCAGCAACATCGACACAGAGCGACATACATACATTGGCGTTCGATTTCTAGCATGGAACTGACCCCAGAATGGCACTTCCGGCACCCCTGAAAGATTAAAGGAGGCCAACGCAAACGCGAGAGATGCGAGAGACGTAATGCGACGACATGCAAACTAGCGACGATGGCCACCCAAAAGGGTAAGGGCCCTATTGGAGGAATGATCGGAAAAACCCCAAGCTCAAGAGACATGAACATGGTGGAAGCATGAGAGGCTAGCGACGCCGCTGGCGCAATGTTGGGAAAGATAACACGCCTGTCCTGCATGCCTGAAAGCGAGCAGTGGGAGCGTGACAAGAATGGGAAATGACTGAGGAGCGAGACCTCGGAGTCAGCGAGCGCACAAAGCATTTACCAAAGGAGTTTTGGAAGAGCATTCCGAAGGAGTTGATGAAGAGCATCCCCAACGAGTAGCCAGACAGCCTACCGAATGAGTTACCGGAGAGCCTACCTAACGGACTACTGAGTTGTCTCCAGAGTTGTTGACCGACAAGTCGACTGGAGAGTCAACAAAGTTTTCTTCCGAAAGGTCACTACCGGGAAGCAGTCTATGTGATTAATATGGAGTCAAGATGCTCTGAGAGTCTGTACAACGCGGCTTTCCGAGAGCGAGGGCACACCACATTTCATCAAGTAAGTATGTCCATATCAGAGAAGCTTACGTGATAGATATCGCTAATGACAGACCGTCAACGCCCGATGAAATGGCGTCAATTCTGTCACCCCCAGGTGGTCACCGTGAGTGCTATACGCAAATCACAGTTATGATGCTAGGAATGGAAGATCACATCATTGTCCAAAGTGAAGATGAGATCTATGTGATAATCGACTATTTCACCAATGTTACCCTGGCCACTTCCAATGATGAGAGTTTACGATTACAACCCCGAATCACGATTACACTGCTACCAAGCCGCGATGGCAATCGACGATCAATGAGATGGACAAGTCGTCGACGGAGCCACAAATTTTCAAAAAGAGGGAGATAGCAGTGTCAGCCCAGCCAAGTCCTACAGCAAAGTCACAAGCCCACTGGGAGGCCGTCTACCCAGACACGCATCAAGAAGTCGACCTTCAAGTCGACCTTCAAGTCTGCCAAGTCGACCAAGATTCTACTTAAGCCGCCTTTCGAAACAGCAAACATGAGGTCGACCAGATGGTCACTGACACGTAGTTTGAATCACGAGTCAATGCCGACTACCGATGACCACCAGCTGCAAGATATATTCTCCAAAGCATGCGGAAGCACTGCACCGAGCTCAGACAGCGCCAGCGTGCTTGAACTTGGTAAGTATAACCATTTTAGAGAAACTTACGTGTTAGGTGTCTCCGAATGAGACTACATGCAATTGACATATACGATGGATGATCAATGATCACCATAGGCTACGAATGATGCCGGCAGGGGAAGCTCCCATCGACGCCAAGTCATGAGTGGAAGCACTACCCTGATGATTCCGACAAAGACCTACACCTGGATACGAGCAACGGAAATGATGGTCGTTGGAGCATCGGTTAGGAAGTTGAGATATGGAGATGGGCTCACATTTGGATGTTTTCTTGTTTATCACTTCTCTTCTTCTCTTCTTTGGATCTCAGCCCGGTACAAATGTCGTCGGCATGGGTTTTACCACCTGCCACCGGATGTGGAGTTTCCCTGTGCGCCAGAACCGCCGAACGGTCGCCCTGTACTGACCCGATTGGTCGCGGGTCTCATTAGATTGTACGAGTACGTACGCAGAACATGTGTTCAATTGTTTCCTTCCTTTCCTTTTCTTGTACAGGTGGCTGCAGCCCAGGGGGTCTGCTCCTAAAAAGGGGGATGATGTAACGGCAGGTGGTTAGCATTCCAGCGAGTGGCACGTGCCGTGTCCTGGGCCAGGTGACGGCCATTCGATATAGTCGGCTTGCCAGGAGACTTTGATCTCTAGCAATAATCTTACCTTACAGTTTTACATATACTATCACTCGAGTCCACATTTGCAACCGTATCCACCCAAATACCATCTATATCAGTATGCAGCGGGAGGCTGGCATACGCGCCCTTACAACTGCACCCTGTGGATGTCAAAAGGGCACAAAGTAACTCTGCATCACATTATCACTGTCTACAATGACATGTTCTATCATATGGATAGCGTTATGCGAGCTGTGGCCAAGAAGAATACTCAATGGAAGGAAGACTCATACTTCACCGTGAAGTTTGTGTGACATATGCTGTCTAAATAATATGCTGAAGTAACTCCAAAGACTAGTATTCTGCTCATGTCAGCCCATATCCTTGATCCTGTCCGGAGGTTGGGATCATTTCTGAAGTGGGACAAGGGAATGCATATCAATGCTGATAACTATGCTTCATATAATACCCAATACCCTGAGGCATTTCTGAAGTATGTGGAGAACGCATACTGTGCCAAAGAGTGACGATGGTCTGCCATTCAACCCGAAAAGGTTGTGGGCAGCAATATTTTTACTCTCTGCAAAGGCTGCTGGATTTGGTCAATCCTCTCATGATCCATATGATTTGTCCAGCGATGATGAATAATACTTAATGCCTAAATGCATGGTGGAAATGACACCGGAATGAAGTGATCTCGCAGCAAGCGTAGTGACCACCGCCATCCTGTATTTGAATTCACCACCTGAAGCATCGAAGAACTGGGGGCAAGTTAATCCCAATCTGAATGATTACCACTCTGACCCCATGGAGATTAGCAATAGATGTTGGTTACTGGATATCACTGATTGGAGGTGTCAAGAAGAGGAAACACACTCAAAGTGCACTGATCACTTCAATGTGGCATGCGACATAATGTCTATCATACAACATGGTGTCGGAGCAGCAGCCAGTTATTCCTATGGGTGAGACGCTATCGGCTGGAGACAGTCTTGAACCACTGGTGGGACACTTTGGGAAAATGCCGTAGTGAGGCAGTTTGCTTGACCCAATTGCGAAGTATTGGCAGGCGATTATTCAGGAGTGGATACCATGCACACCAAACATGACTTGGAATTGAAGAAAGGGGTTGAGGAAAGCAAATTGCTCAGAATGGCGAAAGTCCACAACATTTTGGCGATGTGGCAGGGCTGCCAAGACCCATGTGCTACATAGAAGAAATCTCACGCCCAAAACAAGCAAATGACAGCTGTTGGATACTTTACAGATACTGAAGTGAACATCAAAGCATCCTGGTCAAACTTTCAACATGATGGTGCAGCTGCATTCAAACTGTCAGAAACATCACCATTGCATTCCACTTTGTCTGCAAAAGACCTCACTGGCGGATGAACTCGAGAAATAGTAAATGTCGGGTGAATCAAATCAATTGACGGTCATCAAGCCGAAAGTTATGAAGATAGTTCATATGACAGTATTTCTGACACTGAGAATTGCCTTGACTAGAATGGTGACTTGGATAATCCAAATGCGAGCGATGACTACTGGGCGGAAGACCATGAATACAATATTGAGATTGAGATTACCATTGAGGCTCCGGAAAGCCCAAAGCACTAGAATGAGAGTGCCCCAAAGAATGTTCCCAGATTGATCCAGCCAACATGGAGGTAAACGAAACAGGTTGAAAAAGGGTTGATGACAATCACTGCAATCGAAAGAAGGAGGAATAAATGAAATAAGGAAAAGCAGGACATAATGGGTCAATATGTATTCACCCGGTTCTATACATTGCTTGACCGTGAGTTTCCCCAAGAGAAATATTATGGGAGAAGTTTGAGCATTCACATATTCAAATTTGTTCATAAACAGAAGTATAGTGGGCACATGAATCATTTAGCATGGTATCTACATTTCGGTAGAATGAGAGCGACCAGTCCAAGAAGATTACTGGGTTCGGCATTGCTACTGTGCTGAGTCTCAATTTTGCTGATACGCAACCAATCAGTTCAAATAATCATTTATACAATTATCGATGGCCGCAGATATTGACTAGACAATACCTTAAAATGAGCGTCAACGGAGCATCGATGATTTTTGGTCTTGTAAGCAAGGTAATTGTAACGTGAATTGGGCGCTGTTTAGAATAACCAATGTATTGGCTACGTTTGTCGGCAAAACAGCAAATGACACAGTTACTGCCCCAATCTGAACATGAGCATCAACCGAGGGTCCACGATTTTTGGCTTTGCTTCTTGGGCTATCTAAGTGTTGATTTGCAGTAAAAATTCATACACCATGTATTGGCTGCCTTTTCAGGCAAAACAATGCATGAAATGTTCGTTACCCCATCATCGAAATGAGCATCAACCGAGCGTCAATGATTTTTAATCTTATAAGTCAGGTAATTGCAAAGTGATCTGGTAGTGGTTAGGCATAATGAATGTAATGGCAGTCTTTATAGGCAAAAGAGAAAGCGACACGGTACTTGCCTTTTTTTTTCCCCATTCTGAAACTCATCGTCCATGTAGTGTCAACAATTTTTGACTTTGCATCATGGGGTATCTAAGTGGCGATTGTGTGTAGACATCCATTAATGAGACATTGGCCGCCTTTATTGGCAACAACAACAGCGGCACTCATCCTGCCCCATCATGAGAATGAGGGTCAACGGAGTCTCAACGATTTTTGGTCTTGCAACTTTCGTAATCTAAGTGTCGCTTTGTGGCAATAATTCATTTACAATTCGCTGGCCGCCTTTTCAGCTAAAACAGTGCACGACATCGTTGTTACCCCATCATGAAAATAAGGCCCAAAGGAAAGTCATCAATCTTTGGTCTTGTATATTGGGTAATCAAGGCATCGCCCGGATATTTTAGCTCATGACTGAACTATTCACCGCCTTAGTAGTCGAAAATTCCAATCACACAAGGAAAAACATGAATTCCAAAATAATCGATATCACAACCTGCAAAGCATTCAATACACAATCGCTGGATGTTGAATAGCCGATTTTGATCAAATACTATTCTTCGACAGCAAAATCAAGAGCATTATATCAATTGACAGAAGGTCCCACTGGACAACATGCTGACAACCCACCGAATTAACATGGGTTAGGAGATTTCCATCCAACCATACCCCAATTGACAGTTCAGGTGTATTGACAATACGGACAACCAATGTGGCGATAGTTTGGTTCTGACCCAGACCCGGACCTGAAGCGATTTTCCAGAACCGTTGCTAACACTACACACAAGCCTGCAGACCTTGAAACATGGTGACTAAGAATCAGAAACGCATTTGCAGACCTTGTCGAACCACCAACAGGAGTACCTCTCGCTCAGACACAAAACTTCCACAATGACATTGACCCAGTTGTGAAGCCTTGTCTGCACCAGCCATACCAGATGTCCGATTCAAAGCACTTGGAGTTTAACACTCACATTGCCATGTTACTGGACAATGGCTGGGTAACGGACGGCGACTCCCGATTCCCAACATGAGTGATCAGTGTTAAGCAACCGGATGGGTCAGGACTTCAAATGTGTGTCCACCACCGTGGCCTACATGTGACTACCCTCAGAGACTGGTAACCACTTCCATACATAGAAGCTCTCATTAATTGGCTACACAGTTCCAGGGTGTTTACCAAGCTTGACCAAGCCAGTTGTCACCACCAGTTGCGTATACAACTCGATGACAGGCACAAGACACTGTTTGTTGCTCTGAATGGCTTCTATCAGTGGAAAGTGAAGCTGTTTGTTCTGGCCAACATGCCATCAGCAGTGATGTACCACATACATCACATTCTGGGCCGGTACAAGAAACTAGCAATTGGATACCTGGATGACGTGCTCAGTTCTCTCGCAGTTTGGCGACGCACATGATGTATCACGACACTATCATGTTGGCAATTCGGGCAGTGCATCTCTGATTCATTCAGTGCTAATGCATTTTTGGAGCTACTGAGATGCTATTCATTAGTTTGAAGCTCTGTTGGAGCGGAGTCTACAAGGGGGTCAGGTTGTTTACAGTGATGAATCACTGGCCGGTACCAGCCAGCTCTGCCCAGCATTGGGTGTTCCTCAGGTCGGAAGGCAACACCAGGCAATTTGTAAATCAGTTCGCCCCGCGGACCGCTCAGTTACACCCAATGACAGATGTTAGCAGTGCCTCTTGGTGGCTTAGGAAGCCTCAGGTGGAATTCGACGATATTCGGAGTACTTTGGCATCTGCTTGGGTGTTAGCAGCAGTCGATCACGAGGGCAACTACATCTTGTGCACGGATGCTCCAGATGGGGCGATTGGAGACGTTCTAGCTCAAAAGTACCCCTGGCGAACCCTGGGGACTGGAGCGCTGGCTTGTTGAACGTCATCTGGCCTTCTTCTGTCGAGAATAACATGATATTGAGATGCACTATGCTGCCTCTGACTGTGAGTTGTTGGCAATCCACTACAATTGAATCCACAGGGAGCCTTACCTTAGCAATCGACGTATGTCACTATACATGGACCACACGTCACTTCTGCTAATTCCGAGCTAGGAAAAGATTTCTAGCTGCCAACGGAGCCACATGGATTAAAAATAGCAGATTCACAGTTCGATAAAGCAATTCCCAGAAGTGGCCAATCTCATAGCAGATGAGTTGAGCAGAATTCACCATCCAGTTTCAGCAACCCCAGCAGCCACCATTGGCACAAATTCCATGGAACTCCATATCAGCAGCGGAGTGGAATGGAAGTAAATGGTGTGCGAGTTACAGGTGGAAAATACATATTTTGGTCCAAATGTTAATGTCCTTAGAGAGGAAGCCAAAGTAACTGACAAGGCAGGAATTTGGGCATCACAGAGTTTGAAAGAAAAGCACCATTGGAACAACTTGTTGCCAGCATGACTGTTCCAACTTGATCTTGGCCTTCATTTACAGAGGGAAATGAGGGCACTCGGCATCCCATTGGACATGCGGAGTGATGTTATCTTGGCAGATCATTACTCTCCGCTTGGCAGCCGGCAACAATCATCTGCGAATTAGTGGTGGCCATTGCATCACAATTGTATTGGCTTTATCTAACTGAGTCCATACGGACAAGGGATCGAGGTTGCAATATTAGCCACTATGTGAAGCATTCCAATGAACTCCAGCATAGCTTGTTGCAACTGCTGCCAATTCCAGAGACACAGGCTTCAAGGGTTAATATTGATTTCATTACTAAATTAGCCTCTATGACTAGAGATGGTTATGACTGTATAATTACAATTGTTGATCGACTAACCAAGACAGTGTGATGGAAAGCAGTCAGGGAATAGGATCTAATGGCAGAAGAGTTCGCCAGGGAGCCTATTGACATGTTGGTTCAAAATAGGGGAATTCTGGATGACATAATCTCTGATTGTGATACACCCAATATGTCAGATTACTGGGGATATCTAACAGCCGAACTAGAAATCAAATACCATCACAGTCATGGCTATCATCTGGCAACAGATAACCACACAGAGAATTTCAATACAGTCGGCGAACGCTATACGAAGGTGTATGTTGCTCAGTACCGAAAGATGTGGGACCGCCTACTACCATTTGCTGAATTCACCGACACTCAAACTTACCCTAGGTACTCAAGACTTCTCCGGTTCGGGCCGATGTGGGATTCGTGCCAGGGATGCTGCTTGATCTGCTGCTATGGACTCAAAATTCCAAGAGAAAGCCGAAAATTTGTCTGGAAGCAGACGAATTTGGGGAACAGATGATGTCACATCTCCCCATGTTCACAGAGCAGTTGGAGGAAGCGCAGACCACAATGATTCTGAATGCTAATAAGTCTCACCGCCCGCACAATTTCAAACTAGGAGATTCAGTTTTTCTTCAAACCAAGCTGCTTCTGATCAGCTATGCATATGTTACTTAATCAAAGTTTGCAAATCTCAGTTCCAGAGAGTGTCAGAGCCTTGTTGAGGGCAATTTCAGGTCACCGAAGCCATTGGTGCCAATCCTCTCAGGTTGAACACCTTAGCTCACCACAACATGCCCAATGTTTTAAACATCTCTTGGCTGAAATGAAATGGTGTGGATTGCGGCGAAGAGCATCGTCCACCAGCATCGTCGCATACGATGACCATGAACAATATTCAGTATATGGTTAAAGGAATTTTCGATGATCAGAGCTCTTTGGGCTGAACCCTACACTAACGTATTGCGGCTTGGATATCCCAAACCGGACTGGCAACCATTGGGCAATGTTCAAGGCAGCTGCTGAGATTTACTGCATTATTATTATCAAAAACAGGGTCCTTGCTTCACAGATGGAGGTTGGAAGGCTACGAAATGAGCATTTAGGGCTTCTTGTGGCTGTTGGCGCACTGGAGGTGCAAACGATGCGATTTGAGCAGCATTTAGGTATTGTGTGCTTCGTTTTGGAACTCGTCCTAGTTTTTTTGGAGCGGAGGTTGATGTGGGAGATCCAGACGCATACATAAGGTGCAGCTCTGTGTCGGTTTGCTGAAGCGCACTGGCTAGGTTATTCAGCACTGGCATGATTGATCTCTGCTGTACTAGCTAGCTATTGGACTCAACCTTCTTGCGACCCTTTAGATAATATGAATATTGGTGATCATAGTGTAACATGCTTAGTAGAGTTCAGATTACTGTAACTAAAATGCAATAAGTGATTTGTTTTAATAGAAGTGGAGATAACCAGCTATATCTACCTGACTTGAATATTATTTCGAGTTTTCTATGCAGTCCAGCTTGGGTATTGTATTTTAGCAAGCGTTACTAAATGATTTCCTTGCCTTTATTTTATTTGTAGTCATATTGTCTAGCTGATTTCTAACTGTTTCAAAATCAAATAGAAGATTATCTCCTGTACTTATAATCTTGATAGCAGTGTTATTGTGGCAAGTTTGTATTCACAATGTGAGATTCAAGTATGGGTTTCTGAGTATCAGTATTCATATAGAGGAGTATGTCTAGTGGCTGACATTTTAGGTTTAAATTTTGAGATTAGATGAAAATTCTAGAAAGCGTAGATAGACAGAACAGCAGGTACCTAATGTACAGATATTATATTATCACTCAGATAATGATAGGGGTTTTTTCTTAGCAGGGGTAATGGTACATGACTGGATTCCAGCAGATCCGAGGAGAAGCCACCGGATTACCATTACTTATCACCTATTCGTGAGCAATACTATGTATGTAAGTTAACTGATCTGCACCTGTAGTATACTTGAGCCCCATGTCCATTGATTAGCCAGAGTACAGTTCCACTAGTAGATTCGATTAGACTGCTTATGTGGACATGGTGTAATCATTTGTTTCAAGATGCAAATATGTTACTTTAGCTAGGAGGTCTAATTAAGAGACTTCAACGTTGCACATGATTATCAACCACATCTACTATATCGTATCTAGCGGGACAGTACACAGTGAAGTTGTGAACACACAGAATTATATGTGCAGTAGATGTCATGCAATTTACCAGCAAGCTAAACCTTCATGCCCATCTCCTTAGAAGAGGGAACTTGTCAGGGTTCATCCCAGTGTTCCAATAGTTCAGACCGAAGCATGCTGCATCTGTGAGAATATTGGCATTGTCCAATGACAAGAAACCTGAAGTGAAGCTAGCCATTTGCTTGAGCCAGTTTCATTGCAATGCCAGATGCATGTCAAAATCTATATTGGTGGAGTATCAGTCGGTTGCCAATTTAATCTCTGATGCAGTTGCTGACATATCAATTTAGAGATGAGGTATTAATATAATTGTGATATGCACTGTTAGACTGTGGCAGATGTTCCAACTACTGAACAAATGTAAGCAAGATGTCCAGGTTGACGTTATAAGCTTTCATTTGGTGTGTCTGATATCTCCCAGAGGATGCTCTGATAGGGGAGCATAGTGCTTGAAACCCACTCATGCATGAACATGATCAACTTGAGAAAATTTGTTGCTGTGTCCACAAGGCATTTCCAGAAATGAGAAATGACTTCTGCGATAAGCGTTCAAGCAATCCAGGTGACGTCACACGAATATGTAAAGGAGTTCGATTCTCAGAACTTGACTATAATGAGCACAAATTGTTTTGGCAATAACCAGAACCAGCTTGAGGAGCAATCCACAGTTAGACATTAGCAGCGAAGAACACTTTAAAAATATCATTATGCATTCCATCCACTATTACTTCATAACCTCTCACCTCCTGGAGACATAATCACCTTGTAAAACCACTTGAAGAAAACCCAACCTCCCCAGCCAATTGCATAATCCTCTTATGCCTGTTGTTGGACAAAGAGCATCGAAGACAGCATGCCACTATACGATCACCAAATTGGGAAACTGATACCATCATTTTGAAGACTTCGGACAGGCTCACAATGAGCAATACATACTACACCTGGCCGCGCTTGCAGGTATCAAACAGAAGGTTCTTCATTACGTCCAGACTGTCTACACACAATTCGAGGAACACATCGAGGGTGTTAATCCTCCTGATCCATCTTCGGAAAATACATTGTAATAGTTTGGTTTTGGAAAAGATTCGGAGAAGTTGGGTCGGGGGTGGTGGTAGCAACAACACTGGGTTATCTGCCAGTGATCCGGGTGCGGACTGCAAAGACAGGCCAGTTTGGATGCAGACCTGTCCAAAAACCCGACACACCGCTTCTTGGTTGGCCAAGCCAAGCCTTGTACCCACAAACCCACAGGTTCTGCCAGGATTGGCTAGACCTGTCAGTTCCAATGTCCGGTGCAGCATTTCTGGTTGTTCGATTAATGGTTGCATTCAGATATTGTACTGTTCATTGCAAAATATTAACCATGGTACATTATTGTCTTTTCTGGATGTATTGGCCACCTGTATAGTCAAAAACAGGAGAGACACATTCCCTGCCCAATCCTGGAAATGAGCGTCAACAGAGCGTCAACGATTTTTGGTCTTGCATCTTGGGTAATGTGAGTGGCAATTGGTTGCAGACAGTCATAGATGGGGTATTGGCCACCTTTATAGGCAAGAGAGGAAGCAACATGCTCCCTGCCCGATTCTGAAAATCAGTGTGAACTGAGCGTCAGTGATTTTTGACCACGCATCTTGGGTATTCTAAGCTGTGCTTGATCACAGACCTCTATTAAGGAGGTGTTGGCTGCCTCTCTAGGCAGATGAGCAAGAGGCATTCCCGTGACAGCCTCCCAGACAGTAACACCTCACTTCATTTACAATGCTGCACCTCAGAGTTCATGAGTGTTTTAGCCTATAAAGACCATCCAGACTTCACATATAAACAATAATGAATACATCACACTATGATTACCCATGGTGAGTAGCCAAACATTGTTGATGCTTGGATGACGTTCATGTTCATGATGGGGCAGGCAGCGTGTCGCTTCCTCTGTTGCTTATAATGGTGGCCAATACCCCATTTATGACTGTCTTCAGCCAATTGCCACTCAGATTACCCGAGATGCAAGACCAACAATTGTTGATGCCCTGTTGATGCTCATTTTCAGAATGGGGCAGGGAGCGTGTTGCTCTCTCTTCTGCCCATCAAGGCGGCCAATACCTCATTTATGAATGGCTGCAACCAATTGCCACTCAGAAAACGTAGGATGCAAGACCAACAATCATGGACGCATCATTGAGGCTCATCTTGCCACGGGCGTGTCTGCAATATGCTATCGTTTCATTTGGCATAGTATATCATTAATGGTGTTTTGGAAGCCTTTCTATCGTCTTCATGTACTTTCTCCTTTATCACTACCATGTTCTTTAATAATACATATGAATATATCCTCTAAAATATACTTTAATGTGTCTGCTAATTGTAGAAAATAATACACTCATAAATCCTGGTCCTTCCTATCAATGCTCATCTTCACTTGCCTGTTTGCTCAATAGGCTGCTGTCGTCTGCAAAATGGATGTCAGCTGCATTACCACACAGCAGATAGTGTACTAACCAGTGGATGTTCCTGCAACAGTCAGCAAATCTGGAATATAATCTGTATTGTGCTTGCAATCCTTGGCATATGCATCACAATTGAAAAATTGAGCGCTGGGAAGTGGAGTATGTGTATATACATATCTGGGTGGTACACCTTCGATTTCGGAAGGGTGAGCTCCCTCAATGTCACTGGGTGGCACAGGTGGCATTTCGGGTGGATGTGGCGTCGGGTCATGTGTCGGCTGTCTGAGTCAGACGGGTCGAGGTGTACTCATGCCTTCGCACCGCCAGTGTGTCTGCAGATTCTTTGCTGTGCCATTTTCGCAACGAAGGCAGCTGTCGGTTTGATTTCCATGAACCATAGCCAGGTGTCATTTCATCGCAGCCTACACATTTTACCTCCAGGTAACTCAACTCCGTTCTCTTTCACTTCTCGGACTTCGGCGTTAGGTGTGTTGATCAGGTATTGAGTTTCCCCTATTCTGGTGTGCGAAAACCATGCTTTGGCCATTTTGGGTATATTCAACGTAGGGCGCATGTCGGACTGTTCTACCTGTACCTGACCTCCTTGGCTTGCCTTTGTAGGAGACAAGTTGAAACCATACAAGGAATTAGTTGCTACTTTTACATATGAGATTCGACCACTACCGCTACCATATACACTTCTGTACCATCCTCAAAGCTGTTGAAAGCCTTTTTCATCCCCTCTCAGCTACATTGATGACTAAAGAATTCGTTGAAAATCCCAGAACTGGCAGCATCAAGATGTTCGATTTTGTGGACTGTGAAGGGAAATGCCACGGTGGACTGTTGAAGTTTCCCTTCTGGGCTGCGATATGTTTGTTATGTAGCTCTCTATGTACACCAGCTGTATCTTATATCGTTAGTTTACAGTCGTCAACCTCGACCTGCATGTAGTGAGATCTGATTGCATACTGCTTCTAATTCTTGCAGCTTCCGGTTTTACAGATCATTTGTAAAAGTGCGTCCAGGGTTAGATTTCCAGTGGCTACATTCACAGCGACTTGGTGGACTAACTGATGTCTGCGTTGTAGTTTTGTCTCGGTGGGTGGTGTATTGGATTCAGCGCCGGTCATTCTGTTCGATTACGATCCTCTTGCACCTTGGTGGGATGTTTCTGGAGCCATGAATTGCTGGTGTGGAAATGCAGAGGAATATGATAACAAAAAGATGTGGGAATTCCTGAGGAAGATGATAACACAATCAGTGGGAAGTCACGAGGTATATATAGGTAGCTTCAAGTCAAAATGGAATGAGTAACAGCCAACGTACGTGTTCGACTCAAGATGAATCCTGCTGCGTATCGCTCGGGATGGCACGGGATTTCAACCATCCTGCGATTTGCACCGAGTCGGTCCGATGTTTTTTTTGTGTTTACAGGGATACAGAAATGGGAAAGGGTGCCGAAATCTCAGGATTGTGAGAGATAAACAGCGCATTCTCCAAGGGAATGAATGTCTGGTGATTGTTTTTCGCAACAAATCCCCGGGATCTTAAATGAAACAGACGCTTGAGTCATGTCATGTTATATGGTTAGCATTGCTATTTCCAATGTATTTAGGGTCAGAATGCAGATCTTGCTTTGCTCAAGTCGATGAGGCATACCAACCTTGACATAAAACATGCAGCTTGCCTCCATGTGGTCCATATCTTGCAACATCCAACATCTCACCCAGCAACAAGGGCAACACACAATACAATGGGTAATGCTCCGAAACAGAACCTTTCGCCACTACCAGTGGGCAAATACCACGAATCGAGAAAGCATTCCACACGACGACGTCACCAAGCAAATGAAGGCACGAGTGGCTTGTAAGGAGAATGGGTCCGAGCTCTTAGAGTATTGCACAGCTTGCAATTGTATAAAGAATCTTCCAGGTGGAGAAACGAAAAGAAATGCACTGTATGAGCAATGAAGGGACAGAGAAAAGGATCGAGGATTGTGTGGATAGAGAGACCGCTGTGGCAAGAAAGCGGGTTGAAGACGCAGAGACAGCGATTAAGGAGGAGCAGGAAGATATTGGAAATGCTGCAGCGGTGGGTGTGACAACCAGAAACCCTGAAACAACATGTGAGGAGATCTTGAATGCCATCGGAGATATTCCCAGCGATCTTGCAAGTTCTGACAACGGCCAGGATGGGGAATATCAGGATGATGATGAAGAAGATACAGACCTGGGCCAGCTGAGTGAAGACGATGAAACTGGATGGGTGATGGGCACAATCTCCAACATGGCACAGCATCGTGTGGTGAGTTTTTGGAGAAAGCTGTTGATGGTTGAACAATTGCGAAACTGGGATGGGGAGATGTGGCTGACCACTTCCTGGAGAGAGCAAAGAAGCACATGAGGACCGAAATGAAGGTGCCGGCAATCGTTCAACCGCAAACGGAACATGACACAGCTGCATATGCACTCACAGCATTTGGAGAGGTTATGGAGACTCTTGATAGAGTCCCGGGACAATTGCAAATGGCGCAAGGAACATCTCGCCTACAAAGTAGTCATGTGAGGCTATGTTCCTGGAAACACCAGTCACACAAATGCATTGCGTCTCTCCCGCCCATTCCAGTGCCCAGTTTGTCACCAATTGAGAAATCAGAGCCTGCCTAACCCATATGCTTTTACTCCTGCATATAACGTCCCTAGCTAATGAGCATATTGAAATCAAAACTGGATGAACAAATGGTGACTGATCCTGCGTCACCGTAGGAGTAAATAGCCAAATTGTAATTTTTGATGATGTGTCTCTTGGAAAAGCAATGCGTGTGCATATTTTGCTATGTGTCAGCTTTTGCTTGATTTTAGAGACCAAATTGTGAGCCATGATAATTCTTCTATGCATATGGAAGGATCGGATGGGCCACACGATAGTTCCGGACTCCAAACCACTTTGATTGACTACGAATGAACTTGATATTGTCCTGTGTTTTACTGTTACCTCAGAAAGCTAAACTATACTAGAGAAGAAATTCAGTAACAATATTTAGGTCACTGATGTCATACCACTCCTAGATGGAGCAGTTAAAGCGCAATGTGACCCGTGATGAATTACGACGGCCATATGGTATTTGTTGATGCAATCCACTGCATAACTCTTTGCACAGACGTGGCGCACAGGGTTCAGATATTGAAAATTGCATATCGTAGTTCATTGAAATCGAGGGAAATGAGCTGGATGAGGAACGGTGAGGAAGTTGGGCTATACATATCAAAAAGTAATGTATGGGTCTTCATGTGGTAAATTGCCAGCTGAAAGCGCTGAAATGTGATAGCCCTATGTCATTTATGGCTCAGATAACGTGTCTAGTGGTTGATCAGAAATTGAGAGGCCTTGAAACATCTGGATGGAAATGTTCATACATAGAAATGATAGATTGGCTGCCAATAACCTCTATATGCATTTTTGCATACAATTGGTGATCATCCAATGACTGTTACTATGTCATTAAGATGAGCGTCAACAAAGCATCAACAATATTAATTCTCACACTTTCTGCAATCAAAGGGATTGATAGTCACATGCTTCCAAAGTGATTGCATTGGCCATTTTTACAGATAAGAAGGAAAGTGACACGCTCGTTGCCGCATCCTTGAAATGAGTGTCAACAATGCGTCAATCATCCTTGGTCTCACGAGTCTGCTAATGAAAACAACACTTGGTCTCTGTGATACTTATTGAATGTATTGGCCACCTTTATAGTCAAAAATGCTAGCAACATCATCGCTACTATCTCCTAAAAATCTGCATCAACAGAGTCTCAATGATTTTTGTTCTTGCATCTTGGATAATCATAGTGCTGTGCAATGACAGTAAGCAATAATCAAAGTATTGGCTGCCTCTATGAGCAAAAATTGTAATCACGATATTGGTACTACCTGCTAGAAGTAAGTGTCTACGGAGCGTCAATGATTTTCCCTCTTGCATTTTGCGTAATCATAGTGCTGTGCAATGACAGCAAGCTATGATCAAAGTATTAGCCACCTTTATAAGCAATGATGGTATTCACGATATCGCGACCACCTCCTGAAAATGAGATTCAATGGAATGTCAACAACTTTTGGTCATCCTTCTTGGATGATAAAATTGCAATGCAACTGTGTTAACCCATAAGCATGTTATCGGCCGCCTCTCTGGGTAAAAATGCTACGAACGATATTGCTACCACCTCGCAAGAATGAGTGTCCATGGAGCGTCAACGATTTTTGTTCTTGCATCATGGATAATAAAAGTGCTGTACAACAGCTTTGACCCATAATCAATGTATCGGTCACCTTGTTGGGCAAAAATACCAGTGACAATCTCGCTACTACCACCTAAAAATGAGAGTCAACAGATTTTCCACAATTTCTGGTGTTGCATCTTGGATACTCAAAGTGCTATGGAACAGCATTAACCCATAATCACCATATTGGTGGCCTTTATAGGCAACATTGTCAGAGATAAAATCACGTCTGCCTCCTGAAAATGAGTGCCCACGGAGCGTAAACAGTTTTTCTGGGGGCGAAGTAAGCTACACAGCTTTGAACCGCACTACATTCCTTGGGGGTGGTAGTCGAGTGTATTTGGAGATACACTTGGAGGCCATGATCAAGTGAACTTAAAGATGCATTCCGAGATCGTGATCGAGCGAGTCTGGAGATGCACTTGTGCAGGCCATAATCCAGGGAGTTTGGAAATACACTTGGAGGCCGTGATCGAGCAAGTGTGGTGATACACTTGGAGGCCGTGATCGAGCCAGTTTGGAAATATGCACTTGGAGGCCATGATCGAGCGAACTTGCAGGCCAGAATCGAGCGAGTCTGGAGATAAACAGGCAGGCCGTGATTGAGCGAGTTTGGAGATGCAATTGGAGGCTGTGATCAGGCGGGTTAAGAGATACACTAGGAGGCCGTGATCGAGCGACTTTGGAGATACACTTGGAGGCCGTAATCCAGTGAGTTTGGAGATACACTGGGAGGCCGTGATCGAGCGAGATTGGCCAAGTACTTGGAGGCAGTCGATGGATGGCATGCCGGGACTCAATCGATCAGTTAGTTAACTCGCAACTGTGGGAATGTGACGAGGTGACTTTACCTCTGAAGCTCATATGGAGAACGGGCTGGTGGCGGTCGATCGGGAGGGATGTATGCCGGAAGCTGAAGCTACATTCAGGGGTCAACTCGAAATCGTGAGCATGAAGGGATGACAGACAATTTTAGGTCTATGCTGTACTCGGTGTGTGCTGCACTCAGTGTTAAGTCATGATGATGGCATGGAGAGATCGAGAGGGATGACTTAACATTGTGTTCTTGCGATGATGGTAGAGTTGCGGACGAGAAGGAGAGAGATGGGGGATGAAGATGAGAATGATCTGGAGGATATGAGCGGCTATGAGCAATCAGGAGTATGACTTACCCAATCGGGTTTAGAAGATCTCGTATGGGTGTGATTACCCGTCGGATCGGGACTCGTACCCGCCTTTTCGGGGATGGTCAATTGACTCGCACACCAAATTCTCAAAGTCCCAGCTTCTCACGATGATTTCCCCCATCTCCTCGGATCTCTCTCTTTCTTGTGCTCAGGTCTACCATCACCTAAAAACACCAAGTTAAGTCATCCCTCTCTATCTCTCCATGCCATAATCATTAATTAACACAGAGTACAGCATACACCAAGCACAGCATCATCCCAAGATCGACAGTCTCCGGCTCCCAGCCAGTCTCCGGCTCCCAGCCAGTTTCCCGCTCCCAGGCAGTTTCCCGCTCCCAGCCAGTTTCCCGCTCCCAGCCAGTTTCCCGCTCCCAGCCAGTTTCCCGCTCCCAGCCAGTTTCCCATCTATCGGCAGATGTTGTTGTACTCAACACTCTACATTCCCACAATTACATGTCAACCAATGAATAGTGTCTCAGCTGCCATCGCACCTACCTCCAAATCGACCGCCTCCAAGTACTCCTCCAATCTCGCTCGATCATAGCCTGCAAGTGCATCTCCAAACTGACTCTGTCAAAGCCTCCAAGTGCATCTCGGAGTTCACTCGATCTTGGCATGCAAGTGCATCTCAACACACGCTCGATCACGGCCTCGGAGTGGATCTCTGAGTTTACTCGATCCTGGACTCCAAGTTCATCTCTGAGTTCACTTGATCTCGGCCACCAAGTGCATCTCTTAACTCGCTCGATGACTGCCTCCAAGTACACCGTTAATGAGAGATGGCGGGTGGACGGGGATATAGGGGTAACTGAGGTGGACTGAGCGACGGGGAGTCCATATTGGGGAGACTCATTTTGATCCCATCTGGATCGACGCAATCGCGTGGATTCTCATGGCCGGGTAGCATCATATCTTCTCACTTGCTTCCTAGACTCCTCGTTCTAGAACCGTTCTTTCTCACAAATTCTGTTCGGATGTCGCAAGAGGTGACGCAGAATGTCGATGGTGGGCTCACTGCTGTCGATATATATATATAGAGATACTTAAACAATGCATGCCATATTATGAGGTAGCGAATCTTGTGACTGTAACAAAGACGAATATGATAGACGAAATGCCTTGTGCTTATGGAACCCTAAGAACCACTGCTTTGAGAATACGGCACCAAGTCTCCCGCAGAGCTGGGCAGCGGTCCCAGCTGCTCCAACATCTGACTATCCTAACAGTCAAATCTCATAGCGTCATGAATGCACCTCCATGACTGCAGGTGCTTTCAGGAGCACCTGAGAATGCTCTTGCAGAGTCTGAAAGCACTTTGCTTAGCTCCAGGGGGATCTGGGAGCATCTGGATGTACTTAAAAGCACTGGTGAAGGCAACCAGAGTGACTGGGAGGTTTGCGTGTGGCTTCCGGACCGATTTACATTTTGCTGATGTACGCAATGAACCCATTCTGACATATGGTCACGGATTGTTCATTTACAATATGATACCGACAGCGCGAGAAGAAATGGCGAAAGTGTGATCAGAGGGCGATATGCAACATGACACGTGGTATTTGCGCCGGGCGCGGAGTAATCTGCTATCGGGGTGTCTCTAATGGCCCTGACGGAGCGCGTCCAGTCTGACATAGCCACTCCGCCTGGATGGAAATGATTTTTACTGATGTAGAGCCGGTAGTTTGTATCAGGGTGCTTTCAGAGTCTCCAAAACATTCGAAGTTATCCTTTCATCGAAGTTTATAATGGCTGATTACTGACTGAATACTGCTGCTTTCAAGATGGTTCCCCTTTCCTGATTACCAGCACTTCTGGAAATCACTAATTTCTTCTCCTTACTATGTGTCTACTTATTCTCACCCCTGGTTACCTCATTCATTCTGTTCCTGTTCTCATTTTCCAAGGCATATTTTATCTCTTTACATTCAATTGCAAAATATCTCCCTCTCTCTTTGTCATCGAAATTGTATTTCTCTGCTCTACCATGTCATTTTCCTACATTTGATCAATCAGCTTCAGTGTGACACTGCTTCATACTCCATCTCCTGATTACTCAGTTTCTCGATACCGTCTATGTCACCATCATTCTCATTATCTGTTCTGGAAAACTTAACAACATCAGCAACAACCCTAGTTTCCGTCTGAAACACCGGGGTGTTACGGATGGCTCTGATAGCTCTGACACAACCTCATACCCTCTGACGGAGAATTACAATCTTCCCATCGCCCAGGCGATGGGTCACGTTGCATACTCACCTCCATTACTGTGCGCCTGGTATACGCACCATCAGAACGACACGTGTGTTACACTTCTCGCGGGGGCTGCAGTGATGCTGTAGCCGTTCACAAAACACCTGGCGATGTTTATGCCCTTCTTCGGCCGATAGCCATCTTTATACGTCTCCGCTATTGCTATATATTGGATGCCGCACTCGCCCCCTATATGTTTCGCTTTGAGATTTTGTCACATATTGTAATACAGTCTTCGCTTCGGATACCTCGCTTGCCGTTGCATTTGCTTCGCCATTATCGTATTTTACATGTTTGAAATATACATTCCAATTTTCACACTCTCTAGTACAATGCCCTCAGTCCTCCACATTCTGCGTTGATTCATCATCGGCTTGCGATGCTTCTTCTTCCTCGTTCCCATCTGCATCGTCGCCATCCTCGCCCTCGTACCTGTCGCAATCCTCGCCCTCATACCCGTCGAGATCAATGGTTCCCAGGTCAAACCTCTCGGGTTCTGTCACAGGCCGTTGTCGCTGGCTGGCGGTGGGGATGGCATCGCTCTTGTCGCTTTCATCACCTTCATCTTGGTGATTCCCACTGCCCCCTGGGATCCCACAATGCAGTTCGTCATCCGTGCAATTGTTGTCCATCAGGATAGTTGGGTCAGTGCTTCCGATCTCAGGCTCCTCAAGTGCCACTTCGAAGGCCAAATAATCAAGAAGAATAGCATTGCCAACACGCGCTGCTTCCACGCTGATCACCACTGCAGGCTTTGGGTTCTCTGCCTGTTGGAACTGACGCTTGACTGTTGCAAGAGTGTTATTATACACCCTCTGTTGGTAGCTCTCCGGTAGTGTGTTCCAGGTATTTATCAACAACGTATACATGTCGGCAATGCCAGGCGAGGTTAACAACTTGCCACCCGTTACAGTGCAGTGGGATGCAATCTTACCACCGTCATTCTTGTGGTGGAAGTAGTTCGAGCAATGAGGTCTGTCCGCTTTCAGCTTTGACTTGGAAGCTTTCGGATGAACACCTTTGTTCTTTTGCGACTCCAGGAGAGCATGGCGCAATGCGGTGCATGTAAACATGATCAGTGGCGAGGGTATATGACCGTCCTTGTCATTGATCATGGAATTATAAAATCCATCAGCATAGTTACCACGGATATTCGCCCGAGGACAAAATTTAATGTAGATAAACCACGGCATTGCTTCCGCCAGGAAGTAAAGTGGACGCTAGCCATTCGTTATCAGCTTTCAACTCTCTCTGCGTTGGATTTGGACCGCATACACCACCTTGCACACGCTGTGCTACCGGAAAACGAGACATATTGTCTGCCCGAAGGGAATTAATCATTTCCAAACGCTCTGCGGCGGATTCAAAGCGGTGGAGATCTTAAAGCTCTGCAATGTTGTCCCTTGCTGATTGAATAAAATTGGATTCAACCTTAACGACCTGTGCGCGAAGCTGGTACCGGTTTGAGCGTGTAATATCCACGGTGGGCCGTCAATTCAGCATACCTCTTTCAAGATCTCCTTTGTGCGTGCCTCACATGCTATGGACCAAATGTTGCTTTGCTGCATAGCGGTGTTCCAGTATGTCTCTATTATCTGCTAGTGTGGGGCTTCAGCTAATGCTTTCGCAACAAATCGCGTTGCATAACTTACCATCTTCAAGTCGCTTGCCCTCATAAACGGCCGTCTGTTGCACATGTACCGCTCCAGGAGTCTGCCCGTTGCAAATACAAGACGGGTCATGTCTGAGTGACCAAATCGATGGATGCCGCGACTGCCGGAGACCATTGATCGAGATGTAGACACCGCCTGCGGTTGCAATTGCCACTGGCGCTGTCTCTGATTCTTTTCAGTAGCTCGCGTTCACAGTGGATTTGTAATGTTCGCGCGGGCTGCTTGATTCGGGATGGGGGTAGGCAGGTTCTCAAGACCGCTGAAAGGAGTGGGAGTGCTGGCAATGCCGGATGCGGGGCTGGATACAACGCAACGCATTGAGTCTGTCTGTATCGTTCCGCTGGGTGGTCGTGTGTTATGACTGCTTCTACCCGGCATGGTGGTTAGAGTAATTGTTGACAGTCGCTGTGCAGCGGATGGGGTGGAAGTCACGCGTTGAGTGATATCTGCAACGCGAGAATTGTTCAGCACATATGAGGGGGTGGAGTTCTGAGCTTGGATTGTAGAGGGTACAGAACTCCCTCCTTGAGAGGAATCCCTCTCGCCAGCTGGTATGGAAACCCGTCTCTCAGCAGGGGGAAGGTGAGAATTGCCCAAAGGCCCACACTTTTGTTGATTCTGACGATTACAAAAACTTCAAATATCTGATACGACCTGAGTCGTGTCAGGGTGAGTGCGTTCGGAAGGCATATTTCGATATAGATGTTCGACGTTTAAAAGGTAGCAATCATATCCTCAGGATGCATATGCAACGGCAGGCAAGGTAGACTCCTATTGGAGCGACCATGGATGGATTCGAACAAAAAGGGAGGCGCACTGTAGCCCTGGCTAGACTCTAAACCCCGACAATACTCGGGGATGAGATCTCTTCAAAAGCATTCAATTATGGGGTTAACTGCCATCAGATTAAACTCAGATTAAACTGAGCATTGATATTCACTGTTACAGCAAAGTCTGAAGGTCCATTTGCACCGTGTGAGAGGTGTTTATGCCATTTTGGCGCAATTATCATGGTATTGCACTCGTTCTTGGCACAATACTTCGAACCATCGATTCTGTATACCCTCAGCTTCCCGGTGGAAATCCCCCTTTCGCAGAGCTAAACGCATTGCAAAGCAAACAATAACGTATTCTCTGTCCTATGACATCAGTTGTATGTGTTTTTTCCACCGCTAGGCGTGGGTAGCCGTGTTGGATGGTTGCACAGTTGGGACAACTTGAGAACTACCCAGTTTGCTCCGAGATGCACGAGGTATAAGCGGCAAACGTGGCATGAGATGCCAAAGCAACGCCCAGCATCGCAAGCTGTCCTCACCCAATGTACTCAATCTCGTCTCGAGGCTCCTCATTCATGAGGGGCCTGGTGGTTGTGCAAGACGAAGGCTGGGCCGTTTTGTGTTCATTTACCAACAAAAAGCAGGATATGAACCAAATCGCAGGGATTCGAGTATATATATCGCATCTTCCCACTTACACCTTGGTTCTCTTTTCCTCCCGTACCAAACACACCGCCAGCAATTGAACACAACGCCAGCATCCTGAACTATCTCGACATCATGTGACTTGCACAAAACAACGCGTCTCGTTCCAAAACACACCCGATAACCTACACAACTTTGTATGTTCACTCTGGGCATCCTTCCATTACGTTCAACTGTATCATAATGCTAACGCCTCAGATGAAGGTTCATTCTCAACCCGCAGCGATGGCACCAAAGGGCAGCAGGAAAGGAAAGGGGAAGGCAACTGCTAGGGCAAAAATGCCAACATTGGTTATAAATCGACACCGGTCGTTGGATTGGGACCGTATAGTGGGATTCATCTCGGAACACATCCGTGGACTCATAGTGCTATATTATGTTCGCGGCGTCGAGGTTCAGAGGGCGTGGCACCTCATTTATGATATAATCTTTTTCGATCCGGTCACGACTCGCCAGTTTTCACAATTCCAGCTGATGTGGCCCCACCGCAGGAGCAGGAGCTCACCTTTTTGGGAGTGGTGGGCAGTGTTCCGCTCATATATGGGGCAAATATTTGACAACACCTGCAATCAAATGAACAATTGGAGGTGGTACAACCCCAGTGCCTTTGGGGATCAAGTCGATCGCTCCAAGCCACAGACAACCAGCTCGGGAAAGGTTAAACGCACCGGTGAGCGTTTCTCTTGGTACAGTAGCCATGATCTCAGGGCAATAATTCAGCCACCAAGCTGCCGGCAGTACAAGCCAGGCGACTTCCTGGCAGTTTGACCACTGAATTGGGATGAGATAATCGATGAGGATGATGATGATGAGAACTGGGTGGATCCTGGAGCGCTGCACGGTGGAATGAGCCGTCCTGGCGATGGCTATGACAATGACAATGGCGAGGCTGAGGAGGACATGCAGGGCGGTGAGAAAGAAACCGGAAAAGGGAAGGGACCAAAGGACGGGAAGTGGAAAGGGACGGGGAAGGGGAAGGGAAATGGGAAAGGGAAAGGTATTGTTAAACAAACCACAGGGGGAGATGATATCTCTCGTGCCGTTGCTTTGCAGTTGCAGAAGGAAAGGTATGAGGCAGACTCCGACATGTAGGGCTAACTAGAGTGGGTATATTTAGAGCCGGAAGCATCGCCCGCCATGTCAATTTTCTGAGATGATGCTACTGACTCTTCCGAGAAGTTGGACAGCGAATATGACTCAGAACATGATTCTGATGTGGATATGCGCATGGAGGATGATGTGGACGCACTGGACAGCGTTGATTCAGACGGCGATGTGGATATGGGAAGCAATGGTGATAATGATAAGGAGGAAGATGAAGAGGAGGAAGATGAAGAGAAGGAAGATGTGGAGGAGGTGGAGGAGGAGGATGAGGATGAGGAGGAGGATAAGGATGAGGATGATGGCAAAGAACCTCGGACGATTGGCCACGGAGAGATGGCAAATACATCGGCTGACGATGCTGATACCATTGTAGACGATGAGCCAACCGTGCTACCTGAGCAAGGCCAGGAGATGCGGGAGCATACCCCACGGTGACAACCTCTGGTGTCTGCCCCACGGCTACAAACCGTGGAGCCTCCCCCATGACCACGCACTCCGGAGACTCATACCCTCAGTGGGCTGGAGATTCTGGGGCTTGTGACGCCGCAATACCCTCGCCTAGCGGCGCTAACTCTGCGAGACGCTGAGGCAGCCGAAGACACCTCGGATGTCGATGTGGAGCAGCAGCTACTCGGCGTATCGCCAGGTGGCAACAGTTTCCCTGATGTCCCTCGCACAGATGTCCATCTCCCGGATGTCCCTCTCCCGGATGTCCCTCTCCTGGATGTCCCTCTCCCGGATGTCCCTCTCCCGGATGTCTCTATCCCCGATGTCCCTCTCTCCAATGTCACTGTCCCTGATGTCCCTCTCCCTGAGGCGTGCCCGGATGGATTGGTAGGCGAGCAGTGAAGCAGTCCTCGCGTTGCACCGGAGGCGTGCATTTGGGTTAGACTCGGGTTCTTGTCTTGTGAGTTTCCTTTGCTGTAATCTATTCATCTCAGGCACTGATTAAGGCACACATAATGGTGTTTTCTGCTTTTGGGTTAGGGTTGTGGGGTTGTTCGTTTCCCTTGTTCTAATCTATTTATCTCCGGCATTGATTATTACACATGTCGCGAGGTTTTTGGATTGCTCAGGGTTTATGTTTTAGTTGTTCATAGTATTATGGGACATCGCGCATGCAGTGTTTTTACAACTCCTGGCGTGATGGTGTTGATGCTCAATAAATCTCTCAAGTATCGTGAGCTTATACCCACACCAGACTGCTCAGGCCCAGCTCCAACTTTCGTCCTTTTGTACAGTGAAAACTCCACTCCTCCCGTGTCGTCGACAATGCCAGAGAAGACCCCATTCCGTTGCCCAAAATTTTGATGCCGAAAGTAGTTCACCTCAGACAGCTGGCGACTTAAACATACCAAATTACACCATCCTGAACACCATCAAGTTGCAAAGAATGTAACTGTTGGCAGCGCGCCCCGACGCATTGAACCCGTTCAGCGTCATGAATTCAACCATAACAATGATGCAGTCGAAGACTTGGACTGCTTTCACTACCTCAAACACCTCGAAGACATCGCAGACTCGGAGTTTGAACAACTGCCACCCCCTCCGCGCCAGACGGAAACATACCCCACTGCGGGCACTCTGCTGAGCGATTACATTACCGAGCTGTGGGAACGCGACGCTCAGGGTTGCTTTGAGACGAACCTACCGAATACTACCTACTACCCATTTGTGACGTGTGCCGAGTACAAGTATATCCAGCGTGGGATCAAGAAGAAGGATATAAAGATGTACAATGACAACGTGCTGAAGGAAGAACACACAGCTCTGCGTTTCACAAGCTTCAAAAACGGGGATGGCGTCCAGATGCTTGTGGCTAGCATGCCAGATGATCAGGCTCCTGGGGAGTGGGATCTACACATTCTCGAGGATATGAAATGGAATAACAATCACCAAAGGCCTATCAAATACTGGAGTCGAGATATCATGAAAAGCATGAGATGGTTGATGTGGCATCCAGCCTACACCGAGCATCTCATTTACGCCCCTCAGCATTGCTTTTACAGCGATACGTGACCAAAACGCCTCTATACTGAATTGCACACTGCGGGCCGGTGGTGGGAGACACAGGTAAGCAGAGAGACATGAGGATAATAACGTGCTAATTGAGGTTAAGGCAACGCTGAGACTGGGGGATACACTGGTTCCCTTGATCTTCATGTCCGACAGAACACATCTCTTGAATTTCGCTGGCAACAAGAAAGAGTGGCCTGGATATATGACAATTGGCAATCAATCTTCGAATATCCGCCAGATGCCCTCAACGCACACCGTCGTAATGGTTGCTCTCCTGATCATTCCAATCAAGAACCGCAATATTCCTCAGATGTGGCTGGATGAGCAGTGGCAAACGAACCGAAAACTGCTGAATGAAGTACTCCAGCGGGTACACCAGCCTCTCACGTTAAGACAAAATCCCACGGCCGAGAGCGGGTATTACAACGTTCTCCGTGCAGATGGCAACTTCAAGTGTTGCAAACCGGTTCAGCAGCATAGCTTGCAGATTGCCCTCAGTATAGTCACCTACATCATCTCGAGTGGCATGTCTGTTGTTGGTGCGAGTGTCCAAAGAACAAACTTGGAGATTATGTGCCTTCTGACAAGCAACACCCCCGGCGGGATCACAACCTATATAGAACGCTCAGCAATTCCAAAACCGAGGCAGCCGATGCGGAACTGTCGTCGCGCCATGTCAACTGAGGATTCATCGTGTTTCGACATATTCCCAGGATTATGAGCGACCTCCTGAAGCCCAACCTCCTCCATACAATGCAGATCGGCATGCTTGACCACCTCCAGAACTGGATTTTCCACTTCATGAAGACGCACGAACAGCTTGACAAGTACAATGCAATCTGGTTATCCGTGCCTGCTTACCACAACCTCACACCAAAAAATAAGTCATATGAGGAAGTTTCTCAATGGAATGGGAAGGAGATGAAAGAACTGAGCCGGTACCTGCTTGGAGTTGTAACCCAGACTCTATGAGGCGGAAGGCCCGCTCAGCGTCCCGTTTTCAATCGCGTATTTGACTGCACACGGGCATTGTTAGAATTCTATATGTATGCTCAATATGAATCTCACAATAATGCAACTTTGAGCTACATGGAGGACACCATGTATTGTTTTCACACCTTCAAAGATGTTTTCTTACTCAGGCGAGCCAGCAAAAAGGCGAAGGCCAAAGCCAACGCCCTGAGAACGGAACTCGTGAAGAAGCGAAAGGTAGACGAGGAAACATATGCTGAAACTTGGATGCCGTCCAAGAGGTGGCGCGAAATGAATGCCTGGCGGGATCATACCAGCCACAAGATAAACGATTCCAAAGAGTTGGATGCCAACTTCCACGTTCCTAAGATCCACTTGATGTCTCATTGGGTCGAACATATTCGTTGATACGGAGCCTTGCAACAGTATTCTTCCTGAGAGACATGAACATGCACATACAACGAACCTCAAGGCCGGTTGGAACGCCTCCAATCACGATCCCAGCTACCTGCCACAAGTAATCACATTTCAGCGTCGCATTCTTTGCTTCGGGATCAGAGAGCTCCATCTCCAAGCCCTCGCTCAGCGTTGGGAGAACAGCGCTGCCGCCTGCAACATCCTCCCTTCTTGTGCGGATCTGGCTGCCCCCCTGGGCTCCCAGTCATATGCGCAGCCCGAATCCAAGGGGCCCCAAAACCGCCATGATGGAAATTATCCTGACGCTATGATCAAAGACTTCAGAGCATTACTCTACAATACCCAAACGCAATGCACCGCGTGGCAATATACAGTGGCACGCGGGAGTTTATCAAGCATAAGAGTCGTAATAAGACATATATATCAGATGAAGAACTGCACGCAATGGAGCTCTGAATTTACTATGGTATTCAGGTTCAAGTTGAGGGTTTTGAGGGTGAACGCATGTCTAAGATGTGTCGATGCACAGGAAGCCAGAGCTGGTGTGGAGGGGATTGATGGAACGACTGGGTATGGGTAAAGCAACGCCCGGGAAGGTGTTATCGCGCGCTGAATGGGTGTCTCCCGTGGCAGCTGCAACGACTATTCAAAAATAAACTCCTAAACGAGGATGGAGCTTTCGTTGAGTACTGGTTAGCCCTGGCGCTCACCACAATACCTGAAAACTCGGGTAACTTGGATCCCGTCTCAAAATTTGTACAAGTGAGAAATGCACCGGCAGCCATTGCTTTGCAAGTTTTCAGCATGGGAAATATTGTTGGCTGCGCGCACATCATTCCAGAGATATCAACTAGTGGTATGACCGGAGACGGATGGAACAAGCGATGGATTTTCAATAGCCACATTGATCTGGTGACTTGGAATGATGTGTATAATTAGTAAAGAGAGAAGTGCATTTTGCGCGCAGGTAGAAGGAACGTGAGGAGAGATTTTCGCGGTGTCACCCATCGCCTTGCAATCCCGTATACTTAGTAAAGAGAGTATTGCATTTTGCGCGCAGGTAAAAAGAACGCGAGGAGAGATTTTCGCAGCATCACCCATTGCATTCCAATTCCAATGCAAGTGCATAACAAGTGAATCCATTCCGACGTATAGTCACAGTTGGCCACAACGCGAGAGTGATCATTTGAAAGAGGAGACCGACAGGACGAGATGAACTGGTGAAACAGCAATTGGAGGGCGATATGGAATGCGACCCGTTAAATTGACGCCGGGTGCGGAGTAATCCGCCACTGGGGTGTCTCTGACGGCTCTGACGGACTGTTTTCACTCCGATGGAGCCATTCCGCCTGGACGGAACAATTTTTTGCTGATGAAGATAGATTCCATCACTGACTGGCAGCAGTCCGGAAATTCCTAAGGACATCGCAGTCACTCCAGCAAAGACCCTATGGAGCTGGTGAATTCATGCAGAGTGCCGTAGTGATTGTTGTGACGAACCTGTCGAGACGACTGATTGATTGAGTCTAAGTCCTAGATGACACATAGCCTATATAGTAGTTGCGAGCCCTAACCCACAGCGACGTGATAACGTACTCTACAAAGACTCTGTCTAACACTCCTCCAGGGTGTTATCACGTCTGTCAAACACTAAGCCATTGACAACACAAACAGAAGACAGAAGATAGAAGACAGAAGACAGAAGGCCAGCCATGCCATGCTCTCAGCTCCTCCCAAAGAACCGCTCATGCCATTGGAGGCGTCAATCATGGGCCAATCCCTAAACTTGTTAGTTGATTGTGCTGTCGGCTTCAACAGTCTTCACTTTGTGTCAACCACTACTCCGAACGTGACACACTGTCCTGTTGTATTATGATCCCAGCTTGAATGTTGTTGATTCCCATATGCAGCCTCTCAGTCCAAATCATGGGTTCAGCTGTCAGTGTTGAAATTGGAGATGCAACTCCATGGTGATGTTGACATCCGCTGGACAAACGAAGCCAAATATCGTCATTTCCCTTTGAACACAAGTCCTCACAACCTGTTGTACGGTGGCGGATATGTACATACGTATGCAAAGGTGTGTCTGTCAGTATCCAAATAGGAGACTCTTCGCTGAGGCGATGTTGTCATCTGTTCGACAAACAAAGTGGAAGTGTTGATCGTCGTTTCCCTTTCAAACGCAACAGCTCATAGCCGGTTGTTCAGTGGCGGAAGCTCGTTTAGTCCAGTATCTGTCGGTATTATGTCGAAATTGGCATACCATGCTGTAAAGTGGCGATTCAAAATTGGAGACGCTTCTCCGTGGCGATGCTATCTTCCGCTTGACAAACGAAGTGAATGTGTTGATCGTCGTTTTTTCTTGAATGTAAGTGCTCATGAGCTGTTGTATGGTGGCGGATACTCGATACCGAAATTGGAGACGCTTCTCCATGCTGATGTTGACTTCCGCTCGACAAACGAGGTGGAAGTGTTGATCATACCCGGGTCCATTTCGGATGCTCATGTAGTCGAGTATGTGTTGCTGTCGCTGTCGAAATTGGAGATGCTTCTCTATAGCTGCAATCCGAATTGGAGACTCTTCTCCGAAGGTCGCTCTTCCGTCTCAGCTAGCCTTAGGGAACTGATTCCCGTAGATCGTCAATCCCCATACGCGGACTCCCGGGTGGAGGAGCGGTTGTCGTCATTGAAGGTTGAGGGTGAAGGTACACATTGTACAGCTCCTAACAAAGCTTCCTCGTCCTCACAGTAGAGGAGTCCACAGACTTCTTGGATTCATCCGCCACAATTGCCACCGCCGGTCTCTCGAGTCAGTCGCAAATCACATACCCAGCGCATTTCTCTGGCCGACCAACAGCAGCGCTTCCCAGGCGTTTCGAGTGTCTGCTGACATCTCCCAAGTATCCGAGGTCCATTACACGCCCACTTCTTATAGACTATCCAAATACCATGCTGTATGTTGATCTGATTGGCTTTGCCACCGGTTGACCTGTTACGAAATCGCTTCGCACACATCCGATGGTGACACGAACTCCTCAGAGGGCGTTGACACAATGTTGACCCGAACTCATGCTGCACTCCAGCCAAACTGCTCTCCGTAATCATCCCGAACGCGGTCTGTCGACGCATCATTCGGTTGCTGTAATCTCGTATACCCATAAAACTCAACACTGCGGCCATCGCAACCATCGAAGCCAACACAGCCAACGCAGTGCTCCAAGCGGTTGAGTGTGAGATTCAGTCGGGAGGAGGCATCGTTTGCACCATTGGATCGTCGTCCTGAGTCCATACGTCAGAAAACACCTATTCTGTCACGTGTAATCTACTGCAGGCTATATGGCCTACCATAACCTCCCATAACACCGATAACACCACATAATGAAAAACCCCCCAGAGCCGTTTTCGGGAATGCACGATACTACACCTGTAATTCACCGATAGCATAACTGAATTATTACTGTAATGCAACTGTAGCGCATGTATTATATACTACAATTTATGGATAATACTACATATTCAAGAGTTACTTATTTATTTACTACTCTGACATTTGTACACTCTGACTCTCATGACTCCAACAAGCTCACTCCCACAACTCTGACATGCTCACTCTAACAACTCTGACATACTCGCTCCTACTCCAACTCTGACATGCTCACTGGTAGCGGTAAAACTGGCTTCGCTGGGAGCAAGCTGGTAGTGGTGGATCTGGCTTCGCTGGTAGGGGTAAGACTGACTTTGCTGGTAGGGGTAAGACTGACTTTGCTGGGAGCAAGCTGGTGGCGGTGGATTGGGCTTCGCTGGTAGGGGTGATAGTGGCTTCACTGGGAGCAAGCTGGTAGCGGTGGATTGGGTTTCGCTAGTCGGGGTGAAAGTGGCTTCGCTGGGAGCAAGCTGGTAGCGGTGGAATGCTCGCTCTCACCTCTGACAATCTGGCTTCGCCGGGAACAAGCTGTTAGCGGTGGATCTGGCTTCACTGGGAGCAAGCTGGTAGCAGTGGAATTCTCACTCTCACCTCTCTCACAATCTGGCTTCGCTGGGAGCAAGCTGGTAGCGGTGGATCTGGCTTCGCTGGTAGGGGTGAAAGTAGCTTCGCTGGGCGCAAGCTGGTAGCGGTGGATTGGGCGCAAGCTGGTAGGAGGGTATTCCATGATTTCGTGGAAGAATAATCAAAGAGTAAAATACCCGATGCTAGTGATTGTGATGGTGCTGATGGTGATGGTGGTGATGGTGATGGTGTTGATGGTGATGGCGGTGATGGTGGAGATGACGATTGAAAAAAGGGGGTTGATGGAATGCATGCAGTATGAGAAATTTGCATCATTCTGTAATTCGATATTACATACAGTAACACCCGCATAATATTCTCATAACTCCGCTCTGATGGCCAAAGAACAGGGTCGTCAGGCATAATCTATTGGAAGCAACCGTAACACAGTGGTATCAGGGATAATATATCTCGGTTACGGATGCACCGAAGGTTTTCCCGACCTCGGGTGTCCTGATGCCAGATGCGTCAGCACCACATCCGGGACCCTGCCGCCTCGCCTGTATGAAGGTTCGCGATTCGACTGTTATCACTTGATAGTTGTCGACAATGTTATCTGGATCGTGGTCGCGACTGGGCTCATAACCTGTGGTGACCAACCTGTCGAGACAATTGATTGATGGAGTCTAAGTCTAAGATGACAGGTAGCCTATATAGTAGCTGCCAGCCCAAACCCACAGCCACGTGATGACGTACTCACCAAAGACTCGGTCTAACAGTGAACACTTCAATTGTGAAGCTGTAGTAGGCACTTCCTATCTCTACTGCCCTTGCTGAGCCACTTCAAGTGCATATACATATAGAGGAAAATATCTTCTCTGTTATGGATATTCAGATATCTTCATTCAATTTTCTCTTTATAGCCTGATATTTAGTTTGACTAGTTCTGTTGGATAGATGATACCACATTCCTGATAGGTGAATATGTTACAACAGAATACACAGTACTCTAGATTATTACAATACGTAAATGATTCTAAATCTAGTGATAAGCACTGTTTGAAAAATGGTTCCTGCCTATAGTATGTAGATGCTGTTTGTATACGCTAGGGTAGAGAATACATTGGGGAATCTGAAGGTGCTTGGTTGACATGGGTGGCCTATGTTATTGCATACTGAAAGCATAAGTATCAGGACTTCTTCATCCTGTTTATCTGAAACAGTCTGGTTTCAGATTTGTTCAACAGATTATATATGTTTATATCAATTGTATTTGCACCTTCAGCAAAAGATATTCCATCTGGGGTTCACACTGGTACTATGAAATCTTCACTGGAAATTGCCTAATGAGTTAGCACTTCTGGAATTTGAATAAGTGGAAATATGGTGGGGACTATATCAGGTGAAGAATCTCTAACTATACATATTCCATCTTAGTCGAAGAGAGCGAGGGCATCAGTGGGCAATTAGCTGTTGTCAATATTCTTTTGTACTAATTTATATTTTGATATTGAGGGGTATCTTGAATCTATTCTGAGTCTCAATATTACACAAGCCTACAAATCTCTTCAATGAGCCCCAAGTAGTATTTGCAACTATACTTACTTAGTCAAGTCTCCCTTGTTGATCATAATGCAGCCAATAATGTCCTAGGTAAGTATTTAGACAATCTGGCTGCTCTTTTCATATTGTAACAGGTTCTTGCTCAATAGTTCTACACAAAGTCTGCTGCATATAGAACCTCAACTATTGCCAAAATGACAGTCAGCTTTCAGTTTATATTTCGACTGCTGCCAGTCATTCCACTGATATCTATTAATCATTCTATGTGTTTTACAAACCACAAAAGAGTAGTATTATAGGACAATTGCAATACGGTGATCACCCACCAGGTCTATTCTTGTTTCCAATATGTGTCTTTGATAAGCTAGTACCCACTTCATAACATCCAGTTTTCAAATAACCTGGCCATCTGATGTACCTGGGGGCATTTATTTGCTGTTTTCAGTAGTCATAGAAAGCACCAAGAACTTAAGAAATTTCATTTCATTATGTACAGAGTTGGATGAAGTAATAGTGCAAGATCTTACATTTCCAGAGAGCTGAGCAATTCAGGAACTAGTGTGACCAGAGGGCATAGTACAACTGCTGAAACCCAAAGTAGCAAAAGGAAATTGGGCTTGATTAATTCTTATTCTGATCACAACTACAATAGTTACTTCTAGATGGGATACTAGTTTCTATGGCAAATTGAACCTAATGGATATTTCAAGATCACTTGCTATATTGTGAGTACTTGGAATGGAAATTGAAGTCAATTGGTAATCATTTTGAAATGTGCTCTTTCTTTTGTTTCCATTATAGCTCTGCTTTACCATCTCTTCCAGTATTCACTCTTCCCATCAAGTATACAGTATATCACGAATATTCTGTTCAGTGCAGCCCCCCCCCATCTGAATTAGGAACATCTGTATTATTGTTACTCATAAGCGTATCCCAATATCAGCTTTCTGAACTCCGTATCTTGCTCATCCTCCATTCGAATATCTTCATTAACTAACTAAAGAGACAATATATAACTTATAATATTTCATTATGATATAACATTAGTGTGTGTGTTCTATGATGATGGTGTCCCTGAGGGCACTACCATTCATTCCGGTGATTAGTTAGAAAATTATCTCGGTGATTACACGATGTACAAGGTCAGTGTCATTGGCCAGATTTCAACCAATCTATATGGTGACTGCCATTGACTCAGTATTTGACCTGGTACAACATCAGAGGCTCTTTCTCAGTAATTATTCTAGTATATAATTACTGTGTTTTTTGTCAGTAATGTTGACATATTCAGTGTTACTGCACCTGGCATTTGATTTCAACAAATCTAGTTTTTCTAATAAAGAGATTATTATATCTGTTAATATTTATTCCACTCTCAAGGTAGAAATCTTTTATAACTTACTTCTCTCCATATTTACCTATGATAGCTTGTAACGTCTTTCCCACCATTCTATACAAAGTATTCCAAATCTGATGGTATATTGGACTTCATTTGGGGTGAAAAAGCTGGCCTGGAATCTATCTATTGTATTATCAATACTCTACTACACATAGCAAGATTTCAAAATCGAGACCCTTGAAATGCATAGTTGTATCTTGAGAATCATAGGAAGAAGGAGAGTGAATACAGTAGAATACCCAGCAATAAGGAAGCACGTCAATTATGTCACTACACAAATATGCTTTATCGCTGCAGGGGAAGACAAGTGCAAAATTGAGAGTATATTCGATTGTATATTTGAGATACTTGCTGTCTACATCAGTCTCGCCTATTTTATATTCATTAGCATCATCACCCAGTCAAATCTCTATTTTCTCTGCACATCAATATGTCTCCATTTCCATGCAATTGTAGATGTTGGTGGTGAGAAATAAATTTTGTGTAATATACTGTAATTGTAAAACTGTACAAATGACTTTGAAGACTATAATTGTATACATTTTGAGCTATACTAAAAGATAGATAATCTGCAGTAAATTAGCAGGCAGTCAATCCACAGTCAGTTAACAAGCAGGTGATAAAACACCATGCAGCTATTCACATGCTTTGATATTGGTCAGTGATCAATATGAGTGCATTTAATCTACAGGCAGGTAGTATATTAACAGTCAATATATTGGTGGTCAATGTCTAGGTCATTTGTATGTCAGCAATCAATCAGTAGGTGGTTAATCTATTCACTGGTAATCAGTAGAAGGTCAATTTGTAAGTCGTCAATCTTTAGATAGTCAATCTGTCAGTAGTAAATCTGTATGCCATCAATCTGTAAATGGTCAATGTATATATTTTCAATCTGGAAATGGTCAATCTGTATAGCCGATCTGCAAATAGTCCATCTCACTGGGAAAAATGACCATATGTGATACATAACTCCTTGAGAAGCTGTTTTTTGGACAGTGATTTGTAGCATATTTGGTGAATGGCACTGTGAAGTCCTATGGACCTATACATTGAGTATATTACTATGTTATGCATGCGATATTGAGTGCTGGATAATATATATCTTGCTGTCTACAAGTCCAAAACAAGCTACAAGATGCACATCATTGCATGCTCCCAAGTATGCTATGAAGTACTCTCCTGATTGGACTGGATTCGACAATCCTAGCCTGCATACCTTACTCCTTCCGGTCTGCTCTCAAGCCACTCCGAAGAGGACTTCAAGTGTGCTCCTCAGCTTACCTCCATGCATGCTCCGAAGGATGCTCACAATTGCCCTGGACAGCTCCCTCCCACATAAGATCTCAAGATGCTCTGAAGCATACTCCTCTGCATGCTCACATGGACGCTTCCACCTGCACTCGATGGCAGACTCCTAGCGTGCTTGACTATACCCTCCTAACTAAACTCTCAAGAGGCCATCAAGCATACTCCTAAGCATGTATGCTCTCAACTATGTTCCCAATTCCTCTCAATGGCACACTCTCTGCATGCTTGACTGTACTCTCCCTAATATGCTCGCAAGACACTCCCAAGCATACTCCTGAGCATGTTCCCAAATGCACTCCAAACTGCAGTCGATGACACACTCCCATTCTACTTAACTGTACACTCCCAAGTACACTATCAAGATGGAAGACACTCCCAATCTGAGTTGACTATTGGCTTCCATCTATGATCCTGCATACTTGATTTGGCGACATGCTGAGTTGCAGATGCCAGGCGCAGGGCGCTGTGATGGTCATGGTGTATAGTGGGCAGAGATTGGCGGGCAGCTGGTGGCAGGCAGCATGTGGTGTGTGGCATGTGGCAGATGGCAGGCAGCATGTGTTGGCCAAAATAATGAAGTCGATATGGTAGCCTAAATGATATCTTTAGCATACCCACAATGATGACATCTCATAGTGCCTCAATGTTATGGTGTCAACAATTCCAGTCGTACACTCTGCAGGAAAGGTAGACAATTGGATCTTGGGGAGACCAGATCTCAGACTCAGTTTTCTTAGTGGAATCTGCAGCCAGTTTCCAATCAGTTTTGGGTATATGTGTGTGTGTTTGGTGGCGGGCTGATAGTTGTGATGGTGATGGCGATGGTGATTCTAACAGTGATGGTATCAAAAGCATATAGTCAAGTGGGTTGGCTACATCAACAATAATTTCAAAGCTTCAACCGACATAACATCTTTGAATGGGCAGAGTATGCACAATCTCAGCATTTTCTTACAGCAAAACGCTTCACAAGGAAAAATCTACTCCTTCCAAAGCATGGCTGAATCATTGAAGCTCCAATGCAACCATTCAAGCAGGCTATCAAGTAGGCTCTCATGCAGGCTCTCAAGCACCAGCAGTCTGTGAAGTGGACTTGCAGTGACAGTGTATACAGTATGGTGAAGACTCCAGGCCGTAAAGACAGGGATATGTCCATCTCCAGCCACCAATTATATATAGCTCTATAGGCCCACACCACATTGCTATGAATCTACTATACATGATTATTGGCTGCGCGTTGTGCAGGGGTCCATGGGAAGCTTGCTATAAGCTGAACATGTACAAGTGTATGTGTAGTACAGCATATAGTTGATTTCCACATTTGCCAATGCTATATTCAGCTGAGCTGCACCCAGGCAATCTCGAGGTGGTTATTCGGCCAACTGTTAACAATCAGTCCATTAATTGGGCTGTAGTTGATGTACACACAAAGATTTGGGTGGTAGATAATCTGTTGGTAGTACAATTGGTGGTGATTACTCTAGATGTGGTCAATGTGAGGGTGGTTAATCAGGTGGCAGTCAATATTAAAACATCATTTCCCAGACAGCTAATCTTAGCATGACAATCTCAAATCAGTTAATCTGACAGTGGTCAATGGCAGCAGCAGTCAATTTCCAGATTGTCAATTCCTTAACAGGTTAGGTGAAAGCTGAGACTCAATTCATTGGTTACCCTATACATATAGGAAGAGAATATAAGCTGTCTTTAAAACAGTCCAGTTGGGAAGCTGACAAGAGGTGGTTCTTCTTCAGGTAGTTGATAAAACCAGGGACTTATGAGGCAACTGAGGCTACATTTCTAAATTTGATGGTATGTGTGAAAGTTCAGTACATCAGCAAAATGTATTTTGGTCGCTGGGAGCCTCTGGAAGTGTCTGGGAGATGTTTCACCACAATCCTGGCATAATCAAATTCCAGAGTTGACTGGACCAATGCTGGGGCCTTCATATGCAACAGGGACCAATGCAGTGGCCTTAAGGTACACCTGGGGGGGCTGGCAAAGAATCTGCAAGGACATATGCGGTTGGGAGACAACCATGGGAGCACCTGGCTGCACTGACAACAGGACTGGGTGCGCCAGCATCAATCCTGGGTGTGCCAGCAACACTCTTGGGTGCGATGGCCACAATTCTGGGTGTGCTGGTCACAATTCTGGGTGTGCTGGCCACAATCCTGGGTGCTGGCCACATTCCTGAGCACACCAGCCACAATCCTGGGCATGCTGGCCACACTCCTGGGCATGCTGGCCACAATCCAGGGCACACTGGCAACGATTCTTTGCGCACTGATGACAAGCCTGGGAACAGCTCGAATGACGGTAATGCAGTCTGGGAATAACCACATCTTCTTCGGAAATGGTACTGGTGTGCAAAGAAATCATAGCTACCACCTATTGTGTAATGATTTCAAAACTCATCTATTGAGTTTGTATTCTCATCTATGTATCTATATAGCAACGAACTGTACACACCATAAATCGGGACCGGTAGCCATCGGTGCTTGAGAGCAATTTGTTGTGTGCCGACAGATCAAGATGGAGTGGATTCAGAGATGAACATTAAAGTCATGATCGAGCAGGTTTCTTGATCCACTTGGAGGCCAAGATTGACTGATCTTAGAGATGCGCTTAGAGGCCATAATTGAGCAAGTATGAAGATATGTTTGGAGGCCATCATTGGGCAAACTTGGAAGCCATGATTGAGCAAGATTGGAAATGCACTTGGAGGCCATGACCAAGCAACATTGGATGAGTACTTTGAGGCAATTGATGGGAGGCACATCGGGTGCTAAGACGGTAATCATCAGTTAATGACTGAACATTGCACAGGTGGGATTGTGACGAGGGGACTTTGTCTTTTAGCTCTCATGGAGAGCTGGCTTGTGGCGGTCAATTATGTAAGGAGGCACGCCAGAAACTGAAGCTATAGTCAGGGGTTGATTCGTAATCATGAGAAAGAAGGGGAGACAGCCAATCCTGAGTAATTGCTATATTTGCGGCATGCTATACTAGGTGTATGCCATACTCAGTGTTCAGTCATGATCGTGACATCAAGAGATAGAGAGGAATGACTTAACTTTGTGCTGAGACATGATGGTAGAGTTGAGGACAAGAAAGAGATGAGGGTGGAAGATGGGAATGAGATGGAGGATACAAGCGGAGATGAGAAATCAGGGGTACGACATACCTGGTTGCGTGTAAAAGACCATATATCGGTGTAATTACCAGCTGGAGCTGGAGTTGTACCTGCCATGTCAGGAAAGCTAGATTGTCTTGCACATCCAATTTTCCTAAGTCCCAGTATCTCATTATAATAGCCCATCTCCTCTCCTTGTCTCTCTTTCTCGTCCTCAACTCTATTGTCACCTCAGCACACAAAGTTAAATCATCCGGCTCAATCTCTCCATCCCATGATCATGAGTGAACACCGAGTACAGCATACACTGAGTACTGTGCACACTGAGTACTGCATATACAGAGTGCTGTATCATCTCAAGATCGACTGTCTCCCATGCCCAGCCAGTCTCTCATATCTTGGCGGACTATAGTGCATTGAATTCTCTACATTCTCACAACGACAAGTTAACCAACGAATAGAGTCTTAGCTCTCTTCGTTCCTCCATCCCGATCAACCGCCTCCAGATTGAACTCCTCCAGCTTGACTGGCATCAAGAACTCCCCCTATCTTGACTGATCTTACTCACCAAGTGTATCTCTCAGTTTGCTCGATCTCAGCCTCTAAGTTCAAGTCCAAACTTGTTCCTTCACAGCCCAGAAGTACATCTCTAAAGTCACACAATGATGGTGTGCTGAAACTGGGGAGCCCTCACGGCGTCCGAAGGGACTTCATGAGACCGAGCAGTTCTGGCTCACTCAGTGTAGGAAGAGGGTGAGAGCATATGAAGGGGTACGCGGCAGTGAGGAACCACACAGATTGCATGGATCTATGAAGGCTTGGCAAGAGTGTGTGACGAACCACACAATTGGCGTGGATTTGTAAAAGCTCAGCAAGTGTGCGTGGGACCAAGAGCTGGGAAAGATAGACTGTGCATTTTGTATAATAAGATATATATCTACCCCAGAGACTCTCAAATACATACTCTCCATTGCTCAGTCCATGCCCCTTACGTTGTTATCTTCCAATGCTCCTCCTCCCCCCCCACATCAGCAAAGAACATTTCCGTCCAGGCGGAATGGCTCCGTCAGAGTGGACGCGCTCCGTCAGAGCCGTCAGAGACACCCCGGTGGAGGATGACTCTGCGCCCGGCGTCAATACCACGGGTCGCGTAGCATATTGCCCTCCGATCGCCGTTTCGCCGTTTCTTCTCACTCTGTCGGTCTATACGAAATACACACTCTTCTTTCCCATCATTTGATCTCACTCGCTCTTTCTACGATTTCGTTGATCTACGCAATTGCGTGGATCCTTGCGGCCGGGTAGTATCATATCTTCTCACCCTCATCCTACGCTCCTCGAGCCAGGTTGACTCTTGATGATGGCATGGAGAGATAGAGAGGGATGAGTTAACTTCATGTTCTTAGGTGATGGTAGAGGAGATGGGACAAATGATCATGAGAAACTGGGACTTAAGAGAATTTCGTGTGCGAGTCAATTTACCATCCCCATTATGGCAGCTATGAGTCCCAATCCGGCGTGTAATAACACTGATACGAGGTCTTCCCAACCCAATGAGGCAAGTTGTACCCCTGATTTCTCATATCCGCTCTTATCCTCCACATCGTTCTCCTCTTCATCCCCCATCTCTCTCTTGCTCATCCACATCTCAACCATCATCGCAGAACACAAAGTTAAGTCATCCCTCTCGATCTCTCCATGGCATGATCATGAGTTGACACCGAGTACAGCATACACCGAGTACAGCATACACTGAGTACAGCACTCAAAGATTGTTTGTCTTCCCTTCATTCTCACAATTACGAGTTGACCCCTGAATGTAGCTTCAGCTTCCGGCGTGCCTCCATACACGATCTACCGCCATCAGCCAGCTCTCCATGAGAGCTCAATTGTAAAGTTACCTTGTCACATTCCCACGGTTGCAAGTTAACTAACTGATGAAATACAGTCTCAGCACCCTGCGCGCCGTCCATCGACCGCCTCCAAGTACTCATCCAATCCCGCTCGATCACAGCCTCCAAGTGTATATCCAACCTCGCTCAATTGGGGCCTCCAAGTTCGCACGATTACGGCCTCCGAGAGCATCTCCAAACTTGCACGATTACGTCCTCTAAGTGCATCTCCCAACTCGCACGATCACGGCCTCCAAGTACATCGTTTATTACCGACGGCGGGTGTATGGAGATAGAGGAGTAACGGAGGTGGACTGAACGACGGGGAGTACATATTAGCTATATAGATACATAGATACATAGATGAGAATACAAACTGAATACATAAGTTTTGAAAATCGTTGAACGATAAGTAGTAGCTATGATTTAACATCGCCTGGCGTTGTGTAAATGGCTTCAGCATAACTGCAGCCCTTGCAAAGAGTGTAACACACGTGTCCTTCTGATCGTGCCTAAACGTCACGACAAAGTAAGGGAGTACGTATGCAACGCGACCTGTCGCCTCGGCGACAGGCAGCGTGTAGTTCTCCGTCAGAGGGTACGAGGTTCCGTCAGAGCCGTTAGAGCCGTCCGGAACACCCGGATGTTTCTGACTGAAATTAGAGTTGTTGCTGATGCAAGTCACTTGGTCCATCTTAGTTATCCCTCTGTCTCTGTATGCACCCCACCAGTTTCACCCTGGCAACCTGCATGACTGTTGTGGTGAGAAATGGATATTCCTGTCACTATGGCCTCCTCAGATGACGCTTGAGTACTGTCTGCAGCCAGATTGGCCATAGTTATATTTAGAGAAAGACTTAGATAATACACACTATATTCTGATGGTGCAAATCTTGTGACTTTAACAATGATGAATTGAACAGACAAAATGCTCTGTGAATATGAAACTCCAAAAACCACTGCTGTGAGATTATGGCACCAAGTCTCCCACAGTGCTGGGCAGATGTCTCCGCAGCTGTCGAACTCTCCCGCACACCTGTGCAGAGGTCTCAGCTGCTTCAAAATGTCACTACCCTATATGTCAAGTATCGGAGCATTCAGAATGCACCTCGATTACTGCAGGTGCTTTCAGGAGCACCTATGAATGCAACAGCAGAGTCTGAGAGCACTGTGCTTAGCTGCAGGGTGGCCTGAGAGTATCTGGAAGTACTTAGAAGCGCTGGTAAGGTCAACTGGAGTGTCAGGGAGATTTGAGAGTGGCTTCCGGGCCGATTTACATTTTGCTGATGTATATCAGCACATTTCATAATTGTCTCGAAGACTTATCTAAATCTCCCTGACAATTCTGTCAACCTTACAAGTATGCCTTAGTTATTCCATCCACTTCCAGACTTCCTAGAAGTTAAGTAAAGTGCTGCTTGATACATCCAAAGCAATCTGAAGGGATTCTGAAAGCACCTAGAGTTGTGAAGATGCATTCAGGATGCAAAAAAATTTGACTTCATGATTAGTCAAATTTCCTAGCAGCTGGGACACCTGAGCAGGTCTGCAGAAGCAGCTGAAACCTCTGTACTGGTCTGCAGGAACATGTTAAGCTTAGTACTACATTCTTACAGCAGTGGTTCTTAGGGTCCAACAAGCCATTTCATTTGTCCTATTGGTTGTTGTTTAGACTTTCATTTCAAAATTTCAACAAAATTCACTATTTAATAATGTGACATGTATTCTCAATCTAAGTCAATCTGTGTAGATAAATATGGTCCATCTGAGAGAGGATTGTAGTCAAAGGCTATCAGACGAGAGCTATCAGTAATGCGCCTGGACCCAGCAGCTTAGTGAACTTTGAGATATAGAGATGCACTTGGAAAACAAAGGTTTGCAAACTGGAATGTGACAATCAAGGGATCTCAGGAATGAAGTTCAAGAACATAAGCTAGCAAACTTAAGAATATACTTGAAGGGTGGGATTGAGCTAGATTGGTGATACTTTTGATATCAAAAATAAAGCAAGTATCATGATATACTTGTAAGGGCCATGATAGAGAGAGATTAGAGATACACTTCATGGGGATGATACTGTCAACTTGGTGGCAGACTTGGAGGTAATCACTCAGGCGGTGGCCATTTGGGAGGGAAATCTAACAGCAACACTTACAATTGGTCGAATAGGAGTAACCACGAAAGTTATATGACAACAGATAAGTCAATAGAGTCGCTGTCAGTCAGAGATTGTCAACCTGCACTGCATACCACACTTACTATTGACACATCCTGGTTGCATAGTGAGGTGAGCAGGCATGACTCACATTCAGATGGTAAGATTAGAATACAATTGTATATGAGAGTAACCGATAGAGGATAGTAATGGTGTAGATATCTACAGATGGTGAAAATATGGGGTATAACTGCCCAATCAGATTTGGTACACCTAGTATCAGGTTCATAATTGACAGCACTGGTAATATACCTGCCATATCATGTATAGTATTTTACTATGGTATGGGAACTTCCATTATGTCTTAGTTTCACATGATAATTTCTCCAATCTTTACCTATCTCTTTCTAGCATCTGTTACTTACTCATCCACCAATCTAGCATTCCTGGAGAATTCCAAGTAAAGTCAACTCATACTATCTCCTTGTGTAATGCTCATACATTATCGTTTGGCTATACATTTTGCCCATGATTGACTGTCACTCAAGATTATTTGTTAACCCCTGAATGTAACTGTAGCTCCAGCTGTACCTCCATACAGATTAACTATCCACTGCCAGCCCATGATTAGCTTAGAGTTATAGTCAAAGTTTGGCACATTTGCATCATGACAAGTTACCTGATGAATTGAGTTGCAGCTCTCATTGCACCTCCCTCCAAGTAGACTGCATCTAGATCCATTATCTCAAAATCAACTGCCTCTATTTCCAGCACCTACATATTGACCACCTCCTGTACTTCAGGAATACACAGGTATAGATAACTCTTGTCACATCCCCACAGTTGCAAGTTAACCACTATATAGAGCTTCAGCTCCTGTTTTATTTTTGTCCTGATGGTCAGCCTCCTGATTGGACACCTCCAAGCACAGCTGCATGTTTACTCAATCACAGCCTTTATGTCCATCACTAAATGAACTCCATTACCACTTCCAAGTGTACATAATCAATGCCTCCAAGCGCAGCTCCAAACTTACTCAATTACCACCTCCAAGTAAATCACCAAGTTTACTTGTTCATGGTCTCCATGTGCATCTACAAACTTGCTCAACATTCACCTCGAACTAAATCCACAAGCTCACTGAATTTGCCGATTGAATGTCCCCTCATTACGGCCCCTCTGCATATGTTCAATCTTGCGTGATTGAGTCTGAATCTAGATCTTCAAGCATGCTCAATTGACACCACCAAATGCATCTCTATGTGTATTTGATCACCACATCTAAGATAATCGGCAATCTCACCCAATAATGTCTTTCAATACATCTCTTTGTTTACATCTTCACCATTTCCAGTTGTTGCTACAATTGCGCTCACGCTGATCCCAAAGCCAGTCTGAATAGATCATGTGTAGGTGGATAGCTTGATAGATATATTGATAGATAGATATATAGATTTCAATATGAACAGAATAATCAACCTTTACAATCATTTAATGATCAGTATTAATGATGCCTTCCAGCTGTACCAGCAGCATTTCGAAGGAATGTATTCTTTTCCCAGGAAGGGTTATTGTTCTTTCATGGACTCCCATGCTTGCCATCTGCATTTTAAGGAACTTTTTGCATTGCCATCAGTCCTCCCATTTCATTGCCAATTTGTATCCAGTACTTCCAGTGTCACGTAATGGCGAAAGCATTGGTGTCGTCATCTCTGAGATTTGACCATGATAGGATTGTCATCCACCAACTCTCATAAACACCCACAGGAACCTGGTGGCAATAATAGATTTTGCTGGTATTCCAACACAGTATAACAATGTTCATTCAGATATTAGAAATGCAGATTCAGAGATAAGAGAAAAGATACTATCAAATAGGAACAGCAAGTCAATTAAATGTAGACAATTTACAACTTGTAGGTTGCAAAGTTACTGTATAATAATACCAAGAGATGACTGAGATTTTTGATCTAATTTGCTGGCCATGATGTAAACATAAAAGCAATAGCTGGGAGATAAAGAAAGGGAAATTGCTTTCAGAATATCAAACCAAGAGAATTCAGTCTGACAAGAGTTAGCAACGGGTCTGGGTAACCTGCCAGCGGTCCTGGTTTGGACTGCAAAAATGGGTCGGTTCAGTTCCAGACCCATCCAAAGACCTGACCCGCTGTCTCCCGGTTGGCCAAACCCGGACCTGTACCTGTCAACCCACACTTTTTGCCAGTGTCAGCTAGACCCTTCGGTTGCAATCTCCGGTCCTGGTTTTCGGGTTTTTCCATTTATGGTCGCATTCATATATGCTACTGATGATCTCACAATATTGAATTTGGTCTGTCGCTGTCTTTTTTTGATGTATTCGCCACCATAATGATCAAAACAAACAGAGACTCATTCCCTACCCTGTCTGGAAAATGAGCGTCAACGAAGCGTCACCAATCATTGGTCGTGTATCCTGGGTAATCTGAGGGGCGATACGTTGCAGATAGCCATAAATGGAGTATTGGCCGCCTTCAAAGTAAACAGAGAAAGCGAAACACTCACTGTCCCATCTTGAAAATGAGTGTCACTGGAGCGTCAATGATTGTTGGCCTTGCATGATGGTTAATCACAGTGCGATGTGGCCGTTATTGTGCATATACATCGTTTTGACTATTTTTGTACTCTGAATGGCTGATGAAAACTCCATGGTAGCCTTGTAAATGAGATATGTTGTAACTGTCCCGGAGGCTGTCGCAGGAATATTCCTTGCTCATGTGCCAATATAGGCTGCCAACTCCTTGTCAATGGATGATTGTGATCAAGCGTCCGTCATATTACCGAAGATGCAAGAGCACAAATCATTAACACTCCATCGACGCTCATTTTCAAGATGGGACAGGGAGGGTACCGCTATCTCATTTGCCAATACAGGCAGCCAATAATGCCTTTATGATTGACTGCAACCTATCGTCTGTCAGATTACCCAGGATGCAAGACCATCGATTGTTGACGCTCTGTCGAAGCTCAGTTTCAGGATTGGGTACGTCAGGAAAAACATACTCTGTTACGTGTAATCTACCATAGGCTATATGGCCTGCCATAACCTCCCGTAACACCGATAACACCAAATAAAGCAAAACACCCCAGAGCCGTTTTCGGTAACCCACGATAATAAACCTGTATTATACTGATAGCCTAACTGAATCAATACTGTAATGCAACTGTAGCGCATGTATTATATACTGCAATTTATGGATTATACTATATATTCAAGAGTTACATATTTATTTAGTACTCTGACAAGCGTACACTCTGACTCTCATGACTCCAACAAGCTCACTCCCACAACTCTGACATGCTCAGTCTAACAACTCTGACATACTCGCTCCCACTCTGACACTGACATGCTCACTTTCACCACCGATCTGCTCGCTCACACATCTCTGACATATTCACTTTTCAACCTCCGATATGCTTTGTCTCACTGCTCTGTCATGCTGACTCTCACCTCTCACAATCTGGCTTCGCTGGGAGCAAGCTGGTAGCAATAGATCCGGCTTCGCAGGTAGGGGTGAAACTAGCTTTGCTGGTAGCAGTGGATCTGGCTTTGCTGGGAGGAAGCTGGTAGTGGTGGAATGCTCACTCTCACCTGTCTGACAATCAGGCTTCGCTGGGGGCAAGCTGTTAGCGATGGATCTGGCTTCGCTTGTAGCAGTGGATCGGGCTTCGCTGGGACCAAGCTGGTAGCGGTGGAATGCTCACTCTCACCTCTCCGACAATCTGGCTTCGCTGGGAGCAAGCTGTTGGTGGTGGATCAGGCTTCGTTGGTAGCAGTGGATCTGGGTTTGCGGGGAGCACGCTGGTAGCGGTGGAATGCTCACTCACACATCTCTCACATTCTGGCTTCGCTGGGAGGAAGCTGGTAGCGGTGGATCTGGCTTCGCTGGTAGGGGCAAAACTGGGTTTGTCGGTAGCAGTGGCTCTGGCTTCGCTAGGAGCAAGCTGGTGGTGGTGGTGGAATGCTCACTCTCACCTCTCTGAAAATCTGGCTTCGCTGGAAGCAGGCTGGTAGCGGTGGATCTGGCTTGGATTTGACTTCGCTTGTCACCATAGATCTCGCTTCAACTGCAGCATTGGACCTGGTGTCGCAGGGAGTTGGCAGGGGTGGGTTACATAGCGCATATAGAGCAATAATCTAAAAGTTTAATACGCGATGGTGGTAATGGTGATGGTGGTGATGGTGATGGTGGTGGAGATGATGATTGAGAAAAGGGGGTTGATAGAATGCATACAGTATGAGAAATTTGCTTCCTTCTGTAATTCAATATTACACATGGTAACACTCGCATAGCATTCCCAAAACACCTCCCCAATTGCCAAAGTATCTAGTAGACATGCAGAATCTATGGTGAGCAACCATAACAAAGCAGTAGCAGGGATAGTATATCTCCGTTATGGTTGCACCGAAGCTTTTGCTGACATAGGGAGCATGTTGCTATAATTGTTGCTATTGAAGGCAGCCAATACTTCGATTATGTATAACCATGACTGTATCAATTCTTAAATACCTGACTTACAAGACCAAAAATTGTTGACGCTCCTTTGATGCTCATTTTGCCACGCGCGTAACCGCAATGTGCAATCAGTTGATTTGGCATCCTATATCATTCACATTGTTTTGGCAGCCTTTCTATTTTTTTCATTTACTTTCTACTTTATCCCTACATTGTGCTTTAATGATACATATAAATATATCGTTTCAAATATACTTTACAGTGTCCACTAATTGGAGATAACAATACACTCGAAAATCCCGTTCCTTTCGATCTATGTTCGTTCTCACTTGCAGGTTGGCTCAATAGGCTGGTCTCGTCTGCAAACTGATTATTAGCTGCATTACCACACAGCAGATAGTGTACTAACCAGTGGATGCTCGTTCATCAGTCAGCATAACTCGATTGAAATCTGTATTGTGCTGGCTATCCTGGGCATATGCGTCAAGATTGAAAAATTGAAGGCTGGGAAGCGGAGCGTGTGAATGAACATACCCAGGTGGCAAATTGTCGATTTTGGAACTTTGAGCTCTCTCATTGTCACTGGGTGGCAGAGGTGGCGTTCTGGGCAGAGGTGGCGTCGGTTCTGGTTTCAGATGTCTGGGTCGGTCGGGCGGGGGTGCAACTGTTCCTTTGCCCCTCCAACTTGTCTGCGGATTAATTGCAGCATTGTTGGCCCAAGGAAAGCATTCGACTGTGTGGTTCTGACGAAGCATAGCCAGGTGTTATCCTATCGCAGCCTTCACGATTCTCTGCCCAGGAACCTCAACTCTCAGCTTCCTCTCCTCTTGGATTTTGGCGCTAGGTTTCTTGATCAGATATTGCGTTTCCTCTACTGCAGTTTGCGCAAACCCTCCTGTGGCCATTTGGGCCATATTCCACGCCAAGTGCATGTCGGACTGTTCCAACTGTAGCCGACCTCCTTGCCTTGCCATAGTAGCAGACATGTTGAAAACCTACAAGGGATTGGTTTCTGCACATAAGAATGATGTTCGGCTACTACTTCAACCGTATACGCTTCTGTAGCCTCCTGTAAGGTGATCAAAGCTTGTTTTGTCCACACTTGGGGATCCATATCACGAAATTTTGTAAGTGAAAATCCCAGAGCTGACCTCATCATGATGTCCAATCTCACGGACTGTGAGGACAAATGCATTGGTCAAGCATGAAGGATTCCTGTTATGGGAAGCGATCAATTGGTCATGTAGCTCTCTACATATACCCGCTGTGCACTAGACTGTTAGTCGACCCACGTTTACCACGATATGGATATACTCCCATCCAATTACAGGCTGCTTCATATTCCTGCCGCTTCCCGTCTGACTGACAATGTTTAAATGCGCATACTGGGTCATATCTTCGGTGACTGCATTGCCAGCGTTGCGGTGGACTCACTGTTGCCTGCGTTGTTGCTGTGAACCAGCAAGTAACGCATGGGATGAAACGCCCATCGATTGGCTTGATTCGGATCCGCTCTCAGCTGGCTGGGGTGTTGGTGTATGCATTATTTGCTGGTGTGGAATAGGAGAGGAAGATGATAACAAAAAGAAGTGGTAAGTCCTGAGGAATATATGGTCAGCTTCAAGTCAGAATGGAATAAGTAACAGCCAACTTGCACGTTTTACTCAAGATGAATCCTGCTGCGTATGGCTGCAACTTCCATGGGTGTCCCAGTGTCCTACGATTTGCAGTAAGTCAGTCAGATATTGTTTGGTTGTTTACAGAGGTAAATAGAGGTGTACGACAGCCAAAACATCATGATTGTGAGATATACAAAGGGAACTCATCGAGGGAACGGATGTCAGGTAATGTTTGTCCCAAAAAATCCCTGGGATATTCCATGAAACTGACACTCACAATCAAGTCATGTTGTACGGTAAGCATAACTATTCCCATTTTAGTTACAGTCAAAATGCTGATTTTGCTTGATTCAAGTCGATCAGGCATCCCAGCCTTGACATCAATGACGCAGCATGCCTCCGTATCGTCCATGTCTTGCAATATCCAACATCGCGCCCAACAACAAACTCAACACAAACTACAATGGTCAATGCTTCAAAAAGAACTTGTGCCACTTCCGGCTAGCAAACAAGGAAATCGACAAATCTTTCCACAAGACGACATCATCAAGCGAATGAAGGCAAGAGCAGCATGGAGGCACAAAGAGTCCGAGCCATTGGAGCAGTGCGCAGCTTGTGATGTAAAAAGAAGCTCGCAGTGGAGAAACGACAAGAAACGCACTTTTTAGGCAATGAAGATAAAGAGATATGGATCGAGGATTATGTCGAGAGAGATACCACTGCAGCAAGTAAGCGAGGCGAAGACGCAGAGACAGCGATTAAGCAGGAGCAGGAAGATATGACGAAAGCTGGAAACGAGGGATTGAAAACCGGCGAGCCCAATAAGGTGTTTCCGGAGATGTTGAATGAGATCGGAGACAATCTGCACGATCTTGCAAGTTCTGACGATGTGGAGGCTGCAGAAAATGAGCAATATCAAGATACAGAGCTGGGCAAGCTGTGCGAAGATGATGAACCCGGCTGGGTGATGGGCACAATCCCCAAAACGGTACAGCAGCGCATGGGGAGGTTGTGGCCGAAGTAGATCATGTTTGACCAATTGACACACCTGGGATGGGTGGACTCAGCCGACTACTTCCGTGAAATAGATCAGAAGTATGGCGCAACCGAATAGAGGGTTCTGGCTGTCTGTAAACGGCAAATGGATGATATTGCGGCCACACCTGCACCGACAACATTTCTAGAGCATATAGAGACTGTTAATATCCTCCCCGGAATATCGCATCAGCCCCAGGGGACTTCTCGACCAGGGACTAGTCATATCAGGCCAGGTTCCGGAAAGCCAAAGCCCAGGCATAGCATGTCTGCAGCCCAATGCGGAGACCAATTCTTCACGTATTCAGAAAGCAAAGCCAGTTGAACCCGTAAGCTTGTACCCCTGCAGATTGCCTCCCGAGCTAGTCAGCGTATAGGAATTAGACTCGGACGAAGAAACGGTACCGGCTCCTGCGCCACTGGAGGAATACATAGGCCAGTTGACTCTTTTGAGGTCATATCTCACCGAGAAGCAATTCGTGTACCAATTTCGCTCCATGTCTGCTGTGTCTTGATATCAGTGACTACATTGTGAGAAACAATAATTGGTAGGTGCATGGGCAAGGGTCGTTCGCACCGTGCGATAAGTTTATATTCCCAATCAGGCGGTAAGATGACCAATAAACTCCATATCTTTTAGCCTGTTACTGCCAGGTGAGAAAGCAAAAACTAAATTAGTGATGAAGTATACTAACAAATTTTAAGTGAGTGATGTCATAGGAGTCAGAAAAGGAGGGGTCAGTGCTCATTACGAATCTATCTGAATGACGACCATCATGCAGCATTTAGCCATGTATCCAACTGCATAACTCTCCGCACGGACCTTGTGCACACGACTGAGATATTTACAATTGCTTATGGTACGTCATGGAAATCGAGGAGATGGAGCTGGATGAGGAAAGGTGAGGAAGTCTGGCTAAATTAATCAACGATGAGTGAAAAGATCTGCATGCCGTAAATTGCCAGCCGAAAGTGCCACAATGTGATTTGACGATTTCATCCATCACTCAGATAACGTGGATCGTGGTTGATCCAAAATTAATAGGCCACACAGTTTCAAGATGCAAATGATTATATGGGGAAACACTATATTGGCTGTCTATTATGACTACACAATTCTTTGGATACAATTGTTGAGAGTACGATGACTGTTTCGATGTGTTTAATGTGAGCGTCAACGACACGTCAAAGATTTTTTGTCTTACACTTTCGCCAATCAAAGGGCTGCATTGTCACAACGTTCCAAATTGAAGGTATTAGTCGGCTTTATAGCTAAAGAGACAAGTGACACGCTGGTTGCCCCATCCTGAAAATGAGCATCATGGCAGTGTCAATGCTTTTTCGCCTTGCATGAAAGATATTCCAACGGCAGTGAAACCACATCGACCCATGATCGAACTATCCACCGCCTGTCCAGGCACAAATGCTCGGGACGACATCGCTACTATATCCTAAAATGAGCATCAACAGAGCGTCAACAATTTTAGGTCTTACAACTTGCATAATCCAATGGCTGTTCATCGGCATTAATCCATAATTGAAGTATAGGCAGCAAGTATGGGCAACATTTCTTGTAATGATACCGCTACCACCTCCTGATAATAACCGTCAGCGGTGCGGCAACACTTTTAGTGGGGCTCAGTAAGCTTCCCCCAAACAAACTGCTTTGCTTCATTCCGAAATTGAATTTTGAACGGTCAGTCTTTTCAATATGTCGTTGTATACAACTTCACAACTATGCATGCAATGTCTCACCGTTCTTACTTGTGTCTTGCGTGTAGCTCTAGAGTCATTATGTGAGAACTGGCATTCTACTTGACTATAACATAACATTTGACAGCCTCGCAACTCGAAAAAGCAGCTTCGAAAATCATGCCACCATCTCAGATTCCTATTCTTCAAATGCTTCGTTGCTAGAGGTTATGATATGTTCCAATAATGAATATGTCTTTATTCGTGAATTGAGCATCCTTTCTTTATTCATCACATTTCATGCTGGGTGGACTTGTATGAATGTAGGCTCGAAATTGCAAGTTGGTTGGAATAATTCTAGACACGCACCCTTGTGGCGATTCCATTTGCACTGCAGAATCAAGGAGACCGGCATCCCTGCCATCATATGTATTGTGTGTGACCATGTTCTTCGCCATCCATCAGAACATGGGACCAGCTCAATGGGGAAACACTTACTGGTAAAAGCGCAAATTGCAAAGTTAAACAAATAAACAGATTCAGAAGTTTCTGAATTGACAAGATCAACCGTTGATGATACAGTTTTGGCCATACTGGAGAGGCAAGGCAGTTGAGCAATTACAATGGTAAGTTCACAGAGGAAATTCATATTCAACAGTTAGATTTTACCTATATTGATACAATTGACAGACACAATGCTCCAAACTGGCAGCAACAGACTTTGTAAGTTCCCAATATCACCAAGACACCTGGAATCGCAACTTCATGTTATGATATGTTTCACCTCATATTCCTTGGAACGCGATATCAAACCTCAAGGAATGGCGGTTATATGATGCATTACACTGCGAGCTGGTACTGCCATCAGCCATCACCCGGAGCAACATTTGCCGCAGGGACAACTCACTGACCGTGGATGCAATTAAGAAGCAATTGCCATCAATGTATACAGTTAGCAAAGCTTTGGACGGGTAGACATCGACGAGCAAATTAGCCATAACTTCGGTCATAGCTCACTATATGGATCGACATTGGGCGTCGCGAGCAGTACAACTAGCTTTCGATGAGGTTGAAAACCTCCTCTCTCCCTTTTTCGAAAGCTAATTACAGATAATTGGTCAAGGGTCAACATACAGGAGCAAGGCCAGCCATTCATTTGGAGGAGGTTCTTGATTATTTTGGGCTTACCTACGGCCGTATACTTGAAATTTCGACTGAAAATGCTTCCTCCAATTACTCGATGACTCGGGAACTACAATCAACCCTTGAGGCCTCCAGAGTCCAGTGGCCCACAATGAGGAACCACATACCATGCATGGAGCACATCATTCAGCTGGCATTGGGAGCGTTCATGAGTAGTCTCGGTGACAAAGTCCGCACCAAGCTTTGGGAAGCCCATGAGAGCAATCAGCAATTTGGAGAGAATAAAAGCACAGCCATTGGGAAGAGTCGAAGACTGCGAAAAGAGGGCGATGCTAGAATCAATAAGTGGTCGGTTTAGTGACCAGCTTTGGCAAAGATAATTGAGAAAGTACGTATTTCAAGACATTTTGAAAGTCCTGCAACTGACCTTCATACAGCAGAGAATGCTTGCTGTATTGATTACACTGACACCTGATCGTCAAAATGAGTTCATTGACTGTCAAAACGCCAAAGTACGAATCGCAATACTACCAATTATGGATGTGACATCATGGTGGAATTCAACACTGGAGTTGCTTGGGCGAGGCTACCAATCACAAGAATTCACCTGCGAGTGGGTGAATAATCGAAAATGCAATGATTTCCGGCCACTCTGCACAGCACAGAATGAATGCACCATCGTCAATTACGTAATCGAAGTACTGGACCCTGGGGATGTTGAAACGGCATCCAGTTACTCTGCATCATGTCATTACTGTCTACAATGAAATGTTCAATTATATAGATGGCATTGAGCGAGCTGTAGCTACGAAGAAATCTCAATGAACGGAAAACTTATACTTCGCCGTGAAGATCACGTGACAGAAGCTGTCAAAATATTATGCTGAAGTAACTCCAAAGACTGGTATACTTCTCATTTCAGCACATATCCTCCATCCTTTACAGAAGTTGCGATCATTTAGGACGTGGGACACGGCAATGGACATTAATCCTGACGACAAGACAACTTATACAGCCCAATGCCAAGAGCTGTTTCTGAAGTATGTGGAGAACGAATACTGTGCCAAACATGGACGAATGTCCGTCATTACACCTGAAAATGATCTGGGCAGCAATCTCTTCCCCTCAGCAAAAGCTTCTAGATTCGATCAGTCTTCTTTTGGTCCATATGATTGGTCCAGCAATGGTGAAAAATACTTAACGCCTAAAAGCATGGCTGGAATGACACCTGGACCCAGCAATTGCACAGCACGCTTATTGACAGCCACAAGACTCTATTTGAATTTACCTCCTGAAGCACACAAGAACTGGGGAAAGTTGATCCAAATCTTAACGATTACCACTCCAGCCGCATGCAAATTAGCAGTACATATTGGTTACCGGATATCACTGACTGGTGCCCTCAACAAGAGCAAGCGCACTTACAGTACACTGATCTCTCCAATGTGGCACTCAGGATATTCTCCATCATACCTCATGTCGTTGGAGTGGAGGCCAGTTCTTCCCATGGGCAAGACGTTCTCGGCTGGAGAAAGTCAAAAGCCACTGGCGAGACCCATCGGGGAAATGTGGTAGTCAGGCAGGTTGCCCGAGCCAATAACAGAATATTGGCAGGCGATTACACAGCATTGGATACCATGCAGACTGAAAACAACTTGGAATTGAAGATAGAGGCGGAGGAAAGAAAATTGTACACAATAGCCAAGGGCCACGACTTTTTGGAGATGTGACGGGGAAGCCAAAACTTGTGTGCTACACAGAAGGAATCTCCTGCCCAAAACAAGCAAATGACAGCTGTAGAATACATTTCAGATACTGAAGAGATCATCAAAGCATCCTGGTCAAACTTTGAACATGATGGCATGCCTGCATTCAAATTGTCAGAGAAGATCACAGTTGCCACCAGCAATGTCCGCGAAGGACCACCATGAAGGACAAACTCAAGTATTAAATGTCCGCCGAATCAACAGAATGGACCATTATCTAGTGTTAGCAACGGTTGCAACCCACTAGAACGGTTCCGGGTCAGGGTTGGGACCGGAAGAGAACTGTTGCAATGGTTTTTACCACACGAAAACCCGTATCGTTGCAATTGGGCAGGTTTTACCACCAAAAACCCGGCATTTCAACCTCACAACTTTGGCTCCAATTAAGTATTTGAGTTCTGATCGTATTGTGACATGATCAGTACATAGATTGTGCAGTTTCACGAGCTCTTTCACCTCCCACGTTTAGATATGTGATCCGACCAATATTTGTGGAGTTGCGATCGAAACCCCGCGAATGTCGCTTAGATGTGGCCCTTTTTTCACAGCCACTCAACGAATATCAGTCGGATTGCAAATCTGAATGCTCTGTGTGGAAGAGCTCATAATTCTGCATAATCTACGTACTGATCATGTCGCAGTACGTTCAGAACTGACATACTTAATTTGAGCCAAAGATGTAGGAACAGTAAATTTGGAACTGCGGTTCGGTTCCAACCCAGCCAAGTTCCTGCGGTTCTATGTCCGGGCCGGGTAATAACCTGCCAAGACAAAACCTTTTCGACTTTTTGGCCGCTTCTAGAACCGAACCGAACTGAACCGCAGGTCAAAACACGGACTGCTGGTGAGTTACCCGGATCCGTTGCTAACGCCACCGTTATCCAGCTGAAAGTTATGAAGACAGTGCATCTGAAACCCTTTCCAACACTAAAAATTGGATTGACAGTAATGGTGACTGGGATAATCAAAATGTGAGCGAAGATGACTGGGAGCCAGATAACGAATCTGATTTCGAGCTTGACAATGGCATAGAGGCTCTGGAAATCCTAGGGTGCAGGGATGTTAGTGCCATACCAATTGTCCCCGGATCGAATCAGCCAACACGGAGGTCAATCAAGCAGTCTGAAAAGGGGTTCATGATGGTCAGTGCAATGGAAGCAAGGAGGAGTAGAGCTAACAAGAGAATGTGGGACAGAATGGGTCATTATGTTATCACCAGATTCAATGTGCTGCTCGACCAAGAATATCACTTAGAGAAATAATATGGGAGAATATTGAGCAGTCGCATGTGAATATTTGTTCATAAACAGAACTATGGCGGGCAAGTTGAATCATTCCGCAAGATATCTCAATTTGTTAGAATGAGCGCCACCTGTGCAACAAAATTACTCGGCTCGGCTTTGCCAAATGGCTGAGTCTCAATCTGGCTGAAAGGGAACCAATAAGTCCTTATTATCAATCATACCATTATCGATGGCCGCAGATATTCAGTAGACAATTCATTAAAACCAACGTCAACGGAGCATCAACAATTTCTGGTCTCGTAAGCAATGTAATTGTAAAGTGAATTTGTTGCTGTTGAGCTTAACCAATGAATTGGCTGCCTATATAGGCAAAACAGCAACCGACACGGTCACTGCCCCATTCTGGACATGAGTCTGAACCCAGTGTCAATGATTTTTGGCTTTGCATCTTGGGTTATCTAGGTGTTGATTTGTGGTAATGATTCATATACAATGTATTTGCGGCCTTTTCAGGCAAAATGATGCTTATATCTTCTTTACCCCATCATGAAAATGAGCATCAATGGTGTGTCAACAATTTTTAGTCTTTTAATTCAGGTAATTAACAAGTGATCTGGTTGTGGTTAGGCATAATGAATGTAATGGCAGCTGTTATAGGTAGAAAAGAAAGCGACATGGTCATTGCCCCATGCTGACAATGAGCATCAACGGAGCATCAATAATTTTTGGCTTTGCATCTTGGGTTCTCTAGGTGTTGATTGGTGGTAATGATTCATATACAATGTATTTGCGGCCTTTTCAGGCAATATGATGTGTGATATCTTTGTTACACCATCATGAAAATGAGCATCAATGGAGCGTCAACGATTTTAAGTCTATTAAGTCAGGTAATCAAAAAGTGATCTGGTTGTGGTTAGGCATAATGAATGTAATGGCAGTGTTTAAAGGTAAAGAGAAAGCGACACAGTCATTGCCCCATTCTGAAAATGAGTGTCAACGGAGCGTCAATGATTTTCGGCTTTGCATCTTGGGTTATCTCAGTGGCGATTGGTTGCAGACATCTATAAATGAGGTATTAACTGCCTTTAGTGGCAAAAACAACAGAGGCACGCTCCCTGCCCCATCCTGAAAGTGAGCCTCAACGGAGCCTCAATGATTTTTGGTCTTGCATCTTTGGTAATCTAAGTGTTGCTTTGTACCAATAATGCATATTCAATGTGGTGCCGGCCATTTCAGCCAACACAGTGCATGATATCTTCGTTACCCCATCCTGAAAATGAGCATCAATGGTGCGTCAACAGTTTTTGGTCTTGTACATTCGGTAATCAAGGTATTGCATGGATATTTGAGCTGATACCAGAACTATTGACCGGCTTTGTAGTACAAAATACAACTGACAAAAGGACATACATTGGATCCAAAATAATCAATACTGCAACCTGCAAAGCATTCAAAAAGTGATTACTTGATGTTGAATAAGCAATTTTGATCAAATACTATTATCAAACAGCAAATGCAAGACCATTATATGAATCTACAGACAGACCCACTTGATAACCTGCTGACAACCCGGCCAATCCAGACTGGTGGCAAGATTTCCATTCAACTTTACCCTGATAGACAGTTCGGGTGCAATGACGACCTGGAAAGCCTATTTGGCCTGGGTTCGGTTCCGACCCGGACCTGGACCCGAAGCGACAGTCCAGAACCATTGCTAACACAATGTCTGACAACATCAAGTTACCATGTATACTTAAAAACATATGAAATCTAATCCAGTATACATAATATTGTTTCTAATTAGTTGTATTTACAGCTTTGCACATTCTTTATTTGCTTTAGATATTTTCTGTTTTTCCATCTCCAATTACTGTTATCCTTATTTACAACTCAGCTATTACATCCAAGCTTAAAGATGAGTCTTTTCTTTCTACCTTGCCATGTATTAATTGTAAGCTACTATCAAGTATATAAAACAACCATCTCAGACCAGCAAAGTCTCTAAAATTCCATAATTATAAGTTAGGCTTTGAATATAACCCCAATGATACTATATCTCCTACTAAATTGATTATCTCTAGATTACTCTTTTATAGGAGTTATATAAAACTAATTCTCATTACTTTTGCACAGTAATAGGTTAGACCACAAATAGAGTTTTGGTCTCTATATGATTAATCTTTATACTTCTCCATCATTGGCAACTCCAGTGTACATCTATATACATTAATCTGTTTGGGCAATTATTGCCTTCAAATGTTTTTCGAATATTTGAATATACCCGTTTCCTAGTCCATTTCTTTGTTACTCCAATCACCACCTCCAAGTGAATCTTCTAGTGAATGTTCATTCCCTAGAAAAGAGGATTAGTGATCTCTTAGTATAACACTAATTTTTCTGATACCCAAAAACAACAGATCTTAACACCTAGCAAATTGCAGGAAACCTTGTGTCCTAGCACATGAAAGCCATTTTGAATTATTTAATATACCATTAACCCTGTACTATTTATTGTTACAACCCAACTTGTTAAATATGAAATAAAGACCAAAGCAGGTACTATGCCACAAAAATAAATGTTTATATTTTGTGCCAGCTGAAGATCCATCAAAGAGTGCTCTTTAGGCTCTGTATAATGATATACACCAATAGCTGCTGGTATTTCTGAGATATGATTGATTCTTTGCTAAATAGCTAATTTTATACCAAATTAGTCAACTTTGAATATAACCTTGGCAATGTCTTAGCATGGTGAGGCTTTCAGTAACTCCTTCACACTCAAATTAGCCATAAAAATTCTAAAACTACAGAAAATTGTCATTTCATATAGAAACTCTGTCCCATAAAATACACACATAATTTGTCTATATTGCAGTGTAGTAGTGCAGTGCTAAACTCTTGGATTGATAGTGTATTTCAACCAATCACAAACACCTTTGTATAAGGACTGTACTGCCCATTTTCAAATGAGTTTTCAAGTTCAGTTGATTGCAATTTTCTAGCATAGCTCAAAGAGCTATAGACCACCTTCGGTGTTACCACAGAAGATGTCTCTCCATTTAAATAACTAACTGTATTTTAATATCATTTCAGCTAGTTCAAATCCTGTTAGTATTAATAGATAGATAGATATATAATTATATATAGTAAATTCATATGCTTTTACTATAAGTTGTAACTAAGTTTCTCTCCTTCAAATAATTTCTGAATACATTGACTGCCTGTTAACAGATTCTGAATATATCTAGACAGCGTTCAAGTGCTCTGAAATGCCTACAGACTAGTGATATGCACTTCCAGATACTTTTTATTATAGCATCTGTACTCCCAGACACTAACATATTCTTACAAATGATTTTAGGTGATTGCTAGATATTCACCAGTACTTTGAGTTGCCCCTAGCAGTTGCTGCAACTGCCATTTTCGGTTTAAAGTGATCAATAATAGCATTGTAATCTTACAACTCTGATACTCTCCCAAACACAATGTGTAACTAATAGACTTTTTGACAAGTTAAAACATACAACTTTATTCAAGAAGCTGACACCCTTACAGTCCAAACAGGTTAAATACTGTCTTTGAGCGAATATTCAACAAGTAATATTGTAAGTGCAGGATAAATATGCAATGTATGGATGGATAAATAGTCCATTGGTTCAAAGTAATCAGATGTCAACTGTTATCCTATAATACTCTTGGTAATCAAACAATGAATATTATTAATTAACTGTGGCAGACAATCTATAACTTGTTTTGTATAACTATAGTTTAATAGACAATGTGGTAACAATACTAATATACTGTTAGAAGATAATTGCAAATAATGCTATATCAAGTATTCAATACACATTAAGCAATAACCATTACCAGTTACTATACAATATTGCCGTGTAATATCCATATCCACTTGCCTATTGAAAGTATGACAATTATAACTATTAGGAGAACAGGGAAACTTCATTTAATTAACAAGCAAGTCGTGGTGGTAGGATAATCTTCCTCTCACCAGTATAGAAACCACCATTATAAGATATATCAACTGAGTAATAGGGGCAATATATTCGATATACCACAGCTATATTACCTTGATTATGATCTTATTATGTAATATATACTTAATCTTTAGCAATTTATGTATTGAAGATTATCAGAGTCTTAGTGGCCACATCTGATTCATTTGATTTTCACAATATTTATGTCCAGATATCTTCTTGACAGTATTGATACAAGTTCAAGCTTGTAATAGCAACAAGTACTTTGTGTTGAGCCAATTGGGAGTATATATATCACTATGCCAAGGACTGTGATGTAACTTGCCTCCCCTGTAGTACGCACCATTAGTCATCGATCGACAATAAGTCAATTCAATATCTCTTGTAATATAACACAGTAGTCACACTTTCACATACGCCTGCACACACTCGACTATGCGGGCACACACCACTGTTCAACTGGTTATGAGCTCTTACATGTATTACAGAAACGATGATCAATACTTCTACTTCATTGGTTGACTGGAGGTCAACATCATCACAGAGAAGTGTCTCCACAAGAGAAGTCATTACCGCACATCCTAGAATGGTTCTAACAATGGCTCTTAGATGTCCCCCAGAAAGTCCGAGAGACTACGATCACTGACATTTGGGAGTCAAGATTAGGATCATACAAGATCAGGTCAATCGCAATCACCATCACCAAGTTCAATGACATGAACTAAACAAACTGGGCAACCGAGATGGCCCTACTTCCCGACAAGAAGCAGCTGTATGGTATGATCGAAGGATACTATGACAAGCTGGAAGAGTCAACTGCAAACAGGACAGCTACAATGAAGGCCACTTTCGGTGACTGTATCAATCTGCATGGTGTTACCAGATCGACTATCCTGCTGAGCAGGCAGGGGAGGATTCAAGTGCAATACACTGTTGTCGACAATGTGAACACACTTTGGGAACAGCTCAAATCAGCCTACAAGTCAAAGTTGAAGCTCAACATCTTCGAGATTATGGAAGCCCTTTGGAGCATCAAGGTACAGGACTGCAGACAAATTGACAACTAGGCATCACAGAACAATACGAAAGTCAACAATTACAATTTCTACACTGGCTCATTGACCACTGACACTGATGCTGCCGATACAGACACCGCAAAGATACTTGCCAAGATGAGTGGACAGGAACACATGGTCTACACAAGGAATGACGAGTGGCAAGTCTTTCTGAAGCTCATGACGGCCAAAAATGCCATGATGACCACCAAACCCAATGAGATTGTCACCATGCTCGTCAAAAAGGAAGCTGCAATCAAGAGAGAGAATGGGCTTGCTCCAGAAGCTCTGCTGTTTGCCAAGAAGGGTGGTAAAGGGAGTAAAGGTGGCAAACATCCAAAGAGGGAGGAGAGAAATTACCGGGACAATTGGAAGGAGAAGGATCAGGGGAATTGCATTCATTGCTGACGGTGAGGGCATGTTACAGCGAACTGCTTTGGTATGTAATATGCCGAACCTCCCAAGGCTGCCAATGATGCAGCTGAAGCATCGACCGAGGCTGCTTCGTCTCTCACCACTTCGATTGAGAACTATTGGATAGGGGCTAGCTCAAATGTTTCATCCAGTGATTGGTTCATCAATTGCCAACCCATGATTCACATCTCCAGCCATTGATCAATGTTAGTCACTAACACCAAATATCCTCTCAATATGAAGATGGTCAAACGATACAACGGGGTCGTATTATTTGCATCCAGATATGGATGTGGTACCTTGATTTGTCGATGACCAGATGGAAAGGCAGAAACTATCATACTTCAAGAAGTGGTGCATTTGCCAGGATCGTTCAACTTCATCTCACAGTCTCAGATCATGGTTAAAGACATCACAGTTGAACCAGTGAATCACTACGATCTCAACCTCTTAAATCGCCGTTGCAAATTGATTGCCACTGCACCTCCAGTCAATGGGATACTTGTTCCGGATCTAGTTCTGGATTGAGTTCTGGAATCGACTCAATGTACCAATATCATCAATCACAGCTGCCTGCTGGCACTTAAGTCCACTGAACATGCATCTTGACATGATGCAGAGAAGCAGATGGTATGGCATTGCTGCTTGGCACACCTCAGTCTCAAGGCATTGCAGATAATACTGATGATCACTGATGTTCCAAGAATGACCAGGAAGTGTGATCGCAAGAGCAACATCAAGTGCAAATCAGCTCGAAAGCCCTTCAATCCAACCATTTCCTGTGCCACTGAGCCTCTGCATTTCATGCACTGCGACATATGCGGTCCCCTTCAAACAGCCATTGGGGGAGATTGATATATGGTGCTCTTCATTCATGATGCCACGAGGCATATGGATGACTACATTGTGAAGTACATGTCGGAATCCCTGGAGATATTCAAAGAATTGCACGCTCTTGGAGATAGCAAGTCTGACAAGCAAGGGAAGACATTTCGAACAGAGAGAGGCAGTGATTATACTGCCAAATGGTTTGCAGAATACCTAAAACCAGAGGGCATATTGAAGGAAATAACTCCGCCCTACACTTCTCCATCTAATGGAGTCATCAAAGTGGCTAACCGCACAATCATGGAGCACGTACAATGCATGCTAGATAATGCCAGCCATTTGACAACTTACTAGGCAATTGCACTCCCAGTGGTGGTCAATCCTAAGAACTGGACTCCAAGACTGTTGGGGGTTGGTAACACCCTGCACAAGGAGTTGCACAGGAGCAAGCTACGCTTCACGCATCTCTGTGTATTCAGATGCTTGGCTTTTATGCATGTTCCGAAACTGAAATGCAAGAAGCGGGGTGACCTAGCCACTCTTGGCATATTCATTCAGTAAAGAATATCGACCAAACAGTACTTCAGGTAAGACCCATTGCCCAACATGCCTCACCGCTCAAGAGAGGTGGTATTCGGAGAATGGAAGTAGTACACAGCACTGAATGATGCAGTCAAAGGGATCTTGAATGGTACTTCTTGTGAGACATAATCGAGGAACCTACACCCACAGAGGAGCAATCAACTGAATGTCAAACAGAGGAGTTGTTAATCGATGAATCACCTCCGGTGCCTCCAAAGGCAAAGAAGAATACCCAAGACTTGGCTCGCCTTGAGATATCATTTGGGGATGCATGGAAGCTGCCGGCCGAAGGTAGTCATCGGAACCACACTGGCAAATTGGCAGAGTGTGCACAATTGGCTCTTGAAGATGAGGAATTCGAGGATATGATTTGACTCAACTCTGAAGCTGCAATTTCCACAATTCACAATCACGAGGATGAGATCAATGATCCAAAGTCGTACAAAGCAGTGACTGAATCTCCGCTTGCCTGGAAGTAGGATATGGCAATAAAAGAAGTGTTAGATGGAATTGGGCAGCATCAAGTCTTTGGAGATTTTGTGGAGCTTCTGGAAGGGAGAAAGACTTCACCAAGTCACTGGGTATACAAGTTCAAGCACATTCGAGCAGGCAATGTGCAGCTGTTCAAGGCCAGCCAAGCCTGTGGGTGAAGTCACCAAAGCGAAGGCATTGACTACCGGGCTATGTATGCACCAACTGCTTGCTTGGCCCATGTTGGGCTGGTAATTGCAATTCCTGCCAAGTACAATCTTGTCATCCATCACATGGACATATACACTGATTTCTTAGGAGTTCACTTGCAAGAAGAGATCTATATGCACCCACCTCAGGGAAATTTTCATTTGCTCTAGGACAGGAGCTGATACAATGATCCAACATCAAACACTTGGCAGAAAATTATACTGCGCTTCAGCAAGTCTCGTTATGGCCTGACGTAGTCTTCGCACGGTTGGTACAGAACTTTTATGGACATCATGATCTTGATTGGGTTCATTGCATAATATATCAACTGTGGAATTTGTATGCTTAAGACCCAGGGCATGGACGTCACTGTAGTCATTCTGTACGTCGATGATCTTCTCATGATTGCTAATGTGGGCTTGTTTGGGCCGATTGAGAATCAGATCAAGAATATGTTCCGGTTGCATGATGTCAGGATTATCTCATTCTATCTCAGCATGATCATCGAACATAATCTTGCGAATCACATGATTGACAACCATCACCACAGCTACATTCATCTGATCTTGGCGAAGTTCAGAATGGATGAGTGCATACCAGACAGGGCGCCAATGGCAATGAAGCTTTACAAGAGAAAGCCCAACCCAGAAGCCTGCAATCCGAACGGATACCAGGCAATGATCGGATGCCATATGTACAAAATGAGTGCCACGGAGTCTGATATTACATACACCATTGGCGTTCCCAGCCGGTACACTCATGACCCAAGCAATGAGCAGATGGTAGCTCTGGCGCGCATGTTTCAGTACCCCGAGAGCATGAAGTGCTGGACGCTGCATTTTGGAGGAGCACTCGGAGCGGCACTCAGAGGCGAAGGAGCAGGCACACATGCATGTTATATCCATTCATACTATACTGGATGCCATGATGGCAATTGTTCAACAAGTGGACAGGTCATCATGTGCACAGGAGCGGTCAACTGGACATCGAGAAAACGGCAGTTGACTGCCCAGTCCATGACTGATGCCGAACACAGCGACATTTCAGTAGGCCGCATGAGACTCACGAAGATCTCGTATCTTCTCAATGTGCTCAGCATTCCCACTTTCCATCATGTATTCTCTTATTCACAGTCACTGATTGTGAGCATCAAGAGAAGAATCTACCACCGAACTGCAGCTGCACAAAATGCTATCAAGTACTATCTCACTACAGATATTGCTAGATATGGAGAGATCGTCCTGGGCTATACACCAACTGCTGTGATGCTCGCCAACTGCTCTACACAGCCGCTGCCAAACCCCAGATTTCTGAACCAGTGTGCTGGGATGGGAATGATCTCAGTGTGACTGGGTAATGTACTAGCGAATGCCCTCGGACATGGTCGCGGAAATCGTATCGGAATTGGAATTTGCATCCACAATGCTATCAGAAAGTACATTGAATGGCCACATTGTTTTCAAGGAGATCCACGATGTTTGATTGGCTCCTTGTCTTCTTTGTTCACTCTTTTGTGTGAACTGGACATGATAGCCTTCCTGGAGCAGTATTGAGCTGCTTGGGAGTACGGATATCACTATGCCAAGGACTATGATGTGACTTGCCCGAAGTGTGGTTAATGCCATCAGTCATCGATTGACCCTATGTCAATGCGAGATGAGTCGTTATACAATACAACAGACCCACTTTCGCATACACCTGCCCACACTGGAGTACTTGAGGATGCACCACTGTACAACACTCTGTACTTTCAGATTTAGTTGATGCAATGTGCCCAGTATGCCCCAGAGCTCTATTCATTGCTATGCTGCCTTTCAACAGCTCTAATTCCAGTAATATTATAATTGATATTTAATGGCTTCACAATATGATCCAGATAGAACTATACAGTGTATCTTCAAATCTATTGTCACAATTATATCACTCAAACTCAAGTGGTATGTGACTAATTAATGCTGTGAAAAGAATATATCTTAATACTTTTTCAATTAAGTTCAAATTGTAATACAATATAATGGAGAGTAGTATTGGTTAGCAAATAACCGTATATTCATGACACCAATGTGATATATCTATGCTGCTTATGTTACTACAGAACTGGTTGAACAATTTGCAAATGTAGAACATGAGTGCTCTATACAATCCAAAATCTGGTTGCATATGGTGGCTTTGAACATTTGTAACAGCGCATACTCCGTTACCTGACTGTGTACATATGTTTCAAGAGATGGGGCTGCATACAGGTGCAAGTGAGGGTTTATGGAAAAGTAAGTTGTAATATACTTGACACAAATCTAGATACCATGGCAATAGCAAAGACAATGTAATATATACATATGTAACATCAAGTCATGTGCCACTTTCTATCAATCTGCTGAACCTCACCATTCCAACTACATCAGACAATTCTAATTCTTCATTGTATATTTGTTAACTCAATACACAAACTGATTAAATCCAGTTATAGATAAAGGACATTTGCAGAAATCAATTTAATACTATTACAATCATTTAGAACCATAATAATAAGTAGAAATTTTCAATCTATATTACAGTCCATAATGTAAAGTTTTACACTAAATCTAACCAATGTACATTATCATATATCTGATGATCATTACTGCTAGCCATTATATCACAAAATCCCATTGAACTATATAATAGTCAAAATGTTCCATATTGCCAACAGGATATACCATTAATATCCAATATTTCGATCTGATCCTCGTATTGACATATTGGTGTATGCATGTACTACTCTATCCGGCTCTAGATAATTCATTATCTAGCTTACCAAGTACTTGGTCATCTGATATTATGCCAGATTCAATGTGCAATTAAGGATGCAATTAAGCAATGTAACATTTATTTTTGAGCAATAATCTGAAATGAAAATTGACGTTTTGTTTTAAATCAAGATTTGAAATATACTAGAACAGAGACCATTCGAAAAACTCATGCGTAAAATATCAATTACATACAAATTCTATGAAAACCACTTATTATATACAATTGATTATTTATGACATAGACAATTATAAAGATAATTATATCTAAATTATCTGTATCACAGAAATATCAAATTGAACAATACAAACCTAGTGATTTAAATTATAGTCATGTTTACCCAATAATCAAACTTATAAAACAGTTTTGCAACTAGGATAATACAGATATACATATATCCTCAATATCAAGTTTCAACTATCCTGTACTTAAGATTTTGATTAGAATCCACCCGTTCCAGTATAGATTGTAATAGTTAGCATTGATTATGTTTTATATTGTACAAATATCGCCAGAACTATGTATATCTATTATTCATGACTATAGGTTACAGCCAAATCTGATATTCATATTGTAAATATTAGAATACTGTAATATTCAGTTGCATGAATGGAAATAAACTTACATTAGTCTAGCAATATATTTATATAAAAAAGCTGCTGCTATATATGTATATAGAAATGTGACCATATAGAGTACTGGCTGCTGAGGTTCGAGTATCAACAGTCACTATGGGGTGTCTGTCCTATTGTTTTTACATCTCAGTTAGCATCAGCAAGCCAGTGTCGATATAGTGAAAGGTATTGACACCCTCAAGTTTAATTCTCCAATTATACTTAAAATTGATCCATATTGTGGGGTATTATCCTGCCAGGACCACTCTTTACACAACCAGTTCTTTCTGCACATCTTTTGCTCCACAACAATTCAAGGGTATCTTTCTGCTGTGCAGCCCTCATATCATCTTTCTTATGTTCATCTGCTTCATCTTCAGTAGAACATTCCTCATAAATGATATGACCATGTGCTTTTCAGGAATATTGATATTCTTCTAGAATTTTCTCAACATTGAAATTGTACTTTGCTGAAAGATAATCAAGGTGCTTTGCAGGGATTTATACAGCCAAGTGTATGATTTCCATTGGGATATCTGCACCATCCTCAGTGGCATCAGAGTTCAACAACTCTTCTGGATGTTTTACTGATAGCTAATCCTAACCTTCAATTTCGTGTTGTTAGGCTTTACTTTTCGCAAAAATTCAACTCTTCCTGGGGACAAGGATTGGCATTCCCATCAGAGATTCCACCATTGAACCTTGCAATTAAACCATAGTTTCAATGGAACAGCCACCTGCTCACCCATATTCAAGTAGTATGTGGAATGTAGTACCCAGCTAGCTGTTGCATCACATAGGGCAGAAGTAATGTACTGAATTTGATGTTTTCAGGGGGGATACCAGACAGGATCTGAGTACAGACCAATCAGGTGAAGTAATCATTTGCAGCTAGTCGAATATAATGTGTATAGACAAAGTGAAGTCCAATCCCTTTGATCGTAACTTTTGACTACCAGACTGTTTGGATCTTGGCAACTCCACCCATTCTCAAAGCAAGGTGATGTAACTAAAATATAGAATGGTGACCTGAGACTTGGTAAAGCTATTTAGTTGTATTATAGGTGGATTCTGGCAAGTTCTAGGGAAGTTGTCACACTGGGGGAGTAATAAATAGAGCTGCTCTTATAGGGGTGTAATCCTCATATTTGTGCTTCATACAACTTGAAATGTCAACCAGAATACTGCAACAGTTGGACCCCAACACCTCCTACCAACTTGTACCTTAGGTGGAGGATGGAGAAGCCACATCTGGTGAACATCCCTTATCAACAATATCTAAGGACTATGGCAAACTGAAAAGACAGCGCATTACCAACAATCAGTTACTCACCCCCACGATCCACCAAATCCAGCTCCCCACACCTCCATTCTTTCAGGACCCTACCACCTACCACCCTATCATTCCAAGATATCATCCACCAACCGCTGCGAATACCCTGCCATCCAGAATCCTTTATTAGCATACAGCAGAACCTGTCGAAATTTTCAGCCTATTTCGGACACAATTCGTATTGGAGGATATGGCGGCCAACACCAATTCATATGCTGCTGTTAAAGCCAGGGAACGACAGCTGGAGGGTGGTATGAAGTGGAAGGAGGTCTCTGCAGCAGAACTAGGGGTTTGGTTAGAGATTGTGTTGTACATGGGGGCAGATAGTTCCCCAGCAGTAAACGACTACTGGAAGTGTGATGGGCTCAATCCTGTCCACCCTATCTGTGAGTATATGGGCCAAACACAATTTGAGGAGATGAAAAGGTACTTCCAGATATCCTCCCCATATCTCTCAAAGATACCACCAACAGGAAGGCAACTATGTCACAGTACGGTGGATGTTATGTTGGAGCAACTTCGAAAAAGTTCACAGCAAGATCGCATGCCTTCAACACATATTTCCTTGGATGAATACATGATGACAGCTACCAGGTGGTCCCCAGATGCATACATGATGCCACCCAAGCCCATTGAACAAGGATTTAAGTTTCACTGCCTTGCTGATCACAGTTTCATCTGCAATTTCCATCCAACCTCAAACCAGGCTGGTCCTGACCCTGTTCCATCAACCAATGGCTTGACTGCAACAGGAGAAGTTGTATACCATCTCTTACAACAGATACCTAGTACTATGCACTGGATAGTCTATCCAGATAACATTTATACCACAGTTACATTGATGGAAAGATAGCATCACGATTTGCATATGGGAGCCTGAGGAACAGCATGTTCCTCCGCAGCTGAATGTCCACCAGAACTCAAAATTGCAAAACCAGATGTCGGGAAATATGAGTATCTTACCTTGAAAGTACTTTCCATTAAGGACAGCCTTTTTGGCCAACTGGTTGGCATACATTTATGGTTTGATAACGCACCAGTACAATTCTCAGGACTGTACAAGCCTTTGAATCTCAGCAGGCGAGGCTAAGAATGCGACCAGGGAAGACGTGCACCAATGTGAAGAAGGCCCAGGAAGCATTTGGTAATTTGCAGGAAAAAGAGACTATGATTTCTTTCTGCATTGATGACTACAATCACAACATGGGTGGTGTAGATATCGCAGATTCAATGTGCAGCTACTATGATACTCAGCTCACCTCCTTTCGAACATGGTGGCTTATACTCTTCTTGGTATATGATACCATGGTCACACATGCCTATTTCATCTACCAGGATATACCTCAGAGTTCTAACACCATCAAACATAAGGAATTTGGCCTGCAGTGTATATGGGGATCGATCCTGACTGGGTCTGGACAAATTTCCACCTCCCTGAATAGATTGTCCACAAGGGCCAAATCCACCCGGGCAAACTTCAAAGCGAGTACATCTTCACCTCTAGACCAAAGGTGGGACTATGGACACCTTCCAGTCCATCATGAGGATGGAAAGCGATTGGGGTGTTGGCTTTGTTGCTGGAAGCAGAGACACAGTCCCATATAAAATACCAAATCTCCACCAACAACCAACTGGGCTGGCAGCCAATGTGACCGGCCACTGTGTCTCAATGATGAAAGGAACTGTTTTGTTGAGTTCCATCAGCTATAAAGGAGTGGGGTGGGTGGTGGTGCAGTGAGAAGGGGTGGGGTAGTAGCTGGAGGGGGCAGATTTGGAGGGGCAGCAAGGTTTACAAAGCCACACTTGATGTAATTTACAATTTGTTGGAATAGAAAGTTTTATTTGCTACTAGAGAAGACGTTATTAAGAGCAAAGCCTCTGGCAATCTGCTTTGGGGTGAGGTTGTGGCTGTTGCGCAGGCAGACCATCCAGACTGGACACCGTTTACTGTCCAAGTAATATCACATGCCTATAATTCTCCAGCACATCTGGCAGGTGCAAAGATAAGTATTAGCCAGTTGTATGTTGCTTTTGACCAATTAAGTAGATCTGAACTACAGTGGATGTGCCAGCAGTCAGAGAATATGATGCACTTTGTACTGGATGAATTAGAAAAGAGATTCTTGTTGATTCTCTTCTGTCAGTGGGGTTTAATCTTCTGTTCAAAAACTCTTGCATTGTGGTCGGAATACTCCAGTCAGTTTTGGCATTGCAAGAAGATACATGACCAGCACCATCGGCAGCGGACCTGGCTTGAGATTACAAAACCATCACCGCAGTTCAACCTCACCGGATAGACTGTGTTCCAATTACTTATCCCTGAACGGTTACTGCCAGACAAGAAGTCAAGCCATACTGTTCCTCTGGACCTTGTAGTGAAGCTTGCTTACTGCCCTTCTCAGCATAGATACATTGTGTTTCTCCTGGCACTAAATGTAGCATCAGCTAATCAGCATTAATCATTAAAGTGGAATGAATATCAAGTACCGAAACTGAATAGACTAGCCCAAAAAAATTCTTTTCACACTGATCTTCCCTCCCAATCAATAGTTTGAGACCAGTCTTTATTGCTTCTTGAAAGTTCCAGTCAAGCTCAATAGTAACCCAGTGCCGAATATTTTCAATATATAGTTGAGCTATTTTTCCTGGTAGTGGAAGTTGTATGATTGCAGGTTACAAAGTCTGAATGGTGCCAAGAATAGCATTCCAAGCCAATGCTGCATTTAGAGGCAAGCTCGTCTTTTGTGGTGCAATCAAGATCTTTGTTGTAGTTTGTTGTATATTCAGATACTTTTTGAGAATTGCTATTCATTCTATACCAGGCTTGCAGCATTTCCCTTTCGATACTCGTGCAATTACTTGTGGCTTCCAACTATTTGGGCCAAGTCCCATCCATCTTTGTGCAGTACTTCAAGAGAGCTGTACAAAGATTTCACTTTATCAGAACAGTAATTCAAGATCTGGTTTAATAGCCCTTGGATTCCAATATTGACATAGTACTGTCTCATTTAACAGTGGCCAGATTGATTAATGCTCCCACTTGACCTTGGGTTGTTATTTTAGTGTAGACTCACTATGTTGAAGTAAGGGGTAATTCAAGATTGCCATATTTCGTGTATTTAACTCAGTTGACTCAGTTGGTAGTTCAAGTACAGATACAGTGTTGAGTAATTCTTTGGTTTTTACATTCTGTTGTCCATGCATTATATTTTGCTGTTGCTTTCAATTGCGTGAGTTTTGCTGACATTGCATGATTTTGGCAGTAGGACTTGCCCAATTCTGGTCATGTGTGTGAGTAGGAAATGGCTCACCTGGATCTACCATTATCTGAAAAGCCATCACTGGTTTATATTGAGATTTACATACTTTTACAAAGCAAGATGAATACTGGGTTGTTTGGAATGAAAACTTAATCTCATCATTATGGAATATGGAATTGTGGGCAGCAGAGAATATTCTTCGAAAGATGCCTATGGTTGAAGTGATGATTATGATTGTCCATTTCTGCTGCAGAACAGACAAATGTGTAGTATCTCTCTCCTTTGAGTATCGCAACCAGTTGTCAAACTGATCGTACAGTTGTGAAGCTCACTAATATACTCTATTATCATGCCCAGTGCCTTCTGCCCAATTATCATGGCTGGTTCCTTATGCTCTATCATTTTCTCTAGTGCCTTATGCCCTATCATCATCACTAGTTCCTGCTGCCTTATGATGATACCCTGTGCCTTGCACTCTACTATGATACCCAGTATCTTATTCACAGCCATTATAACCATAACATTGTCCATATGGTCCACAGCTGTCACCATATAATGTCCAAGCCAAAAGAACTTGTCAGCCACAGATAGTGTCCAAACATCAGTGGCTGGAGCAGTAACAGATCTATACTTTCAACCTGCAATTTAATATTATCACTTGGAAGATATATGAATATATTACCTCAATATGAGATTCAATTGTTTTGTCGTTACATTCAATAATGTAGTATATTGCAAGTTGAATAATTATTTCAATATACAATATACACCAGAAAATATCAAGATGTATTAATTCAAATATTGCAAATAAGTCAATACCCTCAATGTAATGATTGTACTATAGTAATTAAATTTACAAACTGGTATGGTAATGAAAGTTATAATATATTGAACTAGATAGAATTATCTGTATAATCTAAAGTACCTACCTGTTTATCTCTTATATATAACATAATTGAGTGAATTGTAAATTATATTTTCAAATATATATGACAGTGGACTTCAATCTTAAATATCATAAACTTTGCTACTATCATTAACATAATTTAATTAGAAGTACTTGCCATATCAGTTTCAAAAAATATTCTACAGTCATATCAATTAGTAAACTATCTTCCTGGATCATAGTATAGATATTTGTGTCAATATAGTGGATACGAGAGAAATTTAACCCTGATAACGGTAACAATATGGCGGGTATTTTCCACTTGCAATCTTAATGAAAGATTAACAAGATATATATACCATTTATTAAAATGAATAACCAATACTAATACATCAATATACAAAAACAATTAAAAATAAATTGATTTTATTTTAGATACACAGGATATCTACCAGGTATCATTGCATTTTCTGATATCTTCATGAATATATTAACTCAATTTAGGTATCAAATCAATGTTCAAATTACAGAGTTTTCAGTATATAGTTCATAAAAGTCTATTTCATTTCTTTCCAATTGTGGAATATAATCAGTATATTAATTTTCAACAAAATAGAAATTATAATATTTCTAACTCTTTGTACAGTCATTTGTTTCCAATAATATCACCTGGTGTATTCTCAGTTGATGTTTGTAAACTGTATACACTTTAGTTTAATAACTAGTTTCTATAATTTACAAATTATTATATACAAAATATTGGAATTTTTTTTTACAATTATTACATACAATATCAACTTGTATTCCAAGCTATTATTGATGTTATTATTACTATTTATTATCAACATATTATTACCAATTGGAACAAATAGTTTATACTATATTAACTTGAAGTTTCTTAAAAACAGTACATTGTAATTACATCAATATATACATATACAGCATATATTATACTATACTTATTATCAATCAATTTCCAATTTACAAATAAGAGTTTGAAATTATTTTTAGTATATAGTATCTGTTGGGGATATAGAACAGCAAGTACATTTATAAACATATGCAAAGTAGCCACTACCTGTAATTACACCCAGTGGTAGGCTGCTGATGGGAATATCTCTACTATCAACAATACCAGAGACCGCTGCAGTATAATAGCTTTGGCAACACAACCTAATATATATATACAACTAACGAAGGGAATAAAATATATTATTGAATGTGAAACAAAAGTGATAATATATAGGAGATTTCTGTAAAAGTTATCAATGTATGGTGACTTTTAATGAATACCTCCTTAATATTATGCATCCAGGTTAACTTTTCAAGTATTCTGCTCAACAATAATACCATTTTATCTGTTTTAAACTAAGTTTTCTTCCATTCCAATTACATGTTTAGATTTTATTCAAGATGCTAATTTTTCTCAAATAGCTATTAATATCTATTTAATATATTAAACAACAAAATATAAAACAATTTTATACTTGTACACTGTCAAATTGTAGCTCAGAATAGTAAAATACTATATCAATCCACTTCATTATCCATACAATTCTGGTAATTACCAGTATTATTGTAAAGATATTTGTTTACAGGGAATACTCTTCACTCTAAACCTACTGCATAGACCAGTTTTCTTATTTCATTTCAAATATGAATACTGTTCATAGTTACACATAGTTTATACACAATATTATCTGTATTGGACTGCTGTTAATAAAGTCTTGATTGGCTGTAGAGAAAAGTTGTTGTATAGTTATTTGAAAAGATAATATTAGCTTGACTGTAATCCTCAAATATATGTAATTGAACTATTTAAATAGTATTTTCACAATATTCTGGAAATTGTAAAGCCATGTAGTTATAATAGGTTGGGGGTAAAGTTATTATTTTTCATCCAGTGGATTCTGATACTAAAGCTGGATAACTACAGACTACCCAGTAGATAGTTAAATATAGTAATTCTTGACTTATATCAAATAGTTCAATATTCCATTACAACATTAATCTCAATACTATACAGGATCTATGTATTTGTTGCCAACTATTGAATAAACTGAATCGAATGACTTCTACACTAGTGTTATTTCATCTGTAGGTAATAATTTTGTTCAAAACAAGATTAATACTTTCTATAAATATACTGTCATAGTATTAATTCAACAGCTAACAAATAAACTTATATGACAGCTATTTATTCAACTGATTGTCACGGCATGGCTGCACGTGATGTGTTCAGGGCCGGGTAACTCACGTTTTATATAGTCGGCTCGCCACGAGCCTCAGATCTTTAGCGATAATATTACCTACACATATACTCATATAATCACTTAGATCCTTGTGTGTAACCATATCCTCCCAATTACCATCTCGAGCGGTACACGGCCGTACGTGCCGGTATTTGCCTTTACACTGATATCAAACTATCCAGAAGTTCAAGTTGTGGGATTTATATCAGTTTCTTGTTCCACATGCATGCATCAACTTTAGCTTATAATCTACAGTTAGAACTATCCGATATATGATTTCAATATATAGTTGAAAGAATGCTGCTGAACATCAACGTCTGGTCTACCTGCTGATATGGAAAGCTGCCGGATATTCTATATCAGAAAACCACTTGAGACAACACCTTGGGAACCAAGTGTATGTATTAACATTGAGAACAGATATGGAAATTCAGCATGAATGTTATCAAAAGCAATCTAATCTAATCAATCTAGATGCTGTCCAGTAACCTTTGATATCGACAAGTACATCTGCAAGCTTCCTGAGCAGGTTGATTAGGACAATCAAACAGTGTTTGTTACAGGGTCTTCAGGTTTATATGTATATACTCGCGCGATGATATAAATATAAAACTAGAACTAATTCAAATCTTACTGGTAATTCGATCAAGTTCAGCAATTCCATACTGAATCAAAATCGGTTTTGTGAATTTGATTTTGCACAATTGTGGAATTCGTAAGTGATGACAGGAATTCAACTCTACCTAATTGGAATATTTGCAATGCGCCTTTACAGAATTGCTTATACCACAGGACCAACTACGTTTCCCCCGAAGTATGTCCAGAATACAATAATGACAGCCGGAAATGAAATAGAAATTATTACAGATACTCCACTATAACCTATTGACCGAGGTAAAGGTAAAGCCAGTTATTGCACCACTCTTTATATGGTCATCAGCATCGTCATCGTTTGTACTTCCAGCACCAAGTGGGGAAAATCCACGTTCATAGCTACCAGTGGGCGCTGCAACAGTAGAACCAGCTGATGGAGCACGCTTACCCAACCCAGAGAAGTCCCGCAATTCATTTACCTTTTGTGTGTACGATGCCTTATTCTTCTCGTACTCATCGAAGTAGGGCTTCTGGCCCTCCTGCTTCAAATCACGCCATGCTTGCGCGAGCGCCTTATGCATATCAAAGCCATCTTTAGAGGACTCTCGCTCACGGACTGCGTCACGCTCTCTTTCGCAGAAACTGTTATCATGTTCCGATATTCAGAATACCAATCGTATCATGACATCCGTAGTATAACTCACATCATATAAGCATTTGGCGGTCTTTTTGGACCCCCACGAGAACGAAATCCATGATAGGGTCGTACAGGATTGGCTTTCATTATTTTGCTGGGTCCACTAGGAAGCGTATACATCGATGGCGGTGTATGCTCCGCTGAAACAAACGACTGATTGACGAAGGGGTATTCATTGCTGACATCGTGGGGATTAGGAGACTCGGAGGCATGGCGCATAGGGGAGTCAGTGGGAGGAATGTCCTTTCTTTGGCGCTTTACACGAAGAGGTTTCTGACTAGGCTGTGATTTGCCGCCAACAAGTATTAGCATATTCTCAGCATACAACGCCCCTGGTAGCATAATGTGTGCACATACAGTCGGCGGGGGGCTTGGGCTACCCTCTGAATCTGCAACTCTAGCTTCTGTGCGTTTCTCAAGTTGTTCGAGCAGAAAAGCTCGCTCAAGCCTCATCCGCTGGATAGCGCGACGTGCTCTCTGAATTCGCGACGTAAAGAGATCATTGGAATTTTCGATTTCGACGATCCTTTTCTTGATGTCTTTGCATTTTTGACGATAGGATTCTTCAACAGAGGCAGGTAACACTGGAGAAGGAGCCAAAGGCGATTTAGCTGCGCAGTGAGTTAACGTCCAATTGAACCTGTTTTAGCCGATAAAATAAGTGTATACGTTTTTGTTCTTTTGGCATTTCAATCAATTCGACGTGGTATCAAGAACGTAGGTAGGCGCTTGGATTTTGGTGACTCGATGGAAATTGAAGTCTCACACTATTATGCTGTGTAAGTGTGGATTCCAGTCCGTAGGTTATACTCGACCATTTGGGTGAATCGTGCAACGAATTACCCGGCCTCGCTCACTGTACCTTTCTCGGCTCCACTGTGGGAGCAAATCTGAAGGGACGGATTACAAATATTCTACTGAGGTAGAATAGAAAGTTCTAATTCATTTCATTACTGAAAATTTTTGAAGTTGTTTGAAACTAAATTCTCATAATGATGTTGAAAAGTTAAATCTCAGGGCTAAATTTTTCAACTGGTAAAAATTATTACATATACATATATTATCATATATTATTATTCAAAGACTATATGTAGATGCAGAAAGGAGGTGTTTTTGACAGAAGTCATAAGACCTCCAACATTATGTAACTAACACCACACTGTGGGGCTAGTATTAGCAGTGGGTCTGGGTAACCTGCTGGTGGTCCAGGTTCAGTACAGAAAAATGGTTCAGTTTGCTTCGAGACCCGTCCAAAAACCCAACCAGACCTGTTGCTTCTTGGCTGTCCAAAACTGGACCCCTACCCGGCAACCCGTGGCTTTTGCCGGGTTTAGCTAGACCCGTCTGGTCCAATATCGAGTTCTGCATTTCGGGTTTTTCTATTTGTGGTCGCATTCAGATATCCCACTGTTATTCACAAAATATTAAAGATGGTACGTCAGTGTTCTTTCTGGATGTACAGGCCGCCTTTAAAATCAAAACATGGAGAGACATGCTCCCTGCCCCATCCTGGAAATGAGAGTCAAAGGAGTGTCAACGATTTTTGGTCTTGCATCTTGGGTAATCTGAGTGGCGATTGGTTGCAGATAGTCATAACAGCGGTATTGACCTCCTTTAAAGGCAAACGAGGAAGTGACACACTCCCTACACCATCTTGAAAATGAGTGTCAACTGCGCATCAATGATCTAAGGTCTCGCATCTTGGGCAATCTAAGTGGCACATTATCGCAGACCTCTATTAAGGAGGAATTGGCAACCTCTCTATGCAGATAAGCAAGCGACATTCCCGCGACAGCCTCCCGTATTGTAACAACTTATTTCATTCACATTTCCACAACTAAGGGTTCATGAGCATTTTAGCCTAGAAAAATGTTCAAAACATCATATATAGACAATAAGAGTCGCATCACGCTTTGATTACCCATGAAGAAGGGCCAAAAATCGTTGACGCTTTGTTGACGCCCATTCTCATAATAGGGCAGGGACTGTGTCGCTATGTGTTTTCTCTATGAAGGCGGCCAATAGTTCGATTATGTATAGTAACGACCAAATTGCTTTGAATTACCTGCCTTACAAGATCAAAATTCATTGACGCTGTGTTGATGTTCATTTTCAGAATGGTGCAGGGAGCGTGTGGCTCTCTTGTTTGCCTATAAAGGCAGCCAATACCGCATTTATGAATGGCCGCAACCAATCGCCATGCTGATCACCACTGATGCAACACCAAAAATCATTGATGCTCCGTTGAAGCTCCTTCTGTTATGGGAGTATTGAAAATATGTTATCATTTCATTTGGCATATTGTATCATGAATGGTGTTTTGGCAGCCTTTGTACTGTCTTCAGGTACTTTCTTCTTCATCACTACATTGTTCTTTAATAATACATATAAATATATCCTTTAAATTATACTTCAAAGTGTCCACTAATTGTGGATAATAATACACTCAAAAATCCCGTCCCATTCCATCAATGCACGTCTTCACAGTCAGGTTCCCTCAATAGGCTGCTGTCATCTGCAAAATGGATGTCAGCTGCATTACCACGCAGCAGATAGTGTACTAACCAGTGGATGTTCCTTCATGAGTCAGCAAATCTGGATTGAAATCATTATCGCGCTTGCGATCCTTGGCATATACATCAAGATTCAAACATTGGGCGTTGGGAAGAGGAGTATGTGTGTATACATATCCTGGTGGCACACGTTCGATTTGGAATGTGAGAGCTCACTTATTGCCTCTGCGTGGTACAGGCGGCATTCCAGGAGGATGTGTCGTCGGTTCTGTTGTCTGCTGTCTGAGTTGCTCAGGTGAAGGTGCACCCGTGCCTTTCAGCCTTCAGCATGTCTGGGGATTCTGTGCTGTGCCATTTTCGCAGGGATAGCAGCCGTCTGTTTGTTTTTCCTGAAGCATAGCTGTGTGTCTGTCCCTCACAGCCTTCACATTTCCATGGCGAGGAAACTCAACTCCACTTTTGTGTGCTTCTCGGACATCGGCCCAATGTTTTGTACTCCGGTATTTCATTTTCTCTATTGTGGCGCACAAGAACCCTCCTTTGGCCATTTTGATTATGTTCAAGGCATGGTGCAGATGAGAGTGGTCTAGCTGTACCCGACCTCCTTGTCTTGCCATCGTTGCAGACATGTTGAGTACCTACAAGAAATGCGTCGCTGCATCTACATATCAGATTCAGCTATTACTTCTACCATATACACTTGTGTAGCATCCTGTAAGGTGGTTAAAGCCAGTTTCGTCCACTCTCGGGGATGCTTATCACCCAATTTGTCCACAAAAATCCCAGAACTCAGAACAACATGAAGTTAAATTTTGCCGACAGCGCGGAAAAATGCTTTGGTCATCCTTGCAGGTGTCCCATTCTGGGTGGCTATGAATTAGTCACGCAGCTCTCTACATACGCCAGCTGTATAATATATCATGAGTTGATGGCTGTCTACCTCAAAATGGGTATACTCGCATCCGATTGGATGCTGCTTCTGATTCTTCCTGCTTCCAGTTTGGCGGACAATTTTTAATGGTGCATCCAGGACCATATTTTCAGTGGCTGCATCCGCAGCATCGCGGTCGACTAAGTGGTGTCTCTGTTGAAGTTGGGTCTCAGCGGTTGGCATGTTGGATAATGCGCCCATCATTCTGCTCGATTCTGATCCACTCGCACCTTGCTGAGGTGTTTGTGTAGCCATGATATGCTGGTGAAGAGATGATGATAACGAAAAGAAGTGGGAAGTCTTGAGAAAGATAATGATTAAAAGCAGTGGGAAGTCCTGAGGAATATATAGTTAGCTTCAAGTGAAAATGGAATCGGTAACAGCCAACTTGCACGTTCTACACACGATCAATTCTGCTGTGTATTGCTGCAAGTTCCAAGTGTTTCCAACCGTCCTGTGATTTGCACCAAGTTGGTCCAATGTTGTGTGTCTGTTTACAGGGATAAATCAAGGTGAACAACCCCAGAAATCTCCTGTTGGTGAGATATAAACAGCATCTTATTCAACAGAAAGGACGTCTGCTGCTGTTTGTCTCAAGAAATCCTTGAGATCTTACATGAAACAGATGCTAAACATCATGTAGTGATGTACGGTTAGCATTGCTATTCCCAATGTAGTGATGGTCACAACACAGGTTTTGGTTTGGTCAAGTTGATTAAGTGTACCAACCTCGACATAAAAGATGCAGCTCGCCTCCATGTGGTCCATATCTTGCAACATCCAACATCTCGTTCATCCATGGAGTCAACACAAAATACCATGGTCAATGCTCCGAACCGAACCTTTCGCCAATACTGACTGACAAATATGCCAAACTGACAATGTGCTCCACACGATGACGACATCAACTGAATGAAGGCAAGCGCGGATCGGAAGCAGAATGTGTCCGAGCCATTGGATCATTGCACAGCATGCGATCAACAAAGAAGCATGTGGCGGGGAAACAATGAGAAACACAATTTTTAGCAATGATGACAAGGAGAATGGATGGAGGATAATGTGGAGAGAGAGACTGATGTGGCAAGAATGCGAGTAGAAGACTCAGAGACAGCAATTACGCAGGAGCAGGAGGATCTGAGATATGCTGAAATGGCGGAATTGACAACCACAAAGCCTGAAACAACATTTTGGGAGATGTTGAATGCCATCGGAGATTGTTTGAGCAATCTTGCAAGTTCTGATGATGGGGAGGACGGGGAAGACGAGGGTGATGATGAAGATGATTCCGAGCTGGGCAAGCTGAGCAAAAATTAGGAACACGGCTGGGTAATAGGCACAATCTCTAAAACAGTATCGCATCACATTGAGCAATTTAGGTACCTGAAGATTAAGCTTGGGCAATTGACGCAACCAGGCAGGGGTGTCTCGGCTGGAGACTTCCGTGAGAGGCATAAATGCTACGGGACGACCTAATCGAAGGTTCTGGCTGGCATTCAACCGCAAACAGAAGACGTTGCAGCCTCATCTCCACCGATGACACTAAGTCAGCCTATGTAGTCTCTTTTTTGAGTCCCCGGAAAATCACAAATGCCGCCAGTGACTTCTCAACCAGGGAGTAGTCATATCAGGCTAGGTTCACATAAACCCCAGACTAATAATTGCATTCTGTCTCTCCCACCCGACGCAGCACCCGATTTGTCAAACATTCAGAAATGAAAGCCTGTGAAACCTGTAAGCTTTTACCACGGCATAGAGCGTCCGAATGTGATTACCATATAGAGATCGGATTTGGACGAAGAAATGGTGATGGCTCCTGCATTGGTGGAGGAGTGATTAAGAAAATTGATACTTTTGACGATGTATCTCTTTGAACAGCAATATGTGTACCTATATTGCTACCTGTCACCGTTATACTTGATTTCAGTGACCACATTGTAAGACATGATAATTCGTCTGTGCATGTGCAACGGTCAGATGGGCCATGCCAATGTTCTAGACTCCAAATCACATTGACTGAAGACTAATGAACTTGATATTGTCCTTTTGGTTACTGTCAAGTCAGAAAACTAAAACTATATCAGAGATGAAACTCACTAACAAAATTTATGTCACTGATGTCATACCAGTCATATCTGAAGCGGTCAAAGCACAACATGACCAGGGATCAACGAAAACCGTCATGCTGCATTTGTTCATGCATCCAACTGCATAACTGTCTGCCCAGACAGGGTGCACATGGTCAAGATTTGGAGAATTGCTTATGGTAGGTCATGGGAATCGCAGAGAATGAGCTACATGAGGGAACGCGAGGAAGTCGAGAAAAATATATTGAAAACTAGTGTACAGATCAACATGCAGTTATTTACCAGCCGAAAGCGGAGTAACGTGAGAGGCCGACGTCATTTATCACTCAGATTACATGTTTTGTGGTAGATTAGAAATTGAGAGGCATGTAAGCTGTTGGATGGAAATGTTAATACATAGAAATAATTTATCGGCTGCCAATGACGACTGTATGCATTATTACATGCAATTGTTGAGCAGCCAATGACTGTAAATATGTCATTTCAGTGAGCGTCAACGGAGCATCAACGATTTTTGCTCTAACATTTTCTGCAAACAAAAGGCTGCATAGCCACATCCTTCCAATGTGATTGTACTGGCTGTTGTTATAGGTAAAACTGAAAGTGACATGCTAGTTGCCCCATCCTGGAAATGAGCATGAACGATGCGTCAACGATTCTTGTTCTAGTGAGTTTGATAATCAAAACAAGACTTGGTCACTGTGACATATAATCAAAGTATTGGCCGCCTTTACAGCCAAAAATGTTAGTAACGACATTGCAACTATCTCCCAAAAATGAGCATCAACGGAGCATCAATGATATCTGTTCTTGTATCTTGGATAATCAAACTGCTTTGCAATGACATTAAGCTATCCCTTCGCCGGTAACCGGGTTTGGGCCCACAGATGTGCCAGCTTTTAAAATACACATCACACAACCACAATCCAGCCAAATGCCCCCAGAATAAATAGAAATACTCTACATATGGTGAAATTCATGAAAACAATTTGGTTTGGGTGTGAAACATAAAGCCTCATTGCAGTCCTCACACTTTATGCTGGTTTTCATGCCTTCTCCACTACCACCCTGACTTCTTCTCCACCTGCAAAGGAAAC
>Ga0307515_10000310_pt1 | contig 120091 bp, 107 predicted proteins | sample 17_EM_MG_FD_194513 | JGI IMG/M metagenome (GOLD analysis project Ga0307515, IMG submission 194513) | Populus trichocarpa ectomycorrhiza microbial communities from riparian zone in the Pacific Northwest, United States - 17_EM | ecosystem: Host-associated > Plants > Roots > Unclassified...
CGTTGCTTTGCAAGTTTTCAGCGTGGGAAATATTGTCGGCTGCGCGCACGTAATTCCAGAGATAGCTACTACTTGTAAGACAATAGACGGACGGAACGAGCGATGGATTGTCAATAGCCACATAGATCTGGCGACTTGGAATGATGTGTATAATTAGTAAAGAGAATTGCATTTTGCGTGCAGGTAGAAGGAACGCGAGGAGAGATATTCGCAGCGTCACCCATCGCATTGCAATCCCGATGCAAGCGCGTACCCAATGAACCCATTCCGACGTATTGTCACAGTTGGCCACAACGCCAGAGTGATCGTTTAAAATTGGAGACCGACAGAACGCGAAGAGACAGTGAAACAGCGATCGGAGGGCGATATACAACGCGACGCGTTGTATTGACGCCGGGCGCGGAGTAATCCGCCACCGGGGTGTCTCTGACGGCTCTGACGGAGCGCGTCCACTCTGACGGAGCCATTCCGCCCGAATGGAATTTTTTTTGCAGATGCCATTCTCTTCGAAAATATTCTTGAGCCTTATGGGCAGCAAACTCAGTATGCTGATGGGAAAGACATGACTTTTGTAGTTGAAGCCAGAGTATAGATCTTGACCAGGAACTTGCAAATGTCGAGGTCATTGATGATGCGTGATTACATACCCACTGGACTGTTCATTGAAAGTCAGATTATCAATTAGAATGTCAATATACTAAACATGCTGAGTACTATGTGGAATCACAATGTATTTCATATATCGCTTCTCAAAGATTTCACACTGTTGGTTGTATCCCATACATCCGCAGTATCACATTCTGCGATACTTGATGTCATCGTGAAACCTGTGGTCCAAGGCATTCACAATACTTGGAGGCATTATTGGACACTTCATTACATCTTCCCATTGGCCAGCAACTGTTATATATTGCTCAGATTGGCACTAGCAGAGCAACTTGAAAATGCCAGATATCTTGTTGATGAGTTCCACCAAGCATATCCCAATCACATATGGGAGGGGAGGGATATAATGTTTGTGTGGAGATATGCAGAATATGGACAATGTTTGGATGTTTCAATTGAACTTTCTTGTCTTGATTTTCTTCTCTTCTTATTTCATCTCAGCCAAGTACAAATGCCTGTGCCATGGGTTTTGGTCACCTCCTACTCATGTTGGTACCACCCAGTGTACCAGATTCACTGCAAGGTTGCCATATGCTATACGATTGGTTGAGAAACGTATAGATTCATACAACATCATATTTAAGAAGATTATTTAATTTCTTGTTTCGCTCTGTGTCTCATCTCTTATACTGGCATTGGCAGCCCTGTAGGACTGAGTCCTGACAGGGGGATCACTTATTGACACCAGGTGACCCAAAACTGGGTAGGTGTCTATGTATGTAGATCACTTCTATGGCACTTTGATCCCTATCAAGTATCTTACCACCCAGCTCTTCATCTATACTGACTCGCTATCATGTGTAACTGTTCCACTATACTCAATGTTTACAGTCATGCATAGGCATATGTGCCATTTTGCTCTATTATAAAGTGCGCTTATAAGAAAGTCTTGATGTTCTCAGAATTGCTTATGTATGGTATACTACGTATTGTTGGTATTGTGTACAAAAGCAATCCAACCAATATGAAATGTAATATTGATTTGATTTACAGTGCAAATAGAGTAGTCAATACAGATCTTCTCATACTAATCAGACTTGACCGAATCAAATAGATCTGAGTGAATATTATTTAGGTATACTAGTGATGGAGATATTTAATTACTAATCTGCTAATAGCAACGATTTATCACATGGTATGTTTGCATACATATTCTGTTTTGTCTATGTGAAATTCAGTTTAGAGGTTACGCTGATTTATATATAATATAGAATATATAGCAGATGAAATGTAATTTGTTTCCTGTTAATAGTTAATACCTGAATTGATATTTAGGTAAACTTTATCTAGTAAAATTTTTACAGATTTAACATGGCCTGCATATTTTCTCAATACTTAATCTTCTACAATCTGCCTTTCACTTTCAAACCAAATATTCAGCTGCCATACAGCTTGGCAATGAAAAAATTGGAAACACTCTGGATTATAAAACCTTCTACTATGACTGTTAAATTTGCTTCATATGAGAAAACAATTAAGCTATGGCAGTTCATAGCTCCTTCAGTCTATACATATAGCATATACTTGCATCTTGACCAATATAAGCTGACTAAGCTTTTCATGTTATTGGAGATAAGGGGATGTTGCTAGTCACCTACTTATTTACTGTACAGCTGATTAGGTATTTTCAGATATTCCAGAATTAATATCATGTATTGAATTAGTAAATATCCAGCAATTGATAGTAGAATCACAAAATCCAGACTGTACCTACTGATGTTGGTCTTAGAGCAATTGCACACATACATTGTTAAAGTTGTCAGTGTGCTGGAGTCGCATTCACCATCAGTGGAACAGTTTCCAGATTGCTCCCAGTGTGTGATCTATTCTCCCAAGCTGCTTTTCTATCCAAGATTCCACCACTAAAAATTATCATAACTGGCTGCCCTTATACGCTATGTAATACTAATCTCCTTGTCTTGTCACAATGATAGGCAAATTATAGATTTATAATTCAGAGTGTAACAATTTTATTCTTTCAGAGATTTGTAACAAAAGTCTTCAGAACTATCTCACAAGATAATGATTATTAGACCTGAGCTGATAATGGCATAAATGCCTTCAAAGGTAATCTTGACGTGATTGTGGGTAAATGTAAAATATAAGGCCATTCAGTAACATTTCGTATGACTGATCAGATGAAGAGTACTCTGTGGTCAAAATGCACTAATATGGTAATGAGATTTCCTAAACAGGGAATTGTCTGAGTAATGCAAGATAATAATGCCCACCTTGCATATAATCATATATTCACATGAAGGTCTGGTGTATCTCAATTCACCATAAGAATGATGCTCAAAAGTGATATATTTTTATACAGTAAAAAATAGCCTTCAATGTTAAAATTAATTTAGCACCTATATAATAATCTGCATAAAAAATTTGTGGTAGCTGAATGCAATTGAACTTTTATAACCTTGGCTTTAAATTTTAGCATACAATAGAAGTTTATTCTGCTTAAATTTCCCCTACTATACTCTTAAATCTTAATTATACTTTGTTATATTTTGAGTTTGGGTATATGATACACCCATCAATCATACTATGGAATTTATTACGAATTGTATTGAGCAGTTATTTCTTCTACGGTATTCTGGCATTGTAATATTATACTTCTGCCATTTACTTAAACATTATATAGCATAATATCTGTACATGTAAGTCCATGTCTGTTGTGAACATGAGGTACTGTTAACAATGATAATACTATTGTATCCACTGCAGGCATACTCACCTCCAGGGATTTCTGAAATACTCCAATCTGATATGGAGGAAGTCAACCTGGAGCTTCAATACTGGAATAATCAGTAACATATAGTGCTAAGTTATATATTTTCAATGGTTAATGTCATGCAATACAGAATGTCCTTCAAATCAGGGTGGAAATAATGATTGCCAATTCTTCTCTTGCATTAAATAACTCTTATTAAATACTCGAAACCGGATTATTGTCTCTCTCTGTTAATACTCTGTCGTAGTACTGCATAAGATGTTGTGGGTAGTTTAATATATTCCGTCAGCATGAGATCCATTGGCTGCTAACCTACACTGTATATCACACACATATAAACTAAACTGTAAATCTAGTATTATACTGGGGGATTCATCAATGCACTCCCATCAATGGTTTCTCTACCCCTGTTTGTATGATAATGAGGGTACAATGGGTAGTATTCACTGTGAAGTGTTAGCAGAGTCTCTAATTGTTGAGGTTAATCTTGCTCAAGTTTGGTTCAGTGGCTTGCAATTCTCATTTGATATTGTGTATTGAGAAGGCTAAATACAATCCTAGCTTCTATTTCATTATTTAATAAGTATTCCCCTCAGATGTACTCTTTTCCTGTTTACACATGTATTTTTACTTCCCAATCTACAAATTCAAATATGCCAGTATAATATTGACTTTACACTTTATCTCACTTGGATATAATTTAGAATCTTTCCTCAATTTGATCTTCCATGTTTAAGTTACAGCAATGTATCCAGCAATGGACTATTCAATTGATTATATTATAAACATAAATCTGTGCCGGCAAATCTTATTTTCGATTCTAGTATCTATGGAACTCAATATTTTAATAACAAATAGATTGCCTGCCGGGCTACATATTACTACTTGTTGAAGAATTAAAATGTTTACCTTAAGAGAGAAATTATATCAATAACTACAAATCTTCTGTGAACTTTGAATAGTTCACTTTTATCACCAGTATTGCATAGATTAGAATATTTTAACTATACTTGAGAAGGTTTTCATATGATGGGTGAAATGAAAAATCAACTCTGGATACTTACAGTAATGAAACTGATGGTAATGAAGATATCAGTAGATTATCACAGTGTAAGAGAGTGTATGGCAACACACAGCAATAAAAGGATATGGTTAAAGGTATATGAGTGCACATGGATCCATCTGAAATCAAATGTAGAAGTGATTGGTAATATATTCGGGGCAGAGTTAGCTTTCTGTGGTGATGTCAATATCCAGCTGGCAGTTAACTGGTGCTGGATGTCTCATGCGTCAACCCAGCAACCCTAACCACTAATACTTGACAATGCTGTTACATCATCCACCTCATTTTGGGCAGAACACCTGGGCTGCTACATCCCAGTAGCACAAACGATACATCCTGCATCCACAGTGGTACAATGTCATAGGTCCCAAGACCAATCTGGACAATCCATGGTGACTTTCCAGCATATCTGGTGTCGGGGGAAACTCCATCCCCAATTGACTGGGTTCCGAAGGTGGTAAAACCTGTACCAACATCATTTGTACTGCACTGGGATACAATGTAAGGAGACAACAAACAGATGGGAATCTACCATTAACCTAAACCTCCATTTCTCCATTCTCATGTAGTCCTCCACTTCTGAAATCCTTATTCCTTCATCTCTGCAGCTTCTTCATGTGGTCTCAGGGAAACCTATTGATTATTTAACTTTAATCACAACCTTTTCACATGTGTTCCAGGTTGTTGGTTTGCGGCCCAACCCAGCCCACTGAACAGGTAGTAGTGCAGTCAGTTATGCTGTATAAAGACAAGCTTCCGTTCGACCCCCCATAGTTCGATATATTGTCGATTACTGCCGGATGTGGTTTAATTGATGGATTTCCTCTGACTGGTGGGTGGTAGTGATCCTGCTTCAATAGGAGGAAGACATTGTGATTCCACAGTGTTTTTGGCAAGTCAAGTTTGTGAGCATACATGTTGCTGATCTTACTTACTGTACATGGTCCAGTGCACTTGAGGTCAAGGGGCCATTAAGGTCTAGTTGTTCAGAAGTGTCGATGTGAGAGCTGCACTTCGTTTCTTACCCCCAAAGTTGCTGCCTTCCTGGCTGCACATTTTGATTGTAGTACATGGGCTTACAACAAGATCTCCCAGAGAAGCTGGTGAGTTCTATCCATTTCTGATACTGTTGCAACCACCACTATTTCCAACCTGATAATTGATTTGGCTTTTGCTGGCTTGAATTGGATGGGCGCATGGTAGTGGTAGGCGGCCCAGAATGGCGTCATCTAGGTTGAGTGATGAATGGAATTGTTTCAAGCGCACTGTGCCAAAGAAAACAGCTCAACCCAGGTATTCTTCGCATAGTTGCAGAAGGCCCAGAAGTCCTGCTGCATGTTCTGGTTTTGCCCTTCCTTCTGGCCATTGGTCTGTGCTTTGAAAGCAGTTGGCAGTCTGTGATTGATACTTAGGTGTGAGTTAACTCATTTCCAGAATCGGCTGGTAAACACCTTTCAGTGATCAGCATCACTATTGTCTGCTGTGTTACATTGGCAGGGCACATGTTCAAAACACATTCGTGCCAGCTCTGCCAAGTCAATATCATTGCTTCAATGGAGGCAGATTACCAATTTTCATCGGCAAAATGTAAAATGGTTCGGAGGTCATAAGTCAACAACTCAGCCATTGTGAACAGCCACACCGATCCTTCCAGAAGCTCCCCGAAGCTCCCAAACAGGCTGTGTCAGTGTATACCCAATCTAGAACAGATTTTGGTAACACCCTACATACACTGTGTATACACTTTTGCAGCTGGATGACATCAGCAGAAATATAATCTGTCCGGTTGTAATGGCTCCCTCGGAGTGGACGCGCTGTGTCAGAGCCATCAGAGACCACCCAGTGGTGGCTGACTCTGCACCCAGTGTGAATACCATGGGTCACATTGCATATTGTTCTCCGATTGCAGTTTCACTGTTTCTTGTTGCTTTGTCGGTCTCCTATGTTGAATGAACAGTCTGGTGATGTAGCCAAATTTGACCATTCGTTGGAATTGGTTCATTGGGTATGCTCTTGCATCGGAATTGCAATGCAATAGGTGATGCTACGAAAAGCTCTCCTCGCATTCCTTCTACCTGTTTGCACTATGCAATTCTCTCATTACTAATTATACACATCATTCCAAGCGGCCAGATCTCTGTGGCTATTGAGAATCCATCACCCGTTCCGTCGGGCTCCTGTCTTACTACTAATAGCTATCTCTGTAATCATTTGGGTGCAGCTGCCGATGATTCCCATTCTGAATACTTGCAAACCAATGGATGTCGATGCTTTTCTCACTTGTACAGATTTCGAGACAGGACCCATGTTACCCGAGTTTTCACATATTACGATCAGCACCAGGGCTACCCAGTAATCAACGAAAGCTCCATCCTAGTTCAGGAGCTTGATTTTGAATAGTCGTCGCAGTTGCCAGGGGAGATGCCTATTGAGTGCACCATAACACCTCCCCTGGCATTGCTTCACCCACACCCAGTCATTCCGTCAGTGCCCTCTGTGTCTGCTCTGGTGTCCTGTGCATAGACATCTGAGATTTGCATCCACCTCGTAAACCCTCAAATTGAACTGCAATACCATGGTAAATACAGAGCTCCATCGGGTCCAGGTGTTCATCCGATATATACGTCTTGTGATGACTCATATGCTTGATTAACCCCTGGGTGCCTGTGTAAATTGCCCCTTGGTGCATTACGTCTTGCGAATTGTCGAGTAATGCTCTGAAGTCCTAGATCATAGCATCAGTTTGCTTTGCATCACAGTGGTTTTGGGGTCCCATGAATTCGGTCTTCCCATATGACTGGGAGCTCAGGGGGGCAGCCAGATCAGTACCAGAAGGGAGGACTTTGCAGGGGGCAGCGCTGTTCTCCCCACGCTGAGCAAGGGCTTGGAGATTGAGCTCTCAGATTTCGAAGCCGAAAATGCAACGCTGAAAGGTAATTACTTGTGGCAGGTAATTGAGATTGGGATTGGAAGCGTTCCAACTGACCTTGTGGTTTGTTTTAGGTGCTTGATCATGTCTCTTGACAGAATGCTGTTGAGAGGCTCCAGATCGATGAATCTGTTTGACCTAATGAGTCATGCCGTAGATGATTGGCATGTTTCAGTTGGAATTTTACTCCTTCAAAACATCTATCTCGGGGCTGATATTATCCCACCTGGCAATCATTTTGTGCTGCATCTTGGATGGTGTCCAACATTCAGCATTGATTTCTGCATCTATCTTTCGCTTCTTCACAAGTTTCGTTCTCGGTGCATTGGCTTTGGCCTTCCCCTTTTTGCTGTTTCGGCCAAGTCAGAACACACATTTGATGGTGTGATAACGAAGCGAGGCGTCCTCTATGAAGCTCAGTGTTGCATCACCATGAGATTTATATTGAGCACAAATATAGAATGCCAACAAGGCCTCTGTGGACTCCATTGCGTGATTGAATATGGGACGATGAGCGGGGCTGCCGCCACGTAGGGTTCGGGTCACAACTCCCAGCATGTACTGGCTCATTCCCTTCATCTCCTTCCCATGCCATTGAGAAACTGCCTCATATAACATATGTTTTGGTGGGAGGTCGTGGAAAGCAGGCTCGGATAACCAGATTGCATTGTACTTGTCCAGCCGTCCGCACGTGTTCATGAAGTCAGAAATCCACTTCTGGAGGAGCTCAAGCATGCCGATCGTCATTGTATGGAGGAGGACAGGCTTCGGGTGGTCGCCCATGATGCAGGGAATATGTCAAAACACGTTGAATCTTTGGTGAACATGGCAAGACGAGAGTTCTGCATTGGCTGGCCTGGTATTGGCATCACTGAGCGTTCCATATGGGTTGTGATCCCGGTGGGGGTGTTGCCTGTCTGGAGGGACATAATCGCCATGTGTTTTCTTTGGACAATCATACCAAAAACGAACATGCCGCTTGGGATGATGTAGGTCACTATACTCACGGCAATCTGCAAGCCATGCTGCTGAAACATGTTTGCAATGTCTGGAGTGGCCTCCTGCACAGGGAACTTGGTGATACCTGCTCTCGGCGCTGGGATTATGTTCAATGGTAACTGTCTGGAGTACCCACTGGAGGACTCATTCCACACCTGTCAGTTTGATTGCAGATGCTCATCCAGCTGCTTCAGACGAATATTACTGTTCTTGGTCAGAATCGGCAGGAGAGCGACCATTACTATACGGTGCATTGTGGCGATTTGGCGGATCTTCGAAGACAGATTGCCAATTGTCATATATTCAGGCCGCACATCCTTGTCACCAGGAAAATTCCAGAGATGTGTTCCATCCATTAAGAACGTCAAGGGAACCAGTGTATCCCCCACTGTGAGCGTTGACGTAGCGTCGATTAGCATGTGATTATCCCCGAGTATCTCTCCTTACCTGCGTCACCCACCACCAGTCTGCAGTGTGCATTTCGATATGGTGTAGTGTCAGCAACGGGTCCGGGTAACCTTGCAGTGGCCCAGGTATCGACTACAAGAACTGGTCAGTACAGTTCCAGAACCAACCAAACACCCGTCCCACTCTCTCTTGGCAGGCTAAACCCGGACCTGTTCCTGTCATCCCATAGGTTTTGCCGGGTTTGGCTAGACCCGGCATTTCGAATATCCGGTTCTGTGTTTCGGGTGTCACTACATATGTTTGGAATGAGATATGCTACTGTTCATCGCAAAATATTGAAATCAGTATGTCACTGTCATTTTTTGATGTATTGGCCACCTTAATAATCAAAACAATCACAGACAAGCACCCTACGACACCCTGGAAATGTGCGTCAACGGAGTATCAACGATTGTTGGTGGAATATCTTAGGTACTGTGGGGGGCGATAGGTTGCAAACAATCGTAAAGGAAGAATTGGCCGCCTTTATAGGAACAGGAGAATGCGAAATACGGCCTGCCCCATCTTGAAACTGAGCATTAACAGAGCGTCAATGATTGTTCCCCTTACATCATGGTAATTCACAGTGTGAGGTGGCCGTAATTTTTGATATACATCGTTTTGACTGTTTTTGTATGCTAACAGGCTCAAGAACACTTAGTGGTAGCTCTGTAAATGAAATAAGTTGTTACTGTCCTGGAGGTTGTTGCAGGGATATCCCGTGCTTATCTGCCTATAAAGGCTGCTGTGTCCTTGTTTCTGAATGCTTGTGATCAAGCGCCACTCATATTACCGAAGATGGAAGACAAAAAATCATTGATGCTCCATTGACACTCATCCTCTCAATGGGGCAGGGAGGGTATTGCTATCTGTATTTCCTATAAAGGCAGTCACTAATTCCTTTCTGACTGTCTGCAACCTATTGCCCTTCAGAGTACCCAGGATGCAAGATAAAAAATCTTTGACACTCCGTTGACACTCATTTTCAGGATAGGATAGGGCGCATGTTGCTATAACTTTTGCTTATAAAGGCAGCCAATACTTCGATCATGAATACCCACAACCAAATCAATTTTCAATTACCTGACTTACAAAACCTAAAATTGTTGACACTCTGTTGACACTCATTTTGCCATGGGAGTAACTATAGGATGCAATCATTTGACTTGGCACGGTATATCATTCACATCCTTTTGGCATCCTTTGTAGTGTTTTCATTTACTTTCTCCTTGATCACTACATTTTTCTTTAATAATACATATAAATCTATCCTTTAAAATATACTTTACAGTGACTGCTAATTGTCGATGATAATGAATTCAGAAATCCAGTGTATTTCGAGCAATTCTCGTCCCCACTTGCAGGTTCGCTCAAAAGGCTGCTCTGGCCTGCAAACTGGATGTTAGCTACATTACCACACAGCAGATAGTGTACTAACCGGTGGATGTTCCTTAATCAGTCCGCATATCTGGATTGACATCTTCATCGTGCTGGCTATCCTGGGCATATGCATCAAGATTGACAAATTGAGTGCTGAGAAGAGGTGTATGTATATGCACATGACTGGGTGGCAAATTGTTGATTTGGGAATGATGAGCACCCTCAGTGCTGCGGGGTGGCGCAGGTAGCATTCAGGGCAGAGATGGCGTCGGTTCTGGTGTCCGCTCTCTTTGTTGATTGGGTGGAGGTGCACAGGTTCCTTTGCTCCTCCATTGGGTCTGTGGGTTCTTTGCGGTGCTGTGTTAGATTGGCAGGCATCTGTCCGTTTGGTTTTCACAAAGCCTAGCCTGGGGTCATCCTATTGCAGCCTTCACCTGTCTATGACCAGGACACTGAACTCCCCGCTTCTTCTCTTCTCGGACTTTGTCGCGACATGTCTTGATGGAAAATCGCATTTCTTTCATTATGGCATGCAAAAAACCTCATTTGGTGAGTTCAGCCATATTCAACGCAAGGCGCGTATTGGACTGTTCCAGCTGTACCTGACCTCCTTGCCTTGCCATAGTAGCAGACAGGTTGAAAACGTTCAACAAATTAGTTGCTGCGTCTAACAATGAGATTTGGTATAACCTCAATCATATATGCTTCCATCGCCTCATCCATGGTTATGAAAGCCCGTTTCGTGCACTCTCTGAGATACTTGTCACGAAAATCATCCGCGATAATCCCAGAGCTGACAACATCATCATGTTCAATTTTGCAGATTGTGTGGACAAATGCCTTGGTCATCAAGGGAGGTTTCCCACAATGGGCCGCAAGAAATTTGTCACTTTGCCCTTTACATATACCCACTGTACATTATACGGTCAGTTGACGGCCTTTCACCGTGATATGGTGATTCCCACATCCATTTCCATGCTGGTCCTTACACTTGCTGCTTCCTGACTGACAGACAATTGTTAAATGTGTATCCTGAGTCATATTTTCTGTGGCTGCATTGGCAGCATCACAGTGGATGAACTGTTGTCCGGGTTGTTCCTGTGTGTCAGCGAGTGAAGCATTGGATGACGAGCCTGTCGATCTGCTCGATTCGAATCCGCTCCCACCTGGCTGAGGTGTTTGTGTAGCCATGAGTGGCAGGTGTGGCATAGGAGAGGAAGATGATCACAAAAAGAAGTGGGATGTCCTGAAGAATATATAGTTAGCTTCAAGTCAGAATGGAATAAGTAGCAGCCAACTTGTACAATGCACTGAAGATGAATCCTGCCACGTATGGCTGCAGGTTACAGGGCATTCCCAGCATGCTGCGATTTGCAGTATGTTGGTCCGATGTTGTTGGTTTGTTGACAAGGATTAATAACTATGTACGGCAGCCGAAATCTCATGATTGTTAGATGTACACAGGTAATTCCTCCAGGGAAAGGATGTCTGATGATGTTTGTCTCGAAACATCCCTGGGATATTGCATGAAACAGACGCTAACAATCAAGTCATGTTGTACGGTTCAACTAATTATTCCCAATTTGGTGACTGTCACAATGCAGAATTTGCTTCATACACGTTAATCAAACATACCAACCTCGACATATAAGACGCAGCTTGCCTCTATTTTGTCCATATCTTACAACATCCAACATCTTGCCAAACAACAGTGTCAACATAAAGTACAATGGTCGATGCTCTGACAAATATCTGTTTGCCGCTTCTGGTGGGTAAATAAGGCAAATCGATACTGTGCTCGACACCATGACGTCATCAAGCGAATGAAAGCAATTGCAGCTTGGAGGCAGATAGAGTCCGAGCCCTTGGGGCATTGTTCAGCTTGGGATTGAAAAAGAAGCTTCCGCCAGAGTAACAACGGCTGACACACCTTTTAAGCAGTGAGGAGAAATAGAAATGGAATGAGGATTACTTTGAGAGAGAAACCACTGTGGCAAGAAAGCGACCTGAAGAAGCAGAGACCACGGTCAAGCAAGAACACGTAGATACGCGGAAAGTTGAAAAGATGGGATTGACAACCAGACAGCCTGAAAGATGAGTCAGGAGATCATTGTTGCTATCAAAGACAGTCTGGGCGATCTTGCAAACGCCAACGATGTGGAGGATGGGGTAGATGAGGACGATGAAGACACATGGCTGGGCAAGCTGAGCGAAGATGAGGAACCTGGCTGGGTGATGGGAACAATCTCCAAAACAGTCCAACACCATATGGCGAGGTTTCAGCAGAAGCAGATGAAGCTTGCCTAATTCACACAACTGGGATGGGGGGAACCAGCCGACAACTTCTGTCAAAGAGATATAACATACGCCACTGACGACCTGAGCGTTACAGCAGTCGTTGAACTGTGGCCGGATCATTGTGCAGCCACACCTGTACACACCGCATGTGGAGAACTTATGGAGTGTCCAGATACTGTCCTCGGAATGTCGCATATGCCGCAAGGGACTTCTCGGACAGTTATTAGTCAAATGAGGCCAGGTTCCAGAATGCCACTGCCAAACAATGTCATAGCATGTCTTCCGCCCGACGCAGAGTCCAATTCATCACCCATTCACAATGCACACCTTCTTGAATCCGCAAGCTTTTACCCCTCAATATTTTCTCCCCAGCTAATCACCATATAGAAATAGGATTTGGACGAGAAAATGGTGATGACACCTACTTTGCCAGAGGAACAGAGGGGCCAATTGCAACTTTGGATGTCATATCTAGATGAAACGCAATTTGTGTACCAATTTTACTACGTGTCAGCTTCATGTTGATTTCAGTGACCAAATTGTGAGACACAATAACTCATCTGTGCATGTGCAAGGGTTGTACACACCATGCAAAAGTTCAAGAATCCAAATCAGGCTGTAAGATGACCAATACACTCGATATCTGTTTGACAATTACTGTTAACTGACAGAGCACAACCTAAATTAGTGACCAAATTGACTAACAAAATTTGAGTGAGTGATGTCATATGTGTCATAGAAGGAGCGGTCAGTGCTCAATCCGAATCTGTCTGAATGACAACTGTCATCCTGCATTCATGTATCCATCCAACTGAATAACTCTCCGCACAGATCTGGTGCAGATTGTTGGGATATTTAAACTTGCTTATAGTACGTGATGGAAATCAAGAAGAAGGAGCTGGATGAGGAACGGTGAGGAAGTTGGGCTATATTAATCAAAAATGAGTGAAAAGATTCACACACTGTAATTAACTAGCCAAAAGCCCAGAAATGTGATAGGGCCATGTCATCCATCACTCAGATAACGTGGCTAGTGGTTAATCAGAAAATGAGAGGCCACACAGCTTCTCGATGCGAATGATGATACATAGAAGCGTTATATCGCTTGTTGATAATCATCTTACGATCTGTTGCATACAATAATTGAACATACGATGACTGTATAGTTGTGTTTAATGTGAGCGTCAATGGAGTGTCAACCATTTTTAGTCTTACACTTTTGGCAATCACAGGGCTGCATTGTCACATCTTTCCAAAGTAAATGTATTGGTCAGCTTTATAGCTATACAGGCAAGCGACACACTGGTTGCCCCATCCTAAATATGAGCATCAATGTAGCAGCAACAATTTTCAGCCTGGCATCTTGGACAATCCATGGGTTGTGCGATGACGTCGACCCATAATCGAGCTGTTCGCCTCCTATCTAGGTGGAAATTCTTGTTACAACATCGCTACTGTATCCTGGTAATGAGCGTCAATGGTACATCAACTGAGCATCAATAATTTTTGGTCATGCAACATGCATAATCCAAGGACTGTGCATCAAGATTAAGCCATAATCAAAGTATTTGCCGCCATGATGGGCCAAAATGCTAGTAAAATTTCCACTACCGCCTCCTAAAAATAAGTGTCAGAGGAGCAGTAACAGTTTTGTGGGGCTCAGTATGCTCCACAGCAACTGAATGCCTTGCATCGTTCCTAAATCGAGTTTTTAACGGTCAGTCAGTACAGTGTGTCCTTGTATACAACTTCACAACGACGCATGCAATGTCTCACAGGTCCTACTTTTGTCTTGCATGTAGCTCCTGAGTCAATATTTAAGAGCCAGCGTTCTACTTAACAATAATGTAACTTTTGACAGTCTCTCAACTGGAATTAAACAGCTTTCAAATTCCTACCACCATGTTGGATTCCCAATATTTAAATACCTCTTTGTTAGAGGTTATGATGTGTTCAAACAATGACCTTGTCTTTATTCATGATTTGAGTGATCTTACTTTACATATCATATTTGATGCTTGGAAGGCTTCTGTTAATGTAGGCTCGAAGCATCCTATTGCTTGGAATAATTCTAGACATGCACCTTCATGGCGTTTCTATTTGGATTGCAGAATTGAGAAGACCGGCACCACTGGCATCGTATGAATTATTTCTCCTTAAGAGCTTCGCCATCCTTCAGAACATGGGACCAGCTCGGAATTGAAACATTCGCTGGCAAAAGCGCACATTGCAAACTCAACAGAATCAACAGAGTCGGAAGTTTCTGAATTGAGATGTACAACCATTGATGAAACAGCTATGGCTACACTGAAGAGACAAGGCAGTCGAGGAAGTGCAATTGCAGGTTCACAAAGGAAATTCATATTCGACAGTTAGATCTTATCTATATTAATATGATTGATGGACAAAACGCTCCAAACTCGCCCCAGTGGACTTCCTAACAGCCGCAATTCACCAAGACGTGTGGAATCGCTACCTCATGTTAGGATTTGTTTTAGCTCAATTTCCATCGAACACGATATCAAACCTAGAGCTATGGCGGTCACATAATGCCTCACGCAGTAAGCAAGTGCTTCTGTCTGCCAGCACTGTTGGCAACATTTGCTGGAGTGAATTCTCACTGAAAGTGGATACAATTACAAAGCAATTGCCATCATGAAATGAAGTTGGCTTAGCTTTGGACTGTTGGACATCAACTAACAAATTAGCCACAAAGTCGGTCATAGCTTGCTACAAAGATCAAAATTGTGCGTTTTGAGAAGTACCACTTGCTTGTGAGGGGGTTGACAGCCACTTCGTTTCGTATTTCGAAAGCTGATTAAGCATAATACATCAAGGGTCAACATACTGGAGCAAGGCTAGCCATACATTTGGAGGAAGTTCATGATCATTTTGAGCTTACCAATGGCTGTTTACATGGGAGTATGATTGACAATGCTGCTCCAAATGACTCGATGACTCGGGAACTACAATCAACTTGTGAGGCCTTCGGACTGCGCTGGCCTGCAATGCGAAACCACATACCATGCCTGGTGCACATCATTCGGCTGGCTCCGGGTGCATTTATGAGCAGTATCGGTATAAAAGGCCACACCAAGTCTTGGGAGGCCCCTCAGCCTGATCAGCAATTTGGAGAGAATGAAAGCACAGTCATAGGGATGAGTCAAAGACTGGGAAAAGGGGCAATGCTAGAATCAACAAGGTGTCGGCTATAAGACCAGGATTAGCAAAGATTATTGAGAAACTACGTATTTCAAGTCATTTTGGAAGACCTGAAACTGACCATCATATAGCAGAGAATGCTTGCTGTGTTGAGTATGCTGACACCTGGTTGTCGAAACGAGATTCTCGACTGTCAAAATGCCAAAGTACCAATCACAGCACTACCAATCACGGATTTGAAAACATGGTGGTATACGACACTAGAGTTGCTGGAGCGAGCCTACCGATTACGAGATTTCAGCTGCGAGTGGCTCAAAAATCCAAAATTCAATGATTAGCAGCCACTTTTCACAACACAGGATGAATGGACGATCATCAAGTACGTCATGGATGTTTTGGGGCCATTTCGATACTTGACGCTGTGGATGTTGAAAAGGCACATTGTTACCTTGCATCACATCATAAATGACTACAATGAGATGTTCAATCATATGGAAAGTGTTATGCGAGCTGACGCAAAGAAGACGACTCGATAAGAGGAACACTTATACTGCGCCGCGAAGTTTGCATGACAGAAGCTTTCCAAATATTATGCTGAAGTAACTCCTATGACTGGGATGCTTCTCAGATTAGCACATATCCCTGATCCTTTCCGGAAGTTGCGATCATTCAGGAAGTGTGACAATGCAATGGATATCAATCCTGAGGATCAGACTTCTTGTACAACGCAATTCGAGGAGGGAATTCTGGAGAATGTGGATAACCTGTACAGTGCCATACATCGATGAATGTCTCACATCGTACCCGAAAATGTTACGGGCAGCAATCTCTTCCACTCCGCAAAGCCTTCTGGATATCGTCAAACATCCTTTGATCCATATGATTTGTGCAGCGATCAGTACGAATAGTAATGGCCTAAAACAGTGGCTGAAATGACACCCAGATGATGCAATTGCGCAGGACACAATGTGACAGCCGCAAGGCTCTATTTCGATTCACTGCCTGGAACACCAAAGAGCTGGGGGCAACTTGATCCCAATCCTGATGATTACCACTTCCACCCAAGAGAGATTAGCAGCACATGATGGTTACCGGATATCACCGACTGGTGGAGTCAACAAGAGGAAATGCATTCAAAGTATGCTGGTCTCTCTGATAAGGCACGCAACATAATCTCTATCATACCACATGGTGTCAGAGTGGAGGCCACTTTTTCGATTGGGTGAGGCGTTACCGGCTGGAGACAGTCTGAAGCCACCGCCAAGATGCATCAGGAAAAATGTGTAGTAAGGCAGTTTGCGGTAGCGAATAATGGTACATTGGCGGGCGATTTCACAGGATTGGACACCACAGCAACTGAAAACAACTTGGAATTGAAGAGAGAGGTGGAGGAAAGAAAATTACCCTGATTGGCCAAGATCCACGACATTCTAGAGATGTGCCAGGGCAGCCAAAACCTACTTGCTACACAGAAGGAATTTCGTGCTCGAAACAAGCAAATCACTGCCGTAGGATACATTTCAGATATTGAAGACATCGTACAATCATGCTGGTCACTCTTTCAACATGATGGTGCGGCTGCATTTACACTGTGAGAGAGATCACCATTGCCACAAGCTTTGTCAGCACAGGACCTGCCTGGAGGACAAACTCAAGTATTAAATTTCCGCCAAATCAGCATAATTGACTGTCATCCAGCCGAAGGTGATGAGGATTGTGCACCTGAAAGCATTTCTGACACCGAACAGTGCCTAAACTGGGATGGTGACTTGGATAATCCAATCGCGAGCGAACATGACTGGTAGGCAGACGACAAATAGAATATAGAGCTAGACAATTGCATCAATGCCTGTGAAAGCCCACAGCACAAGGTTGAGTGTGCCCTAACAAATGATCCCGGATTGACTCGGGCAACATGGAGAGACCTGACACACCCTCAAAACAGGTTGATGATGGTCACTGCAACGGAAAGAAGGAGGAATAAGGGAAACAAGGAAATGTAGCACAGAATGGGTCAATAGGTTCAGACCAGGTTCTATATGTTGCTTGAAGGAGAATTTAACTTAGAGAAATATTATGGGAGAATATTGAGCAGTCGCATGTGAATATTTGTTCATACACAGAAGTATTGCGGGTGAAATGAATCATTCAACAAGATATATCATTTTTGGTAGGATGAGAGCAACCTGTGCAAGAATATTACTGGGCTCGGCTTTGCCAAAGTGCTGAGTCTTAATCCACCTGAAATACAACAAATGAGTCCAAATCATTATTTATAGAATAATCGAAGGGAGCAGATATTGAATAGACAATACATCAAAATGAGTGTCAACAGAGCAGCAACTATTTTCGTTGTTGTAAACAAGGTACTTGAACAGTCAGTTGCTCGCTGTTAAGCATAACCGATGTATTGGCAGCCTTCATAGGTGAAACTGCAAGCGACACAGTCACTACCCAATTCCGAAATTGACCATCAACCGAGCTTCAACGATTTTTGGCTTTGTATTTTCTGTCATCTAAGTGTTGATTTGTGGTACTAATTTATATACTATGTATTGGCAGCCTTTCAGGCAAAACAATACATGATATCTTTGTTACCCCATCATGAAGATTAGAGTCAACAGAGCATCAACCATATTTAGTTTTTTAAGTTGGGTAATCACAATGTGATCTGTTAGTGTTGAGGAATAATAGATGCAATGGCAGCCTTGATCAGTTAAAGAGAAAGTGACATGATCATTGCCCCATTCTGAGAATGAGCGTCAACGGAGCGTCAATGATGATTGCAATTGCATGTTGGGGTATCCAAGCAGCGATTGGTTGCAAACATCCATAAATGAGATATTTGCCGCCTTCAAGGCCAAAAGCAATAGGTGCACGCTCCCTGCTCCATCCTGAAAATGAGAGTCAATGGAGCCTCAACAATGTTTGGTCTTGCATGTTTGGTATTCTACGTGTGGCTTTGAGGCAATAATTCATGTACCATGTACCGGCGGCCTTTGCCATCAAAACAGTGCATGATATCTTCGTTACCCCGTCTTCAAAATGAGCGTCAACCAAGTGTCACCAATTTTTGGTGTTCTATATTGTGTAATCAAGGCATCACGTGGATACTTGATAACATAACAGAACAATTGACTGCCTTAGTTGTTGAAAGTACAAAACACGAAATGAATAACATTGATTCCAAAATAATCGATATCGTTACCTGCAAAGCATTCGCAAAGAGATTACTGGATTTTGAATAAGCGATTTTAGTCAGATACTATAATCAAAGAGCAGAAACAAGAGCATTATATGAATCTACAGATGGACCCGGAGGACAACCTGCTGACAACCCACCAAATTCAGACGGGGTGGGAGATATCCATCAAACCGTACCCTGATTGACAGTTCAGGCATCTCGAGCTCCCAGACCGCCAATTTGGTGACGGTTTTGTTCCAACCTGGACCCGGACCCAACCTGATGGTCCGCATCTGTCGCTAAAAGTAGTTTCGAGGCATTTCGGTAGGCTATTGGTGATAAAGTGACTCTGAGGGGGGTAAATGAGATGCTCGGTGTAGGCTGGCTACCGCATCAACCATCTCATGGTTTTGATCATGTCTCGACTTCACTATATGATAAGGTGTAAGTGATTGACATTTCATCTCATATTTTCGAGAGTGTGTAGTTCCCACTGCCCGAGAGCCTGATGATCTGGCATGCTTGATATGAGCTTCTGGATGTCCTTCCAATCTTTGAAGCTTGGGAAACGCAGAGCAGTGTTTTCTTCCTTCAGCATGTTGTCGTTGTATGTTATCATGCCCTTGTTCCTGATCCCACCTTGGATATGTGTGTAGTCTTCACCTGGCGTAAACGGGTACTTCGAATTATTACGTAGGTTTGTCTCGAGGCAACTCTGGGCATCATTATCCCATGGCTCAACAATGTAAACGCTCGGCCCTCTGCTGGCGCCAACTTATGTTTCCGTCCGCAGCAGAGGAGGTGGTAGTGGTGGTAGATACTCTGAGTCTATGATGTGTTCAATGTGTTCGAGATAAGGAAACACGTCCAAGTCATTGACTGAATCACGGTTAGCATTGAATTCATGAAGCTGAGTCGGTTCCAAGCGTCAGGGCGCGCTGCAAAGAGTCAGTTTCAGCTGGGGTGCAACTTCAAGGTGTTCACGATGGTGTAATTGGATATGTTTAAGTTGACACCTGTCTGGGATGAACATCTTTTGGCCAGAAAATTCAGGGCACCGGAGCATTGTCTTCTCTGGCACTGTCGATGACATGGGATGAGTGGAGTATACACTGTTGAAAGGGATGAAAGTTGGAGCTGGGCCTGAGCACTCTGGTGTGAGTGTAAGCTCACGATACTTTCAGCTAACTTGAGACATTCATTGAACCTCAACATCATGACAAGGAAGTTCCTTACACGCCAGGAGTTGGAAAAACGCTGCATTCGCAATCTCCCATCATACTATGAATACAATATATCGAATTAAAAACTAATGTATAATATAACCCTGAGCGATCCAAAAATTTCGTGACACATGAAATGAACAATGCCTAGGAAGAACAGATTAGAACAAAGAAAATGAACAACCCCACAACCCGACCCGTAACGCAAACAAGCCAGAAACAAAAATCCCTAAGGAAACAAAACACCTCCACGCGGGCCATAATTAGTGCGTGAGATGAATTGATTACAGTAAAGGAAACTCACTGAATCAGGACCTGACCATAACCCGAATGCAACAACCATCGCCTCCTCTGCAACATGATGACAGTGACACTGCTTACCTAGCGAGCCATCTGGGCACGCTGCAGCGAGAGGGACATCAGGGAGACGGGCCTTGGGGAGGCTGTCGCCACATGCCGATTAGCCGACCAGCTGCTGATTGACATGCACATCCGAGGAGTTTCTGGCTTCCCCAGCTTCAGGCAGTGTTGTCACTGCCAGGAACAGTTTTTGCGGGGTCACAAGCAGCAAAGACTCCAGCCCACTGTGAGGATGACTGTGTGGCGTTCTTGGTCATGGGCGAGGCTCTTGGGTTTGTGGGCGTAGGGCAGGCACCAGAGGTTGTGGCTGTGGGGTATTCTCAGGCGACTCCTGGCCTTGCTCAGGTAGCACGATTGGCTGATTGTCTGCCATGGTATCTACATCGTTGGCCCTTGTATTTACCATTTCTCTCTGGCCAAACATCCGAGGTTCTTTGCCATCATCCTCATCCTCATCCTCATCCTCCTCCTCCTCATCCTCATACTCCTCCTCCTCATCTTCCTCCTCTTCATCTTCCTCCTCTTTGACGTTGCCAGCACTGTCCATATGCACATCGCAGTCCAACTCAACACTGTATGGTGTGTCCACTTCATCCCCCATGAGCAAATTCACATCAGAATCATGTTGTGAGTCATGTTTGCTGTCCAACACCTTGGTAGAGTTGGTATCATCATCTGAGGAAATAGACACAGTGGGGGATGCTTGCAGTTCAAACTATACCGGCTCTAGTTCGCCCTCCGAGTCTGAGTCTGCCTCATACATTCTGTTCTGCAACTGCGAAGCAACGGCATGAGCGATATTATCTCCCCCAGTGGATAGTTTCACAATACCTTTCCCTTTCCCTTTCCCCATCCCCTGCCCCTTCAGTTTCCCCTTCCCGGCCTCAGTCACCTTCCATTTCCCCTTCCTATAGTTTGATCCTGTTCGTTTCCCGGTCCCATTCTCATCACCTGGCGTGTCCTTCTTACCCTCGCCATTCTCATTGTCATTATCATCGCCAGGACGACTCCTTCCACTGCGGGGCGCTCCTGGATCCACCCAGTTCTCATCATCATCATCGTCGTCGATTATATCATCCCATTTCAGTCGTCTAACAACCAGGAACTCACCTGGTGTTTACTGCCGGCAGCTTGGTGGCTCGATGTCTACGCGGAGATTATCGCTACCTTAACAAGAGACATATTTGCCAGTGAATTTTATGTTCCCCATGCTGGTTATCGGAGGACTGGACCAATCGACAGGATCCACGAAGGAACTGGGGTTTGTCCAACCTCGAATTGGTCCTGTGACTGCGGGCTTTGCCAATTATTTGCCCCAGAAATGAGCGGAGGGCTGCCTGCCAATCCTGAAAAGTAGCGAGTAGTGACTGGATCAAGACAGATTGTGTCATGAAAATGGTTCCATGCCCTCTTGTGCTTGTCACCGCAACGATTGGATGTCCGTATGAGTCCACGGATGTGTTCCGAGATGAATCCCTTTATCTGGACTAGATCCAACAACAGGTGTTGATTAATACCTGATGTTGGCATTTTCGCCCTAGCAGTTACCGTCCCCTCTCCTTTGCTGCTGCCCATTGGGGCCATGGCTGTGAGTTGAATATGAATCAACATCCGCGGCGTTAGCATTATGATACAGTTCCATGTAACAGAAGGAAAGCCAGAGGGAATGGACAAGATTATGTAAGATATCGGGTGTGTTTTAGAACGAGAAGTGTTGTTTTGTGCAAGGCACGTGATGTCAAGATTGTTCAGGGTGCTGGCGGTGTGTTCAATATGTGAGGAAAAGAGAACCGAGGTGTAGGTTGGAAGAAGGGATACACATACTCCGGTTCCTGCGATTTCTTGGTTCAAATTGTGAGTATTGATAATGTGGATTCTTATCCTACGTTTTGTTGGTTAACGAAAACAAAACGGCCAACCCTTCATCTTGCACAACCACCTGGCACCTCCTGATGGTGAAGCATTGAAACGAGATTTAGTACTCGCGGTGATGAAAGTTTATGACACAGGATGTTACTTGTGAATTATACACCACATTGACTGCTCAGACCTTGTGCATCTTGGAGCAAACTGAGTGGTTCTCAGGTTGTCCCCACTGTGCAACCATCCAACGCAGCTACCAACACACCTAGCGGTGGAAAAAGCACACTCAACTGATATCATATGATAGAGAATAAATCATTGTTCGCTTTGTGATGCATGTAGCTCTGCCCAAGGGGGACTTCCACCGGGAACCTTAAGATGTACACAATCCATGGTTCGAAGCATTCTGCCAAGAATGAGTGCAATTCTATGATATTTGCGCCAAGAAGGCATAAGCTCCCTTCAAGCAGTGCAAATAGGCCTTCGGATGTTGCTGTAACAGTGAATATCAATGCTGAGTTCAATCTGAGTTTAATATAATGCCAGTTGACCCCATATTTGAATGCTTTTCAAGGGATCACGTCACTGAGTATCGTCTTGAGCGATAGTGGTTTATCATCCGGCTCAGTCTACATTGCGAGTTTGTTTTGTTTTTCAATACCTCCATGGTCTCTCAGATAGGAGTCTACCCCGGCTGCCATTGCATATGCATGCAGAGAATGTTTTTCCTACTTTCTTAACGTCGACCATCAATATTGGACTATGTCTTCCCAAAGCACACACCCAGACTCAACTCCGGATGTACAAATTGTTTGAAGTCTTGCCCATCGTCTGAAATCACAAAGCGTGGGCCTGCTGGGAATTCTCAACTTCCCCCTGCCAAGAGACTGATTTCTGTACCGGCTGGAGGGTGTGATTCATCTCAAGAAGGGAGTTCCGTAGCCTCCACAATCCAAGGTCAGAACTCCACCCCCTGATCTTCGCTGAAAAATGCTCGCATTGCAGATATCACTCAACATGTCACTTCCATCCCGATTGCTACACGGTGATGGTCAATACATACTCCAAACGCCATTCCAGGTACATGCAGTCATAACACACCAGCACCCGGAGGAACCTCACAGCCAGACTCCACGCATTGCGTTGTATCCAACCCTGCATCTGGCATTGCTTGCACTCCCACTCCTCTCAGCAGTCTTGAAAATCTGCCTACCCCCTACCGAAATCCAGAAGCCCATGCGATCATTACAAATCTACTGCGAACGCGAGCTACAGATAGTAATCAAAGGCAGAGGCAGTGGCAATTGTAACCACAGGTGGGGTCTACACCTCTATCTGTGGTCTCAGGCAGTCGCAGCATCCATCAATTTGGTCACTTAGAAATGACACATCTTGTATTTGCAACGGGCAGACTCCTGGAGCTCTATATGTGGAATAGATGGCCGTTTATGATTGCAAGCGACTTGGTGATGGTAAGTTATGCAACACGACACATTGCAAAAGCATTAACTAAAGCCCCAAACTGGCTGACAATAGAGAAGTACCGGTACACTGCTCTGCAGCAAAACAACATGTGGTCAATAGCATTTGAAGCACGCACAAAGGAGATCTTGAAACAGGTACATGGAAGCAACAGCCCACATTGGATAATACACAGCCAAACCGGTACCAGGTTTGAGCACAAGTCGCTCAGGCTACATCCGATTTTATTCAATCAGCAAGGTACAACTCAGCGGAGTTTTAACATCTCCACCACTTTGAATCTGACGCAGAGCATATGGAATTCGTTGATTCCCTTCCGGCAGACAATCAGTATATATTCCTGTAGCAGAGAGTGTAGAACGTGGGGTGCAGAGTCCACATCCAACGCAGAGAGAGTCGGACGCTGCTAACAAATGGCCACTGTCCACTTCACGTCCTATCCGAAGCAATCCTGCGTTGTATCAACATGAAATTTTGTCATTGGGCGAATTACCGCGGTAAGTAAACCGATGGAGTGTACAATTCCATAATTGACAACCAGGACAGTCATATACTCTCGCCACTGATCATGTTAGGGTGCACCACATTGCGCCATGCTCTCCTTGAGTGGCAAAAGAACCATGGTGTTCATCCGCAAGCTTCCAGGTCAAAGCTGAAAGTGGACAGACCTGATCACTTGATCTACTTTAACTGCAAGAATTAGTGTGGTAAGATAGCATGCTACAGTGCTGCAACAGTTCACAAGTTGGTAACCTCACCTGGCGTTGCAGACACATATACATTCTTGATGAAAACCTGGAACACACTACCAGAGTGCTTTCAAAAGAGGTTGTATAGACACAGTCTTGCGACAGTCGAGAGTTAGCTGCAACAGGCGTCGACCCCACTGCCTGCCGTGGTCATCAGCATGGAAGCAGCGCATGTTGACGATGCAATTCTTCTTCACTATTTGACCTCCAAAGTGGCGCCTGAAGAGCCTGAGATCGGAAGCACTGTCCCAACATCACGATAGACATCATTTGCAGGGAAGACGCACTGTAATTCGGGATTGCAGCGGCCAATGGGGATTACAATGATGCAGTTGACAGAAGCGACAAGCACGATGCCATTCTCACTGCCAGCTGGCAACACCGGGCCTCAACTGAACTCTAGAGGGTTGAACTGGGAACCAGTGAAGTCGATGGGTATGAGGGTGACCATGGCGACAATGCAGATGTGGATGATGAGAAAGAACCATCGCAAGCCGATGATGGATCAACGCAGAATTTGGAGGACTCAGGGCATCGTACTACAGAGTGTGAAGATTGGACTGTGTATTTCAGACATTTAAAATATGTTGATGGCGAAGGAAATGCAACGGCAAGCGATGTATCCAAAGCAATGATTGTATTGTAATAAGTGACAACATCTCAAATCTAAACATAGATGGGGAGAGTACGGCATCCGTTATATTGCAATAGCAGAGAGGTGAACTGTGGCACTCGGCCGGAGAAATGCTTACGCATCAGCAGGCATTGTGTAATCAGCTACAGTGTGAATGGACCCCCTGGGAAGTGTATAACACACGTGTCGTTCTGATGCTGCGTATACCTCACCACACTCCAGACACAAAGTGAAGAAGGTGAGTATGCAACGTAACCAGTCGCCTGGGCGATGGGAAGCGTCTACTTCTCTGTCACAGGCTATGAGGTTCCGTCAGAGCTGTCAGAGCCATCAGGAACACCCAGGTGTTTCTGATGGAAGCAAGGGTTGCTGCTGATGGAATTGCATTAGCTGCAACTAGAATTGGTTAAGGACATATTCAACTGGCTGCTGATAGTGCTGAAAACAAGAAATGACAAGGATCAGCTTAACAATTCATATACCTTGGTACCACTGTGTTCTGACCTTCAATACCTTGCTCAGCCATTTCAATGTTTGAAACAGGTCACATTACTGGGAACAGAGATCCAGTGAATGATATCAACACTAGTTGTAGTTTGGGCTTTGATTAATGTGTACCCCAATCATAATGGGCATAGCACCATTCAATCAGCATTTAATGAAATAGAAATTCAAGCAATATTAGCATTATGTGAATTCTCACTACTTGTTAGCTAACAAAATCACTCTGATGTATCTTTCAAAAAATTACCACAAACTAAAACAATGTTCAATGAACAATTACATTTCGAAGAACAAAAAGTGTCAAAGTCTGCCCAGGGGTAGTGTTAGCAACAGTTCCAGTTTTGGACCCGGCAGGTTTTATAGGTCAGCGTGGCAACGGCCATACCCCATCAAAAATCGACGATTTTTTACGCGAACCATCACTCTAAGGCCACAAATATTGATCAGAGAGTTTAGTGTTTAGTATGTACAATATTCAGCTCAACACGGCGCATCTTTTGGCCATCTCCGATTTTCGATATCTTTAAATCTCTGCAAGCGGTAGCCCAAAAACCTTGTTTTTCAGGCCAAAATGACAATAATTTCAAAGCCGCTTGCTGAGTTTTGAAGATATCAAAAATCAGAGACCGCCAAAAGATGCGCTATCTGAAGCTCCATATTCCATGTACCAAACACTAAATTATCAGATAAATATTGAAGGACTTAATTGAAGGAACCGTTTGGCACAAACCCGGACCGAACCGGCTTGGTCCGGGTTTTCTTGGAACCACTATAGTAGAAACAGTCCAAACCCGGAACCATTGCTAACACTACCCAGGGGACAGTATCGGAACAGTTGGTACTAGAATCCCATCAATTACAAAAGCCAAAGATTGTTAAAATTCATGCTAAATTGTATGTTGTTGTATATGGAGCTGAACAGATTACAATAACAAAACATAGGTAATCTCGAATATGCCTGAACATTACCTGATGAACAGTAACCAAATAGTTAGATACTGAATGCCAGAAGCCAAAAGAGGAATTAAAGTACAAAATCTATAACATAATACCAGTTAAATCCAAGCTGTTTAATAAATCATCCCAACATCATGTAAGACAGCTGTTGCAGAATATCTGGACTGAGGCAACTGATCACAGACATATATTGGCCGAAAAACTTAAACAGTACAGAACTATGAGTAACATAGTGACCAATAGAATCACGAATATACATCTTGGCAATGGTGTTAAATCTGTGATCCATGTAACTGATACTAAAAATCAACCCACAACCTGTAGTATCCATGATACTAAATGTATCACGGACTATCTGGAGACAGCAATTTCTGATATCCCATTGCATCAGCTGAAACAGTTCAGGAAGCTATTATTGATCATCTTAATGTGAGTGGATGGGTATTCAGAAACTCCCAAAACCAATAGAACAGTGTATAATAGATTTCACATATACAAACATGTGTGTACGTAGTCAGGTATTGAAGTCAATTCAGCAAATGTGTGCTGCCAACAATGTTATCACTAATAGATCTAAATGGCTATAAATATGCCATGAATATGAGATATACCTATATAGCAATACAGTGAATTACATTCGACAGATGGTGAAGCATAATGTTCGGTGTGCCATTGTGAAAATTTGGGAAACGACATGGTCATAGCTTGCACTGTTAGACTGGAATAATATTGACTCCAGAAAAGATTTCAAACAACTGTTCACTGATAGTAAATGGTACAATACAGGGTGTGTCTAATATTCACATCTTCAACATTGTCATAATGAACCTTTTTTTCATTCCACATAACAATAGGTACATCACTTGTAAGAAATGCATGTACATGCAGTGTACACAATTACTAATTAAATCTAATTCAGTGATGGATCTGTAGATTGTATATTTTCTTGCATTAGACAGCAATTCCATGCACAAGCAGAAGAGGGTCTAGAACATCAAGCGATTGGATTGTTGTGTAGATACGATTAGAATATTCTCAGAGACAGTACATTCATCAATCTTCTGAATGGTCTGTTGTACTACTGTCAACTATTATACAGCCCTTATACAGTTGGGTATCTGAAACATAATGGCAATGTATAATATACCAATGCTAAGGAATGGATTATTGCTGGAACTCATAACAGTTGGATTCAATAAATTGAAAGTGAACAGGATGAACATAATAACACCTTCCAAGGATGAGATTCTGCTGTTCCAGTATTGTACATCAGCTGGACTCCTCTAACTTAGGACTCTCAATTTCAGTAATTCCTGTCTGGAGGACAAACATTATTGACCATTTCTACCTTGTGTAAAAAGACTCAACAATTGATATTACATCCTCATGCTTATGCACATGTAGTGGTATTCCTAATAATGTATAAAGATTCACACTGTTGGACTGAATGAATTGGCAGCAATTGTTGTGTGGTCTCAGAGAGGAATAATACAAATACTGTACTGGTCGGAGTAATTGTTGTACCAGCTCATTTGATTCAAGTGCATGATGCATCAGGCAAAATTGATTGTATATGGCATATTTCGAATCATGTACATTTTGATTGGTACTAGATGGTATATTCATTGGATTGCCAGAATCAAGATATGTTGAGGTAACACAGTTTATCTACATGTACAATGTGATATCGACTTCGAAACAATTACTCCAGAGGTATATGTAACCTGATTGGAGATGCACCAGACTAGTCTTGTGAATGAGGCCAATTGTCCCAAAAGCTCCACAATTTGTGCAAAATTTTTGCTTGATTTTGTTGCCTGTGGAAAACAACTATACAATCTTCAGGATATCCTTGTATTTCTTTACCCAACTTCAGAAACGCTGAGAAGCGCCTAAATGTAGTTTCAGAGGTTCTGAAATCACTTTGCTTTGCATTCAGCCTGTTAGAGAGCATCTGGATACACCAGGAATCATCAGTATCACTGTTCAGTGATCCTTAGTTATTCAGGTAAAACTTCAAAACCATTTCACATTGTGCTAATATTACTCTGGCGACAAGCTAAATGGAGTTCTAAGACATGTGTTCACCATGATTGCCCCGAATTATGACTACTCCAGATATTGCAAATATGTATGTTTTTGAAGTTGGAGGTTGCCATGTGGTATAGATTCATATACGCATTGTGAATTAGAAGCACTAGATAGAGTTGGGATGTTGGGAGTGGTGACAGTTATGTTACAAGTGTGAATACTGAGTGATTGAGTAATAGAAGAGATATGTATCTGAATATTTGGTATATCTGTCAACAAGACAAGTAGTTTTCCTAATCTTGTACTACTTAAGAGTTCTGCAGCGATAGTAGTAGTCTATAGTTCAATATGCTGGGCACAACATCACTTTCATACAGATATTAAAGTTCAACCAACTAACTACCATTGTAACAAGAATGCAGTTATTATATGAGGAAGTGAATTTGAAAACTTTCATCAGGAAAATGTATTTTGGTCACTAGAAGTCTCCAGGAGTGTGTGAAACAGGGTGAAGGGTAAATTGAAAAGTGTCAATAATGAGAGAATCCAACCATAGGAGGGTGTTCCAAACAGCCATTGGTGCAACCTTGATTGGTGGCAACTGACACAGGAGCACTAGGAAGTGGTTACGATATACTTGGGTGTCAATTGGAATTACAGAGAGATGTTCGAAAGCACATGGCGGTATTGCCGAAACACTGCCTGATTTCCAATCAAACTCTGTGGCATAGATTGTTTCTGATTCATCATCATTCAGACAAGTATCAATGCTTTCTGAAATACTCAGAATGTTCAAACACAATGGATTACACACCATGGCCAACATGATACATGGAATATTGTTTATTATATCTTCAAAATCATACATATACTACCTAACACCTTCTTCAAGATTCTATTTTTCCATTCCTATGTTAAAGAACAAAATCAGGAGGAGTGTGATTCAGTAAAAAGAAGGTAAACCAAAATGGTAACCTGTCTAAGCCAAATGAATAGTATCTGCCAATATCTTCTGCCACACTCCCGAACTCATTATGCTAGACACAGCAGTAACATCCCATTTGACAATACCCCAAAGGATCTGGAGACACTACTTCACTTTGCAGATGATAATTACCTGAGTACAAGGTGAAGTCAAATTTCAATGTCATTTTGCTCAATTCGGAATGTCTAAGATGGTGAAATAAGATGTTCCCAAGCTGCAAATCATCTTGGGGTTTAAAAGCGACTGTGATATATTTGTGTACAAATGTGGAGAAACTACCAAGAATTGAGTATAGCGAAGGTGGGGAGTGCTGTGTGGAAAAGCGAAGTACACAGATGGTGATGTAGGATGGCAGAATGAAATCAAGGAGCACCAATCATGGCTGCGGAGTGCCAATAGTGATCAAGGAGCACCTCTCCCAGCAGAGGATGGTCTGTACTACCTGAGAAATGATGACAGTGGGGGGGTAATTGAGTGCGTAAGACCAGTGAGGAGCACCAATCAAGCCAGAGGCACATCGATGAGGATTGAGGCGCACCTATCTCCTGGAGCAGTGCTGTAATGTGTGGTTATTTGCAATCAATCGGATACAGAAGCAAGAATGATGACCAAGAAGCACACACAGCGGTGAGGATCCCCCCTCCCAGCAGAGGAGTGCCAAAAGGTAAACATTAACACATGCAATCAAATAAATGAGCACTAGGCCTAGAAGTGCCAACAAAGATAGCAGGGCACAGATCCCAGAGAAGTTTTGCGAATTCGGGATGTGGGATAAAAACGGCATTACCAATGTGTGAATAATATGTGAAGTTGCTCCCAGAGTAAAATGTATCCCTGGGGTAGGACTAAATTTACCTTGATATTCATCTTGAGAAAATTTCACTATAGCATTCATTCCAGTGGCATATTCAGACAGAGCAGAATAAATTGCTGTGGCCGCCAGTGCTACAGTCTACATAGTGGAATGTTTGAAGAACTGGGATTTTGTAGGCTGGTTTCCCATGCTATTGGCAGTGAAGAAGAATTGAAGGTGAATTCAATCCAGAACTTCCATTCAGGTAAACTATGATTGCTTATCTTCCTTGACCTTTGAAAGATAAGCATTGTCACACAAGAGCTCTTTAACCTGAATCTGATGCTCAGGCTCAGAACCTCAATCCACCCACTAACTACTGACAACTCTTTGATGAGCCCAGTGTGCCAACCATTCAGGAATGGTACAAATGTTTAGTTTAAACTATGCACATTATGGTGGCATAGTGAATATTGTAAGTCAGATAGAGGAGGATTAATCAGGATTCGAGACTGACAGCTTCATATATTGGCAGTTCAATACTGAGTAATGGACTGCCGGGTAATTCACACACAGATAGTGAATGTACAGTAGTACCTGCCAATGTGTAATGACCATCCTGAGCTTCAATCACTAGTTTCAAGGTTCCTCAACTAACAAATACTTCCAGTATGAAACTATACGCCCAGGGAGTGTTGAGGCAAATGATTGCCACCCTGAATACCTTCACTATCTCGAAGGTATTCTTTCGATATTGGGGAACATTCTGATGTCCACCCTCTTTGGATGTGGAACATTTTGGTCTGCACTAGACTCAGGTAGAGGGAGTGCCTGGGCAGGTGCACAGTCAGATGTGCATTTTATATTGAGGAAGGTTGACTGTCAGGAGTTGAACAATAATGGTGCAATAGGCCCAGCTGGATATTGGGAACTTAGAAGTCAAGGGTGTGCAATGAAAGCATAGGTACAGCTCCATTACCTTGCAAGTGGTAGTTTTGGAGGATTGACTTGTTTGTGTCAGCATGCCTGCCCTAGAAGTAGAATCTTCTGTTGATAATCCACATTGTCTTCATCAATGTCAGAAAACCCAGTGGTCTCTCCAGTGTACTCACATGCGTTATTGCCAATCTCCTGATTGGAATCACCATATTGCTTTAACCTTACCAGCTAAACCCTTAGCTGTCTACAACTCCATGTATGATGGCAGGGTTTGAAGTGAAACATTTGATGAACAATACAGATTGGCTGTTTTCTTGAATGGAAGTGTGAGTGCACTCTGAAGGAGTGCTTCTTGAATCTTCTGTATATAGTGATTTCTCATCTGGCTGGCAATAAATTGCACATTGATGATATGACAATACAGTTTGGGGAATGCAGCCAACAGTGGATGAGCATTAAATATATGATTGAATGCACTACAATAATTGGAAAAATAGTGCAAGCAGTTACAAAGAATTGAGGAGAATGTAATTCAACATGAACCATGACATGGACCTTGAGGGAAAACTTATAAGGTGCATATTCATATCGGGCATGGCAGTCTGGTGCGGCGATCCAGGTAATATCTGGTACACAGCAATCGATGGATTGCTAACGCCCAATGCTGAATGTTAGCACTCCTATCAATGACAGTATGGATGCGAGAATTGGAGGGGGGTTTAAGCCATTACACATAGAATTGAACCAGATCTACCTGAACCAGGCCCACCAGAACCAGATCCACCTCAACCTGACCAACCTGAATGTGACCCAGCTAACTTAGATGTACCTCAGGAACTTATGACATAAACATGGATGAACAATTAACTAGCCCACAGTGCAGGCCAAACAGACCACTGAGATCCTAAATCGGCACATGTGCAGCACCATGTCACTGATGCGCAATAACCAATTACAGCTGACGGTTGCAGCTTTCGGAGTAGTAGTATGGCATGCAATTGTTACACGATTCAGAATCTGCAGAACATGATTGATTTGTAACCTTCTGGGGAATAGTTGAGTTACCAGAATTGAAACTGAGTGTGTTATTGGGAGGAGGGATATATAAGTCTCCATGTATGATATATCTGTATAATGGATAGACTTATTTTCATGATATTCCATTGAGTTAGGATTCAGCAGCTATGTTAACAGCTGATAAAGCAATATTCGAAGCATAACTTCACATTCATGTATTCCTCGGGGTTATGATTGCACAATACAAATCTTCCAATCATGCAGCTCATGAATAGTGGAGAGAATTTGGGTGCACCCAGGAGATATTCATGTATTGAGAAAGAATTGTCAGGTATGATGATTATCCAGGGGTTATCTTATTGATTCAAGCTAACATCAATGCCAAGACTGCTAGCTATTGCATCACCAATGCTGAGTCACATTCAGATTTTGGACTTACAATTAGGTAAGTTGCACAGTGTGAAATGACAAATCCATTAAGAGTCTCACAACTCCAAAGGAGACTTCTAATGCATGTTTGGTTTAAAAGATTTATTTGTTGGTATAATAGTATAGTAAGATGTTGTGTCAGAGCACGCAGAGAAAGGCTTGGATGCAGTTCCAGTCAATTGAACTGCACCGAGACTTATATTGTTCTGTAGCCTCCTTTTCATTTGATAGTGCCTTGCTTGCTTGGAAGCTGTCATTTGTTAATCTTAGCAACTGTGACAGTATGATCTTCATATGATCTTGGACTGTACAATATTGGTAGAAATCTGATAAGTCAGTTTAAGATTGGTCCAAAGTATGGTATTCTAAGATATGTGGTGTGTGGGATATAACCAGTCACCTACTGATTCACTGAGCAGAGAAAACCTTTCAACATTTTCTGTCATCACACTGTCCTGATTGAATGTGGATTACATGATACATTGTAAGATACTAAAATCAACAGCCCAAATATACATTAAGTCAGACTTCAGTTAAGTCTGTACTCAAAGCATGATGAACATAGACTGATTTGAGTGAGTGATGTACCTGGGGTGAGAAGCAGTTGCCGGTCATTGGCAGAGTCACTACACAAAGTTGATCTTTTATGATTATATTTATGAAGCTCCAGCACATTCAATGGAGCTCAAACTGTCAGAAGCTATGTTAGGATTTTGAAGTTTAGCAGCAAACATACTAATGGGTCAATACCAACTTGAGTGACTTTACTGAATGGCCAAGGTTATACATGTATGATTTAGTGTGCAGTGACTACCTTACTACAGTGGACAAGTTGATATGGAGATAGACGGTCAAGGAATGTTAGAGGTGGCCTTTATATATTGAACAAGCATTGATATATGTCTTATATCACAGACCAAATGGGATTCGCTGGCACTACCTAAACATGTGTCTTGATTGATGGCAATGTGTGTGTACATCCTCCACTGACTGAAAAGCATTTGAAGGGGAAGAATGCATATAGGGAAATAGCTAGTTAAATATGAAAAGTGCACAACAAACTTGGTTCACACACTTTGGCAGCTAATTTGTTGCTCAGGGGCAAGCCTGGGCTGGAACCATACTTCAAAGATGAATTCCAGCTTTTCAAGGTTGGCATTATAAAAATTAGGAAATTTCATGCTTGACTCAATTGCAGACCAGAGGTGTGCTTGAATGTCAATCTTCACTGATGAAATAACAGTCATTAAAGCTACTGGTTTAGTGAAGAATATGTAAGCCTCATCTCCTCATCCAACTATTTGTATTAGGGATCTGACGTGTGTTAGAACTTCAATCACATGTCAGCAGATGCTGCTGTATTATACTGAATATGTAAGGTATGTTATATTTGCTGACGCAGGTACTCAATATCCCCTAGACTGTGTTCATTGCCAACTGTCATTGGAGAGTATGTAGTGCTCAATCCATCATAATGATAATCATACTTCTCAGAATGATAGTCAATATATATGGCAGATTCTGTGGCACTCCTCATGGACATTGACTCAACCTGTTATAACTATTGGGTTACAAATTTCGTACTTGGCTTTAGAATTCCAGTACATTTGGTATAAGCAATTAATGAATCATTCCCATTGCTTCACTGAACCAAGTATGCTAATTCCACTATAACCAATTATGATGAAATGAGCAGAGCCTGAAACTTCATTTTGTAGCTTCTGACTGAGTATGTTTTTGCAATGCTGAAAACAACCAATATATTACCCAATAAACAATTAATCAGGAATCAGTACCTGTATATGATATTTCCCATCACTTCCCACCGATTAACTAGTGTGGCTACAACGTACCAATTTGATTGTCCAATACATCTTGTTTAAGTTGTACAAAATATATGAGGAACAATTGGACTTCATCTCAAATGTGTCACTTATTTGGAACAAATCCCAACCCAATCTCTCCCTAAGAAACTCAAATTTCTGAAACAATTGCAACATCAGCACTTGATTCACTTCAAAATGACAGAAAAACAATTCAGTTATTCACTGGGATACCTTACAAACAATGCATTATGGCTGTTTGTATCAGTCAATGCGATTCGATTGGCAAACTATTTAAACAGGTAAACCATGCTATCACCATCCTGATGTTCCGAGACTATACTTCACGACCTCAATCTGACTGCAATGCATCTCCATTCTCTGTCAATCACTGTGTATGGTTAACCCCAGACTCTAAATTTTGGAAAAGAATCGATGACCTATTCTTAGCTCGCCTTACACTGTGGAGGACTCTTATTCTGTGTTCTCCAGAGTATTAGTGGACATCATTCACTCAATGCTCATGGCCACCGATATCAGAGTTCAATCGCCATGTGTATTGAACTCTGGTTTGCCATGGTAGGAATACTATTGTAAATACCCGGTACTGTTAATTGAATACCAGCACTTCTGAGCTGTTACTACATGGTTTGGTGCACAAATATTCAGTCCAGTCCAACTGAGTTTGGGATGTAGTTAAGAATGCAGAGTGATTTGGTGAATCAGCAAATTCGAGCTGCATTGCTGTCTGATTATGGTTTCCCATGTCAATACATGTATGGAATACATTCACAGGATCCCCAAAATATTCCATTAGCCCTCACGTTAAATGATGAACAAGGCGAGAAATGAAGCATGTCCCTTGATGCTTCATCTTGGTCAAATTCATGATACTTCATGTGTTCTTCCATCAGCATTGCCAGAAATGACTCTCAACCATTGGAAAATAATAGAATCCACCCTAGTTTCGAGTAACCATTTATTGTACCATTGTCCTGGAATAACCATTGGATCCTTAGTGACTTACAGAACTCATGAGAATCATGCTAGCTTCAATCCATAAACCCGCCATACAACTCATTCACTTCGAATTGTGCATTAGTCAACAATGAGTTTCAGTTTCACTTGCAATTGCCCAGTGCACATGAGATCAACAAGTTGTGCATTCTCCATCACAAATCTCCAGTCCACGCTCTATGTCATTCATTATTGATAAGACCCATCAGAAATCATAAAGCACCATGAACAGTTTGAGAGTTGACTTTGCTTGATAGTTTTGCTCTGAATGCGAATGTATTATATAAAGCAAGGTGAATATTCCATTGGTTTTCTGGAACATCAAAACAGGTGTGTACATTCTGGTGAGTCCGACTCATATTCTCCATACCCATTGAGTTCAGCAGATTGAATTTGGTCCCATAGGTCATCTTGTCAAGGATACTCTTGAATGACTGTTCCACCCTGGGCATTGTTACTACAATAATTTATTCAAGGTCTGAAATCAGCACTGGATGCCCCAGAGGTGAAGTTGTCTGTACTGGTTAAAGGTTGTAGGGAACTGAGTTCTGGTCTCTGCACCAGATACCACTGCTGTTCTGTACAAATAATGCTGAGGTAGTTGTTCTGTACCATGTTCGCCCATTTGTCAAGGGAGTTCCCTTACAACATTGACAGCTGCAACTCTGCAACAATGTTCTCAGTCAGCAATTGGCATGTGATAGCTTCAGCGACTGGGGTAAATGGCATCTTGCGAAGACCCAATTCATCTGCCACCAGCACTTCTGGCATATTTGAATCCCAAACTCTTCTCCTTTCAATGAATCATATTTCCAAAACCTTGTACACCAGAAACTTGGATTGGGATAGGCCAGCTATTGATGCCTGGTTGACAGGAATGCAGTGATTTTTCAAGTGGCAGATAGGATGGGTATTCATCATTCTCACTATCTCATCAACTGACTCATGTTTAACTCTATTCTAAATGGTATTTCGAATAGTACTCAATATAGTACCAGGATTTTCTGGATTAAGAATATCCTTGCCATCCACTGGCTTCTGAACCTCCCTGGCACCATTTTCGGTTCTCATTCAGTCCTGGATGATCTCATGCAGTTGCTCCAAGGTATGTTGGGCAGTTGGGTATATACACCAGTGGTCCTGCAATTCATTAAAACTTTAGGTATTTTACAGACAAGCATTGGAATGAATAAATATGTGTGAACTATAATCAAATCTATTCTTTTAATTAGAACTTACATTAATTGAACTATGAATCTCTTGCCCATCTTCCTCTTCACCCCCAACTCAATCTGTCTCCTTACAACATTCCAATGGCTGTATATAATGATTGAAGGTTGGACATATCTAGCCTTAAGAAGTGAAGCAGGAATTATATTAGCTGGTCAAATTACATGCTCAACCTTCTCCCTCCCTTTAACTACCCTCATTTCAACCAAAAATACTTTCAAAATGTATCCAAGATTCAACTTGAAAGCATCTGAAAGGGAACAGTTATATCAAGTCTGGCCATATATGAGTTCATTCATCAGTTGCCTGTGTATATATATATAATTGGATATACTTTGCATCTGAATCTACCAGCTTGTTGGTGCATTTGAATGTCACTCTTGAACTGTTTGAATCTTGTGCTGCTTCATGTATTTTGATGAAATTAATCTGCTCCTCCCAGTACCTTACATTTGTGCATAACACTAGGAGTGGTTTGGGGGCCATACTGCCATGTTGTGGCACCCAGTGAATTACAACAACGAAGATTGACTTTAGCAACTCAAGGAGGTTACCTCTGGCTGTGTGGCCAACGCTCACACACCGATCTGTCACTAGTGATTAGTTGCCTCACCTTCCATTCTTCCTTCCATTTCGAACTTGGAGTGCAAATATCTTCAAATATGTCTTCATCCACCGCCACTGAATCTTTTCAACAATATTAACACTTTCCCACCAGCAGCCAGTTTACAATTGTCACTGAAACGTCTGCCACCAGCATGGCTCCCAGTGCATGGGTCCATCTCACATCATCGTCAAAATATTGTGACTCAGGTGATTGACCCTATGCGTTTCCTTCAGAAGCCCAGCCACCGATACTTTTTTCCACTTGTTGGATGCACTGCTTTGGGCTGCTCCATGATTTTTACAAATTGCATAGAGAAAGTTTCCGCTTGCTTAAAGCGGATTGGCAATTTGCCTTCTCCACTGCCCCTGTACAAGATGTCTTTGCTTTCATTACCTTCATTACCCTCTTTATAGAAATCCTGAGAATGAGGGCAGGTCCCCAATCTCTGTGTGATTGGTTTTCTGACGATCTGCTGCCAGCTGCAGTCATGTAATTGTGAAGCTAAGGGAGGGTCTCTTAGTTGTTTCAGAAGAAAATTCCAGTGAAGTGGATCTCAAAGAGAATGACTGCCTAACAGAATTGTTTGTAGCTGGTGCTGTTGGAACTCATGGTTCACCTGGAGATGACAGCCCTTGTGAGGTGAGCTGTGGAGGTGGAAACATTCGAGGTCTACTATAACTGCCTAGGCAGATTTCATAGCTTACCCAAAGCAGCCCATAACTTGAAAAGCCTTAGCTTGCATTGGTGTATGGTTGCACATATGGTACAATATTGAATGGAGAATGGCGGTAGAACTGAAAAGAGTCTAGAAATGGTTTCTCTGAAGGAGGGTAACCATCCAGTGGCAGCAGATGAAATTGATTGGTGGGTATTCCAAATGGACTGTCTTCATTCGGAGCATTGTGGAAGCATTTATCTGATGATCCAACATTGGCATCCAGGAATTGCAGAAAGGCAAATGGGCTACCCAGTGGAGGCGTTATTCTTATTGTTTGTGGAACTCTGTTCCTCAACATGTTTTGTAAACAAAACATGGTGGTAAACCAGTATTGTAAAAATATGTCATTTAGAATAAATTGGGAGTATCACTCAGTATGTTGTAGGTAGCAGTGACCTGCAGAGGAATGAAGGCCTCTGATATTCTATTCTGCTAACATGAGATGTGGTGTTTCACTACACCTTTGATCCATGAACACCAGCTGAGAAAAAGAAATCTGTATCACACACAACTGTGCTTTTTTTGTTATATTCTTGAATTGGTAAACTGGGATGTTTGATAGAAGGTTATCTTTATACAGGTCTTGGCTATAATTCTCATTGAGGAGTTGCACTATGATATTTCCAGGAATTGAACAAGAACTTTATCAAGTTCCCAGGTGAGCAAGAGAAGGGATTTTCCACATATGCTGGGAGCATACAACCTACAGATTCATTCAATTGGCAGGTCTGTGAGTGGAGCGGCAACAGTGACCAGTTTGTATTGAGCTCAGTGAGGACACTTCTTTTTGTCATAAGGATACATGCACTGGTGAAGGGTGAGAATCGAACAAATCAATCTCCAAGCCAATCAGTTCTCGATGATGATTCAGTGGGTGTCCAGCTAGGCCAGAGCTCGCCTCTTACTTCTATGAAGACAATCTCCCATCAATATCAGCCGCTCACAGGCTTGGGAGTTGGCATGTATACCTCACAATGCCACCTTGATGTTGGCCAACACTGGGGATCGCTGCTGTAGTTGATATATTCCAAACAGGTCGTTGCAGTGACTAGAAAGATACCATCTCTTCTCTTGTAACAATGTTCAGCAGAAGATATGCATGAATATAGTGTGGGATATGTTACATATATGGTACTATATGGAAGAATCTGATCATCAGATGACTGTGTTTTATCCTCCCTTATATTTCACAGGGTTTGCTGCTGCTGTGTGAGTGACATGCTCACCTGGGTTCACTCCTTTGCAAATATATATCACTGAGGCTCTGCTCCAGTAACAGACCATTACACCATGAAGCATCATCAAGATTCAGCCCAATTCATAGACTGACTACTTTGCAATTATGGTTGGCACTGACTAGAAACATATTCAATATGGTATTTGAAAATAGATATTATTCAATGAGAACCGACTGGATGTTGACAATGAATACTATAACCTGATCTCGATGAATGAAGGGCAATTGGAAGATGGAATTATACCACCCACCAGCTGCGATCTTCCAGGCCATCATCGAGTCACTATCTTGGATTTACCATAATAGCTATCTACTAGCTATTTGTATTCAACTAATCATCAACCCTTAGACAATGTAACTGGTATGCCTCCCCCTGATAATACTCACAACCAAGAAACTATTAAATCTCACAGGTCTAATCTGCCATGTACCACTGACCCACCTGAGACATTGGTTAATAGGAAGGGAGTTGGACTGGAAAGTGAGGGGGGGAAAGTATCTGGTAAAGCAACTGAATTATACAACAATCATTGCAAGTACTTAGATTGATGGAATCCATGATATCCAGTTTGGTCCACATATGACTTTGCAACAGATTCAAGCATTTAGCCAGCAAACAACACGTAATGGATCAATATCTTTGGTGCCAACTTACCAACTTCATAATTGAATGATATCACTCAGCAGATGCAATGTCAGAGCTCCTCTCTGAAGTCGAAGTTAGGCTTGGCAATCGCAGTTCGAATTAGAATAATTCACGTCTCCGCAGTACATTATGCTACCGTGATTTGTGTTGCCGAAGTTCTGCGTTACCAGGCAGCAGTCCGGGTTGGAACCGGAACCAATACTGCGGTCCTGGTCCGCTACCTTCAAGGAACTGAATCGGGAGACATTCTCCAGGTTGGGAGCCGTACCGGACCCAAAACCACCCCATCTTCGGCTGGGTTGGAACCGGACAGCGGTTGCATTTTGCAGTTCTTACAATGTTGGCTGCATTTAAGCATTCCAGTTCTTATTGTATCACAACGTGGTACATACATATAAGATGCAGTATTAGTAGCTCGTCCACCGCCTGGGCCCCAATTTGCAATCCGATCAACATTCGTTGAGTCGCTATGAAATAACACTCAAAAGTTCACCTAAATCGCAGATTTTCGACCACGACTCAATGACTATATTCTCAGATTCAGAATCGGAGACCGGCAGGTGAAAGAGCTCCGGAAACTACAGAATTAATGTATAGATCATGTCACAATACAATCAGAACTCAAAACCTTAATTGACAAGAAAAAGCTGGGCTTGCAGGGGCCGCGCATTCAGGTGGGATCCGGCCCAAAAGTGACGGTCCAGGTTGTTAATGTGGTAAACCCCGTTGCAACGATTTGGTAGTGGTTTGCACCCTAACTGGAACAGTTGTAGCGGGTTGGGACTGCTGCTAACACTAACCATGATATTCTGAAATGTATTCAGCCTGTGATACTCTGCCTTCTATGTCGGATACACCTGGAATATGAATCGGTGGGCCATGCTAATATGCAGGGTTGTCGAATGTAATACAAGATACACATGTTAAATCATTGGTGAGATACACAGGATGCATATCCTGCCCAGGTGATAATTGTGACAGTAATCTGTACTTCTGACATTACTCACTTGGTCAATTGTTTTGGTGTTCCGCATGCCTGGCCACTGTAGCTCACACAACATGATATTTGAAATCATATCTGCTAGATACCTTCAAGGTCTGACTGGATTCAGTTTAGTTGGATCCCATATCCCCAACATGGTCCCATACTCAGACAAAGAATGGCATAGTGCCATTGAAACCTCTCTGTTCTGACATAAAAATGTTGGCAACACTGGTCATAGCTTGAAATGGGATTCTGGGGATGAAGCAGAGTAGTAGTGATATTCTCTGTTGGCGATCTGGGTTGGGGATTATCCGCAACAAGACATGATGGGTGAATTCAGTTATAGCTTGGGCCTTAAGTGTAAAATTCCTAATGGTGTAACATTTCGACTTTCATCTTTTCTCCGACTCAATACCTCAACTGATCTGCATTGTTACCTGGTGCTTCTGGAGGGAACTAATATTTATACTTTGCACACTCTGGGTGTTTACCCAATCTATTACCTGTTCAGGCAATACCCTCTCTGGACTTTCTATCAGCTCTGGCAGCCTGTCAAATTACATCTGCTGATGCTGGGATTAGTTAACAACTTATGAAACTGCCAGCTTGAATACCTGGAAGCTACAAATGTAAAGGATGGATTCACCAATCAATTCACATTGGTACTATGACATTCAGGCCTCCAGGTGTCATCTACATGATCAGATTCAGTGACAATGGGCACTGGGCTACTGAAATGCATTTACCGAGTACTCAGATCACAGGCAGTGAATAGTGTTAGCAATGCTTCCAACCCGCTAGAACGGTTCGGGGTTAGGGTTGGAACCGGAACCAAACCGTTGCAACAGTTTTACCACATGAACACCGTGAACTGTTGCATTTGGGCCGGGTTCCACCTCAAAACCCGGCCATTGCAAACCCAGATGTTTCGCTCCAATTCAGTATTTGAGTTCTGATCGTATCGTGAAATGATCAATATGTAGATTGTGCAGTTTTAGGCGCTCTTTCACCTCCCGCTTTCAGATATGCGATACGACCAATATTCGCTGGGTCGCTGTCGAAAACCCGCGAATGTCGCTTGATATTGGCCCATATTTCACAGCCACTCAATGATAATCTGTCGGATCGCACAGCTGAAAGCGGGAAGTGACAGAGTGCCTGAAACTGCACAATCTACGTATTGATCAAGTCACGATACGATCAGGACTCATATACTTAATTGGAGCCAAAGCTGCAGGAACCGGAAAGGTGGGACCATGGTCTGGTTCTAACCTGGCCAAATACCCACGGTTCTATGTCCGGTCCGGCTAACAACGCGCCGACACAAGAGCGGTTCAGGTTTTTGGCCGAGTTTGGAACCAAACCGAACCGAACCGCTCGTTGAAACTCGGACCACTGGTAGGCTACCCGGACCCATTGCTAACACTAGCAGTGAACCTTGCTCACATTCCCATCTTTTCCAATCATGACAGCAACACTGCAGCAGAAAGCACCTCTGATAATATCCTACTGAAAGCAGTGTAGGTATTATGCAAATTCCCTGTATTGGTTAGCAAACCAAATCACTCTGATCTCTCCCTCAAGGCATGACTTGATACACTCAAGTGATTTCACAAGTAGAAACGTGATTTTCTAGAACACAGAGTGTCAAAGACTGTGAAGGCCAGAGTGAAGAAACAGTTGGAAACAGAATTTCATCAGTTGAGAGAACAAAGGATCAATAAACATTGTGCTGTGATAGAGGTTCATCTGTATGAGGCTGGCAAGGATACTACAACAACCTGTAGACAATTTCAGGTGCACCTGCATCGAGCCCAACTAGTGGCAACCATATGGTGAGCTGCTGCTCAACTGAAGGCAAAAGAGTAATTGGAATATGGAATCCTTAATGAGACACCAGTGAAACTGAAACTTGTTAAACAGTTGTTCCAATATTATAAACGACAACAATTGTTGACAGTGGGGAGTCAGGCAGCCAGTCCCACATGCGTATTGGCTAAAAGACATGTACCATAGAAATCAGTAGTGGAAGAAGATATATATGTGGTGACCAAGATGATGGCCAACCACAATGTAGCATTTGACATTTAACTATTTGAAGCTGAAACACAAGCCACTAACTACAATATCACAGATATGGACCCCATTACAGACAGTCTAAAGACAGAAATCTATGGTATCACCTTCAATGAAAAGAAGATGCCCAATAAGCAATTATCCATCAGCTTGATCTCATTTGGTAAGAGCTGATCAGTATTCATGTGGTCCAGAAACCTTTGGAACAAAGCATACAACATGTTCGATATTCAATAATGCGTCTCAGATGCCACCCATCAGAGTATATTTGGCTAATACATTGCAGTGAAAATTATAGCACTGATATGTCTAATCAAGATGATATCAGCATTGTGCCAGTGGAGTATCAACCCAGGACATTTGCCAATCACTTTCAACCAGTGATTAAACTTACCATCCAGTATTCTGGACTTGACTATATGGAGGAACCACTGATGCACCATACCCTTCAAGGCAGGTTGCACATTGAATCTGTGATCATTTTCGCTCTGCTGTCTGCTATGAATACTTGGCAAGATACAAGCAGAGCCCAGGGTAAATGTCTGCAACACCTTCAGGAAGAGCTATTTTTCCACCCCATATTACAACTGGGACATCATATCAAACAAACAGATATCCGTAGTGTGTGCAGCAGTCTCACTGTAATATCACCCAGATATGCATCAGTAGATTTGCATATTTGCGCATTTTGCCTGTTATTCCACACAAAATTTAAAGCTGAATGGTGTTAGAAAGTCTGTGGATTAGTGTGCAGATATTGACAGAATGGGCTGTCTTACTAATGTTAACCATTTCACTACCCTACATCTATTCAGTGTCTGGGACTGGATTACAAGGTAGAATACACCAATGCCAACCAAGGGATTATGTCTGAATGTCATAACATCTGGATCAAATATATGAAAAGTCAACAGAACTACCATGATATCATCTTTGAAGGAGACATTCTGTCTATTCGAATAATATATATCCACTGCACTTGACGAAATCAAATCCTTGAACTTTGGGTACACCAACCAGCTGAAGAATCGATACTGACCTGTTTTCTGAGGTGTAAGAAAACTCAACAATTGGTATTACATTCTCATGCGCAAGAAGATGCATTGCAGATTCCAACCCTGTATAATGATTCAGACCATTGGGCTGATTATATTGACAGTTTCATCCAGATAGTCTAATGGACTGCCATTATATACCATGTACCTGTCAGAACAATGATTGGCCTGGCACATTAGATCCGACAGAATGCTACATCAGACAGAATCGATAGAGTATGGCTTGCAAATAATCATGGACATTAAAATCCATGCTGGACTGTATATTAATTAGAAGTCATAAATCATGGGGTGTAGAAGTAGGAGTAAGATAGAATATCAAATTGTGCTATGTGTTATAGATATTATAAAATCACTCCCAATGAGAATTGCCCCAGATTCATAGGACATGGTAATAGTCTTCACAATGCAGACAATACTTCCAATGGCTCGAAAATTTGAACAACCTAATTGCTTGATTTTGCAGCATTCTGAAGAAAACAATTCACATATTTAGACAATCCTGTATTCTATTCCACAACATCGGGACAATTGAGAAACACCTGACAGTATTCTTGGAGTACCCGAGAGTAGTTCACATTCAATTCAACCAGGCTGAGAGCTAGTGTTAGCAATGGGTCCGGGTTACCCACCAGCGGTCCAGGTTCGGACTGCGAAAACGGTTTGGTTTCATTCCAGACCAGTTCAAAAGCCAACCCGCGGATTTTGGGCGGGCCAAATCCGGAGCTTTACACATCAACCAGCGGGATTCTCCGGGTGTGTCTTGACCCTTCGGTCCAAATCGCCAATTCTGCGTTTCGGGTTTTAGTATTTATCGTCACATTCAGATCTCCTACTGCTACATGCAAAATATTGACTTTGGTACATCATTGTCCTTTTTTGATATATTGGCTGCCTTTATATTCAAAAATAAGTGGGACACGCTCCCTTCCCCATGCTGAAAATGAATGTCAACGATTTTTTGTCTTCTAAGTCCAGTAATTGATCAGAGATTTGTCATATCAATGTGTGCTGAATGTAGTGTCCCCCTTGTTGGGCAAAGATGCTAGTGACAACATCGCTACTATCGTCTACGAATGAGCATCAATGAAGAGTCAATTTTTTTTCGTCTTGTTAGTCAAGAAATCAAAGATTAATTTGGGTGTTGTTATACATAATCAAAGTATTGGCTGCATTGATAGGCGAAAAAGATAGCAACACCCTCCCTGCCCGATCTTGAAAATGTTTGTCAATGGAGCGTCAACGATTTTCGGTCTTACATCATGGTAAATCAATGTGCAATGTGGCCATTACAATCTTTATAAGAAGTTTTGAGTGGTTTTATAGTCTGAAATGTTCAGAAACACTGAGATGCAGCGTTCGAAATGTATTGAATGGTGATTGTCGCGGAGGATGTCACTGGGAAATCTCTCGCATATTTGCCCATAAAGACTGCCAACTCCTGGTGTACAGATGTTTGCGATCAAGCACCACTTAGATTACCCAAGATGTAAGACCAAAAATTGTTGACACTCTGTTGATGCTCATTGTCAAGATGGGGCAGCAAGTGTGTCGCTTTTTCTTCTGCCTATAAAGGCAGCCAATACATTGATCGTGCATAACAATAACTAAGTCACATTTCAATTACCTGAGTTACAGGACGAAAATTGGTTGATGCTCGGTTGACGCTCATTTTGCCCCAGGTGTATCCACAATATGCAACAATACAATTTGGCATAGAATATCAGTAATGGTGTTTTGGCAGCTGTTCTACCATCTTCATGTACTTTTTCCTTTATCACTACATTGTTCTTTATTAATGCATATAAATATATCCTGTAAAATATACATTAAAGTGTCTGCTAATTGGGGATGAAAATATTACTCAAACATCCCGGTCCATGCTATCAATGTGCATCATCACTGTCAACTTCGCTCAATTGGCTGCTGTCGTCTGCAACCTGGATGTCGGCTGCATCACCGTGCAGCAGATAGTGCACTGGCCAGTTGATGTTCGTTCATCAGTCAGCAAATCTCAAATACGATAGTTTTCGCACTTGCGATCATTGGCGTATGCATCAAGATTGAAAAACTAAGCATTCGGAAGAGGAGTATGTATATATACATATCCGGGTGGCACACCTTCGATTTCAGAATGGTGCGCTCCCTGATTGGCACGAGATGGCGCAGGTGGCATTTCAGGCAGAGGTGGCGCCGGGTCTGGTGGAGGTTCACCCGTTCCATTGTGCCTCCAGCATGTCTGAGGATTCTTTGCTGTGCCATTTTGGCAAGGAAGGCGGCCATCCATTTGATTTTCAAGAACCATTTCTGGGTGTCTTCCTATCGCAGCCATCACCTTGTTATGCCCAGGAAACTCCACACCTCGCTTCGTCTCTTCTCGGACTGTGGCACGAGGTTTCTTGATCAGATATTGCATTTCCCCTATTGTGGTGCGCGAAAACCTTCCTTTGGCCATTTGGGCCATATTGATGGCTAGGCACATGTCGGACTGTTCTAGCTGTACCCAACCTCCTTGCCTTGCCATAGTAGCTGACATGTTGAAAACCTACAAGAAATGAGTTGCTGCTGCTGAAAGTGTAATACAGCTATTACCTCAACCATATATGACTCCGTAGCCGCCTCTAAGGTCTTTGAAGCCTGCTTTATCTACTCTCGGGGACGTTCATCATCAAATTTGTCCGCGAAAATAACCGCAGTGACAACATCATGATGTTCAATTTCGCAGACTTTGCGAACATATCCCTTGGCTGAAAATGGAGATATCCCAATATGGCCAGAGTTAAATCAGTCACGTGGCTCTCATGTGCACCAGCTTTAGGTTATATCGCTAGCTGGTGGCCATCTACCTCGGGACGTAATTACTCACATCTGACAGCATGCTCCTTGATATTCTTGGTGCTTCTGGTTTCACCTACCATTTATCATGGTGTGACCAGGGTCTCATTTGCGGTGGCTGCATTGGCAGGGTTGCAGTGCAATCACTGGTCTCTGCGTCACTGCTGTGTCCCAGCTGGTGGCGCATCGGTTGACATGCCCGTTGTTCAGCTCGATTCGGATCCACTCTCACATGGCTCAGGTGTTCATGGAGCCATGTCTTGCTGTTGTGCAAAAGGTGAGGAAGATAATAACGAAGACAAGTGTGAAGTCCTGAGGAATATATTGTTAGCTTCAAGTCAAAATGGAATGAGTGTCAGCCAACTTGCATGTTCTACTCATGACGAAGACAACTGTGTATAGTTGCAGGGTGCAGGGGATTCCAACAGTACCACGATGTGTAGTAAGTTAGTCCGATGTTGTTTCAATGTTTACAGGGATACATTGTGGTGCACGACAACTGAAATCTCATCTTCTATCGATATAAACACAACATACTTCAACAGAAAGGACATCTTGTGATGTTTGTCTCAAGACATCCCAGGGATCTGACTTGAAACACACGCTAACCATCAAGTCATGTTATACTGTTAGCATTACTATTCTCATTGAACTGACAGTCAAAACCCAGCTTTTGCTTTTTTCAAGTTGATCAAATGTAGCAACCTTGACATAAAAGATGCAGCTTGCCTCCATGTGGTCCACATCTTGCAACATCCAACATCTCGCCCAACAGCAAAGTCAACACAAGATAGAATGGTCTATGCTCGGAAAACGAACCGTGCGCCACTTCCGGACAGCAAATATGGCTAATCGCCAATGTGCTCCACACAATGACATCATCAACTGAATGAAGGCAAGAGCGGCTTGAAAGGAGAGAGGTTCCGACCCTTGGGAGCACAGCGCAGCTTGCGATCCTAAAAAAAGCTGTTCGCATTGAAAAGATGAGAGAAGCACTGTTTAACCAGCAAAGATAAATAGAAATGGATCAAGGATTATCTGGATAGAGAGACCACTGTGGCAAGAAAGCGAGTTCAAGACGCAGAGACAGCAATTAGGCGAGAGCTGGATGATATGAGAAATGCTGGAATGGTGGGATCGACATCCAAACAGGTAGTAAAAACATTTGAGGAGATGACGAATGCTATCGGAGACAGTCTAAGTGATCTTCAAGGTCTGACAAAGAGAAGGATGGGGATAATGAGGTTGATGATGAAGCTACTGAGCTGGGCACGCCGAGCAACGATGACAAACCCGGCCGGGTGACGGGCACACTCTCCAAAACGGTCCAGCGCCGCATGGCGAAATTTCGTCAAAAAATGATGATGCTCGATGGACTGATGCCACAGGGATGGGGGGACACACCCGACCACTTCCGGGATAGAGAGAAGCTGTACGGTACGCCCAAGATGAAGGTTCTGGCAGTTTTCATGGCCCAAACAGACATGACTGCGGCCACACCATCACTGACAACATGTGTAGAGTTTATGCAGACTTTTGATATCATCCCTGCTCCATCATAAATACCGCATGGGACATCTCAACCAGGAAGTACTCCAATCAGGGTGGGTTCCGATAAACCACAGGAACACAATTGCACTGAGTCTCTCCTGGCGGACTCGGTGCCCAATTGATCTCCGATTACGACATAGAAGCCTGTTAAACCTACAAGCTTTTACCTCTGGATATTCCGTCCCTAGCTAATATCCATACAGAAATCGGATTTCGACAAAGACATAGTGGCAGCTCGTGTGTTGCCGCAGGAATAGGTAGCCAAATAGTGAATTTTGACAATGTATCTCATAGAGCAGCAATGTGTGTACCTATTTTGCTACATGTCAGCTTTTTCTGGATTTCAGTGACCAAATTTTTCGACTTGATAATGGGTCAGTGTGTGTGCAATGGTGGTATGGGCAATGGCACAGTTCTAAACTCCAAATCAAGATGAGAGATGACCAACACACTTGATATCATCTTGCCTGTTACAGTAATGTGAGAAAGCATAACCGTCATTAGAGACAACGTTTCGTAACAAAATTTAAGGCAGTGATGTTGTATGAGTCATAGATATAGCGGTCAATGCGCAACCTGAACCTGGATGAATGACAATGTTATGCTGCATCAATCAATACATCCAACTCGATATCTCTCTGCTCAGACCTGCTGAACATCATCAAGATTTCGAAATTCCTTCTGGTAGGTCATGGAAATCGAGGAGAATGAACTGAATAAGGAACGGCGAAGAAGTCAGGCGATATATATCAAAATCTGGTTCTTGGAACAATACGCTGTAAATCACTGGCCGAAAGGGCTGACACGCGATGGGCCAACCTCATTCATCGCTCAGACAATGTGTATACTGGTGGCTCAGAAACAGAGACACCCCGAAGCTTTTGGATGCAAATGATTATACACTGAATCAATATACTGGCTGTCAATAATGGCTATGTGCATTCTGCGTACAATTGTTGAGCATTCCAGGACTGTTAGTAGGTCTTTAAGGTGAGAGCCAATGGAGCGTCAACGATGTTTGATCTTACACGTTTGGCAATCAACGGGCTGCATAGCCACATTATTCCAAAGAGGAAGTATTGGCCGTCTTTATAGGTAAAACGGAAAGCGACATGATCACTGCCCCATCCTAGAAATCAGGGTCAACAGCGCATCAATGATTTTTGGTCTTGCATCTTGGATAATCACCAGGCTGTGCAACACCATTTACTCGTAATTCCAGTATATCTTATATTTGATAACTAATTACACTTTCCTTTGCAATTTTGAATGATCAAAGTAATATTAATTATAATATACATATCAAGTATTACCAATAATGCTCTAGGTCCAATAGGTACAGTTGTTTCTACATCAGTTATTATCAATAAGTAGAGTCAACACATGTGATTGTACTGTACACCGCATGAACTGTCGCTTTGGTAGGTTGAGTATAATCAGAAGTCGATGCAGCAACCTTTACTTATATCATATCGACTGCCACTAACTCTATATTCCACCTATACAAGCTAGAACTTCCCTCATATTTGCACTATGGGACATAGGAATACTGCTTATTTGATATTGACTCAAACTTCAGTGTAGATTTTAATTTGAACATAATAATCATATTCAAATTATTTCAATATCATAACCAAAAATGGGAAATATATATTCAATGCCAGGCTATATGATAACTGAACATAATTAGCTAGCCTAGATATAATAATGTTATGGAACAATACCTGTGATCAAATAAGCTGTGAATATCTCCATATGGGTACAATGCATGTTGATTGCATTGATACATATTGAGTACGTGCATCATGGACTAGTTCTCTACTGATTAGTAACATGATTACTGTAATGTATTATAGTACCTTAGATTGTGTTAACAGGAAATAAATCTGTATCATAGTATGAAATTAAATTAATCAATGTCCAATCTGATAATCCTTATGACAGGTAGTACTACATTGTACCTTGCATAATGTCACATCTCAGAATATGTATCTACATACTCTCAATTTGTGGTAATCATACAAGTTAGCATATTCGCATATACAAGCTCTATCAAATAAGATTAGTAACTGTTCAGTATCCGGACACATTCAAAAACAAATTTGGAGTATTTGAAGATGACTTCCCGAATAGTGTGATTACAATGCCAACTTAAGTTTTCTATAATTTATTATTCTGTAATCTAATCATCAGTATAAGTGGTAATATATACATTGATAAGCTGTTTTGATTATAGTATTGAGGTCAAATACTACCTGCTTGAATAGCCTTCTAATTGGAGTGGCACTGTCATACTCTCTTTGTGTTTCAATTATTGTGATTCATATCAATAGCATTAATTAATTACAATCGAATCTTATCTATATTGTATTTGCAATATCCGGACAAACTTGCCTCCAGAATATCAGGTACTGCTACAATTCTGATACTATCCTATGCATCAGATTGAGCTGGAATAGTAATAGTACATGTCTTAATCACAGCATTCCGATATACTTCTGCAATTACTATAATAATATTTCCAATCTGTGGGATATTATTTACTGTGCACTACCAATTAGTTTACAATAACTCACTCACTATATATTAAGTTAAAAATTCACCCTCCATCATTAGATATCCTAATAATAAATACAATATTCACAACTACAAGTTGCAGAAGACATATTGCAATTGGTTAATCATTGACGTCCTGGCAAGAATTAATGTCACATCAAACATGTCAGTATGATAACACAATACATTTCTGAGTTGTATACTACTAATGAATATTTATACGAGTATTTGCATAATCTGGTTGTATATCCCTCTAATGCCTATTGAGACTGCTGTTGCTAGTATTAATTCTGCTGTGACTGCAGCAACTATTGCAACCAATAATACTAAGAATTGATATAGATAGATTAGAAGTAATATGAGTCTTTTGACAAACTTGCTACTGGATCTGACTCAAATTGGGTGGTAAGATAATTGCAGGTATTGTCAGTACTATTTACAACTTTATGTGGTGAATATTTTACATGCTCCTCTTTATGTTGCATCTGGTTGATATATAGAACTGCACAATTACCCTTCATATTGTCAGTATACTTATATGTAAATATGTTCAAATTCAGATTTCTTCCACAATTACTTGTGGTACCAATGGCCAAGTCAAGGAAAGCTCAACAGCAATATGATTAATGACAACTACACAGCAAGTTTTACAATCATTGGCAGCAACATATTTTCCTAACAAAGGGATAAGGAGTATCAGCTTTTGCATCACACATGAAATGTATCTGGTATAGACTGGTTTTTGAGATATTCTGGTAATAGTGGATAGCAATTGCAGACAGCACTCCACACTTTGAATTGATTGTTTCTATCAGTCTTCAGTTGTTCATCCTTAGCTGTAGTCTACCAGCAATATAGAAATAGTACAAGATATCCACAATTTCAATCAATGTACATCTGTACTTGCAAATCTGAAATAATAATAAACATACTATCAAAGTAGTAGATAGAAGTTGCAATTTCATACTGCTACTCGTCAGATGTTTAAATTACCGGAAGAGGGTAGACACCAACCCCACACGGTGTAATGCCAAGAGTCATTGTAAGCACCCACACCAGCCATTACTAGTCATTTCGAGCATGGGTTAGGGATTTAATATTTCCAGGAAAATCAAATCTGACGAGTATACTAACATGAACTGAACAGAGTAATCTGCCTTATTGGAGAAGATTTGAAATAGGTTTTTGTACTTCTGAAATCAAGATAGTTGCACTTCATACAGTATATCTATATTGTACTTGCATGTGTATAATATAAGAACTATTTACAATTAATGTGACCACAGGCCTGGATTTGGTCAATAATCAGTATCTTATTGTAAACAATTCAAATATACCACTTCAAATACCCAGCCACTTTACAGACAGCTCATGTTCATGAGATTTTTGGCACATTCTTGGTGTATGCTTTTTCAAAACATTGAGTGCACATAGCTTATTGCCCAGTAATTATCATGATAGCTGCCAGAACAAACACATCTATACCACCATGTAATAGTTCCAGATGAGATCTGACAGTGATAATACAATGTACTTCACTGTGAATATTGTAATCAAATATTATACAGTCCTTTTATCAAGCCATCAGAGCTGTAAAATACACCCACAGGTATTGTATTGCTGTATAAGTCACTCTGGTTCCTGAATTGGAAATCGCCACTAGAACACCAAGACTGCATCCTAACAATGGATGACTGGAGTATCAAGATTATTCTTCTCATTATGTTTGAAATAGATATGAATGGCTACCATGCCCAGACTGCAGAGCAGAATGGATTGGGGACACATTTGGAGTATAGTTTACTATTTGGAATGACTGGAAAGAATGGAACTGACATGTTCATCATGTTCAAACAAGTCTGGAATTGTGTAAATCTGTACTTACTAATCATTATGTCTGCTCCAACGATGAAAATCCGAAAATTTAGATGCAGTCATGAAATAGAGAATTTCCTTCTGCCTCACACTGTTGGCTATAACCAAATACTATGCAACGATTGCATGTTATATAATGTAGTAATTCAAAGCGAATGTAGCACCATTGATGTATATTTTACAATGGGAGTTAGAAGATATAATTGTGTTTTCTTGAATTTAACTTATAGTTGCAGAAGTTGCTATTTTCTCAGCCTAGAAATTGAGTTCTATACTGATAATAATACTATTCTTAGAAAAGCAACACTTATTTAACCACTTGATTTATCAAAGAGATGTAAAATCTTTTCCAGATAAGCTAACTGTGATGATAGTCAAAAGATGTACTGATTTACAGTTAACTGTATTCTGTAGAATATGGGAATGTTCATTATATTTATGTGTGTTATATAATTTAGATATAGACATTCTGGATTAGTCAAACTGATACTCTAGAGTAGTATCTTGTATTGTACAAGTAGATTGGAACTGTATTGAAATATCTGAATAACGCTATCCACATGACATGCTCCAGCGATGATTGGAATTACAGAAACTATTTGCTACCATACTGATTGTTAACTAGCTCCAATAGATATTATATACTACTATATATAGATGAATATATATGTAGTCAATAATGGAAAATAGTATTCTAATAATTGGAGTTAGTAACTAGAACTGTTCTCAACACAGTATTCCTCTCTCTATAGTTAATTTGTGTAATTTGAAACCCTTTACCCTGTTCAAATGATATTCAACAACTGGATAAAAGACAATTCCAACTCATTTCCAGCCTGATTTAAATTTCATCATTTCTATAATCCTAGTCAATATCTCTTCCTATTCATGCCAGATATCAAATCTTCTATTCAGCCTGTCAATAGCTACTGTGCAAGAATTGATTGATGTTATACCAATATAGTCTAACACTTATGAACTAGATTATAGCAATCAGAGTAAATACATTTCACATAATGTTTAATAATATTCACATATTTCCACAGTTATTTTATTCTGTTTTGAACAGGATAATGTTCAACTTAGGTCTTATAAGAAACACTGGAATCCATTGAGATAAAGCCTTTCAACTTGAATTTTTAAAAATACTTAGCTTTGTAATATAGTCAAACATTTTGACTTGCTTCAAAATATTATATGTAGCAATATATTGCTTCTGGATTTCAGAAATTTCACAATTTAAAATTTTATAGTTTAGCGGCTAGAGAATACAACCATATACAGCTCCGTTGAATATTGTTGACAATATTTATCTATCTGAGTATAGTATAATTCTGAAAATAGGAAAAACATTCTGTATTCACCAATTAACAAAAGCACATTATATGCTCTGTTCATTTTTGATTTTTAACTCATTATATTGTAGTACTATATATATCGTAATAGTAAGGTTTAATTTTATTCATTTAACAATTTCTACGTTTCTAACAGATGAATGTTAACATCTATTGAATGTCAACCTAGGAAAATGAAACCAGTACTATGCCATAGAATCCTTATCATGCCAATTACCAGAGCAGTAAAGATGACAATGAAATGGTGTGATTCCACTTCTGCTGGGTAATGCAGTCAATAGCATTTAACCAGTAATTACAGTTAGCAGTAATTACAATTAACTACTTTCGACTTAAGACCAGATTGCCACTTGCCAACCTGTAATCATATATTGCAGATGGTCAATAGAATCAAATAGGGTCTAATTATTCTGATTTGTAGAATATTTCGAACCATTGTAAAATGCCTCAATATTTCACAGGTTAACAATTTACTCCACTATGGAACTTCTATTACTTTTCTCTCTTGTGATATATTCAGGTAAATTATCCAATACTATATTGTTGACAGTGAATAGATCAGAAATTACTATGTACTATACTAAAACTACCATTTTACAATTGATCTGTTTAGATGAATATTATTCAAAATATTGATATATAGAAGCAAAATATCATTATATATTAATAAAATACACTATTTATAATTATTCCAATAAACTTTCAGGATGGCAAGTACAAAGAAAGGCAAATGACAATATTGACCATGTAATAGTAGATGTTGAAAATGGTGATATTATATACATATGTGACAATACATTGAAATTTAAGTAGTATATATTACAATTACCAGATATATCAGTACAACCTTATAAGAAACAGGTGGTTTTTACAGATGCAATTTATTATTAACTAGTTTGTATATAATGGACATATCTGGTTAACAGTAATAAATACCAGCTATTATATCACATACATATTGAAACTAGTCCATAAATTTCAACATTATACTAACTTATCTCTATATATTTAATATAGTTACCAGGAAGGCAATATTCTACATAATGGATAGTAATAAATGCAAGAAATATAATATTGTAATTGCCTTGATTGCTAAAGTTTACAATGCAAAAATTACAGTACTACTGGGTACAGTTTAATAATTCTTCATATGGCTTCATAATATCCATTATTCAAAAAAGTTAGGACATTTTAATGACATTTGCAATAAAATTAAACCTATTTAAATGATTGATATTCCAACTATTTGGCCACATAAAAAAATGAAACAATAAATTTACATATCAATTCTATGTTTATGTGAATATAAATACAGATTCATAAAATGATGAATTTTTAAAAGTTATGCCATTTGTGCGATAAATTGGAAATGGTCTGAAATGTTGAGTAGGATGATCTGAAGCAATGTGATTACCAGACTATTGTAATTTCATTCAATGAAAAATTGTCATCAATGGAAATCTGATAACATTTGGATAGATGTTGAAATAGATGACAATTGTCTCCGATAACACAAATGGCAATTGGAAATCAAGAGATCATTAACAGGCAAGATAAATCATTTAGTTTATAGTTGATATTCACAGCTCCACCATAATAACTTCAAGCTGGCATCAATAGTATATCAATAGCAATACAAATATTTCCCATTAAGTATAATGAGATGAATATGAATATAAATGTTTACATTACTTTCTAGAAGGCTGTTAACAATTTCAAACAAGGGGTTTCAAATAAGCGGCAAAGGAATATTAGTATTCCCTGAACCTCTAGTGAAATTGAGTTCAGAGGTCAAACTTGAAATCTGCTGAAATTGATTCAGGAGACAATTATAATTGGTAAAGTGTATTCTCCAGAATATAGTAAATATAGGCAGCACATTGAATGAATCTGACAATTTGTATCAATAAGTTGAATACAGTAACATATGAAATAAACTCAATCTAAAATGGGTATACTGATATCAATATAAAATCCATGAACTGCTATTAATCCAAAGTTATAGAAAATGGCATTTACAATATATATTAATATTTCAACAATGTAATTTCAACTACCAGTGAATTGGACTTGGAAGATTCCAGTGAAACTATAGTCAAGTACAGAGCAAATACCTGAATCTTTGGTGAAACAGTTTCTGTGATGATTAATAAGCATAAATTGATTCTTAAATAGAACTTGCAATGAATATTAACAGGGTATTACTTGCAGCAAAATATGAATTGAATTGCATATATTTATATTAATAACAAGATACGACTCTCAGTATTACTATTGGAGTGACTTAGCAGTACTGCAAGTAAAGGGCAAAATACAGATTAATCCTGAATTAGCAGCTACTACATGTGCACCATGTCACTACCAAAAATTTTCATTCTAATACAAATCATTGAGTATGCAAAAAAGGGCAGCCCACGTTGCCAACACACCTTGTTTAAAGATAGTCCATGGTGCTGTGACACTTCATATAAATTTAGTACCATGTACTTTTGGAGGGGAATGTTGAATAACAGTTACATTGAAAGTAGTAATAATTTTTAACAGTGAAACTCATTCTGAGATAGTAATTAAGTCGCAAACTGCACATTGATTCTAGTGTAAACTCAATTTAACAGAAGTCAAATATGAATCAAATCCAACAAATTAAAGACCATTCTGATGAAAACATATTATGTTTACCAGCAGTGAAAGTTACTAAAATTATAGATGCAGAGTCTAATCACTATCTGTTGCATGTTAACTACATCAAAACATACCCCAATTAAATGCTATAGTATTTATACGGATGTGAATTTACAATTCAAGTTTAGGGAAATTCCAAAATATTCCCAACAACAGATTTTAATCTGAGTAGCTACAGTAATGAAAAAGAACGGGAATATGTACTGAATCAAAGTGGTAAGGCCCCGAATGATACATCTATATCATCTAACCTTTGGAAAACGCAACATATCACAACAAGCAGTGTATGGTGTTGGTATTTATAAAGTGAATCTTCTTTTGAAAATTCCATATTGTGAACTGGAGGGGTTCTAGTTGAGATATAGTGAAACTAAGTATAATGGCCATCAGAATTTTTAAAATATACCCCATTGTATTCAGTGGACTGAAATAACATCTACATCACATGGTATGATTGAACTTAACAAAGTAACAGTAACAATATAAATACACTCATTCAGAATCTGTTTTATAGCATATTATACAATTTCCTATTACCTTCTCAATGTCTATATTTATTAACAAAATGATTTACATATAGAGGTAGATGAGGATTATTCAACATGTGTATCAGCAGAATTAGTTGGAAGATGCGTAACTAAAGTAAATCCTATATGGCAATGTAGACCGGTTTAATGAAAGTCGATAATACTATAATTGATATGATTTAGCATAGCTTTAAACTTAATAGTAATCAATTAAGTCTATACAAAAAGCAATTCTTTCAGAAATATATGGGAAAATACTGGAATATACTATGGATTGTATTTAATCAAACTCACACATATAAAAATGTTCATACTAGATACACAACTAATTAATAGGTGGTGTCCACAATGGCAATTTATAACATGTTGGCTCCAGGTCTCTATAAAGTACTATGGAGCTGAGTATTGACAACATTAGAACAATACACATACAATCACTTGCACATTATGCTATACATCATGCTGCATATAACAAATAAGAAGCAGGGCGGCTAGATGCACATCACTGTATGCTTGCATTTACATTCTGAAGGTAACTCCTGAATACACTCCATTGTATACTCCCAGCCTACTTTACTTCACACTTCCAAGTACGCTTGCAATACACTTCTAAGTATACCTCTGAGTATGTACCCAAGTCACATCCAAATACACTGCCATGTACACCCTTGAGCATGCATTCAAGTATGTTCCCAATTGGACTCAGTGTTAATCTCCCTCCCTGCATAACTGTATACTCCCAGAAATACTCTTCACAGACTACTGAGAACAACTCCAAGTACACTTTGAACCCCACCACCAAGTATGCACACATGTACACTTCAGAACGTCATTTGAGGTATGCTCTCAATTGCACATTATGGTATACTTCCGATTCTGCTCAATGGTACAATCCCAGCCTACTTGGCTCTACACTCCCAAATATACTCTCAAACAGCAAGACACTCCCGCTGTCACTTGATGGTACACTTTTATTTATCGACCTGTGTAAGTGATCCAGAGATCTGTTGAGTTGCACATTGCAGATACGTGGAGGCATAAGATATGTCGTATATGATGGGTAGTATTTGGCTCATGGTGTGTGGAGTGGAGTGTAGTGTATTTGAAGGTGGAGGGTAGCATGTAGTAAGCGAAATTATGACATCTTTCAATATCATGGTTGGAATATTATTTTAACTTCAGCCACTATGACAAGATAGCACAATACCTTATTGTTTTGGTGTTGCCAATTACAGCCTTTGACACTGCAGGGGATGTAGACAATTTGATATTGGAAAGTGCAAATCTCTGAGTTGGCTTTGTCAGTTGAATCTGTGGCCATCTTTGAACAGATTTCTGCCATGTGTTTGTGCATTCTGGCTGGGGCTGATGGTGATAACGAAAATGTAAATGGTTGTGGTGAAGGTGATAGTGATGGTGATGGTGATGGCGATGGTAACAGTACTGAAAGCATGTTGGCTATAACAATGTTAGCATCAAAGCTTGTACAGACTGAAAGAGTTCTATTTGCAAAAGCTTTAGAAACACAGTTTTCAATCAGCTTAATGATTGCTCTAGAAATGCTACATGTGTGGCAGTATGGCTCCCGCAATAATGGCTCCAAAATGTACTCCCAATTGAATTCTCCATTGTGCTCCTACCCTGACCCCAATGAGGATTTCGGGCATGTCTTCAATTGGCCACTCAAGAATGCTGTTAATTAATATTTTCGCATCAGCAAAGCCTGTTAGCAGTTAAGACTGACTGGACAGTATGATCTGCCAGCAGTATATAGTTCTATGGTTTGACCTGCAGATGTCTATAGACTGACAATGGAGGAATATGGACTGTATATTGCATAGAAGGTCGCAGAAATCTGCTATAATCTGTACATGTACAGTTGGACACATAGTATACTCTATTGTTGATTTCCACTTTGCTGACATTGTAAAACCCAAGTGATAGTTGGCACTTACAACAAAATATTCAAATTGGAAAATATTTTCGAATGTAGTTGAAGGGTAATTGTTTGATGGATTGTAACTATTCTTGGTGGGTTGCAACTACACTGCAGTTTGGTATTATAGAACTGTTGCTAATACTTCCAGATACAAACTTGTACCAACATTGTTAGTACAATCTTAGTGGAACATCAATTGACTACATGATAATGTTAGATTAAGTGCTAAGAATTAATACATTGTACAAGGAAACTAATGTAATAGGTTTTCAAAACTAAGTTTTAAAGTCTTGCCTATTGGAACAGACATCCCAATAATACGAAGTAAATCTAAAAATGTTTAAATTTAGTCCTTTGAAATAGGCAGTGTGAATTTACCACATGATACATTAGTATTAACTCAGCCAGAAGTGAAAACATCTATATTTGTGTTTTGATCCTGTATAAATTGCTGTATTTAATACTAAATACATACTTTGACTTTGCAATTAAGAATCATACATTATCTATTTTAATAAGCTGTACTGGATAGTGAAAATCTATCATAGAATTAGGCAAATACTTGTGATATTATAGTTGAAAGGCATTGGTATTCTGCCCTAGATTATACAAATCAAGTGGAACTATAATTAATCTGTGGTCAAATTTGGAGAAACTATCCAAATGCATTCCGTTTTGGATATATTCATAGTTAGAATCCTTCACACTCTATTACTAATTACTGCAATCTGATGTATAGGATTGCAATAAACAATGTTTATTGGGTATATTATCTCTATTGTCAAAAGTTTTATACAACTGATGGTGCTTATAGTAACTGATGCCACCAGTACAACCCAGAGGGAGTAAATTCTATTGCAGCTGAGCTGAGCCCAGATTTGAATACTCAATAAGTTACAAATAATATTTAGTGATCTGTTGTTGTAGCTACTTAAATATATGTTAAACATCAAAAGCTGATTACCATTCAGAAGATATTTACAAATTCTCATCAGATCAACTACAGATCAATTAGAAATGCATTCACCTTTAATACTTGATACAACATTATGTACAGTTGTTTCAAAGACCCAGCAGGATTTCTGTATATTCACTAATAATATCAATCAATAGATTCTTTATCCTTTCTAGTAGAATCATTGCATACCATGCTGTAGTGTAAAATGCATTTTGAAGTTCAATGGCACTATATGGGCTTTTAAAGCATAGAAGGTGAAATACAATCTTTTCTTTTATATCTATATTATTTAATATACCATTGAGAATATGTATGTATTCTGTATTGATTTTTGTACATATGTAAGTATCTTTAACACTAGCTCAGATAGAGACAATATATTTCAAAATAGTTGTATATATCTCAATTATAAAGTGTCTGTGCAATGAAATCATTATTAGTATCAGTTGTGTGTATTTTTGCAATGTATGCTATCTGCTCCAGTCAAGATATAGAGTGAGATAGATAATATACTCTCAAAAGTATTCAATCTATCATTGGTTGAATGTCTAGATTGGTAGAATGGTTTCAAATCACTGTTACCAAGACACATACTGGTAGTGATACTAGCATATAAGTCTATCTGTCAATCAAGTATTCCTGTTTGTTATAATTCAAATTAATTATCACTGAACACCTACTCTATTTGCCAAATGAAATAGCCAAACAGTCAGTATCTCAGATACGATCTGTGGACAATGTGTTTCTAACTTTAACACTGATTTCGTTTTGCAGTGGCCTGAAATGCAGAATTGCTAATATGATCCCATTTTAGTAAAATAATAAATCAACCATTTACCAAGTATTTTGAATTAAGTTGAAATTGTATCCACCAGCAATTGGGAATTACATCTTGTCCATTCCACATGATTTCAGTGTAGAGGAAAGTATTAGTTCACACAAATTTGCTGGATACATTGTTGTGATCCCATTGTAGGTATCTAGCTATCAGACCATATTAAAGGATATTTGTCTCCATGCAATGTTGCACATACGATGATTGTTATTTCGCTGATCCAAACGATGGTTCAAATTCGAATGCAACATATCTTGGCTTTGCTGTTCATATAGTTAGTTGTACAGGACTGTAATTAATACTTAAGGTTCTATGGAATGTAACAAGCAGTCTCTTTTGGAAATTGTGAGGCGGGAGGTGGTACATGTACAGGAGTTAAGTTCTGAAATATGAAACTGAATTTCTCCCATAATGGAGTTGATTCAAAATGTTCTTCATACTTTCAACTTTGGGATTGTACAACCATTCACATTTCAATTTTTAACCTTACTGACATATTACAGGCAAATTGAGAAATTTAACTATCTTTCTTCTATTTTGCCTTAATGTTTTGGTTTTAGAAACTTTTACCTTGCTAGTAGTCAATTGAGGGGTCAGAAGACAACAGTTCTCCATCTTATGATTAGTTCCATGGTATTGATTCCTGTTGTATTTCATATAGCCACCAAGATAAAACAATGGGTATTGGACAACTTTGGCAATATCTGTAATAAAATATGGTCAGGTAAACTTAAACATGATATTTGTATCAAGAAACAAGGCAAGGTGGTGATTGGTATTTATTCCAACATTATCTGTTTTATTGATTCAATACAAGAACAAGAAAGGTGAGATGAAGAGGAAATTCTCCAAAATCAAAAAACCTCTATGTATATACAATTCATCTCCTACTTTCAAATTATTGCTGTTGCTAAGTTGTATCAGTGAAAGTATCAGCTCTGATGTTACATATCACCAGGTCAACATTTATCAATTGATTTACACTACATTATTCAGTATTTCTGTAAATCAAACCACTTGCCTATCCTACCATATAATTCCACATACAGTACCCCTTAGCATTCCACTATTCTCACAACTTGTACTGACAACAACTTTAGGTCCATTCCATCAGTAACTAATTAATGCTAACATACTCGATCTCTCATTTCCTCATATTTTAATAGTATCGTCATCTCAGACAGAAGATCCTCCATCAACAACAACTCTGGTTTCCGTCAGAAACACTGGGGTGTTGTAGATGGCTCTGAGGGCTCTGTCAGAACCATGTACCCTCTGAGGGAGAATTGCACTGTTGCCGTCGCCGAGGAGCCAGGGCGCGTCGCACACTTACCTCTTCGACTTTGCGCCCAGAATGTGGTGACATAGTGGCATCATCAGAACAACATGTGAGGTGCACACTTTGCAGGGGATGCAGTTATGCTGTAGCCTTGTACACACTGCCTGGTGATGTTTATGCCTTTCTCTTGCCGAGTGCCACATTGTAGCTCTCCGCTATTGCTCCAGATCGGATTCCGCACTCTGCCCATATATGTTTACGTTGCAGACGTTGTCACTGTTTACAAAACAATCTTCGCTTCGGATACATAACTTGCGATGGCGTTTGCTTTGCCATTGTTGTATTTTACAGGCCTGAAATATAATGTCCCATCTTCACACTCTCTAGTGCTTTGCTCTCAGTCTTCCACATTATGCATTGATACATCATCGGCTTCGAATGCTTCTTCCTCCTCATCCGCATCAGCTTCGTTGCCATCATCGCCCATATACCTTTCGAGGTTGCTGGTTCACAGGTCAAACCTTGTCAGTTCAGTCATGGCCTGTCGTTGCCGGCTTGCAGTGGGGATGGCATCGCGCTCATCGCTTTTGTCACCTATATTTTCGGAATCCCCGCTGCCCCCTGGCATCTCGACATGCAGTTTGTCATCCATGCAATTGTTTTCTATCGGGATGTTTGGGTCAGTGCTTGCGATCTCAGGCTCCTCAAGCGCCAGTTTGGAGGTCAGATAGTCATGAATAATAGCATTGTCAACATGCGCTGCTTCCACGCTGATGACCATGGCAGGTGTTGGGTTCTCTATCAGTTGGATCTGACGCTTGACTGCAGCAAAAGTGTTTTCATACACCCTCTGTTGGCAGCTCTCCGGTAGTGTGTTCCAAGTATTCGTCCAGAATGTATATGTGTCAGCAAGGCCTGGTGAGGTTAACAACTTGCGACCCATTGCAGCACAGCAGGATGAGTTCTTACCACTGGCATTCTTGTAGTTGAGGTAGTTCAAGCGATCAGGTCAGTCTGCTGTCAGCTTTGACTTGGAAGCATTCGGATGAACACGATTGTTCTTTTGCCACTGCAGAAGAGCACGGTACAGTGCAGTACAGGAAAACATGCTCTGTGACGAGGGTATTTTACTGCCCTTGCCCTCAATCATGGAATTATTGAATCCATTAGCATACTTCCTGCGGTTATTTGGCCAATGATAGAATTTGATATAAATGAACCCCGCGACTGTCTCAGGCAGGAAGTAAAGTGGACGGTGGCCATCCGTTAGCAGCTTTCTACTCTCCGCGTTGGATTTGGACTGCATACACCACCTTCGACACGCTCTGCAACAGGAAAATGATACTTATTGCCTGGCACAGGGGAATCAATCAAGTCCAATCAATCTGCGTCAGATTCAAAGCGGTGGAGATTATTATGCTCTGCTATGTTGTCCCTGGCTGATTGAATAAAATGGGATTGGATGATATCGACATGTGCTCGAACCTGGTACCGGTTTCAGTGTGTAATATCCAATGTGGGCCATTCCTTCAGCATAACATTTTCAAGATATTCTTTTTGAGTGCCTCCAATGCTATGGACTAAATGTTGTTTTGCTGCATAGTGGTGTTCCAGTACTTCTCTATTATCTGCCAGTGTGGCGCATCAGCTAATGCTTACACAACACGTCGTCTTGCATAACTTACCATCTCCAAGTCGCTTGTACTCATACACGGCCATCTGTTCCACATGTAGAGGTCCAGGAGTCTGCCCGTTGTAAATACATCACGCATAATGTCTGAGTGACCAAATCAATAGATGCTGCAACTACCGGAGACCACTGATTGAGGTGCAGACACCACCTGCAGTTGCAATTGTCACTGCCTCTGCCTCGAATTCCTTTCGGTAGCTCGTGTTCGCAGTGGATTCGTAATGATCGTGTGGGCTTCTGGATCAGGGATGAGGCTAGGCAGTTTTGCAAGACTGCTTAGTGGAGTGGAAAACCAAGGAATGCCGGATGCAGGGCAGCATTCAACGCGACGTGTTGAGTCTGTCTGAGAGGTTCCTCCGGGTGCTGGTCTTCTGCGACTGCTTGTACCCAGCCTGGCGGTTAGAGTATTCGTTGACCATCGTTGGGTAGCGGACGGGGTGGAAGTCACGCGTTGAGTGATATCTGCAATGCGAGAATTGTTCAGGGAAGGGCAGGGGGTGCAATTCTGACCTTGGATTGTAGCAGCTATGGAACTCCCTGCTTGAGAGGTATCCCTCTTGCCAGCCGGTACGGACACGCGTCTTTCAGCAGGGGTAAGTTGTCAAGTCCCCGAAGGTGCAAGATTATGTTGAATCTGATGATTGCCAAGTCTTCGAACACTTCGTAAGGCAGGAGTTTTGTAAGGGTAAGGACATTGGGAAGACATTGTCTGATACAGATGTTCGACACTAAGAATGTCAGAATAATTTCCTTTGAAAGCATATGCTGTGGCAGGCTAGATAGACTCCAATTTAAACGACCAAGGAGAAATTTGACAAAAAATGGGGGTGCGGTGTGGAACGCGCTAGACTCTAAACTGTGACAATACTTGGGGACGAGATCCCTTCAAAAGCATCCAATCATGGGGTCAACTGCCATCAGATTAAATTCAGATTAAACTCAGCATTGATAGTCACTGTTACAGCAATGTCTGAAGGTCTATTTGCACTGCTTGGAGGGTGTTTATGCCTTCTTTGCGCGATTATCATCATATTGCACTCGTTCTTGGCACAATATTTCGAACCATCGACTGTGTACATCTTCAGCTTCCTGGTGGAATTCCGCTTGTGGCACAGCTAAAAGCATCGCGAAGCAAACAATGACGTATTCTGTATCCTATGACATTGGCTGCGTGTGCTTTTTCCACCGCTAGGTGTTGGTAGCCGTGTTGGATGGTTGCACAGTTGGAACAACGTGAGAACTACGCAGTTTTCTCCAAGATGCATGAGGTCTGAGTGGTGAAACTGGTATGTGAGGCTAAAGCAACGCCCGGGGTCGCAAACTGTCCTCACCGCGAGTAATAAATCTCGTCTTGAGGCTCCTCATTCATGTGGTGCTTGGTGGTTGTGCAAGATGAAGGCTGGGCCGTGTGGTGTTCATTAACCAACAAAACGCAGGAACTCAAGTATATATATCCCTTCTGCCCGCCTACACCTCCATTATCTTTTCCTAGTGTATCAAACACACCGGCAACATCCTGAACTATCTCGACATCATGTGAGTTGCACAAAACAACGCCTCTCATTCCACAACACACCCGATAATCTACACAACTTTGTACATTCACTCTGGGTTTCCTTTCGGTCAGTGCAGCTGTATCATGATGCTAATGCCTTGGATCTAGATTCATTTTCGACTCCCAGCGATGTCACCAATGAGCAGCTGCAAAGGTAGGTTGAAGGCAATTGCTAAGGCTAAAATGCTGACATCGGTTATAAATTGACGGCTGTCATTTGGGAGGGACAGTATTCAGGGATTCATCTCGGAACACATCCATGGACTCACACAGATATACAATGTTTGCGGCGTCGAGGATAAGAGGGCATGGGACCTCATTTATGATATAATGTTTCTTGATCTAGTCACGACTCGCTACATTTCACAATTCCAGCTAATGTGGTTGCACCATACAGGCTGGAGTTCCCCTCTTTGGGAGTGGTCCGCAGCTTTCCACTCATATATGGGGCAAATGTTTGACAAAACCTGTGACCAAATGAACAATTGGAGGTGGGATAACCACTCTGCCTTCAGGGATCAAGTCAATCGTTCCAATCCGTAGACAACCAGCTCGCGGATGTTTAAATGCACCGGAGAGCGTTTCACTTGGTACAGTTGGGATGATCTTCGGGCGAAGATTGAGCCGCCAAGCTGCCGGCAGTAGAAGCCAGGCGACTTCCTGGCTGTTGCAAAAAGAAATGTATGAGGTGGACTCCGACACGGAGGGCTACGTACAAGGGGTATATATAGAGCCTGATGCATCACCTGCTGTGTCAATTGCCTCAGATGATAATACCGACTCAACCAAGGAGTCGGACGGCGAATATGACTCAGATCATTCTCCTGATGTGGATATGCACATGGAGGATGATGTGGACGCACCATATGGTGTTGATTTAAACCGCAATGTGGATATGGAAAGGGACGATGATGATGAAGAGGAGGAAGATGAAGAGGAGGAAGATGGGGAGGAGGAAGATGAGGAGGAGGAGGATAAAGAGGAGGAGGAGGATGAGGATGATGGCAAAGAACCTTGGACGATTGGCCAGCGAGAGATGTTGAACACCCCTGCTAACGCTGTAGATACCATGGTAGATGATCAGCCAACAGGCCTAGAAGAGCAAGGCCAGGAGATGAACGAGCATACCCCAATGCTAAGACCTCTGGCACCTGTCTCACGGCCTCACACCCTGGAATGTTGCCCACCACCAGAAACTCCCGAGACATATCCCCTCAGCAGGCTGAAATTATTGGGGCTTGGGACCACCCGAAAACCTCGCCTGGTGGTGCCAACTCTGCGAGAAGCTGAGGAAACAAGAAACACCTCGGATGTGGTTATGGATCACCAGCTACTCAGTGAAACGGCAGGTGGTGACAGTCTCCCTGATGTTCCTCACCCGGATGACCCTCTCCCCGATGACTCTATCCCTGAGGCGCGCATGGATTGCCAGATACGCTAGTACTGAACCAGTTCTCGCACTGCAGAGGAGGAGACCGCTGTCGCGTTTGGGTCAGGGTTGGGTTCTCGTCCTGTTTGTTTCCTTTGCTCTAATCTATTTATCTCAGGCATTGATTATTAGATGCATTGTGAGGTTTTTGAATCGCTTAGGGTTTGTTTTATTTATGGGTTTTGTATTGATTTGATCTTGTTCATAGTATTATGGGACATCGTGCATGCAGCGTTGTTGCAACTCACGGCATGTAAGGAACCTCCTTGTGATGGTGTTGAGGCTCAATGAATCTCTCAAGTTAGCTGAAAGTATCGTGAGCTTACACCAACACTGGGCTGCTCATGCCCAGAAACAACATTGGTCTCTGTTCACAGTGTATTCTTCACTTTTTGCATGTTGTCGACAATGCCAGAGATGACCTCTTTCCGTTGACCCAAATATTCGTGCTGACAGATGTTCACCTCAGACAGTTGGCGACTTAAGCATATCAAATTACCCCATCCTGAACACCTTCAAGTTGTGCGCCAGAAGAATCTGATGATTTGCAGTGCACACCAACACTTTGAACCCTCTTAGTGTTGTGAATTCAATGCTAACAATGATTCAGTCGAAGACTTGGATGCCTTTCCCTAACTCGAACACATTCAAAACATTACAGACTCGGAGTCTCGGCCACCGACACCTCCTCGGCCGCAGATGGGAACATACCCAGGTGTCGGTGCACCGCAGAGCAATTATATTGCTGAGCCATGAGATGGCGACGCTCAAGGTTGCCTTGAGACAAACCTACCAAACAATCCCTACTACCCGTTTGCGACGCATGAAGAGTAGAAATATACCCAGTGTGGGATCAAGAAGAAGCGCATGAAGATGATGTGGTGAAACGGCGGGGCTGGTGGGCAGAAAGCCAATCATCAACACTCCGCCGCACTTCTCGCCGCATTCCCAAAGGAAGTCGAGAGAAAGAGCTGTTCTGGCTCGAGGAACGTAGGAAGAGGTTGAGAAAATATGACACTAACCAGCGGTGAGGATCAACGCAATTACTTTGATCCACGAAATCTCGGAAAGAGCGAGTGAGATCAACAGATGGGAATGATAGAGTGTGTAATTTGTTGTATGATAAAATGGTAAAAGATGAGACAAGATACAATCTACCCCGGGGCTCCCGGATAGATACTCCCCATCTCTCTGTCCATCTCCAATACCCCTGTATGACTGTCCGCCCCTGTTGCCCAGTCCATCTCCATCACCCCTATATCTCCATACACCCGCTGTAGCTCAGTCCTCTGTCAAGCTGAGTGGTGGGGGTGGTGAGAAAAGGATGTTCCCGCCACAACTCCTCCCTGGCCCTCTGTGCGTAGCTCACCTCTCCTGTTTCGTATAACCATATATGCAGACCCGAAAGACCATACGAATAACATAAACCCAAAGGAAAAACACAAATGTAGACCCAAAGGATAACCATAAACTCAAAGGAAAAACATAAAGACACTCACTCCTTGTGCACCCGCATTCTACTGCCACCCTGCTTGTCTGCATTCCTGTTTCCTTGGCCACTCCTCAAGTACGAGATGGTGCGAAGCCGACTATCAAATCGCACTCTCGTCTCACGCATCGTGTACAAGGCTGCTGTGAGATTGTCCCGGTCCTCTACAACCAACTTCGGGTATTCATTTACTGCTTGTTGGAAGATAGATACGGCTTTGTTCCTTATGTTTCTCTTGTGATGTGCCAACATGTACATCACATTGTGCAACATTCTCTTGCAGTCGGAGTCGGGGGGAAGCCATTGAAGCAAGCAGCTCACGTATTCTTCATCCTCAGTGCCGTTGTCATCATCCGAACTGCTACTCTTGCTGCTGGGAGTGGCAGGCCGGTTGTGCATTGGGGTGGCCATCTGCTTAAGATCGGATGGTTTCTCTGTGGCCGTTCCGGCTTTATCGACGTTGGGAGCTGGCAGGGTTGTACCGGCGTCATTCTGGGTAGTTGCTGGCGGAATTGTACTGGGGTGTTCCTTGGCGGGAGTGCTGGTTCCATCTTCGGATCCATCCTCGGCCAGGTCCATCAAAAGCCCTCCAAGGTAACTCACATCCTATTCCTTTTCCTTTCCCTTTGTTGGTGGGGTTGGCGGTGGAAGCATCTTGCTCTGATTATGGGATGAGAGAAGTACATGTATCCTATGGTCGGCAGGCGGTATCCCATTGTCGGTGGGCAGTGTCCCATGCTCGACAGGTACTGTCGCTTGCTCAGCAGGGGGTATTATATGGTCGGCAGGGGGAAGTGATGGTAAGATGGTATGAAGTCGGTTGGTGTTTTTGTGGTCATCCATGCCAGGGAAGTAAATAAGTGGCATTACTAACCCCTGGTACGATAACAGACCCGTAGCTTTGTAGTCGATTCCTTCTTCCAGCTGATGGCAGCCGTTATCTACCAACATTTTACCTTGCTGGAAGTCGCCGGTAGTGTACAACATGTTTGTTTTTGACTTCCGGTTTAGCTTGGTGAGTGGGTTGGCGACTGAACAATTGAGGCATCTCTTCGCTGATCCTGGATCACTGCATGTGTGGTTGTCGATTGCGGTTAATCGGATCCACTCCTCACTTCCGCAGGAGTCGCTTAGGATTCCCTGGACTTCAGGATGGTGTTGCCAGAGGTCTCCCAGCTTCTTTGTTGCCCGTGTTTTCCTCTGCTGGGCTGAGTTTTGTTGGTTTATCATCTCCCTTACCCTGCCAGAGGTGTCGAGAGCCTTAAGGAAGTCATTGTATTGCATGTACTTCAACTTCTTCCAGTCAAGGTTTCTCTCCATGAAGTTCGCCAGCAAGGCGACCTGGGCATTGGCTGCATTGGTAATGTCACCAAAGAGATCATCGATCTCGAGCATGAAAGTCGGCTGCTCTATGGGGGAGAGCTCTCGAGCAGTAATCTTCACAGCTTCTTGTTGCGATCCGACAGATTTATTGAACAGAATCCTCTGCTGAGCTGTGATAGTGTCTCCGACGAAAAGGTACCTGGAGAGGCGTTGCCAGAGCCAGTGGAGATATTGGAGGAGGGTGTATACGTAGTGACAGCGATGGTGGTGGCCGGGGTGGTGGTAGCTGCGGTGGTGGTGGCTGCAGTAGTGGTGGCTGCTGCGGTGGCCGAGTAGAGGCTCATAGCGGCGGTGGTAGTGCTCAGGGACACTTCGAAGTCCATGGCGTCGCTGAGTGCTACTGCGATGTTATTGATTGATGTAAACATCATGTTGGGTGTTGGTCGTCAGTTATGTTTGAGATGGTGATATTGACTGCAGTCGTCGGTGTGCAGATGGAGATGAACGGTCCTGTACGGTGCATGTCTTTCCTTAGGAAGGTAGCGGGGTGAAAGCTGTTTATGTACCTGGTGGGGTGCTTTGTGCCAAACCCTTCTGTTTCTAGTCCCTATGTGGTTCCCAGTTTCCCAAGTATGTTCTTCAGGTATCTCTCAACAACTTTTTCGCTTCTTCCCCCCTCTTTCCCCAATTCCACTGGGTGGTTTCGCATATCTTGGTCGTCATTCCTGATCTCGGTGGTGAATGATCTGGCCACTCCAGCAGTAGTCATCGTCTCTCTTGTCTCGAGGTTACGACAGGGTTAGAGGAAAATGGTAGGAATTTTTAGTGTAATGTGGGTGCAACTCAGCGGATAGGGATATTTCTTCCCTGTCCGTCTGGCAAATCCACGCAATTGTGTGGATTCGATACACTCACTCCATCTCACAACTCGTATCTTCAACTCTTTTCGTTATCGTCCATGCAATGGATCTCCTAGCTTCCCCCCTTCTCCCCTTGTGTTCTTCTCCCTCCATCCATCATTCCGATCATGATTTGGCCAGGTGGTCTGCCAGGACTGGATGTGCTGCATTCCATGCATTGACTAGCTCATTCACCCCGCCATATCCTCCGCCCGTGACCACGATGGTTTCTCCCAGTGTTCCCACTTAACTAGATACATCCGTCATCCCTTTATATATTTCTGGCCTACTACGGTGTCCACCTCGAATTCCCCTAGTTCCTCCAATTCCTCCTCTTGTGCGGGGATAGGTGTACCAATTTCTGGAGCACCGTGTACTCCTTCTTTGTGAGTGAAGAACCTCTTGAGTCGACAACCATGTATCCAGCCGGCGAGTTCTGCTCCATCCAGTTCTGACAGTCGATAAGTCCCCAAGCTCTGTGCAATTTCTGTGACTCGGCAGCGCTCTCGCCACCAAGCATCCAGTTTGGTGCCGTGAGACTGCTCTATCCTGGTTACGTGTACAAGAGCCAAGTCGCCAATTTGGAGATCATCAGCTTGGAGGTTGGCTGCTTGGTCCAAGTATCATTTGTTTGGCATCACTCGCCTCCACAAGGTTTTGTATGGCAGCATCGATATCCTCTCACCATCGTTCCATCTCTCTTGCTTTAGCAGCTTTCAGTGATTCTGTATCGTCGATTCCTTGACTCCAGTTGGCGGTATTTCATTTTAAGTTCTCGACCTCAAGCAGAAGTACTGAATCTTGGCCGAACATACGGTGGAATGGCGATTATCCGGCGGTATGCCTGATGGTAACCCTGTCGGCCCAAAGCACTGCCAGTTGGTGTACATACCACATCTCTTTCGGTTTGTCACAGCTGGCTGTGAGTTTGGATACTGCATCTGCAATTGGTCTGTGTCCTCGCTCGATTACTCCATTAGCGGTGGCATGGCTACTGGGTTACGGTGATCTTCAGCTTATTGAAGTGTTCGAGGAGGAGGTCGGTCCATTACTTATTCTCTGCACCTCCAACCACTACGACATGTTGCAGGGTTCCGAATCGACAAATTATCTTCTCATAAACGAAGTCTGCTACAGTCTCCAATGTACTCTGTTATAGTGGTCGTGCCTCTGCCCACTCGCTGAGATATTCCTTGGCTACCTGATGTGAGTGATACTCATCCTCCATTTCGGGCATATACGAAATATCCATCGCCACTTGCTGCCATAGGTGACTGACAGTTAGGCTTTTCAGGGGTTCATCATACCATAGAGGCACTCCCTGTCGCACCGCTGGCGCGTTTTCGCCAGCTCTTTGACGTCGTCATATGTTTCAGGCCGCCAGTACCACTCCTCGACCTTTCGTAACGTTCCTTCTCTTCCATGATGCTCGCTCAGTTCGTTTGCAGCTTCCATTGCTTTTCTTGTCTGCTCTGTGCTCACTAATACTTCCACCGGAGGTTCATTGGTTTTCCGCCTATGGTAGAGTACTCCATCTGTAACGAGGTATTTGGTGCCATCCTGCCAACATTGCTGCATTTCCTTCGAAGTGTTTCCTTCCGGCAGCTTCCAGTTCCCCAGGAATTCGGCTCTCTCCTTCCATCTCCCTTTGTATTCCTCCGGCAGTCTCAACCCAACACATAATGTGTATGCTCTCCCCGTCCTCATTCGTTCCAGTGCTTGTTCCACCTGTATTCCCCGTAATCTTGCTTCAATTGTTTCCTCTAGATTATACTCCTCTGCTGGCTCAGGCTCTCCTACCCCTCGCGGCTGCCGTGAGAGACCATCAGAACCTCCATTCAGTCTGCCTGGAACGTGTTTCATGTTGAAGTTGCACAGTCGTATCCTGGCGATCCAGTGGGTGACTAGTGCTCCTGGCAGGTCGTTGGCAGGGATGTTTAGTTGATGCACTAATCTGTTCGCCTCTGTCTCCGCGAGGAATCTGACTTGATATATGTAGTTGCGACACGTCTTAAGTGCATTTGTCAGCCAACAGCACCCACGTTTCCCCGCCTCATATCTCTTCTCGGATTTGTTTCAAAACCGGCTTTCATTGTGACACGGGTGCCGGTCCTTACTTTCATCTGTCTGCTGTAAGATCGCCCCCCACCCCTCTCAGCTGGCATCAACTACCAGAACTATTTGCCAGGCGCCATTGCTAACATCTAACAGCATCAACACCGGAGCATTGCAGATAGCCGCCTTCTGGATAGCCATAGCTTCCTTTTCCTCAGTCTCCAATTGGAACTCAACGTCTTTCTGCATGATTCGGAACAGGGGGCTTGCAACTATTGCGGAATCGAGAAACCATATTCAACACTATGTGCAACGCCCTGGAAATGCCCTGCACTCGGGACAGTTCTCACACCAGGGCCTATTCCACTCCTTGTCAACCTTTGTTGCTTGCTGCTTCCTTTCTGCTTCCCCACAGACAAACCCAACAATATGTACTCTGTTCCAGCACCAGTCAGATTTCTCTCCGGACATGGTGGCTCCAGGTCTCTACACATCAGAAAATAAGTTATCGAGGTTCTGGAGGTGTTCCATATCAAACCTTCGGACACCAGGCAGCCCTTCCACCTCTTCTTCTGCATATCGACTCTTTGGGCCTTTCACTCCAACACTGTCAACAAATATTTCCATACTTCATCCCAGGCGAGAGTTGATTATTTTCCTAGATCCTCTGACGAATGCTGATACCGAATTGGTAGCCCCCTATACCTGTCTGGTCGGCCGATACAGGCCTTGCGTTGTCCGGAAGGCCATATAGTCCCGGCTATTCTCATTCAACATTTTTTGGTTATACCCAGAGTGAACGTCCATCATTGAAGAAATGAGCAGCCCGGCAAAGACTTCAGAAGATTCATCGACATCAACCAATATCCCAGCGGCTTCCAGTGTATGCCGATTCGTGCCCATGGCAGAGTTGATGACGCGGTACTTCCCATTCTTCTTCAGAACTCAGAAGTGAGCATTCCTGTAGGGGCCCCAAATGGGCTCGGATAGGCCCTGCCGAACTGTCTCTTCAATCATCTCTTGCTCCATGGGAATCATTGTCTTTTGTATGCAAAATACACGATCCTTTTTGTTTGTTTGAAATCATAATGCATTCGGCCGCTGGCGGCCATGGCATAAACTACATCGTTTATATGAATACCACAGTCTCTCCCTCCGCAGCCGCTTCCGCGCAAATGAAAACTCAAAGACCCCAGAAATCTGACAACCCCGAAACCCCGAAATTAACACCCACACGGCAAAGTTGCAACCGCCACACTCCCCGGAAAAACTGTCCTCTCCCCCATAACACACTTACTTAATTGGCCCCCCTTCCTAGAGTATAACCTGCAATCCCGGCTTCTGACGTCCACCATTGAAAATCCTCGCTCGCACCAGTCCAGGGTCTCATTGATGTTATCGCAGTGGAATACCCCAACCGCCACAACCAAAAACACAAGGTAATGGCAGGACTTCAGTGGTCCGGAAATGAAACTCCCTCGGTCATACAGGGCGCGCTGACCATCGTCGGGCTTTGATGTGGCTGGGTGGGCGGAGGGTAATATTATCGTAAGGCCACTCGTGTAGTTCGTCCTCGTGGTGCCCGAGAAGCGGGTCTTGTCCATCGTAGTCGGTTCGAAGAGCTTGTACGGAGCGTGTATCTCAGCACTCAACGTTTCGCGGGGTTTTTTAGGCAGCCGCTTGACGGAACTTCACTGATACTGCGCTGATTGGCCATGGCTTTGGCACTTCCGGACCTCACGTACTGGTATATCCACGGGCATGCTGTAGGCATCCATAACTGGCGTAAGACCTTGAGTGGCGAGTTGCTGGGTAGACTACCGGTCGATGTCGATACTGAGTGGTAAAGAGAGCTTTAAAACAACGCGATACACTTGCAAAAGCAAGCGGACACAGACAAAGGAATATCGTGAAGCCAAAGTAATACCCCGCTCCCCCCCAAAACGAGGGGCGCTTGGCAAAACCAGGCGTTGAGTGTGGTTGTCGAAGGTGTGTATAATTCACGATCCTTGCGCACCATGTGACTGGGCTCCAGCCAGGCACAGTGGGGTGGCTCGACCTCGTCACTGATTGTCCTCAGTTCCTCCCCTGTCCGTGAGAGAGCGTACTCTCTGTTCGATAGCATACCCAGGTGGGCTTCCTTTTCCTGTGGCCAGAATATGCTCCCTATCTGTAGCTCTCATAATTCCTCAGGTGTCAATCATCCCCCTCTTACCCTTTGGGAGAGTTTGGGAATACACCACTAATCCCAGGGGCCTGGTATTGATACGGCCCGGGCGATAGCTCTTCCTCTTCAGTCATGTCTGCCATCTGCTGTTCTTCCATCCGACAAGGGAACAGGCTTCACTCTCTGGGCTACACATTTGTAGTGGGTGCGCACCCAGGATGGTTTGGTGTTTTCGTTGAAGTTGCATGTCGCCAGATCAAGGTACAAGGAAAAGGGTTGCATTTGACCAAGTCTCAGTGCAATGCTATTTTGAGAAACCCACGCAAAAGTCATGCTTTCTCACCAGCTTACCCTCCTGTGCTTCACCAAAGCCTCTTCTCCCATCGACCACCCTTCTGCTACCATCCTCCTACCCAACTCTCCAACTCCCGGTCCTTCCTCCTCTTCCCACTCACACTCCCAATTCTCGCCTGTTCCCATTAGCTTCCTCACCACCTTCGGTAGCCCCTCTTTTTCGACTGACTGTTTTCCTTCTTTCTTGAACGTTTCCTGCTCTGTCCCAGTGTATAATCCTTTCACTCTCCCTGTAAGCGCCCTCTTCCTATGAACCAACTCCTTTTCTTTTTCTTTTCTACTACTCGAACCCTTCTCATTCACACTATTCCTCCCAGAACTCTCGAAACTCTTTCTATCGTAGTGCTGGGCCATATCCTTCCTGGTCGCACTTACTGCAACTTGGTGTAGAAGTTTCCCCAGCTGCTGCCAAATCGATCCTTCTTGTCTCCCGGACAGGAAGCAACAAACGTCACATGCTCTGACCCATCGACGGCTGGGATGATGATCTCCCATCTACCATCGTCCAGGTTCCTCTCACAGTTTCGAGTGTATGTTTCCCAGGGGCGACCCAAGATACGCTGTTCAGATCCGGATTCTGCTAAAATGATACCCATGGGAATGATCATTCCATTGACATTGATTCGCTCAGACTCTGCCACCCTCATCAAATCAGACTGATTGCCATCGGCAGTGACCATCTTCCAGTCGGCACGTTTCCACCCTTTGTTCAACTCTCTGGCAACCTCTTCACTGGTCAGGCGGATCTCAGAACCACCATCGATGAGCATTGGAAGTTCATGCCCATCTATGTTTCTGACAATGGATGGAGAGGATCTGATGTACTGGAATTCGGTGTATCCAGCGTGATCTTTCAGGCCGGAGAAGGCAGAACCGTGAGCGAATCCGATTTTCTTTGGTGTAGTAGGGGTCCTGGCAGCAACTCGTTTGTCTTTGGGAACTGATAGTGTTTTAGCCTTTGGTAGCAGTCGAAAGATCAATTTGCCAGTTTCTCTCTCCTGACAGGCCACGATAGTGAAATCAAGATGGCTGCTTCCGAGGACTTTGTAGTTTCGAGTATTCAGGGCCGGTGCCTTCTGTCGAGGCAGTTTCGCAGCCATTGGGGACTTTGAAAACATGTTCTCGATGAGGTCCGCCATAGCCGGTTGCTTGCTGAATGTTCCCGCCTTCCTGATGGTTCGCTTGTCCTGGTTACCAGCACTCGTTGAGACCTCCGGGACCTCTTCCTCACTGCGTGCCCACTTGGCTTCACCCCTGGTCACCTTGAAGGCCTGCATCATATTGTCCATTTTCTTGTCGATTTCATATTCGGCTTTAGAGATGGGAATTTCCTCCATGGCTTGAACTGGTGCCGGGGTCTCGTCACTAGGGATTGCCAGAAGGTTGGCCGCTACTGACATCTGTGGGCGCAGAACTCCAGAAAAGATTGGGTAAGGAGAGTCCCCGGGTGCTGTACGTGCTCGTTCCACATGCACAACGGCAGCGCCATCAGCGCTCGCACATTTGTCGGCGACATGAGTTCGGAGTTTGCCTTACGTGAAAGTCAAGGGGTCCCTTGGATGTAGTTTGAGTTTCATTACTGCTTTGATTCTCAAATGACTTGTGAGGGCTCCGAGCAACATTTCCACTTGTGAGTACTCGGCCATGGCTCCCATGTTGATCATACTGTGGCTGATGTTGTGGAGGCGAGGATAAAGGCTTTCAGGATGACGTTCCCACATTCCAGCTGGTCTTTGCATAGTCGCTCCATGTACGATCTCGTCTACATATTGAACCTGCTATTGGCATGGCGGAAGGCGTCCTTCAGTTCCTTTTTCGACTGCTCCCAGTCCTTCTTCAGATATCCATTCTTCATTTTGATCGTGTCCTGGATGGTTTTGGAGGAGTAGTATGGGAAGGTTGCGATGATGTCCTCGGCCCCCGTGACGGTCCCTGCGCGATACGCGAGGCTTTCGTACACTTTCATGAATCAGGTGATATCCACTCCTCTGAAGACTGAGGGGCCCATGGTGCCCAGGAGGGGCATTTGGTTCGTTTCCTTCGACACGGTGAGGGCCAAGGACTCGATGAAATCCATTTGATTTTGGACATTATTTCTCGAGGCGTTGGCAGAAGGTCCAACACCGGTGGAGGATCTGGCATGGCATGAGGGTCCAGTACAGGAGGAAGCGGAACGGCCAGTGGAACAAGTGGCAGAAGTAGATTGTGAGTGTTCAGTTGACATCTTGGCATTGTTTGTAGCGGTTTGTAGGTGGGATGGTAGATGAGGTGGTGAATTGGCAGTAATTGGTGATCTAAGGTCAATTGCTACTATGTGAGTTCTTGGAAGGGGAGTTGGGTTAATTGATGCTCTGTTTGAGGTGGGTTTTATCCTTTTCTTTCTGTACGTAGTTCAGCTTCACAACCTCTCAGTCTTCTCCGGTCGCTTCCTGCCCTGTCATCTATCTCTCGGGTTCTGTTCCCTGCGACTTCTCCCCCCACGACTAGTAGTCCTCTCATAAGCGTCCATCCTAATCGTACCAGCATCATGAATTCTTTTTTGTGGTGTTCCATCCGATTAGTGTGTTTCTTAGTACCCGAGTGGGGTCTGTGTTTCGCTGGTGTTTTCTCGTCCTGGTATAAGGTCGGTTCCTGTTGTCCCTGTGTTAGGTTTGTGCATGTCGTCCCGGTGTGAGGTCAGTGCATGTCGTCCTGCTGTGAGGTCGGTTCATTTCATCCCATCTGCGAAGTAAGTGCATGTCATCCTGTCTTCAATGTTGGTGCTTTCTGCTCAGTGTTCATCCCGGTAAGAGGGCGCTTCAGTTCGTCCCCTCTGCGAGATCGGTGCCGTGGTGCCGGTGCGAGGTCCTGGCCTTTTGTCCCCATATTAGGTCGGATCCCTTCGTCCAATTATGAGGTCGGTATCATTTCTTGGTGTTCATCCCAGTATGAGGTCGGTGCCCTTTGTCCGGTGTTAGGTTGGCGCCATTGCCCCAGTGATCACCCCAGAATAAGGTTGGTGCCTTCTTCGTTAGTGACTTTGATGTACCAGGCTTACTGCACCCGGCATTTGAATCCAACATTGTTAACAGTGTCCAGCAGTTGCTTTTCTGCATATTTACCCGTATTAGCTAGTGGGGGTCTCTCCCACCATTCTGTACTCAGCATTCTAAATCATAATCCGCGTTTGGGCTCCATTTGTGGTGAAGCAGCTGAGCTCGAGGGCAGAGAGCCCATCATCAACACTACGCCGCACCTCTCGTGGCATTCCAAAAGGAATGTCTGGGACAGACTGGTTCTGGCTTGAGGAGCGTAGAAAGAGGGTGAGAAAATGTGATACTACCCAGCCGTAAGGATCCACAAAATCTCACTAAGAGCAAGTGAGATCGCAAGTTGCGAATGACAGAGTGTGTAATTCATGGTATGATAAGATGGTACAAGATGAGATGAGATGCTATGTACCCCGGGGTCTCCCAAATATATACTCCCTGTCCCTCCATCCATCTCCATTACCCCTGCATCTCTGTCCAGCCGTGTCATCCAGTCCATCTCTGTCGCCCCTGTATCTCAGTACACCCTCCGTAGCTCGGTCTTCTTCCAAGCTGAGTGGCGGTGGTGGGGAGAAACAGATTGTCCCGCCACACCATAATATGACAATGTGCCGAAGGAAGAAAACACTACTCTCCATTTCCCAAGCTTCGAACCTGAGGATGGCGTCCAGAAGCTCATGGCTAGCATGCCAGATGATCAGACTCTCGGGGAGAGGCAACTACACACTCTCGAGGATATTAGATGGAATGACAATTACCAATTCTCTATCAAATGCTGGAGTCGAGGCATCATCAAAAGCGTCAGATGGTTGATGCGGTAGCCAGCCTCCGCCGAACATCTCATTTACGCCCCTCAGCATTGTTTGAACAGCGATACGCCAGCAAAACGCCTCTATACCGAAATGCACACTGTGGGCTGGTGGTGGGGGGCACAGGTGAGGAGAGTTACTCCAGGATATTGACATACTAATTGACATTCAGTCAATGCTCAGTGTGGGGGATACACTGGCTCCCTTGATCATCATGTCCAACGGAATAAATCTCTCGAATTTTGCTGGCGACAAGAATGAGTGGCCTGTTCACATGACAATTGGCAATCTATCATCGAAGATCCGCCAGATGCGCTCAACGCAGAGCATCATGATGGTCGCTCTCCTGCCGATTCCAAACAACAACCGCAACATTCCTCGGAAGCAGTCGGATGAGCCACAGCAAACAAACCGAGAGGTGCTGAACGAAGTACCCCGGCGGGTACTCCATCCTCTGACCTCCAAACATGATCCCACCACCGAGAGCAGGTATTACAATGTTCCCTGTGCAGATCGCAACTTCAGACATTGTAAATCGGTTTTAGCAACATGTCTTGCAGATTTCCCAGTGTTTAGTGACCTAAATCATCTCGAGCGGCATGTCTGTATTTGGTGCGAGTGTCCAAAGAACCAACCTGGAGAGTATGTCCCTCGTGACAAGCAACACCCCCGGTGGGATCGAAACCAGTAGAGAACGCTCAGCAATCCCAACACCAGGGAGGTCGATGCCAAACTTTCATCGTGCCATATTTACTGCATATTCAACCTATTTCAACATTTTCGCTGTATTGTGTGCGACCTCCCGCAGCCCGACCTCCTCCACACAGTTCAGATCAGCATCTTCGACTGCCTCCAGATGTGGATTGTCCACCTCATGAAGGCGCGCAAATGGCTCGACAAGTACAATGCAATCTGGTTATCAATGCTTGCTCACCACGACCTCACACCAAAAAATATGTACATGAGGAGGTTTCTGTATAGAATGGGAAGGAGATGAAGGAAATGAGCCAGGACCTGCTGGGAGATGTAGCCCAGGCTCTACGAGGTGGAAGCCCCACTCAGCGTCCCCTATTCAATCGTGTAATTGAGTGCACACGGGCATTTTTAGAATATTATAAGTATGCTTGATAGATGTCTCATGATGGTACAACATTGAGCTACATAGAGGACCCCTTTTGTCATTTTCACTCCTTGAAAGATGTTTCCTTACTCGGGCGAGCTGGCACAAAGGCGAAGGCCAAAGCCAACGCCCTGAGAATGCAACTCATGAAGAAACAAAAGGTAGATGAGCCAACAAATGCTGGAACTTGGACGCCATCCACGAAGCAGCGCGAAATGAATGGCTGGAGGGATTATATTCAGTAACGAGATAGATGTGTCCAAGGAGATAGATGCCGACATGAACGTTCTGAAGATCCACTTGAGGTCTCATTGGGTCGAACAGATCTGTTGATAGGGAGCCTTGCAACAGTATTCTCTCAATTGACATGAACAAGCACATAAAATGAACCTCAAGGATGGTTGGAACACCTCCAATCACAACCGCAACTACCTGCCACATGTGATCACCATTCTGCATCGCATTCTTTGCTTCAAAATCAGAGAGCGCAATCTTCAAGTCCTCACTCAGTGTCGGGAGAACAGTGCGGCCGCCTGCAATGTCCTCCCTTCAGGTGCTGATCTGGCAGCCCTTCGGAGCTCCCAGTCATATGCGAAGCCTGATTTCATGGGACCCAAAAACTGCGGTGATGGAAAGCATCCTGACGCTATGATCAAAAACTTCAGACCATTTCGCGACAATACTCAAGAGGCAGTGCACTGTGTGGCAATATACAGCGGCACGCGGGAGTGTGTGAAGCTTAAGAGTAGTAACAAGACGTATATATTCGATGAACAACTGCACGCAATGGAGCTCTGTATTTACCATCGTATTCAGGTTCAAGTTGAGGGTTTAGAAGGTCAACGCATATCTCGGATGTGTCAATGCACAGGAATGTTGTACGGTGTCCGGTGTCCTGTGTCTCTCTATTGACCTAAACTCACTGACTGTCTCGCTAAGTCTAATTGACATGTACACAAGAACTAAAGTGCATGCGGCTCCGCCGCGCTCAACTCTAAACCAACCCACGTGATGACCGCACTCACACCCGTACCTACACTCCTCCAGGGCAGTATCACGACCGTAAGTGCTAAACTCTAAAGAAAACGAAGATAGAGCTTTGCCTGAAGCTCCTCCGAAGCAATCAACTGTGCCTGGAGCTCCTCCGATGCAATCAGCTGTGCCTGGAGCTCCTCCGAAACAATTATCCTCTCGCTCCATGCCTCTTGCCTGCAGTCATCACATTCGGGCACTTCACATCGAGCCGGAATAACCCTCCAGTCTGGCGTGCCACGCCCACAAGATTTCCTCGACCTCGACCTCGACCTTGACCTCGAGCACTGTCCTCTGCCGGCAATTTGTCGTATATCTTGATTCCGTAGCCATCGACTGGGACAATCCGCAATCCCCGATCCATAAGCCGCGATTGTGACAGCGAGTTGTGTGCTCCTTCGACATACAAGACGTTTCTCACAACCACTTCATTCCTACGGCCTCCAGGCAACCGACGCCTCAACCATACATCGCCATGGCCGATGGCTTTACCTGCTACTCTTCCAGCAAAATCCCGGATCTCCCGCTCTTCTCTCTTGGTATACTCCGTTTACCGTTCGAACTTTCGCCGATCTCCGCAAATGTGAGAGGTGGTGGCACAGTCTAAGTACCAGCTCTCCTTCGATGGGCTCTCTCGATTTGTAACTGTCATCGAATAGTTCTCAATTGATGTTGTCGTCATCGTCGTTGCCGCTGCCGCTGCCGCTGTCTCTGTCGGTGCTCCGCTCTCCACCGGTGCAGTGCTTCGACAATACCGTGCAATGTGCCCCACCTTATGGCATCTGTAGCACTCCTGAGTATGCCTGCGGCGATGCTTCTCACTCTCCGATCTACTACCATCGCTCTCACTGCCACTACCACGGGACTTCTGGGACTTCCGAGAGTGCATTGAATTCCGCTTCTCACTCTTCATCCACAACTTTGAGAACATGGCTGCCACCTCCGAATCGTCATCCTTCTGTAATCGCGCTTCGTGGGCTTTCATCTTCGTTACAATCTCCTCCGGTTTGTCGGCCAAGGTGTCGATCTTGTCGTACATCAACTGGGTGAAAAACCTCCAATCATCATCCTTAGGTATACCCTGCATCAGATAGTAGCTGTGCTCGCTCTTTGGCATCGTACCGCTACCAGTCGAACTGTTGGCGCAGAGGTTGAAGTCATTCACATGCCCCTGGATCTTCGATGCGTACTCCTGCACATTCTCGCAATTGCTCAACTTCACCGCTGACATCTCATCGCGCAAAGCCCACACATTGAGCTTCACCTTTGACTTGTAGTCCTCCTTCGGCTGATCCCACAGCACCTTCGCATCTTTCTGAACGCCATACTGCTGCTGCAATGACCTCTCCATCGCGAGGAGAATGGTCGACTGTGCGATTCCATGCTGCGTCTTCCATGCTTTAAACTCTGTCCCGTCCTTCGCATCCAGTGCTTCCTCTGTACCGTCGACAATGCCGAGAACCTGCTTCTGCTCCAAGAGAATTTCGATTTCCAAACTCCAGCTCTTGTAGTCCGTACCATCAAACTTCTTAATTGTGATCGCTGTCGATTCGGCCATCTTGTCATCCGCACACGTTTCGAGTGTGTCTGTACTCCTCCGAGACCGTGTCGATGATGCCGCAATTCGATATCTAAATCCGAGTCGAGTTCATCAAATCAGCAATGTGCCCGGGCTCATGACCTGTTGTACGGTGTCCGGTGTCCTGTGTCTCTCTATTGACCTAAACTCACTGACTGTCTCGCTAAGTCTAATTGACACGTACACAAGAACTAAAGTGCATGCGGCTCCGCCGTGCTCAACCCTAAACCAGCCCACATGATGACCGCACTCAAGCCCGTACCTACAAGGAAGCCAGAGCCGGCGAGGAGGGGATCGATGGAATGACTGGGTGTGGGTCATGTAACACCCGGCAAGGTGTGATGGGGCGCTGAATTGGTGTCTCCCGTGGCCACTGCAACGACTATTCAAAATCGAGCTCCTGAATCAGGATGGTGCATTCGTTGAGTGCTGGTTAGACCTGGCGCTCACCACACTACCTGAAAACTCGGGTAACTTGGATCCCATCTCGAGATTTGTACAAGTGAGAAAAGCACTGACAGCCATTGCTTTGCAAGTTTTCAGCATGGGAAACATTGTCAGCTGCACACACGTAACTCCAGACATAGCTACTAGTAGTACAACAGGAGATGGACAGAACAAGCGATGCATTGTCCATAGCCTCATAGATCTCGCAACTTCGAATGATATGTATAATTAGTAAAGAGAGGATTGCACTTTGCGCGGAGGTAGATGGAACGCAAGGGGAGATTTTTGCAGCCTCACCCATAGCATTACAATCCCGATCCAACCGCATACCCACTGAACCCATTCCAACATATGTTCCCAATTGGCCACCACTCCAGAGAGTTCATTTTAAATAGGAGACCTACAGAGCCAGAAGAAAGGGTGAAACTGTGATCGGAGGGCAAGATCCAACACGACGCGTGGTATTGACGCCGCTTGCGGAGAAATCCGCCCCTAGGCTATCTCTCACTGCTCTGACTGAGTGTGTCCACTCTGAGGGAGCCATTCTGCCCAGACGGAAATTTGTTTTGCTGATGTCCAAGAGTGTGGTGTAATATTCCTGGTTTCTCCTGATATTGGTCTTCAAACTCATTGTGTTCTCTAATTGCATTGATTTGTTGTTATGGTTATGACATGGAAGATGTAAATTCTCTCCAGAAGGTAAGTGATTGTAACTTGCCCTGATATCCCCAAGCATTCAGATTCTCCTACGCCTGGAATTCATCATGACTATCTATCTCTGATGGAGAGAGGAAAATGTATTGTCTCACCAGGTGGTCATTCAGTACAAGGTCCAATCAAGAAGTTCATTGTATCATGTTTGAGCTCAACTGCTGTCAGAGTTACTATCCTAAGGTAAGAATAAGTCTAATTTTCCTTGCACATAAGCAGAGCTGACAGACAGCCAGGAGTTTCAGAGAGAAATATTCCAGAAGTCAATAGCTGTTAGAGGTTTTCCGTTTTACAGTGCAAATAGTACTAGTGGATTGTAATGCCAATACAGAGTAGACATCTATTGTGGATAATACATATTAATAGTATCGCCAGTTGGATAATGAGATTGAATTACTGGTATGAAACATACGCCAGAAGAAAGTGAATCAGTGGAGGTTATATAGTATGCTGGTAGATTTAGAATTCAATATTACTAATCAGTAACTTTATAATGCAGTGTACTTAGCTCCACTAGAATGCAATGTAGTAGTGCTATTGAATTCTCAACTGTACCTGCTAAGCTTAAGCTAGTATGACATATAGAAGCTAAGATGCAATTAAACTAAACTATGTTACCAATAGACATCATTCAATATGCAAGTAGGTGGGATCTGGGAGCTACACTCCTGATGAGGGAGAGTATCTTTCAATACTTCCCATATATTGAGCAGCCAACATCAAAGTATCCACTAACTGAGAGATTAATGGCATTGGCTTATAATATGAGACTTAAAGTGACTCAGGCTATGGAGTTGGATCAGTACATATTGCATGTTATTGTGTCACTTTGGCATAGACTGGTTGCTCTCCAAAACAATCTCAGATGCAGCTTACCATAACTTAATTAGAGATAATGTATTAATACAATTTTGTTAAACCATAGTGAGATTAAATCATGGTAGATAGTCCAACTACTGGATAAATGGAATGTGATATGTCCCAGATGAATTTATAATTCAATATTAAGGTTTAGCTATAGCTTGCAGAGAGTTGTCCAAATTGAGAGAAAATTTCTTCCAAGTCAGTCATATACAAACATGATACTTCAGAGGATGTGAAGTGGTATAATGAGGAATGTTTAATTAGGTTATAAATACTGCAATATGGAAACTGTCAGCATAATTTGATATAACATTTAAAATATTCTACTGGACCTCATCCACAGGTCATATTGGTGAACAACTCTCATTGCTCAATCAATGTATAGAATAAACTCTAGCTGAAATCAGTGGTCTAAGTAGAATAGTGAACAATGTCTAAATATATTGTCAAGAATTCTGTTCACAATTATTTATTATTCTCCTATTCATGGATATATAAACTTGTAAGCTGTGATATATGGTATCAAAAACAGTGTACAATTATTCTATCTCTAAACTTAAGGATGTTTATCTTTATTACATTAAACCTAGACAATTCCCCATAACTTTTGTAATTGAATATAGTATGTGTATTATTAATCTTGAATAGGATCTACAGTGGATGTACCTCACAATGGATCTTCTTTAAAATATAGACTTCAACAGGCCATGATGAACTGAGGTAACTGTTTCTGAGTCAGATAATAATTGGTTGAATCATAAGCTTTGGCATAAGGATTTGTATTCCAGATAAATAAGAATTTGCTTTCTAAACAGATAGCTAATACAGAAATGTTGATGTTGTAATATATACTAAGGGGTTGGTATACCTGTAACAATAGCAGTATTCAATATCACTAGGGAGATTTGAACTTTGAAGCCTCTCCACTCTCCCACACTGTAATGGCCATATAAAATTGATTAAGTGAACAGGAATGTACAGAAGGATACAAGCCTAGCAAAGAGGAATTCAATAACTGAAAACTGTAGTACTGGCAAGGTTATACCCTGCTGTGCTCTGAAATGTTGTGAAGGCCATACCAGCAATCATTAGACTGTGACAGTCCTGGCTTTAATATGACACCTCATAAATATTTTTGAACATTTCATTACAAACACTGTTTCTGCTGTTCATAAGTTGGGGACCAATACACATGATTACAATGGGAAGTTAGATGCCTGGAGAATATCAGAATGCAGCCACAGAAGCCAGAATGAGAAACTCAACCCCACAAGGTAAAATCTATAGAAAGACAGGATGAAATTCCCCAATTGTGATATTATAATAAAGTTGAAATCATCCAACACTACAAGCAGCAGCATAGCAATCTGCTGTGACCAATTTTACTGCACTTATACCATATTTTCATTACAACAGTTCTTTTGGGAGAAGGGAGTCATATCATGTCAAACTCAATAGAGAGTGATGGAAAGTAGGTGTGATCACAACGATTGATACTCAATTGTAGTATTTCAACAATAATGAGATCAGTGGCAGGAACTTATTTCCACTTTTGCTATTGTTATTAGATTTTCTATGATGAGCCCCACTGGCCAGTGACCAGTGGAACTATAGTCTGCAAGTTTAGATAAGGTAATATAATATTAGTCAAAATAGGCTTCTACAATTAAAATTATTATATAGAATTCAATATACTATATCTTAAACCACAATTCAGATGGATGCTGAAGGCAACCACAGTCAGAGATGGCATAAATGACTTCTACTGCATTGTACATTAACAGGGCAATCAAATCGCATCCATACTATACGTCAGGAAAATGTTCACCAGTTCATGGACGCTGTCCAATGTTCATTTCTATATTCGGAAGATGATTCTACAAATGACAAGACTAACAAATCAACAATCTTATATTGAGGACTTCAGCTGACTCTGGAAGCTCTAGTGACAAATCTGTGATGATATGGAAGGAATAGTGACAATATCACAAGTACCAAGAATGGTGGGTAACAAGCTTGGAAGTTTGTCAAATTGTCATACAGTAGGCTGGAAATGATTACATGTCGTCTGGAGATGCTATAGGTACAGCTGAAAGTTACAAATGCTACTCAACATTAAACAATTCTACTGTACATGTATACAATTTACATTCTCATCTATATATCTATGTATTTGTATATCTACATCTCTATTCATCTATACAGTGTTTGTTTGGACTCGCTGCAGATATTACTCATTACCAATTGGTGGTGGCTCTTGAGATGGCAATGCAGTAAACTTAGAGATGCACTTGGAGACTATAATAGAGCAACTTGGAAGATACATATGAAGATTGTTATCATATAACTTACAGATACACAGGGAGATGGTAATGGAGCAAGACTGCAGATATACTCAAAGACTATAATCATGAATACTTAGAGATTTACATGAAGCTGGAAATTAAGATAGTGAGAAGATGTACCTTGAGTCTATCATTAAGTAAACTGACAGATCTGTTTAAAGGCTATAATGGTATAATAATTGACAACTTACAAAACATAGTTAATCTAGAGGGAGTTAATTAAAAGGAAGACAGAATGGAATCTCATACTCAATACATAAGGTCTCTTGTAATAGTGGAATTGTGAAGAAACTTGGTATTTGGTTTATACTGCAGATATGCTGGCTGCAAATGCTTAATCTGAAAGGTAACATGGCAGAAATGAAGGCTGGATTATGTGGAAACCATCTAATCAGGAAAATACAGTCAAACTGACTATAATATAGAGACATTTGGAAAACATACTCAATATTAACCAATATTCATATGATGCAGTAGTAGCATGATATAACTGACATTCGCATTTGCAGATTGTGCATAAGAATCAGTGTAATGGGCATGAAATAGAACATGATCTGGAAGTAAATAATGGGATATGGAAAATAAGAAGTAAAAGATGTGGGAGTAATTTAAGTATGGTTATTATATAAGTTGGTTTAGGGTATTTACACAGAGCCAAATACATCTGTTGGCTTGTGTACATATCAATCAGATGTTTCAAAGTCCCATAAGTTTGGTCAACTGAGAAATAGCACAATATATCTGTTACCATACAATATGTACAGTTGAGTATAAAAAGACTCACATTGGACAAGGTAATTAAAACTTTGAGAGTGATACAATTTAAATCAGAAAATGCATCCGTCATATCAGTTGCAGTCAATTCACTGTTGTTTATGTAACTCTCTGTATTCGAGTTTCACTTGGTAATTTTCCCAATCTCTTCTTCTTTTCGTAGCCTATCTCTGTTATATATTCAATAACTCTACCATCAGGTGAGAACTTATATTCATTGCATTTCTGTTTGCCTTTTCATACAATACCTAGGATTACATGACAAACAGTATCCACACCAAGAAAAGTTTCCACAACAAGTAAAGTGTCCAAATTCAGCTTAGTGTCCACACAGAGTACAGTATCCCCCCAAGATTGATTGTCTCCCACTCCCAGGTACTCTTTCATTCCTTCTCACATCTCTCCATTTCAATTTTCTCTGTGATCTTATTCTATGTTCTATTGAATTTCCTCTTAACTGTAAATTTATTAATGAATATTAAATGGAAATTTATCATATTTCCTAGCAAATTGACATACACTAGATTGCTCATGTCCAGCTTTCCTGAAACATGAATGCAGAGTCCAGTATTATTATGTTCCTAAAGTTGAATGTTTGTTATATAATATAATCTGAAGTTACATTGCATATCCCTGGCTATTGATTGTATTCACACTGATCTTCTCCATCTTAACCATCTCCAAATTCAACTTCCCAATGTGGTTGAATATTGCCTCCATGTATTGTGCAATGTGAACTTAATTAGTACTTCTAAGTATATCTTAAAACTCACTTGATAAAGCTCTATATATATATCTGTCAGTTTACTTAATTACAAGCTCTAAGTTTATATAAATATAACCTTCAAATGTTTCTCTATATTTATTCATTCACAGCCTCCAAGTGTATCTGCAACTTCACTTAATTACCACATCCAAGTGAATCTTGCAACTCACTGTATCACAAGCTTAATGTATATTACAAAGTTTACTCTGTAACTGATATCTCAATTATCCGGTTATACCCTCTAAGTATATCTCTAATATCACATGTTAACAACTTCAAAGAATATCTCTAACATATTTTGATTCCACCCTCAATGTTCACATATTCAGTATCTTCAAGTATATTTCAATTCTTGCACAGTCACAGTTCCAAAGTGCATCTCCATGTTAATATGCCTGGCATCTGCATATGTATTTTAGATTTCACTCATGTACTATCTCCAGCCAGATTTCGTCATATGTAGATTTATAGATAGATATAGATACAAGAGACATTATATTGTAATTGTAATATACAAATGGGAAAATAAATTCAATATTATAATGAAATATATGATTTGGAGTGTATGAATAACTAGGATAAGCAAATCATACCATGTTTAGGGTACCTACACCTTTCAATGCAGAAGACTCAGCTGGTTAAAATAGTAAGTATTCCATGAGGCAAGTTTTAAAGTGTTATGAAGTTACCTCTGCAACAAGAAAAGTTCTTAGATATATTTGATAATTCTCTCAAAGCATCTGAAATTGAATTGAATGGCTTCACAGGATTCTGAGAGTATTATGAAACATCTGGTAGCTCCCATAGTTCACCTATAATATCCAAACTATTATATGTTTTGCTGAAGCAGCTGCCACAGGAAATATTTCCCAATATGTCAGTTGTAAGATGTATTTAATCTTGCACAAGAAGAGCTTAACTAGATACTTAACCTGATATCTAGTTTATGCTGGTTGCTGATTGATAACAGAGTAGTCTGGAATTCAAAAAACTGGATTTATACAAGAATTTTGTATACAGAAAATAGACATTATAACTAGTTGTTACAGTAGAAAAATCCAGCCAAACAATGTAAATATCGAATATAGTATTCAAACAACACCGTTATGTGGAATGTATTCACTCGTATAAATTTGCATCCAAATGCAGCTGAAGCTTATGTAGAGACATGATAAACGATATGTTATATATGAACACAATACTTATTATCAACTTTCCTAGGTATTAAGCATACACTGAACTTGCTTTATTCATAATGTTTTTGGAAGATTTACATTTCTACATTTATTTGTTATAGAGTAGCTACCAAGAGCTCAATGAGAGAAATACAGTGGTTATCTTTGAATAGGCTACAATACTATGTAAGAGGAAGCCTTGTGGCACTTGTTGGCAGCATTTTCCCTATATCTCCATAGAGTCCATTATAGCACAGTACTGTTGGATCAGAAATTATCATTAATCAACTGCTAATGGACATAATTTTCGAGTATAGCTAAAATATGTAGACCATTGCAGTTCATGTACAGAATAGTTTTTTCTGGGTTTGTAAAGGTACTTCCAGAGTATAAAAACAAAATACTTAATGTTCAAAAGGTTAAGATTGAGATACCTAATTATATCAAAACTGAATTGCAGTTTGGAATTCAAATATTTAGTTTACTCAAAGCATATCTCTGAAATATTAAAATTGCGAAAGACAATAATTGACATGAGAGTTTGTGGGTATGTTGACTATATAGCCAGGGGCTTATTGAACAAATCAACATTGCATTGACCTGCCCACATTTGACCATTAATAATAGCTTGGAAAATTTACTATGATAATTACAACTTATTCTAAACTCTGGCAGTACATATACATATAACATTCATACTAACTATACACAGTACTGCTGCTGCTTAGGATATAATAATGTTACTATCCTGTTCTCATTCGATGTTAATATAGATATTGCAACATACAGGTTACTCATTGACTCCATATAGGTCAGTATCCGAGTTATATCTGACTAAATATCCAATGACTAATAAACTCAATATGACAATTACCAAACCACTGTCTTCAGCAAATAGGCTGTAAGTTGCTCAATGGCACTGCAAATTGGATTATATATCCAGCAGATCTGCCTCCAGTGAATCTAACAAAGAATTCTTATCTGTAACTTTTTTACAATTGATTGGTTAATTGAAAACATGTGGCTGATGTCGCAATTATGAATATTGAATACACCAGGGATTTTGGCCAATACTGGTAATGTTAACATGGATTATAACATGAATAAAGTATATAATAGCTTGATTGCTACTGTATTCAGTGATATACTCTGGTCTGCATTAACTGGTTAACAAAATGATATCATCCATCTTTGTATTTTGTAATAGTTTACTCCTTTCATATTGTGGATTTTGCATATTTGGTCCTTCTGGGCTGGTTCTATGGTTTGGGGTTACATGTATAATCACTGTTTGGAAATTACTGTTTGGATTTGAGAATAGTTCTGTCAGAGTTCAAAATTTGTTTGAGTTTCTAAATCAATTCTTTTGAATGTTATGATTAATATAGTATTTCTGATTGGCTTATCCTGGTGTTGGGTCGCATTTGGAACTATTTACCATTCTGCCTGTTTAGGTTATATTCCGCTGGAAAGATATAGGGCATATCAATGAATGAACCAATTCAGTTGCTGAGTATAATGACAAAGAAGTCTCTGAATCTGATCATAACAGAGACTCCTCTTACCTCAGCTGTGTTAATATTCCATACTATGAAAGAATCCAGTCTGAAGGCAGAATGTTTTGCCAACTACTGTAGTAACTACTGTAACAACTGCAATGATAACAACTCTCCAATTTGGTTGCACTGACTTTGATTAGTAATAATGCTTTATTGTCACAGGTAATATTATTCAAATTTTTCTAGACGTTATTAATGCTCTTATTGCTTTTTGGATACCTTCTGGCTATCTTGATTTTTGTAGGTCAGTAATTTTCTACCTCTTTATCAAGTTGTTACAATGTGGGTGTTAAATATATTTTTCTTTCAATAAATGATTATAATCAGTAATACAAGATTTATGTTCACATATTCACTGAATGACTTTCAAATTACATATTCAATCATCTGCTCCATATTTAGCCCAGTTTGAACATGAACCTTCTTTGACTATAGATTTGATTGTTGGTAGTTATTAATGTCAAGTTTTTTATTATTCATATTCATAATATATTCAATTCTTTTCTGATTCTGCAATGTTATGGTGGTCATTCATAATCTTACAGCAGTTTCAAATGTATATATTACAATGGTATAGGTTCATTATCTGGTACCAGCCATGCAGTATGTCTTTGCCCAATATTGACAGCAGGAGTATAATCTCAACAGAGAAATCTACTCAGATTCTGCAACTATAGAAACCTATTGTATAATTGTATGGATTCTGCTGTACTGCAAATTCTAATCAAAACTCTCTATAGGATTGCAATTTGACAACAACATCTTATCAGATAACCTGATATACTTGGTCTACTGTTTTCTAGCAACAGCTTTATTGTGGCTAAATCTACATCTAAACATTTAGGCTTTCTTCAAATACCGATATATTATACATGAAAATACTGGTTATTTCCAAGACTTCTGAAGATGTGATTCCTCAAATGTCTTAAAATCTCTAATAATACTTTTGAATATGTCGACAGCTTTGTATTTGGAATTTCAATTAGAATACCCTGTAATTATCAAACTATCTAATATACCTATTCCAAGGCTGATTATAACTAGGTCTCCAAACAAAGATATCAAAGCTAAAATTGTTATATTTTTAAACTGGTAAGCAGATCTAGCTAATTGATACAAGTATTACAAATTTAACTTCAGGTATAGATTGGGTGTAAATCGATTCAAATATAAAGACAAGTAAGATAGAACTCATTATGATCACCCACTGGATAGATACAAGTACATTCAATAAAACAGCGTTTTTGGTAAACTAATTCAAGTATAATCAGGTAGTTGTGTATTTAGGTAATATTAGTATTAGATTACAATGAAAAACTGAAATTGAAAGTGTATATCAAACAAGACACCAAGCAGAGATATTGTAGTACAAAAGTAATCCGTTGCTTTTAATAACAAGAAACTGAGGAGACACAAAATACAAGAAAACTTTATAGTGTCTAAAAGTCTCTGTTTATAAATGAACTTAATTGCTATTTCCTAATCATTGCCCATGCTTGATAAATCATTCACATTGTCAAATCTGATGTTACACACCTCTAACTAAATTCTAATTGACAAAATCAAGATTTGTTACACCATATCACTATAAACTAAACTACTTGATGATCATTCACAACCATTCTGCCATGAAATTCAACTATTCTTGCCATCCATCAGCATTGCATAATACAAACAACATCAGGAACATGTAAAACAGTCTGCATGCTATATGCAAATGATCCAGATAATTAGGTCAACCTTACTGATACACCTAACAAATTCTGGATACACCCAGCCCCCTCAGATGCAATGCAATGTGCACTCAGATGGTACATGAGTATTGTCAGCTGCTTCTGAAAGTACCTGTTGTTGAGGAACTGAATTCAAGTTGGTACAAAATTTGATTTTCAGGAAAGTCAAATTTTTAAAAAGCAGAGACTGCTTGGCAGGTCTGCAGGCAACCTCAAAAGCAGCTGTGACCTCTGTATAGGTCTCTGGAAGACCTTAAACTTAGCACTATATTGTCACAGCAGCTATTCTTATGGTGCCAGATCCAATAACCGCAAGCCATTTGGTCTGTCATATTCACTTGTTTGACATTTGAATATCACAATTACAAGAATATTCACTACATCATACTATGGCATCTGTTTTGTGTCCAAGGCTATCTATATATGTACATATGGTAGATCTGGCTGCAGACAGTCCACCAGTGCAATTGGAAAAGCACCTTGAGATGGAGAGTAAGTAAATATACAGCTGCACATGGCGGCCTTGATTGAATAACCTTGGCAGCCTGAATTGAGGAAACTTAGACATGGACTGGAAGGCTATGATTGGTGGAGTTTCAAGTGGTATGTGGGGGCCAAGATAAACTAAGTTGAGAGTTGCACATGGAAGCATTGTTCGTGCAAATGTGTAGGCCATAATCAAGTGAACATTGAAATGTACTTTGAAGGCTACAATAGAGTGGGTTTGATGATAGATCCAGTAGACAGAATTGTACAAACTTGGAGGTCATCATTGACTGAATTTTAAGATACACTTAGAGACTGAGATCAAGTGGACTCAGAGATGTACTTGCAGAGGATTGCAATGTAAACTTAGAGATAGATTTGGAGGCCATAATCGTGTGAGTTCAGGGATATACTTGCAGGATGGGATCAGGTGAACTTGGAGATACTCCGGAAGACAGTAATCTAGAGACGTTGTTGGTGTACTTGGAGCTAGTCGATTTGAAGATGGTACATTGCATGTGACACGCATCTACTGGTGAGACTCAGTTCATTGCGTCACTTCTAATGGTGGGAATAATAAGAGTGGAGTACAAATCAGTGTTCGAAGTGATGATAGACCGGCTGGGAGCGGGAGCCTGTGAACCTAGGGTTGATGCTGCAGTCAGTGTTTACTCATGATCATGTCATTGAAAAATGGAGTGGGTTGACTTGACTTTATGTACGCAGGTGATGACTAAGTTGTTGCTGAAAAAGCTAGAAATGGGAGATGGAGATGAAAGGAGATTGGGGAAGTCATTATGAGAAACTAAGACATGACAGAATTTTGGATGTGAGTTGATTTATATTACCTCAACTGGCAGGTAGGACCTCCAACCTGGCTGGTAAGCACATTTATACTATGTATTGTAAATCTGATCAGGCAGTTTATAACTCTGATTTTCCACATCCACTTATAATCTCCCAAATCATTCCCATCTTCATTCCACATCGCAGTCTTGTTTGTCTCCACCTCAACAATTACCTGAGAATACTACGTGATATTCTTCCTCTCTGTTCCTCCATGCAATAATTATGAGTTGACACTGAGTACAGTATTAATCCAACATTGACAATCTACCAGCTATTCTCCATTCATTGGAATGATTACAAGTTAACTACTGAATCATTTACGCAATTATCTCAATCAAGGGCATCTCCAAATCTACTTGATAGTGGCCTTCAAGTGCATCTCTGTATTCATTTGATTATCATGTTGATACATACCTCCAATTCCACCCCTCTACTACCTGCAGTCAGTCCAGATATAGACTGGATGTAGATGGTCAGCTACATAGATACATCAATATATAGATACATAGATGGGAATACAGGCAGAATACATATGTTTAAAACTATTTAACAATGAGTTGTAATATAATGTCAAGGTGCTCCAGTAGAACTCACAACAAATATGATATTGTTCCCAGACTACTCTGTTGTGATTTGAGATGCTCCTATGTTTATCACCTGTATTTACAGGTGCTCTGCAGGTTGTCACCAGACCTCCTAAAACTTCACAGATTTATTACCAATGTTTTCAAGGATCTACAGCCCACAGTATTGGTCCAGTCACTGATACCATTAGTTGCCTGCACTTCCAGTCATATCTGAAGGCCACTCTATCAGTCTAGTCCACTCTGGAGTTTGACTACCCTGGCATTCTAGTCTGACAACTCCCATTTACTTCCAGTGACAAAAATCCATTTTACTGATATACTTTTCATTTCATCAACAATCTCTTCAATACTTACTATTTGGTATAAACTGTATACCTTACAACCTTTGGTAATAGCAGAATGATGGTTACATCTATTGGACTAGAAGGAGTTTCAATATTGATAATGTGAATTAGAAAGCATTACATGGATAAGTATCAGGATTGGTGTTAAATATAACATTACTTTTCATAATGGAGATTCATGTATTCAAGACAATTTGGTTAGATACTGTATTGGAGAGAATTGATTATAGCTCTGTGCATCAAAGTCAATATCAGAGCCCTACTTGTTAGCCCTCAATGAATTATAGTCTTGATTATTACAAACTTCATTTGAGGTATTCCTCTTGTCATCGAATGGTAATAGAGACTGGATAGTATTGTAATATTTATTTTAAAAGAAAGATATATATAATCACTGGAAGGTTATATACAGCACTACTGCAAGTCATACAAGATTATTGGAATGAGATCCAGATTGTATTTGAATATAGTGATAATCTGATTAATATATCTCAAGCATATACTACTTACTATATATGAATATATTTTTCAATCTAAACAACAATCTTGACTGTGGCAATGATGTTGTGAAATCTATTAGAATGTAAATTCAAGATTACATGAGAGTGCTGGAGAGAGCTATTGCTAGAGTGGGTTATGGGTTATACTTAAATATCTATTTAGCAAAATGTGATTCTACATAAAACAAGTAGGATATATTGTAATTGATAATATGATTGCTTAGATATGACACGCAATTGTATTTTATCCAAATGTTATATGAGTAACCATTTTTAAATATTCCAATTTGGAATAGAAAAAGTGTTTATAAGGTAAAACCTCATATTTGTTATGTCTAGAATTGTTAAAAATGGTATATATTGAAGCAAATATATTTTAAAATCATGTATTGCTTAGTCATAATCCTACCATAAATTGTTACACCATGTCTACATGAATTATATATTGCTGAAATATACTTATAGCTACAATAAATCCACAGTAAGTACAGGCATACGCCCATGTATGGCCTCATAGGAAGGTATATCGGTAGATACGGTTGGAAACGTGGATGTCAATATTGTAGAGTAATATAAAGGTAAGCTAAGGTAAGATTATTGCTACAGATCAAAGGCTAATAGAGAGTGGACCATATCAAGCAGGTGTTACTGGGCCCTGGACATGTCATGTGCAGCTGTGCTGTTACATCATAACTCTCTTGTTTAAGCTTTTACTCATATAGCTGAATTATACATTCCTCCACTGTCACTAGCTGAGGTGGCTTTCTGGTTGGTAGTATCAAGAAGCTCAACTTGTGGTAGTTACAGATAGTAAAATATCTGGTGGTAGAATTAAGCTTTGGTTTTGGAAAAACACATCAAGTTTATTAATGGATTTAAAACTATTAATGAGTTTTACTAGCTATAACTAGTTAAGTTTGGCCCATTGGAAATAGCTTCTGAGATTTCTCTAATCTAAAAAGAGGTTATGAATAAAATACAACATGGTGAGTTGGTTGAAATATAAAAGTTTGAAATATGAAAAGTTTAAGGAAACTAACATGTACTGCAAAGGCCAAAGTATTATAGCTGTAATATTATTAGTACAAATTAAAAATAGCAATATGTCTTTCAATCCAGGCTACTATAGGAAGATTATGTCTATACATACGCAAGTGACAGTATGAAATATCATTAAACTGCAAGGAGATACAATAAAACAGCTTTTTGAAAACAGTACAATGATAAATGCATAATGTATTGAACGAAAATATGTAATGTTGGAGATTTACCATTCTGTTTTGGTTTATGTATTCTCTTGGTTGCACAATCAACTTATAACTCTGAGTTGATAGACTTTCTTGCTATATTTTGGAATATTTTTAGCCACAATATATTACAATATTATTTAAATCTGATATCATCTTTTATAGGTACTTTATCGGTGTAATGGTGAGATTGTTACATTTCATTACCTGCAAGTTAGTATAATATGTGCTGTATACTATAATATAATTGGATTTTGATATATATAGTATATAAGTAAGATATTATTTTCTTTAGGTCTACATTTGATTATTCTTCTCACTGTATTATATTGTTCCAAACTATAAAATATGAATTACATATTGTTATTTATATGTATTGATGGAGTATTGCTATTGTATTTATAACAATATTAGATTCAAAATGCTGACAATTAATCCAATTGCTGCATTATAAACCCAGTTACTGCCCAATTCAAGTTAGGTGAAATCCAGTAGTACAATCATATTATAAGCCAAAATGTAAGGTTTTGTAAATTGATGCAAGTTACCTAATGTGAATAAGAAGCAGATAGATTGTTTTGTTGACATTCAAAAATGGCCTTGGACTATTCTTTGATTGTTTCATTCTAATACCTGACTTGTATTTATTGGCAAAATTGGCGGTTTTTTTTATAACAGCAGTACCATGTATCTTTTTGCTATATTCAATTTGTATAGAAGACTTTTTTATTTAATTTGCAGTTTTTATATTTGTACACGCAAAGTTCATATATATTTCACATATATACGAAAGTAATACTCATTTCCACGTTTGCTCGACATAATACATATGTGTAGATGCCTCTCATTATATTGTTCTCTTTCGCCACCGATTATCCTACGTCCTCAGGTCATACAAATCGGAGTGTCACTTCAGATACCTTCTACATGTACTTATCCTCTTGCATCGTTGTTGCTTTTCCCCATGATTGATGGATTTTCCAATTTGCCAGTCTCTCTCCCCATCGGCGTCCAACAACGTCTCGGGGCGAAATGGAGATGCAAAATGATGCGTCCATATGTTTTACGTCCTGTTATTTAAATGCTGCTTCCATATTGATCTCATCATTCGGCATCTCAGCGGCGCATACAGCCTTAAACGTCTGAATGCTTGCTTGTTTATGCTCTACGCCGTTTTTCGTCTTCCTCGTCCGCCGCCGCCGCCGCCGCCGCCGCCGCCACTGCTGCCTCCGCAGCCACATCCTCTGGTTCTCCTTGCTACAACACAACAATCCCAACCTTCGAGAGCAAGTGAGGAAAGCCCAACCGATTCTTTCATGCAGGTTGCAGACATTATTTATCACATAAATTATTGCTACTATAAAGACAAGTAAAGAGAGCAGTGATTGCCACGAGACGTAAAATATACCCTACTCCACCCACAGACAGTGCCAGCGAGGAAGCCAAAAAGCAAACTCCGTTTGATGTTTCGGTGCGCAAGTCTCCTACAGCCTTTTCAGAAAGATGTCTCAGGGCTCGCCAGTCACATCCCTCCCCGTGGAGCTTCTGTTTCAAATTGCCGATCACCTCTCCCCTGAGTGTATATACAGTCTGTACCATACGAACTTATTACTCCACCGAGTACTTCACAACTATCTGTACCGACGCCTGGTCGAAACACACTCCAGCTCCGCTGGCCTTGCGCTGTTGTGGGCCTGCAGAACCGGGAATCTCGCCCTTGTACGCTTCCTCCTTGACTACCAGGACAGCTCCGCTTCGCTTCGCAACCCATTCCCCCTCCCTGACGATGTCGTGTCCTTTACCAACATTGACGAAGAAACTCCGCTCATTGCAGCTGTGCGAGGTGATCGTGAGTGTATTCTCCGCATCTTCCGCTGGGACGATTACGAACCAGAATACGGAACTCGCAAAGCTTTACCGCTCATCTCCCCAGAAAAAGAACATCGCGAAGAAATCACAAGGTTACTTCTGATAAGTGGAATCGATTTTGACATTGTGGACGAGAACTCAAAAAGCGCGTTGCATTATGTTAGCCAGTACGGAGACAGTGATATATGTCGGCTGTTGCTATGCTGCGGGGCTGATGCCGGGGGATATGACTACGGGCACCTGACTCCCCTGCATCTGGCCGTGTATTGTAACCGGCTTGAAACTGTGAAGGTTTTACTGGAGTTTGAGAGGGTGAGAAAGACGATTGATATGTTTACTGAGGATGATGATACTGCGCTTATTATTGCTGCAGAAGGCGGATACACCAGAATTGTAGAGGTTCTTCTGGCGTATGGTGCCGATTTTGGTCTTTGCAATTCGTTGGGTGAGAGTCCATTAGGTCAGGCTGCTGTGAGGGGTAATGCGGATGTTGTGAAAGTGCTATTAGAGCACGGAGCGAGGGCGGATAAGAAGAATAAGATGGGAAGAACACTGCTGGAAATGGCGGAAGGAAGCGGAATGAGAAGTGAAGAAGTCTGCCGGTTATTGCGAGGAGAGAACAATACGAGCAGTTGTGGTAGTGGCGAGAGACAGAGCGATCCTGCAGCCGGATTATGTTTAGTGGGATGAAACCTGGACCTTGGACACTGCCACTACCGGAGAATACCATTTTTCCGATTGATTTCATATCCAACAAGATCGAGGGCGCTGAGAAATTTATATTATTGTATGGTTATGCATAGTCACTGTTGGATTTAACATAATTGAGGGAATAGGTAAGCAGCAATTGCTGGTATGTCAAATTACTCCACATTAGTATTGAATTTCATAGCTTGCCAATAGAGCAGAATCTCAAAATAGTAAGAAATTCCAATTACCTTATATTCGTTCACTAAGTCAAGAATAAATGTTATCAATTTCCAGTTATCTATTTTCAGATATTCTGCAAACTTTATTCTTGGTATCTCGAAATCAAGTTGTAGTGCTAGTAAGATGGGGAAAAGACTATCATCACATCGTACTACTACATTGTTAGTAACTAATTCAGATTGGCTCCTCCTGCACGTTATGTGTACAGAAGCACATTTCAATTTTTGCAACAGGAGTTTTAACGATTACAGAGGATTTTCCGACTGCAAATGAGATGAATTTCCCCTCAATGAAATACTATAATGAGAACAACAAACATGATGCCTCCTGCCATGTACCTTCACCACACAGGGGGTCGAATGGATAATTGTCCAGTTGTACTGAATATGTTGAGAGCTCCCCAGCCTAGCTGTGTCTTCCCAGATGAGCAGCCAATGGGTATCAGCGCTCCCTAATGGTGCACCGATAACCATGGAGCACTGCCAGAATTGATTACTAATCACGCGGCAGATATCATGAAACAGGACATCTCTCACATGGTCACCAATTGGTTCCATGCGGTCAAAGATGAGTACCACAAAGATGTTGAACGTCTCATCAGGATGTTTGAGAATGCCGCTCAGGAACAGGACATAGTCGGCAATGAACTGGTACATTTACAGAAGCAACTGAACCACAAGGTGTAGGCCCTCAAGGCGAAACAGGGAGGATGCAACAGATCAGCTCAACATGCCTCCGATGACCTAAAACATGATGCTGCACCACTCCTGGCTGACAGTGCCACAGGAAAAGAGATGGTGAAGCTGAAATGAGGGATTACGGCGAAGAACAGGCTCAGTAAGTTGATGCAAGCCAAACTGGGTGCAGCCATACAAGAAGTCAACGTAACAAAGCAAGCTTTGGCAATCAGTAAGGACAACAGCGATAGGACCAGCGAACAGATGGAGTCGGCCATGATGGAACCGCATGCCAACAAGGAGGCCTTTATTCGAATACAGGCTAACCGGGCACCCATCTCTACTTTCCAAACTAACTCCAGCTACCTCATATTCAATGTCAAGATGACCAGATTGATGACTTCTGATGGTGCGAGAACCCTAGATGCTGTCTCCTCCATTCAATCGACCCTGCACTGCAACTTTATACTTTGTGCCCTGGGGTTAAACTTGACAGAAAAGTTCTAAATTCTGTTGACAAATGGTTAGGCCACCATGGCATTGCATCAGTTTCACTACAAAGCTGCAGTTTGGGCCAACCACCAGTTCCAGGCATATGCAAGTGCAGGTGTAGCTTGGACTCACTTCTCAGCCGCAGACAAGGAGGCCTTTATCACTCCCGATGCAGTGACCAGGTTGAAAATGGATTGGGAGTCACGACAAAGGTCATGTGGGGTGCTTCTTTTCACTTTTACTGACCGTTTCCGAGTGCTTGAATGCCAGCTAGAAGCCCATGTGCTACTCTCTGATGAACACATTCACAACCCATACCAGTTATCACTTGAGACCAACCCAGAAGTGTCCAAGGCTTTGATCGGGAAATTGGGAAGTCAGCCTTCCGCATCACTCAATGACATTATGGAACATGTTCCTCAAGGGGATGTGATGGTTAACTCCAAGGAGCAACCAACACAGGTGACTTGGACAAGAATGGATGGCAAACAGAGAGAACCGGTGGCAGAGGGAGCAACAACTGGTACTGTTACAATGATAGAGAAGTGGGCCACCCAGTACACACCTACCCAAACAAAGAGCAGGTCTTGGCTGCCTGGAAAGAGAAAAAAGTGGCTGCAAACAATGGCACAGAGAAGAAAGAGAAATAGAAAGAGGAGAGGTGCAGAGGTTTCCGTGATGGTTGCAAGAAAGGCAGCAACGGATGCAGGGGTCGAGGAAAACCTTAGTGCCTCCATTTAAGCCAGATCCTGGGAGGAGAAAATGAGAGCATCGAGATGCCTAAGTTGGATGAATAATCTGACAGTGCATGCAATGACTATTATGATTCGGATGATTTGGGCTTGCCAAATGGCGGCGGAAGTGATTAGCTGCCAATCAACTCCTAAAAACAAAAACTACTCCTGCATCTTCTAGAATAAGAAAAGTCACTCATTGTGATCATCTCAGAATCGATGATTACGATACCTAAGACCTTCTTCGTTTCGATGGAAAGCTCCGATTCCAGAACGGAGATGACACATATAGTAGTTGAGTAGTGAAGACAGTCAAAGATGATGGAGCATCAGAGAATCATGTGAGGAGAGCCCCAATCTAGATGTTGAGAATGAAGGGCATGGTGCTAGAGAAGAGAGATGGTGGGTAGATGATTGTCAAAACAGCCAATGATAGGGTTGATTATAGTACAGAAAGACATCACCAAGTGCGCCAGAGACTCAGGCTCGGAGATAATCCTTAAGTGTACCCAGAGTGGTTCACGACCTATGATATAACTGGATTTGATATCGTCTTGGGAAATCGTTGGGTTCACGATAGAAATGGAATGCACAGGATTGACCACCTCACAGAAAAAACATGGATAACACAAGGCGGTCTATTATGGGATGATGGGGAAATGGCAGCCCGAATCCACAACATCCACAGTCTGCCGCCCGACCATGGACTGGATGAAGGCATGGTATGAGAAGCTACTTGCAAGATGGTTATTAAAATTGTTGAACAGAAGTAACTCTGTTGCACAAGCTATCACCTCATGGCTGAAGCCTTGAGAGTGTGTGTGCAATCAGATGCGGAAGAATGACTTGTGTGCGAGGAGTAGCTGGATGATTCTAGTGAACTCGTTCCAGATTGTGAAAGCTGTGGCCTGTTTGCCAAATGGTTGTACAAATTAATATGGAGTAAACCACAATTCAGGATTGAATGCTCAGCCAAAGATCACAAGCGGGCTCCTTACCAATCCCAATACTGACTGTCGCCCAAGGATAATGCAAAACTACAATGTGAATTAGAAAAAGCACTTCATAATAAATGGATATGCTAAACCAGTAGCCATTTCAGCTCCGCAGTACATTTTCTACCAAAGCAAGATGGTGGTGTGAGAATGTGTATAGACTACTGCACCGTCAACCACATCACCAAAAAGGTTAGATACCACTTACCCCATATTGAAAAACTGGTGCAACCATTTGGTGGATCATTATACTTGTCAAAGATTCACTTAACTTCAGGTTATCACCAAATTAGGATTTGTATGGGGGATCGACAGCAGACAGCCTGTTCAACTAAATACAACCACTACCATTGGACAGTTGTACCTGTTGAACTAGCTAATGCCCATAGACAATCAATGCAAGTCATGAACCAGCGGGTACCATCGAATAAGGGGCTGAGAATGATTGTGGCAGAGTAACTCAACCATGTACTACTGCATGGTTCCACAAGACAAGATCTTATGGACCACGTGTGAGTGGTGCTTCAACTGTTTCTGCAAGCTGGCCAGCAGCTGAACCGATCCATATGCAAGTGGTTCTGAAATGAAATTGTGTTTTGTGGTTTCCAAATCAATGAAGAAGGAGTACACACCGTCAGGTTAAAGATGGTGGCAGTAGCAAAATGGCATCGACTTTGGACTGGGTAACAAGTCCAGGGTGTCATCAGACTGGTGGGCTACTACCACAAGTTCGTTTACCACTACATGCATGCCACGTGGCCCGTATACCATGTGTGCAGATTGGATGAAAAAGTCACGTTCAGAGGCCGACTTGGAGGGCCGGAATTGAGGGCCATCTGAACTGTACATTATGCGTTGTTTTGAAAAGTACCGATGCCGTGCAAAACTATAAATGATACCATCTTCAAGCTTCGCATGCTGGCACTACCTGAGGATGACGGTAAGCACATGCTGCATGCTGATGCCAGCAAGTATGCTGTTGGAGTAGTACGACCACAGAATTGACAAGATGGACAGACAATACTCCTTGCTGGTGGGCGCAGGAAGCTTATGAATGCAGAGACACAATACCGCACATACGATAGTGAACTCCTAGCGATTCATGACTAAGTGGTGAACTGGGAATACTAAGTCTATTCGGACCGAAAACTGATAGTCTACATGGGCCAGTCCTGTTTAAGCCACATACTGACACAATCTTGACTCACAGTGCCACATATGGAGTACTTAGCAACGTTACAAAACTGTACATAGAACATCCAGGACATCTCAGGTGCGAAGAAACAAGGGGCTGAAATACTGACCAGATGTCCGGAATTTGGATGTGAACACAGCCAACTGACCCTGTGTCGACTTACACAGTCAGTAATTTATGATTGGACAGAGTGGTTGCACCAAGTCACCTCCAAAATGAAGGATGACAGCTGCAGTAAAGATATTGCACAATCACTAGTGTCCATGGACAGCCAGTAACACCCAACAAACGCATCCGCTCCAGCTACTTAATGCAAGGTGTGGGCTCGCAGCCACGGTTTCTTCCGAGATCATCACCTGCTCAACCTTGACCTCGAGAAACAGCACCCTGAATGACACAAAGATGTGCAGCATCAGCTCTATATTCTGACACCCCCGGGACAAGGAATCCTCCATGAAGTACATGATGCTGCAGTGGGAGACTGTTTCGGAGCAGCAAAAACATTCATGGCGATGTGACAGTGCTTCTTCTGGCCAGGGATGTTGAACGCAGTGCAAAACTATACCAAAGGCGGTAATACGTGCGCTTGAGTTAATCAACGGCTTGGGATAGTGGGGGGCTTGCTAAACCTGCTACCAGCTGCATGAGGCCATCGGGAGCAGTCGGTAGTAGCATTTATTACTGATATGCCAACATCGTTAAGTGGGAAAGACAGAATTGTGACCTCCGTGGACCACTTCGCCAAATGAGCCCATTGGATGCCCTGCACTTTGACCATTGACGCTGCGGAGTGTGCACAGGTATTCCTGGAAACCATCGTGGCACGTGTTGCAGTCCTCCGAGTGATCGTTAGCGACAGAGACATGTGTTTTACATCGGATTACTGGGCCGAAATCAGTTATAGGTTGCAGCGTAAGCTGCTCATCTCAATGCCATTTCACCCACAAACTGACAGGCTGTAAGAGATCTCGAATAAGCAGGTCACCCGGTATCTACATACTGTTGCCACTTGCCATCTGGACCACTGGGACACCATGCTGTAACTTCCAGAATATATATACAACATGTCTACACACTCATCCACCAAACGCAGCCCGTGCGAACTGAACTCAGGATTCTTACAATCAGTTCCCTTGAAGTTTGTGGCGAGCAAATTGCGGCATAATGTAATGTCAAGCTTGGAAGGCATCCCTTTCATTGAACGATTACCGGCCTTACAACTACATGCCTCAGACAGCCTCCATGGGGCACATGACAGCCAGATTGGGGAACAAAACAGGAGCCAATGGATATCCTCCAATGATGTCGGAGACCTCGTAATGTTGAGTACTAAAGACCTGCCGATAACGTACATGAACGCAGTCACTTCCCACTGGAAGCTACCACAGCCATGAGGCGGACCAGACCAGGTCATCAAGTTCCATGCCTCAGATGCAGTCGAATTAGAATTTCTCGCACATATGATGATATGTGATGCAGTAAACTTCAGCAGACTAACAAAGTGCACCGCAGATCAAGCACAAGACATGCCATCTCCTTTGCCCATTCAAACTGTTGGAGGTAAAGATGGTAGAACTCAATATTCGTACGATGTAGACGCAATTAAGTAGCATAACCAGGTGCTGGGCATTCAAGGTGGCTACAAGTCTCAGATCTACTGGGAAGGCTATGACACAATGACCTGGGAGCCAGCCCTCAATTGCTCAACTGCAAAGCAAATGCTTAATTACTACAAAACGCAATACAGATTGCGAGAAATGAAGGTTAAACAGAAATTGAAGGGATACGGCAGTGGACTGGATGGCTATTGGGTACACTGTGCCATGGAGTCGATGTTAAGTAGATTTGTTTATTTTCATGCAGTATGTTTACAGTTTTAGGAGGGATGTAATGTGGAGAAAACGGAAGGGCTGATATAAGGTGCAGCTCTGCGAGACACACCAGCCAGAAAGGGCAATGTGCATATCCCCACAATTGAGTGGATTAGCAGAAGGATAATTTATCATTCACTTAGACAGAGAATAGACTGTTGTCACTTTATAGTACTACACAATGCATTATTGCAGACAATATACCAGACAACATTCGTATATATCAAAAGCCATGCAAGTAAAATGCTTAGCCATTGCAACATGTTAAAAAAGTAGATTAGATATACTCAAGAGGACAAGATAGCAGTTCATATTACATTTTGTCAGCTGGATTGAAGCAAATTATGTCCAAAGAAGTATATATTGTAGCACAGGATGATTATATATGAAGTTGTTATGACCAGTATTCTTGCACCGCAATCTGTATCAACGGTGTAACCACTTACTGTTTCATGTACGTGTACTCAATGGGAGATCATTCAGTCTTCTATCACGTTTTAAATGCTAGATCTATGCTGATTGGGTTGAGAGGAGTATATAACCCAGCCCTGGATAGATGTAAAGAATATAGTTATTACCAATATCACAGCACTATGATATGTATCAATTATGTAATTACTTAGGTATAGATATATCTGTACTTACCTCTGTATGCAACTGTATCATAGATATCCTAGTGAGATATATATTCCCAAGTTAAGGTATTTGTAGCTGTATTGAGCATTTGATTTTTCAGTTATTGGATATGTTTTACATATCTGAAAATGTTGATTTATATGTATTTTCACAATATGTCAGAAAACAAAACTAATTACAGGAATATGCAGCCTACTCAGCAATTTCCTATCAATCTCTGTTTCGTATTTGATTACCTAGCAGTTAGAGGTCAATTGTGTGTGGCTGGTACATATTTATACCTACACAACATCAGATATTTTCAATTGTAAATTATTGGTTTATTAGTTGTAGAAGATTTAATGTTTCTAAATAATGAAATTCATGATGAAACTCATTGTTATATTGAGGAAATATTATGAAGGTGAACAATAGCTGTGGATAGAGACTTGGCATTAATTTAAGTGAAAATTGACTACGGTTTAACTAAACTTCAAAATTCAAGGCTGTAACAAACTGCATTATGATAGTTGAATAGCAAAAAGCTATCAATAATACTATTCAGCGGAAAACTCCACTCTGTATGTAGAAAAGTCCACTGATATAAGTGAACAAGAAATACCAGACAGAATCTCTTCAAATTGTGATTCAAATAATGATTATTCATATAACCAATTCAAAGTGGTACTGCTGCTGAATACAGGAGCTTTATGACTTCCTAAATGAATTACACTCTCAATTTCAGTGCCATCCACACTTGTACCTATCCAGAATAGAATTGAATAATCAGGTTAGAGTCTATTCAAATTGAATTAATAGAAATTGAAAAACCGCAGAATAACTGCCATTGAGTATTTAAAATCTTTGCAGAATTGTCTGAAGTATACTACAATGTAAATTCCACTTCAAAAGCAAGTTGTTAACTGTTATAAATCACAAATTGCATTGGGTGGAAGAGTTTGTCAACTGTATCACAAATTTAGAGTTTTGGTTAAATTACAAGATACCACCTTAATAATACAACCCATCTATGGAATTATATTAATATAATGACAAGAAATACAAATTGCGACAATCTCTATTAATATTTATATAAGCACCAATGTCCAATATTTTAAAGTTTACAAAGAATATCAAATATAATTTTTCAGCTCGAGTTTGAGTGGAGATCTACAAAATTGAGAAATTGGAGAGGCCATATATACTTTATAGAATACTGAAATATCAAATACTCCTATCTCTCAGATACACAAATTCCAACTTTTTCCAAAATCTTACCCCTTCAGATAACCATAAGCAAATTTAATACTACAACTCATTCAACTGTTAATATTGTAAAAACGAGGCTACATATTATTGTATCTCATTCAGCACAAGACATTGGATAAATCCAAGCTTTAAATACAGCTGTTAGATAAAAGAATATTAATAGCAATATTGCAGGACATTCAAGTACTTTAAATTTCACTAAATCTGAAGTTTATTTTGGAGAGTCCAAAAGCACTTAAGAAAAGTCTACATGTTTGTGGAATTATAATATCAGATTTCTTGTCCATAGTACAGAGATTCGAGATACAAAATTTATACTGAAAGATGGACCTTGTAACATTACTTACTAGTTGTGGCACTGAAAGCATTTCATAACCCTACACTGTCTTAATAGACTTAGATAATTTTAAGAAGCAGTATGTATTAAAACTGCCAATCATAATGATTTGATAATTAGGTATTTGTGGAAGAACTATATGATGGTAATAGCAGTTTACATTATAGATTACTTAGTAATAGTCTAAAACTATGTTGGAAACTTGTTATTTTGCCTTATGCAATTTACCCTAACTTATAACACATCTTGATGTTCCTTATAATACCTATAATAGTGAATAATGATATTTAGCCCAGATTTATCAGGCAAAATCTATATAACATATATGCAATAAACAGTAAGCTCAAGGTAGCATTTCTCTTTTACCCCTGTGATATGGTGTACTAAATAACAACTCTCAGGGTAAACGCGAAAGTGTTTGTGTATAATATAGTGTAATTATGACTGCAAAATCTGCATCAAAGGTTGTTTGGTAGAGGCCGCTTATGCAATTGTACCAACATGTCAGAACTCACAATTGGTGGTCAGAGTAGTTGCGGTGACATCGTCAAAGACCCCACGCACTATTGAAGTTGCCTTATCAGAGCCCAGTTACAGTTGAAAGTAGCTTCATGCATAGGTGTCCTGAGATTATCTGAGGCTATTTATGATCTCCCCCATATCATGCCTGATCCTGCTGATCACTTTTTAAGCGCTGATATTTGGTGATTCTATTCATGTATACAGTTTCCCATGATGTAATTCTGATTTGTTGAGGATTCGCAGTTCTTTATCTGAGTCTATCGATATTATTAACAACCAGCCATTTGGATTGACATTTTAGAACAATTTGCATTCATTGAATTCCAATAATGATTACCAAAACAAAGTATACTCTATATACTTAGACATCTACATGGTATCAGTATCAATGACAGTCTCCAGATTACACTGTATAGGGGAAGGTAACATTGAATTTTCTCTATTGATTCTGTGTATATGTATAGCCATGATCTTTTCTGGCATTGTTGGTAGTATAATTGTCCATTGTTCAAATGGATTACATTATATTACTACTAAATTTCAGATACATGGGTTTAACATTAGATTATATGTACCCATATATAAATTAACATCAAATGACTTGTGGAAGAATCTGCTTCCAATACGTTTGATGAATGCATTTTTGTCTGCAGTCACTGCAAGTAACAAACACTGGGTTGTCACTATATTAGTAAAGCTGAATATATATAGCATTGCATGAAATTTCAATTGGAGTTTTCAGAGAAGGTTGTTACAATCTCACTAAATAAGGAACAAAGCAGAATGATCACTATGTTAGTTCAAGTTTATTGTCAGGATTATTATAGAATCCATAGTATTCAGTCTTTCTTCAGTCATGCTATCTGAATGGTGATACTGGTATGGGAAAGGTGAGATTAGCCTGCTAACTGGATTTTGGTGGTTATGTATCAAAATGATGCAAATGTTAGTATTATATTTATTGGAACCAGCTTTATGCACTTATTCAGGAATGAGTGTTTGGGCAGCTGGTTGGCAATCTGCAAGCTTGGATGTAAGTACAACTGAGCAGAGCTTACAATATGCAAATACTTACCATGTAGTTAGCTGCTTGTAACATGTCAACTTCCTTAATTGCCCAACTCAGAATAGTCTGTGGTTCTGTGTAACTTTACTTGGACAATGTATCACTACTGACTGAATAGAGGTTCTTATAACAAATTCATCAAAACAAACATCTTGGGCAATATCCCAATAATTTTTTGGCACTGCCATGTTATTAACCATAAGCTTTTGCTGATGGCTAGTCTACATTGGGTACCTATACTGCTTTGGCATCTAGATGTGACCAAAGTTTAAAACATTGTACAAAGCCAAAGAAAATGAGGGAATACTGCTATTACATATTGGATATAGTGCTTCTGATGGTGTGGAGGACTATTACAGGGTGATAGCAATGTCAATGTATTGTCAGCAAGATAGATTAATATTGGATGTGAATGTGATTGTTACATCCCATATATTGCTGGAGACAGAGCAGATGGTCCGTATATGGTATCACAGGTCAGTCCATGTTTGGGCGCACCTTTCTGCTTACAATAATGTTATTGTAATTGACCAATGAACTAGTCATTCACAACTAGAAATAGTCAGAGTCAAATGGAGGATGGTAATTGATGCTTCTACAAAGCTGCCAATGGTTGCTGGAAGAAGAACTCAGGATTGCATACAGAAAGTATCAATGTCCGAATCAAATGTCAAGCTGAATATATTATCACCCCCTTTTGTTGTCTAAAATATATATATGACAACAGGCATTTACTATATACAATCATCTACATAGGAATTAGAGTTCATTGCTATTGTCATTGCAATAATCTATCTGTCTGACAGCTGAACTCACTTCTACTGTTGTCAGTATTGTCAGTATCAGATGGGTGCTGTTGTCAGATATCAGAATTGAAGTGACTTCCGCAGTTACTGATACTGGAGATTCAATTATCACTACCACTGGTGTTTACTGCATCCAGTCCGGTATCAGTGTTGTAAACCTATTGGCTGCTGTATCTGCGACTCTGAAATGTATTGCTGAGGTTTTGATTATTGGAGTCTAAGTCTCATCCAGGTGCTCTTGAATATGTGTGAGTACTGCTATTAAATCTGGTTCTGTTTGATATGGTGTACATTGTGTGTTGTTGTATAGGTTCATGTTGAGTGTATTTCTGTTTTGGCTTTGCATGTTCATGGAATCCATATCTAATCAATGTCTATTGTATAATGCATTTATATCTCCAGCCTTCAATCAAAATCCTTCACAGAATGCAAAACAGAATCAATAATGTGTTTTCACATCTGAGTAATTGTCAATGTGAACACTGAAGGTAATCTGTCAATGTGTCGGAATTAATTTTATGCTTATAGTTTAAGATATCCCATGTACATTGAGTCTTCAATATCAGTATTGAAGTAATTAGCGGATTGGGAGGGTTACTTCCAATATAAGGGTAGGGTTGTTCAGAATGAGGTTGACTGTTATTGATAGGGTGATTGACAGAGATAAGGTGATTGTCAGAGTTTGGGTGATCCGTAGAGTTAGAGTAATTGTCAGAGTCAGGGTGATTGTCAGAGTGAAAGTTGTATTGTATACTTTGGGTTTTCTAAATTAGGGGTAATATAACATTCAATTGTAGAAGTAATTGCTGCATGTATTAGAGTAGGGTAATTGTCAGTATTAGGTTATTGTCAGAGTCAGATAAGTTGCTAGAGTTTAGATAATTGTCAGCGTTAAAGTAATACCATATTGGTTAGATCTCCTGTGTTACAGTCAAATATATCGTGGAGTTTTGCATCTTTGGAGTCACTTATACATTTCACAAACCACATTTTATATCATTCCACTTTGTTAAGTCTGAGTAATTTGCTAATCTCCCTTATTATATTTTTACCCACAAACCTCTCTTGAACCATGTTGTCAGATATTTCTTATGCAACCACTCTGGGATTTCACTCTGCAGATTCCACCATATAGGTAAATCTGGATATAGCCCAGTTTGGTTCTCAGTGGTGTGCCAGTCAAAGTGGTAGAAACAGTTGCAAGTAGTGTACTTGTACAAGACCTGCCAGAGTTGTCTCCCAGTTCTCCATGTATAACAGATGCTGATCCAACCTGAGGGTGAAGAAAATGTACACCTTATAATATCTATTTTACCAGGAAAGTTGTATAGCATCATGAAACTGCACATGGTTAGAGGTTGATGGGATTTGCAGTGTAGCTTTCCAACCTACAGCAGTAGATACCAAAGGGCTTTCACAATGCAACTTACGCTGTAAAGTGTTCCACAATACATATCCCAATGGGGAGTAGTTCATATTGGTTACTCAAATTGATATGTGCAATTAGGCCACTATATCTATACAAGGACAGCTGGAAAGGGCTTTGCTGGACCCTGTGGACTACTCATATCACTACCTGACCATTCAAACTAATATATCTTTGCTGCCAAGGCATATGGCCACTGCATTCAGCAAAGAACATTAAAAATAAAATGATTGGTATAACAGGAAATAACTGTGAGTGTTTCAGAGATACTGCTGATGTATGGTGTCATAATTTTGCTACAGTTTGCAAGGCAAAGTCATATAAATGTTGTTCACACCACATATAATAGATTTCACTAATATATGACCAATTGTACGGCCAGGACGGTGCATGACGATTGGTGTTTAATGATTGAGGAGGGGTCGTGAGAAGATTTAGCCGATTGGCTAGCAAGTGACACTGAGGTCGATCATGCCAGCACTGGGTAACTTCGTAAGTGCTCTCCAGCAGCGCTATACAGAGCCGCACCTCATGTACACGTCTGAACCTCTCACAACTACCTCTGGTGCAAGAACACCAGCACCAGCCCCAAAATAAAGCACACAAACTGAAAATACAGCTAAAAACCCGTCGATCCCACCTTCTGTCCACCAATTGCCATATGATGCTCCCAAAACACATTTCTGAATTTTCCAACATCCATCTACGAAGCAAGAGACCCTTTATATTGATGGTAATGTCGCAGTAAATCTCTGCAGCCATCTTCCAAAATGGTTCATGGTTTCCAGTCCAGTTTGGGATATCCAAGCCATGTTGCCTGATATTGTAAGGTATTGGCTGCAGTACCCTGATGATTGAAAATGGATTGAACCTCATTGTCTGGATTGTTGTCGGTCATCGTTCACAGCAGTGGCAGTGGAGGATGCTCTCACTCACATTCCGCATGATCTCATTCCGGAGGTGAGATGATGCTAGTATTGGGCAGTGTCCAGTGGGCCGGAGCGTTCAACCTGAAAGTTTTGGCACCGATGGCTTCTGTGACGTGAAATGGCCCACACAAAGGCTGCTGCAACTTTCTGCAATTGAAATTAGTTAACACTGATTCGGTAAGATTTGCATAGCCAAACAGGAGGAATCTGGTGTTGAGAAAAATTCAATCTCCCACAATGAAATCATGCAGTCAGCGAGACATACCAGTTTCCAAAATCATCTTTGTCTGTGCTTCCTCCAATTGCTTTCTCAAGATGTGGAGATATGGAATGATCTCTTTGGCGAACTCATTTGGTTCCAGACTGATGATTAGCTGCTGTGTTCGACCGAGTCTTTGTAAAATACGTTATCACATGCCTGTGGGTTATGGCTCGCAGCTAGTATATCGGCTACGTGTCATCTTAGACTTAGACTCAATCAATCAATGGTCACAACAGGTTATGAGCCAGGGCTCAACCGCAATCTGGACACCATTTTCGACAACTATCAAGCAGAGATGATGGTTCTATCGCAAACCTTCATACGAGTGAGGTTGTTGACTCCAGGATGAGTTGTTAGTGCGTCAGGGATTCAGATGCCCTACAGACCCAGGATGACAATTTGACAATACAAACGTTGCCTCTTCCCGATGAAATCGTACACTCAACCACTTAGAAGACCGGAATCGATGTGATGGCTATGATGGCTGTCCTGTGGAGTTCTACGAGTATTTGAGATAATGGCAACCAAACACCATGTCCACTGGAAACCTTTGGGACGAGTACGGAGAGCAGGTTAGCAGAAGTGCAGGTTCAGTTCGGGTTAACCTTATGATCATCAGGATGTGATCAAAGCGATTTTGTAACAAGTCAACAGGTGGCCAGCCAACGAGCTCGACATACAGTATGGTTTTCGGATAGTCTATATCAAGTAGGCAGGAAATGGACTGCAGATACTTGTTAGATGTTGCCAGACACACAAAACCTACTGGGAGTAGTGCAGTTGGTCCACAACTATGTGCTGGGTATGTGATTTGCAACAACGGACTCAGGAGAACGACAGTGGTATACATGGCCATGATTTGAGAAAGTCTGTGGACTTCTTGACTATGATGATGAGGACGCATTACTAGGAGCTGTACACTGTTTACCATCACCCTAAACTGTCAATGATGACAACCCCAATCCTCCACCCAGGAGGCCTTGTACAAAGATCCACAATGTACAGGAATCCGATTCCTAGGTCTAGTTGAGCTGGATGAGCAACCCACAGAGAAGTGTCTACAATTCAATTGCAGCTGTGGAGAAGCATCTCCAATTTTGACACTAACAGTGACACCAATACATACTCAACTATGCACGCAACTGGCACCATACAACCAGCCATGCGCCCATGTGTTTAAATGGGAAATAATGATGAACAATTCCACTTAGTTTGTCGAGTGGAAGTCAACATCTGCATGGGGAAGTGTCTCCAATTTCCATATTGATGCAGACACACCATTGCATATGTATGTACATATCTACCACCGTACAACAGGTTATGAACACTTGTGATTAATTGGTAAATGTCGATTGTCTGTTTCGTGTGTCAAGTATTAGTCATCCATGCCGCGCAGAAGCATCTTCAATTCTGACCCCAACACCGACAACAGAATCCATCATTGGGACCGAGAGGCTGCATATGGGAATAACTGATTCTCCAGCTGCTTGGAGCGGTTCCTTTGATACAGTACACAGCAAGTACTGCAATGTTAAATATATTTTCTAACACGATACCAATCACAATTCAACAGGACTGTGTGTAACCATTGCAGGAGTTGTTGACTGGAAGTCAAAACAGTTGAAACCGACAGCACAAATGACTACCAAGCTCAGAAATTGGCGTATGATTGCCGCCTCGCATGGCAGGAGTGGGAGAATGGTTATTTGGGAGAATGGTTATTTGGGAGAATGGTTATTTGGGAGAATGGTCAGTTGGGAGGAGCTCAGGGTATGGAATTGTTTGGCTTCTGTCTTTTGTCTTCTGTCTTGTATTTGTTTTCAGTCTGTTTTTTCCATGGCTTAGTGTTTGACGGACATGAGAACACCCTGGAGGAGTGTTAGACTGAGTCTTTGCAGAGTATGTCATCACATGGCTGTGGGTTAGGGCAGGCAGCTAATATATCAGCTACATGTCATCTTAAACTTAGTCTCAATGTATCCATCGTCTTGACAGGTTCATCAGAACATGCTGATCAGCACCTGGGGTTGGTACCAGCAGCCATGTTGACATCCTTCACACGAATCCCACATCGGCCTGAAATGGAGTAGTCTTGAGATCCTTATGGCATGCTGCATTGGATCTGAATTCAGCAAATGGTACCAGGCTGTCCCACATCTTTGGGCACTGAGCCATGTATGCTTTCAAAAAGCTTACGACAACTGCATTCAGATTCTCTGCTTGGCCATCCATTTGTGGAAAATAGGTGGTACTATGACAATGTTTGATTCCCAGTTGGGCCATCAGGGAACCGCAGAAATCTGAAATAAAGTACATATCCCTATTGGAAATCAAGTAATCCGGAATTGCCCTAATGTCAACCAACATGTTAATAAACTCTCCAGCAAGCACTTCTGCAGTTAGATTGTTTTCCCAGACTTCATTCCATCGCACTCTCTTGGTTAGTGGATCAACAATCATAATTACGCAGTCATAGCTGTACCTGGCAGTTGTGGGTAATCTAGCAGTGCCATCAATATTAACCATTGAAGCTGGTGTCTCCAGAATTGGCAGCAGTCACGGTAAGCGCGATGGGAGTTGGTTGGAATTTTTGACATTGTCGCAAGCATAGCAACCTCTAATCCATGCCCATATGGCGTGAGTTAGATGGGGCCAATAATAATGTGATGCAATGGGCAAAGCAGTTTTTTAAGCTTCTTGATGTCTGCCACCGACTGGAGAGTCATGAGCTTCCGAGATATCTTCTCTCCACATGTCAAACAGGATGCTGAATGCCCTATTATTGCTGTGGAAAAGCAGGCCATGATCAAATCGGAACAGTCTTGCACACACCATCTTTTTCCCATGGTGCTTGTCATCTTGACCTTGAAATGACTAATTTCTTGCCTCATTGGTTACTTCGGCTTCCTCCCAAAGGACATTGACAATTGGACAGGAATACATGTCTTCCACCGGTAACTCACACACCTTTTGCTCCCATTTCTCAGCACCAGTGATCTGCAGTCCCCTGGTGCTTATACCGATGGTAGCCACTGGGGTTGCCGAAATCGGATAGTGCATTCTGCTCAATGCATCTACAGCCAGATTGGCCACTCCTGGGAGGTACTTGATCAAATAGTTGATCCGTTGTAGTTTATCCACATGTTGCCAGTCGTGGCATGAAAGCATCTGCTGGCACATGATATGCTGCAACGATGTGTGGTCTCTGTATACTGACCAGTGTCATTTGCTAAGATATGGCTCCAAGTGGATTAAATTGTTGTGGATTGCGAAAAACTAGTGGCCATATGCTGTGTAGCACGTCTCGACATCAAGTAACATTGGAGAGAAGAAACCGATGGATGTTTCAGCAGCTGGCCCTCTGGACCCCTGCATTGATGTTGAGCCAGAATGCCTCCAATTGCCATATTGGAAGCAACTGAGCGCAGGATGTAGTCACACTCCAGGGCGCATAGTCCCAGCACTGCAGCAAATGCGAAAGCCATCCGGATATTATCGAATTCCATGTGATACTTCTGAAGCCACCCAATGCTGCTTTGATCGGATGTCAATGCATACAACTGGGTGGTATGGAGCACGAACCTGTGCAAAAATGTCACACAGTAGCCTTCTAATCGCAGGAATAAACAAAGCTGGGCTAGGCTCACTAGTACTGGCCAGTTCTTTAGGGCCACAGTCTTCTGGTGCTCCATGTGGATTCCACCGGCATTGACCTTGAAACCAATGAATGACCTCTCAGTAGCTCCAAATAGGCAATTTCACTCATTGAATCAAAGATGCGCCGCCCATATAGCAAGCAGGGCATTGTCAATGTGTGTTTTGTTTTTGGGCAAACTGCGAGAAAAAATCAGCACGTCATCCTGGCATATAATGGCAATCTTCTTGTATCGGCCCAAAATTCAATACATGGCGCGCTGAAATGCTGATGGCATGGTAGCCAGACCAAACGGAATCACCATTCACTTATAGAAGCCAGTAGGAGCGACAAACACTCTCTTGTGTCTGTCATCTGGGTGTATATGCGACTGGTGGCAACCAATAGCTGGATGGAGCTTTGTAAATACCCTGGAACCATGTAGCCTATCAATGGAATCTTCCATCTATGGAAGTGGGTACAGGTCTCTGGTGGTGATTGCATTTAGGCCTGAGTAATGGACACACATCTGAGATCCAGATTGAGCTGGTATTTCAACGAAGATCACTGGTGCCACACATTGGGAGAGGCTGTCAGTAACCCAGCCTTTGGCTTGTAACATAGCAATCTCGGTTTCCAACTCGAAGTACCCCAAGGCTGCCATCTGGTATGGCTTGCAATGAGGTGGCTTTGCTGTTGGGTTGGTGTCAATATGGAAGTCGTATTTGAAAGCTGGAGAGATTCTCATTGCCAGTTCTAGGAGGTCTGCAAATGCCTTCCTGACATGTTGATGCCATGTTTTGAGGTCTACAGACTTCTGTGGAGTAACCTCCCCCTCCTCCTCCAGTATCAAGTTGATACATTCCGGAATTCGATTGGTAAAGATCTCGAATGACTTGCCCTTGGTGACGAACGACGTGGAGACCATATTGATCGCTGATCTACAGGCCGCTGTGCTGCAATGTGCTCAGACTTCTCTGCATTGTTGTTGCAGACGCCGCAGACTTGAAAGTGATGACTTGCCAATTGTTGATGGAAGGTGGGAACCTTGCTCCAAATCAGTGTAATTGGGCTCCAGCAAATGTAGTGTATTAGTTTTATGATTGATGACATGCAGATTGGTTGCGATCCAATCAATCCCCAGAATCAGGTAATAGATGCCTCGCAAGTCGAAGATGGTGTACCAATTTGAGATGTTCATACGATTGCCAGTGATGCCTCTTAACATGTAATGAGCTAAACTTGCCAGTTATCCTCCTCTGCTATCCCTTCTCCTGCGACACAGATTCACATGTGCTCGCAAAGTGGATGTTTCAAGTGCAAAGAATTGTTGTAGGCAGTATTTGGGGAACAATGGGAGGCACCGGAATCAAACCAGGAATACTGTGTACAAATTTGATTACTGGAGGTTGAAACTGAACAGTTATACTGTTGGATGTCAGAATTAGGCGAATCAGGAGGAGCAGAAGTCTCATTATCTGTCAAGCTACGCAAGTACAATTTCACATGCTGTATGTGTGGTTCTTTGCCTTCTCCCCATTCTTCACTCTGCACTGTTTTTGCTTTTCCAATAATATTCTGAGTAGTAGGATGTTCCACCACTACTCCCAATTGCCATTTCCCAGGCCGTCCTCCTCATCCTCAACCTCCTGCTCTACTGCTGCATCCTCCCCATCATCATTGGTACATGTGTTCTCCACTACGGCTGCCTGGATGTTATTGATGCTCCAGACCGCAGATCAGGCCAGAGCTGGTGGGCCGCTAGGCCAGGTAGCGATGTAATTACAACCACCGATCTGTCTGATCCTGATTCCACCTGTACCTGCACATAAAATTAAATCCCACTCATGTGTGTCTGGAGTCACACGATTGCGGACCCCATGTGCAAAACCATCACAGCAGTAGCATATGCGGGTGGTGTTTGCTACAGTGAGTTCCATTGGCTCTGGACCGATAGGTGTTGGAATAGTAGCTGTGTTGGACAGGATGCAGGTTGTGCCATGGTCCACTGGCATAGCAATGATAGCCAGTTGTGATGTAATACATTCAGAGGGTTCACCGACCTTCTCCATAACATTGGGCACTGTGAAAGTGGCACCTGGCTGCAGTGTCTTTTGCAAGCGGGCTGAGGTGATGATTCAATTTGTGACTCCCACAGGCAGACTTGAAAAGCATTCCTCGTACAGGGAGTCTTGGCGCTTCATAGTGGTCTCTTGTTGCAGCATGTGGATATGGTCAGAGAAGCCCATGTTGAAGTGTGCAACATCTGGAACCATCTGCAGTAGTGAAGTGCACAGAGCACCTTTCGAACAGCAGTATTTGCGACATCTGGGATGAAACACCGGAGTATAGCAGACTCAAACAGAAGCGACATTACTGGTGCAAAACTGCCATCTGACTGGGGAATGACCATGACACCTCGGTGACAAATCCAGTGTGTGATTCAACTGCATGCCTCAGGATCCATACACAGCCAGGCCTAATCGTTGCTCCTGTCCAACTCTGTAGTACCTGTTGCTGCTGCGCCTTGGTGCATGCAGTGCTCAACATTGCGCAGAATCTGATTAAAAGTCTCCAGATTCAAGTCCCCGATAAACAATGGAGGCTGATGCTGTTGAATGTTGGATTTTGACAAGGACTCTCCTCCACCACCATTGCAGCCTGCACCAAGATGAGCTGTCATTTCAATAAAAGTGTCGAATTGGCCACACCAAGTGTCCACCTCCTCCAACATATTGTCTTGCGCAGTAGCAGCCATGACAGGCTGGGCCACCAGTGACAGTACAGGATCGATAAGGCATCGGGGGCATCAGCAAAAAACATTTCCGTCCGGGCGGAATGGCTCCGTCAGAGTGGACGCGCTCCGTCAGTGCCGTCAGAGACACCCCGGTGGCGGATTACTCCGTGCCCGGCGTCAATACCACGCGTCGCGTT
>Ga0307515_10000311_pt1 | contig 120044 bp, 78 predicted proteins | sample 17_EM_MG_FD_194513 | JGI IMG/M metagenome (GOLD analysis project Ga0307515, IMG submission 194513) | Populus trichocarpa ectomycorrhiza microbial communities from riparian zone in the Pacific Northwest, United States - 17_EM | ecosystem: Host-associated > Plants > Roots > Unclassified | place...
GAAATCATGAATTCATTAAATAATAAGGTGGCTTAAAATAGAGTCAAGAGATTAGAATCAAGAATTAAGACAAAAACATCAAACATCAAAAAATAGAAATCATGAATTCATTAAATAATAAGGTGGCTTAAAATAGAGTCAAGAGATTAGAATCAAGAATTAAGACAAAAACATCAAACATCAAAAAATAGAAATCATGAATTCATTAAATAATAAGGTGGCTTAAAATAGAGTCAAGAGATTAGAATCAAGAATTAAGACAAAAACATCAAACATCAAAAAATAGAAATCATGAATTCATTAAATAATAAGGTGGCATTAATAACAGGATCGGCGCGTGGATTAGGTAAAGCGATAGCCGAGCGCTATGCGGCATTAGGGGCCGATATCGTGATCAATTATTCGCGGGACAAGGCTTCGGCCGATGAAGTTGTTAGTAATATAGCCGCCATGGGCGCAAAGGTTATTGCCGTACAAGCCGATGTAAGCAAAGTAGCTGATATTGAAAGATTGTTTGCCGAAGCTAAAAAGGCATTTGGCAAAATAGATATTGTAATAGCCAACGCAGGTATCGAGCTTGTAGAAACTCCGGTAGTTGATTTTACCGAGGAACAGTTTGACAGGGTATTTTCCATTAACACTAAAGGGACTTACTTTACAATGCAACAGGCAGCCAAAAATGTAGAGGATAACGGTCGTATCATTTATATAGCATCCAGCACAACATCATTTCCAGTACCAGGGATGGCTGTGTACGGGGGCAGCAAAACAACGCCACGTTACCTGGTTGATATATTATCAAAAGAGATAGGTCATAAAGGAATTACTGTTAATTCTATCATTCCATTTGCGGTTGACCATTCGGGGATATTTGCCGAAGCAGGCAGTTACCCGGAATTAAGGAAACAATTGCTTGATAGTTGCCCTATGGGCCGCCTGGCCGAAGTGGAAGACGTAGCCAATGCAGCCGAATTTTTTGCAAGCGATCTGTCGTCATTTGTTAATGGCCAGCACCTGCTGGTAAATGGCGGTGCAACAAATTAATAAAACCGACTCACAGACCGTAAAAAACTCCGCCCGGTTAGACCGAGGGCAGAGTTTTTTATTGAACGATATTTTAGTTTAATTATTAAGAAGCGTTTGCCAGCTTATAGCCAGGCTCGGCGGTTAATGTACGCTTTACGATTGGGATGGCAGGTTCCTGGTATTTCTCTTTCAGTTTTTTAAATATCTGGAAGCTAAAAGCATCCTGCATAGGCAAATTCCATTTGGCAATGGATGCCGGATGTAGTTGCAAACTATCCGTTGGAACCTTTAAGTTCATGTGGTTGATGTGCGTAAGACCGGTAATTTTATCGGTATCATATATCACAAATGTATCAATCTTATTGCCGTCGGGATCGGTATAGATCACAGATTCATGTTCGTTAAAAGTTTTCATATAGTTAATAGATATAAAACGATAACAAGAAAAAAACACAAAGGTTTTATAACTATAAATTAATCTCAATAAATTAATAGGAAAAACAACCAGGGAGAATTTGACGATATTTAAGTAATTCACCCTAAATACCGCCTGCAAAATTGCCAGGCGGGGAATTCTGCTATTTTTGTTTAAACCTAAAAAACAAATTATGAAACGCACTTTTTTCCTGGCTTTATTTTTGTGTTTTGCAGTAAATGTGTTTGCCCAGCAAAACAAACCTGACACTATAAAAGAAGACTTTAAAGACGATTGGGCAGCCCTATCGCACTACAAAAAAGAAAACCGGCAATTAGGCGATCCCAAACCCGGCGAAAAACGCGTGGTGTTTTTAGGCAGCTCGATATTTGAGTTTTGGAAAAGCAAAATGCCCGAGTTTTTTTCCGGCCGGCCCTATCTGAACAGGGGCATCAGCGGGCAAATTTCCCCGCAGCTACTAATCCGTTTCAGGCAGGACGTTATCAACCTGAAACCTAAAGCGGTCATTATCCTGGCAGGCAGCAACGACATTGCGGCCAATACCGGGCACGTAAGCAACCAAACTATCATGGATAATGTAAAATCAATGGCAGAACTGGCCAGGCTGCATGGCATCAAAGTAATCCTTTGCCAGTACCTTCCGGTATTTGACTATCCGTGGCGCAAAGGCCTTAAACCGGCCGATAAGATCATCTCTTTAAATAAAGAAATTAAGGCGTATGCCGAGGCCAATAATTTTACCCTTCTCGACTACTTTTCACCACTGGCTGATGAGCGCAACGGGCAAAAAGCCGAATTAACTACCGATAGTGTACACCCCAATGTGGCAGGTTATAAAATTATGGCAAAGGTCACCGAAGAAGCTATCGCCAAAGCCATAAAATAAACACTTGTTTTATAAGCGGTTTGTAAATATAAAGGCTTTTGTGTAGCTTAGAACTACTGGTTGTACCACCGGTAGTTTTAAAATATTTCTGCTTACCCTTAAAACATCACATCATGCCTAATCACCTGTCTCCACTTGGAATTTTCCACACTGCCATCAGCATTCTTGCCGTGCTTGTTGCCCTTTATGCCTTGTTTCGCCAGGGAAAAATCGATCCTAAAAGCGGTCCCGGTAAATTTTATATCCTATTCACCGTCATCGGTTGCCTTACAGCACTGCCCATTATGAAAACCGGCCATTTTACCGCCGGGCACGCCCTGGCTGTTATCGTTTTAGCGCTGTTACCTTTGGGTGTTTACGCCAGGTCGATTAGCTTTTTGGGGAAATCGGCCGAATACGTACAGGTTTTTATCATGTCGCTCACCTTGTTTTTTTCCATGATACCGGCAACTATCGAAACCTTAACCAGGTTGCCCATCAGCCACCCGCTGGCAGCAGGCCCTAATGATCCTGTCGCTAAAATGGGCTTAATGACGCTTGTTGCCGTATTTGTAATTGGCGTTTTATATCAACTATTAAAGATCAGGTCGAAAAGAAAAGCAGCGGGAACGCCAGATGTAAATTTAAGCTGATTAAGCAATTTAAGCTTTCCTAAACGTAATATTTCTATCGGCCATTAAAGCTTTAAGAATTTGCAGGCCTTTTTTTCCTGTGCCGTGTAATTTCATAAAATCAGTTTCGTGCCAGGCAGATAACTGATTTATATCAGTTATGCCCGCATTGGCTAAAGCGCGCTGTGCCGGGTTTGAAAGCTTATGCAATGGGTTGTCGTCTTTCTTATCTTTCATCTTCTTAAGGGTTAATTATTCAAATTTAACACCTGTATATTTTTACAAGCTGTATGGATACGACAAATTATCGGGCAGGTTGCGACTATCCGAAATTAATACCCATATTGTGATATGAAAAAATACTACATTTTAGTGTTCTTGTTTTTTGCAGGCTTAATAGGTTCGGCCATAACTCCGCATGATTATTTCACGTGGATATTGGAGGTTTTCCCGGGAATTTTAGGCTTTATCGTACTGGTTTTAACATTTAAACGGTTCAGGTTTACCTATTTTACCTACGTCATGATACTGGCACATTGTTACGTATTGTTCATAGGCGGTCATTACACCTATGCCCTGGTACCCTTGTTTGATTGGGTGAAAGAAGTTTTTCATCAAGTGCGCAACAATTACGACAAAGTTGGCCATTTTACCCAGGGTTTTGTGCCGGCTCTGATAGCCAGGGAACTATTTGCCAGGAAAAACATTATTCAGAAACGAGGCTGGCTGGCCATACTAACAGTTTGCGCTTGCACCACCATCAGCGTATTGTACGAGTTTATAGAGTGGTTTGTATCAGTGGCTTCCGGCTCATCCGGCGATTCGTTTCTGGGTACACAAGGCGATATATGGGATACACAATCGGATATGCTTTTTGCTATGATTGGGGCAACTTGTATGGTTATATTTTTTGCAAAATTGCATGACAAGCAAATACGGGATTTTGAGCCCGCAAAATAACGTCAAAACCCGCATATTTAATACTATGAATTAATACCAATTATTTAGTGGCTGGTTTAAATTTTCGGGTTTTTGATTGTTAATAATCTACGCTCTATTTTATAGGATTATTTATGAGCAGGCCGCCTAACTTTAATACTTTATAAAAAGAAAGCTAATTAACTATAAATTAAGCCGCTCGTTTCAAATAATGATCAACCAAACGGGTCAGATCGGTCAGTTCAAATGGCTTGCTTAGCCACGCATCAGCGCCACATGCCTTGGCAATATCGCCTAAGCCAGGATAGCCGGATATTAATATTACCGGTATGTGGTAGGTTAAAGGATGCTTTTTTATAGCCACGCAAAGTTCGCTGCCAAAACCATCTTTTAGCTTATAATCAACCAATACCATATCTGGCATATGCAATATAACCCCTTTTATTGAGTTTTTATCCAACGAAGCAACGGTACGGTAGCCCTCCTCGTGCAGGATCATCTGTATCGCGTCAGACAGATCTGCATCGTCTTCAACAACAAATATTTTTTTGCCCATAGGTTTATTATAATAGATATACAAAGCTACACAAGTTAATTCATAACCATCAATTATAACTTAACAATTTTAAACAAAAAGCAACGATTATTTTCAATTTTACAATGCCATTATTAACAGTGTGGCGACAAAATATATTAAACATCCAAACAAATCCATTGCATTTTACTTAATTGATTGATAATTTAAATTTTTGGTAAAACCCGGACATATACATATGAAAATAACTACTTACCCCGGCAAATCCTTTCCGCTCGGCGCGATATGGGACGGCAAGGGTGTTAACTTCACACTATACTCCGAGAACGCTACCGGTGTTGAGCTTTGTTTGTTTAACAGCCCCGAAGATGAAGTAGAAACAGCCAGAATTCCTATTACCGAATATTCTGAACTGATATGGCATATTTACATACCAGGCTTAAAACCCGGACAGCTTTATGGCTTCAGGGTAAGCGGCCCTTATCAACCCGGAAACGGGCATAGGTTTAATAACAATAAGCTGTTACTTGATCCTTATGCCAAGGCCATTTCGGGCACCATTAACTGGGACGACTCGCTGTTTGGTTACCAGATAGGCAGCGATGACAAAGATTTAAGCTTTAACGAAACAGATAATGCCGCCTTTGTGCCAAAATCGGTAGTTGTTGATCATAACTTTGATTGGGAGGGCGATGCAGCCCCTTGTATAGAATACTATAATTCGGTTATATATGAAGCGCATGTAAAAGGCTTCACTAAAATGCACCCGCAAATTCCTGAAGATATCAGGGGCACCTACGCGGCAATTGGCCATCCGGTAACTATTAAATACTTAAAAAAACTGGGCATAACGGCCATTGAGCTAATGCCTATCCATCATTTTTTAGATGACCGGCATTTGGTTGAAAAGGGCCTGACCAATTATTGGGGTTACAATACCATCGGTTTTTTTGCGCCCGATTCCCGTTACTCATCAAGCGGCGTGCGTGGCGAACAGGTGGTTGAGTTTAAAAACATGGTGAAAGAATTGCATAAGGCTGGCATAGAGGTAATACTGGATGTTGTTTACAACCATACCGGCGAGGGCAGCGAGATGGGGCCTACCCTATCGTTCCGCGGCATTGATAATTGCAGTTACTACCGCCTGGCCGAGGATAACAGGTACTACATGGATTATACCGGAACCGGCAACACCTTGAATGCCAATCTGCCCAATGTGTTGCGGTTAATGATGGACAGCCTGCGCTACTGGATATTGGAGATGCATGTAGATGGTTTCCGGTTTGACCTGGCTGCTACCCTTGCCCGCGAACTGCATGAGGTAAACCGGCTGAGCGCCTTTTTTGATATCATTCACCAGGATCCCTGCATATCGCAGGTAAAATTGATTGCCGAGCCGTGGGACATTGGCGAAGGGGGTTACCAGGTAGGTAAATTCCCGCCGGGATGGGCAGAATGGAACGGTAAATACCGCGACAGTATCCGTGATTTCTGGAGCGGCACCGAAAGCTCGCTGGCCGAGTTTGGCGATAGGATAACGGGCAGTTCAGATTTGTATAAATTATACCGCCGGCCAACTGCCAGTATCAACTTTGTAACCGCGCACGATGGCTTTACGCTTAATGATTTGGTAACCTACAACGAAAAGCACAACGAGGCAAACGGCGAGGACAATAACGATGGCGAAAACCACAACCGGTCATGGAACTGCGGCGTTGAAGGGCCAACCCATGACGAGCATATAAATGAACTGCGTGAAAAACAAAAGCGAAATTTTTTAACCACGTTATTCCTCTCGCAAGGGGTACCGATGCTTGTTGCCGGCGATGAGATGAGCCGCACCCAAAATGGCAACAATAATACTTATTGCCAGGATAACGAATTATCGTGGATTAACTGGGAAAAGATGGATAAAGACCTGGTAGGCTTTACCAGCAGGTTGATCAAGTTGCGAAAAGAACATGCGGCATTTTCACGTAAGAGCTGGTTTAACGGTGAAGTTGAGAAAAAAAGCGGCGTAGCCGATATAGCATGGTTTTTACCGGATGGGTCGGAAATGAGCGAGGATAACTGGAACCATGATTTTGCGAAGTCGGTAGCTGTTTTTTTGAACGGCTTAGGATTACATAGTGTTAACGCCGAAGGCGATAAGATAGTAGATGATAGTTTTTATATTATTTTTAACGCCCATGATGAGCCTTTAAACTACAAACTGCCAACTACCGAATATGCCGCCAACTGGGAGTTTTTAATTGACACCCATAAAAAAGCAAACGTGAAAGTGAAGGGAATATTTAAAGCAGAAGAAACGATACAGGTTGAAGGACGTTCGGTTGTACTGCTTCAACATCAATTAATCCACAATGGAGATACAAAGCATCACTAAAAATTGAAAACCGCTAACAAAAAAGCCGGATGAGAAATAAATCTTCATCCGGCTAAATCACTCTAAAACAATCACCTCTTATTAAATAGGAAGTTATAAACAATTAATATATAGATGCTTTTGCAAAAACTAATAATTGAATGTTTAAACAAAGATATCTATAATATACGGATGACATACGGCAACAGGGGCATTTTTACGGAACATTGACATATATATACCAACCGGTATTTAATCGATTGTATTAGCAATACATCAAGCCCTTGATAAATATATCGGTAAGTAAAAGCTTCTTGGTCCTGATCTCCTCGAGGTGCTCTTTACGGGGGAAACTGGTTTTCTTTTGAGATACAGCCCCTACCCTGATTCCGTGCATGGCGTCTAACAGAAGATCTACCAGTTCTTCTGGTTTTTCTATTGGGTTTATGCAGCCTTTTTCTATTTCGCTTTTTACAGCGTTGCCCAACAGCGTTAGCTCGGCTTTGTGTACCTGCTCAACAATTTCCCATATGGTATCGGGCAGGTTTTGTTCATTGAGTCTGAAAAAATCAAAAAAGTTATAATTGCTCACTATAAAATCGTGATGCGTATTAATCTGGAAAACAAAGGCCTCTTTCAGGCTTGCAAATGTATCCGCTTTATCCTCCAATATTTTCAGGTAATCTACAGCCAGTTTTCGCATCACCGCCATGTATAATTGGCTTTTATCCGGAAAATAATAATACAGCAACGCTTTCGACATAGAAAGGTCGCCCGCAATTTCGTTCATCGTGGTTTTTGAATAACCATAATGTAAAAAACGCTCGTACGAGGCTTCTAATATCTTTTCCCTTTTTATATCCTGATGGTCGTTGTTTGCAGCCATTGCGTACAATTATTATAATTTCCGCCAGTTAAAAAAACTAAATTCCTGACTTTTTAAACAAATCTATCAAAAAATCTATATATAACTGTATCAACACCCATTTCATTACGTGTTGTTAAAACAATTTTACATTCGTAGTATTTATCATAGTAGTTAACAACATTAGCTACTATGGATATTGTAAACAGACTACCCCCCGATCTGCTTGAATTTTCTCAACAAATCCCTGCTATAGTATGGAACTTCATTATAATGATAACAGCCATCCTGGTTGGCTTGCTCATAAAGGTTGCTGTTACGCAGCTGTTTAAGGTTTATGCAAAAAAAGAAGCTACAGATTATTCTTTCTTCAGATCGGTCATCATAAACCTGGGCAAGGCCATAACCTATTTTATTCCCTTATTCCTGTTCAACCTGCTTATCCCGCTAATGCGGATGGACAAAGCCTACCTAAGCCCACTTGATAAAACAATCGAGATTTTCCTGACCATATCATTCGCCGGCATCCTGGTACGCTCCATAAGGGTGCTTGAAGATTATATTTACCACACTTACGACCTTAACAAAGCCGATAACCTGGTTGAACGCAAAGTGCGTACCCAGATACAGTTTATCCGTAAATTTTTGGTGGTGCTTATTGTGTTTGTAACTATCGCCATCATCCTGCTTAGTTTTGACAGCATGCGCAAAATAGGTACCGGTTTGTTAACCGGCGTGGGCATTGGCGGCATAATTGTTGGTTTTGCAGCGCAAACCTCGCTGGGTAATTTATTAGCTGGCTTCCAGATAGCGTTTACCCAACCAATCCGTATTGATGATGTACTGGTTGTTGAAGGTGAATGGGGCCGCGTGGAAGAGATTACCTTAACCTACGTGGTGCTTAACATCTGGGATAAACGAAGGTTAATACTTCCCATTAATTACTTCATCACCAAGCCTTTTCAAAACTGGACGCGCACATCGTCCGAGATTTTAGGTACGGTATTTTTATATGTTGATTATACCATCCCGCTGGATGCCATCCGGACAGAGTTTGAGCGATTAATTAATTTAAGCCCGCTTTGGGATAAAAAAGTACAGGTAGTACAGGTTACTGATACCAAAGAAAACAGCATCGAGGTACGTGTATTGATGAGCGCCTGTAACTCGTCAGAAGCATTTGATCTTCGCTGTTATATTCGCGAAAACCTGGTAGGCTTTATTCAGCAAAATTATCCGGGCAGTTTGCCAAGGATCCGCAATGAAATGAGCAATCTTGAAAAATACCTGCAACCCAAAACCGAAGCTTAAGCCGCACTTGAAAACTCCATCCCGCTGCCAATCACCAGGGCATCTTCTATAGCGCCAACAAACGGATCGGTAACATTGCTGGCTTTAACTGCATCTTTACGTAACCAAAAACTACCAAATGTTGATGCAAACGCCGCGGCACTGCCAATTAAAGCACCTGTTGCTGCTTTGCTCCCCGTTGCCTTATATACGCTTGCGCCGGCAAGTGCCCCGGATAGCATTCTAAAAATTAATGAACCAGGTTTGATACGGTTTGGTGCCGATGGTAGTTTATCCCCAATAATTTCCCCTACCGCCAATATTTTTAATGCCAGCGCGATATTTCTGGACTGCATAAATTTTAACGGTGAACGATCGAGGTTTCGGGATTGATGGTGGCTTAATATATGGCTGACAATAACCGGCGCCGATGTTGACCGCATACCTGCCAAGGCGCCAAGCCCGACAACCTGCCAAAAAGGATCTGATATTTTGAGTTCCATAATAGTATTTATTATACCAATAAAACCAAGCATTGCTTATTATGTTCTGGATAAAACATATAAATCGATAATTAGTTAAGGCAAGGCACCCAGCCTAAATTATTACAAACAAAAACGCCGCCCCGATAAATTCGGAGGCGGCTTTTTTTGTATGGTTTAAAAAGTTAAACCTCTTCAGCTTCTAAAACCAGCGCGTGTTTTTCTTCCTTCTTACCAAAAAGCCTTGCTTTAAGGTTATGGCGAATAAGGTACATACATGGCACCAGGATCAACGTAATGATGGTTGCAAAACCCAAACCAAATATCATTGTCCATGCCAATGGGCCCCAGAAGGCAACGTTATCGCCGCCAAAGTGAATATGCGGCGCAAAGTGGGTAAACAAACCAACAAAGTCGATATTAAAACCTACAGCCAACGGTATTAAGCCTAATATAGCTGCAGTAGCGGTTAACAATACCGGTGTCATACGGGTATGGCCTGCTTCAACAACAGCATCGTGTACATTTGCGCCTTGTTCAATCAGCATATCGGTAAATTCAACCAACAGGATCCCGTTTCGTACAACCACACCGGCAAGGGCTATAATACCAATGCCCGTCATTACTATAGACATGGTCATGTGGAATATAGTAACCCCCAGTAATACCCCAATGATACTGAAGAAAATCTCGCTGATGATAATGAACGTTTTACCAATCGAGTTAAACTGGATCATCAAAATAACCAATATTAAACCGAATGATACGCCAAGTGCAGATAACAGGAAGGTCATTGCTTCCATCTGGTCTTCCTGGCCACCACCCATTCTTATAGATACATTATCGGGAGCTTTAAAGTTATTGATGGCCAATTTAATGTTTGCGTTAACATCGTTAGGATTAAATGGCTTTATAACGTTTGATCCTAATGTAAGCACCCGCCTTTGTTGCTTACGTTTTATGTTGCTGTAGGTAGTTGTATAACGCACATCAGTAAATGCAGAAATAGGTACCTGGCGAATGGAACCGCCTGTTGCCATATCACGATAAGTAACCTTGAGGTTTCTAAGAGCGTCGATATCGCCTCGCTGGCTTTGCAATGCACGTACTTTTATCTGGTAATCATCTTCCTTGGTATTCCTAAAATCAGCGGCTTTAGCACCTAATATTGCGGTGGCCAAATTTTGGGTAATGGTACCAGATGATATGCCTTCACGGTTAGCGCGCTCACGGTCAACATCAAAAACAATGGTAGGTTTGTCACTTTGTACGTCGGCAGTTAAATTCTCGATACCGGCAATGTTTTGCTTAACCAAATAGTTTTTTAAACGATTGCCTGTTTTAACTAACGAATCAAGGTTATCACCAATTATTTCGATACTGATATCCTTTTGTACGGGCGGGCCGCTATTTTCCTGGGTTACCGATATTTTAGCCCCGGGCACCCCTTGAACTGCTTCGCGGATCCTTTTCAAAATTGCTTTGGTATCTTTCCCATTACGCTTGCCAAATTCAACAAATGCAACCGTTACTTTGCCTTTGTTTTCATAATCGCCCTGATCCTCATCTGAAGGATCGGCAACCCCCTTGGTAACGTTTGAAATAACCGACGATACGATGTCTTTATCCGGTTCAACTACAGCGGCAACACGTTTCTCCAGTTGTCTTGTTACTTCATTTGTGTACGTTTGGTCGGTACCTATCGGCATAGTAATGTACACATAGGCAAAGTTAGGATCCCCGGAAGGGAAAAACTCGGGTGTTTTACCAATTAAGTTCATTAAAACTATGGCAAACACAAATAAGCCCATTGTACCAAATAACATGGTTTTAGGAAAGTGCACAGCCTTTTCGAGCCATTTGGCATACCATTGCTGAAAACGTGGCCAGGCATTTTTCTGGAACCTGTCTATAACCTTTAACAACACAAAGTGGTTTAAAAGATACAGCGCTATTATCAGCACCATAAAGTTGCCTATTCCAAAGTTTATCAGGTAACCAACAACTGTGGCAATAAGCAGGTATATCATTGCCCGCTTTACTTTACGATCAAATTTTGGATGATCATGCTCTCCGTCAAAATGAGGTTTCATAAAATCAACCGCGAAAACCGGGTTAATAATATAAGCTACAACGAGCGAGGCCAGCAAGGTTATAATTAAAGTGATAGGTAAAAAGAACATGAAATGCCCAATCAAACTATTCCAGAATGCCAATGGCACAAATGGCGCAAGCGTGGTCATGGTTCCCGAGAATACTGGTAAAAACACCTCGCCGGCAGCGATTTTTGCGGCCTGCTTAATGGGTACCTTTCCGTTGGCAAATATGCGGTGCGTGTTTTCAATAACCACAATGGCATCATCCACCACAATACCTAAAGCCAGCAGGAACGAGAATAGCACAATCATATTCAGGGTAAAACCTATCCAGGGCATTATCAGGAAAGCTATAAAGCACGATAGCGGTACCGATAAAGCTACAAATATGGCATTGGTAGTACCCATAAAAAACATGAGGATAACCGTTACCAGTATAAAACCAATTACTATGGTATTTATCAGGTCGTTAAGTGTGGTACGGGTTTTGTCCGACTGATCGCCAGTTACCGTGATATTCAGGCCTTTAGGAAAAACTGTTTTTTGCTTTTGCTTGATAAGTTCGTTAATCTTATCTGATGCCTGGATCAGGTTTTCACCGGCTCTTTTACTTACGTTTAATGTAATTACATTTTTAAAGTTGGCGTTATCATTGGTTTTTAAGCGGGCAAAACTTTCCTGCTCTAAAAACGAATCTTTGATCTCGGCAATATCACGCAAATAAACTGCCTGCCCCTTCGGGTTACGGATAGCCATAACAGCTACCTGTTCAGCATTTTTAAAGTCTTGTTTAATATCGATACTGCGACGCACCCCGTCAGTTGTAACATTACCAACAGAGGCCAAAATATTTTCGTTCCCGATAGCCGTGGTAATATCACTAAAACTGATCTGTGCAGCCGTCATCTTGTTCATATCCACATTAACCTGGATCTCCGGCGTTAACGCCCCTATTTCATCAACCTTCGAAATTTCCTTAAAACTTTCAATATCATCTTTTAAGTTATCGGCATATTCCTTTAGTTTTTTCAGGTCATAATTACCTGATATATTGACGTAAAGGATCGGCAGGTCAGCGACATTGATATCAGTTATCGTCGATTCCTTAAGATTATCATCATTTTGCGGTAAATCCGACTTTGCTTTATCAACAGCCTCTTTAACATCAATTTTGGCATCTCTGATGTCGATGTTGGCATTAAACTCAACGGTTATAAAAGAAATGTTTTGAGCCGAGTTAGATGTTACCTTTTTAAGCCCCTTTAATGATTTCAACTTTTTCTCAATCTGGCGTGTTACCAGGTTTTCAACGTTTTGAGGGGACTGCCCGATAAATATGGTCGACACAAACACTTTCGATTGTGCTATATCGGGGAAGTTTTCTTTAGGCAAGTTGTTATAACTTACCAAACCTAATACGGTAACCAAAAATATGAGTACATATATGGCCGTTTTATTGTCGATGGCCCAGCTTGAGGGCCCAAATTCTTTTGTTGAATCTTTCATAATTGACAGATCAAGTGTTTAATAAATTATTTAGCTGACTCTAAAACCTTAATTTTATCACCATCCTCAATTTCGGTAGCGCCTTCTGTAACTAACATATCGCCGGCTTTTAATCCTGATAGTATTTCTGTTTGACCACCGTAGGTTGCCCCCGATTTAACATTTACTTTTTTAGCGATGCCATTTTGATCAAGAAAAACATAATCACCCGATTCTGATTTTTGGATTGCTTTTACAGGCACTGTTATAGTATTTGATTTAGTGTAATTAGCAATTTGTATAATGGCAGTCATATTCGGGCGAAGTGTTTTACGTACCGGTAGTTTAATTTCCACACCAAAACTGCGAGACGAAGGATCAATCACCTTGGCGGCAAAGGTCACCTTTGTAATTAATGAGTCTTTCGCGTCCGGAACTAAAATTTTCACTTCATTACCTGTGTTTACACTGCCTGAATATGATTCGGGTACATCGGCCTTAACTTTTAACATATCAGCATTTACAATGCGGATACCTAAGGTTTGGCCCGGTGTAGCTGACTGCCCCAGTTTAAGGTCCATCTGGTCAACAGTACCATTAATGGGCGAAACAATGCGATATTGGCTCGCTTGTTGTTTAAGTGCGGCCAAAGCTTTTTTGCTACCTTGCAGCGTAGTTTGCGCCGTTAAATACTGCACTTCTGTACCTATTTTTTGATCCCAAAGATTTTTTTGACGGTCATATAGCGTTTGATTCAAGCTCACCTGTGTTTCATTTTGGGCGATATTTTGTTGCAATACACTATTGTCCAATTTTGCAAGTATTTGTCCTTTACTTACATGATCTCCGGGTTTTACATTCAAAGAGGTAACAATGGCCGCCACCTGCGGATAAACTGTTACGTTATCCTGCGCATCAATTTTACCTTGTACCTGCACATAATTGGTAAACGTACTTGATTTTAAAACTACTGTGCTTACATCCGTAGTTTTAGCCGAATCTGTTGTGCCAACCTCGGCTTGCAGCTTAGTAATCTTTGTGTTTAAGTCGGCCTGCTGCTTTTTAAGGTCAGCAAGTTCCGCTTTCTTATCTTTTGGCTTGCTTGTGCAGGCAGCTACCAAAAGAACCAAAGCTGCCGGTATGTATAATATTTTTTTCATGTCGTTTTTATATAGTGAGTTTAGTTTGTGTTTATTGAATTCGTCCGTAAGCTTTGTCAAGGTCAACCTTACTTACCAGTGCATCATATAATCCCTGAATATATTTATTGTCAGTTTCTTCGAGTGCGGTTTGCGCCTGCGTAACCTCAATGCTTGAGCCTACCCCCTGCTGGTATTTTATTTTTGATACCCTTAAAACCTCCTGCGCCAGCGCCTGGTTGGCCTTTTGATTATTTAACGATTGTAAACCGTTTATATAGGCAACAGCTGCCACTTTAGCACTCACGTTTAGTGAGTTTTTTAAATTCGCCAGGTTGTTTTGTGATTGCATTAACGAAATTTTCGCTTGCTTTACCTGATTGCTGCGCTGACCACTGCTAAAAATAGGTACGTTTAACGACAGCCCTATATAACTGGACGGGAACGAATTTTTATATAAGTTTCCAAAACTGTTGTCCTGGTATGATGCTGCATAGTTGCCGTTAAAATTCAATGTAGGCAAATAAGCCGCTTTTTTATTTTGGAGCAACAGTTCATTCACCTTTTTATCGGTTTCCTGCAAGGCATATTCAATACGCTTATGATAAAAGGCTGTGTCGGTACCTAATTCAGCTACATTGTCATCCAGCTTAATATCAACCAATTTATCTTTCAATGTTAAGTTATACTCAATTGGCATGCCCATTTGAAATTTTAGCATCTGATAATTGAGCGCAAGCGATCTTACCACATTTTCGCGGTTAGTTACCAGGTTATTGTATTGAACGGTTACGCGGTCAACATCAATCAATTCAACAACCCCTTGCTTGTTTTGCGCTATTGTTTGATCAAGCTGTTGCTTTAACTGGATGATGTTTGCATCGTACAATTTTATTTGCTCATTGCTTACCAAAACCTGGTAATAAGCCTTTGTTACAGCTACGTTAGCTTCAATTTTGGTACGGGTATAACTACGTTCAGACAACTCTTTATAGGTTTTTGATGCCTTTAACCCAACAAAATAGCTGCCGTCAAATATTTTTTGCGTTAAGCTAACACCCAGATTTGAATTGTATTTTACACCGAACTTAACAGGAATAAAGGTACCTGGGGCACCAAAAAACTCGCCAGGTAACAAACTTGTCGGAATTTTAAGGTAATCGGTAAACGATGCACTACCGTTTACCTGTGGCAAGCCGGTGCCGGTTGTTTCCTTAATTTTATATTCTGCACTTTTAACATCAAGCCCGGCATTAACTACGGTATTTTGATGCTCGTAAGCATAGTTAATACAATCCTGTACGCCGAAGTTAAAGGTCTGGCTATTAGGTGGCGTTTCCTGGGCATAGCTTTTTAAGACTATTGCGCAAAAAAATGTTGCCGTAAAAAGTAAATATTTCATTGTATATATGGTTGTTTGGTGATTTTTTACTGATTATCTGCCTCAAATATCCCGGCCATCTATGACAGCCTTATGTCAGCAGTATTAATTTATTCTTCTTTTATATTTTTATACTGATTTAAAAGCCTGTAGCCTTTAAGTGTACAGATGCCATAGTTAAAATGATCTAAAAACTGTACTTGCACCTTCCAGGTATTAAACTCCGCTATCGGGAATATGGTAGTGTTAAATCCAAGTTCCACGGTGTTTACCCTCATGCGCGCAACTATCTTTACGTCAATTTCGGGCCTTATGTAACCCTGCTTAATACCTTTTGTTAATAATTCTTCCAGTGTACTAATCAAAACCTCATTTTTAAACTGTTGAAAAACCTTCCAGGCATCAGGATGATACTTTTGCATATCATGGATCACTATTGGATTAATACGCGAAAACATATCCTCAGAGCATTTGGTCATGTTAATCATTTCCTCGATCACATTAGACGATTTACTGATGAACTCAATCATTTGCTCTTCATCCTCTTTTAGTTTCTTTTTAACCAGTGCTGTTACCAATTCGTTTTTATCCTTAAAAAACTGGTATATGGTTTTTTTCGACATGCCCAAATGCCGGGCTATATCGTCCATGGTTACGCTCTTGATGCCTGCTTTTAAAAACAGCTCTTCGCCACCTTCAATTATTCTTTCAGTTTGACTCATTGACTTTCTGAGTCAAAACTAAGGAAACATTTTTTGATTTCAAAGTTTCCAAACGAAATGACTTTTTTCAGACAAACATTGCAGATGTGCGGATTTCAAATTCCAGATGTGCAGATGATTGCTAAACATTTGATATGACTATCGAGAATTTTAAAATAGGACACCGTTTCAAAAATCTGCACATCTGAAATCTGCATATTTGCACATCTGCACATCTAACATCATCTGCGCATCTAAATGCTTATCTTTGCAAAAAATTATATTTCAATGAACTTGTCTCCGCTTTCTGCAATTTCGCCAATTGATGGCCGTTACCGAAACACCACCGCCGAACTTGCCGATTACTTTTCTGAATACGCCCTGATCAAATACCGTGTATTTGTCGAGATTGAATATTTTATCGCATTGGTTGAATATCCATTGCCTCAGTTACAGGGTTTTGATGTTAATCTGGTAGAAAAGTTACGCGATATTTATAAAAACTTTACCGAAGCCGATGCCCAAAGCATCAAAGAGATAGAGAAAATCACCAACCACGATGTAAAAGCGGTAGAGTATTTTATTAAAAATGAGTTTGATAAATTAGGCGGATTGGATGCTTACAAAGAGTTTATTCACTTTGGTTTAACATCCCAGGATATCAACAATACAGCTATCCCTTACACGTTTAAACTTGCTATAAACAACACCTACTACCCCGCTATCAGCCAGCTAATTGAGACATTAAAAAGTTATGCTGCCGATTGGAAAGATATCCCATTGTTGGCGCATACACACGGGCAACCAGCCTCGCCGACAAGACTTGGCAAAGAGATTGAGGTTTTTGTAGAGCGGCTTGAAGGCCAGGTGGAGATTTTGAAATCAGTAAAATACTCGGCCAAATTTGGTGGCGCTACAGGTAATTTCAATGCGCACCATATCGCTTACCCCGCTAAGGATTGGAAAGCTTTTGGAAACCACTTTGTGAATGATATATTGGGATTGAGCCGTTCGCAGTTTACCACCCAGATTGAGCATTACGATAACTTTGCCGCCCAATGCGATGCATTAAAACGCATTAACAATATCCTGATAGACCTTGACCGCGATATGTGGACTTACATATCCATGAATTACTTTAAGCAAAAGATAAAAGCAGGCGAAGTAGGCTCATCGGCCATGCCACATAAAGTTAATCCTATTGATTTTGAGAACTCGGAGGGTAACTTAGGTATCGCAAACGCGCTATTTGAACACCTGGCCGCTAAGTTGCCTATATCGAGATTGCAACGCGATTTAACCGATTCGACAGTATTGCGTAACATAGGCGTACCGGTAGCACATACCCTTATCGCCATGAAATCGACTATTAAAGGTTTAAACAAACTATTACTTAACCAGGACGCAATCACTGCCGACCTGGAAGCAAACTGGCCGGTAGTTGCCGAAGCCATCCAAACCATATTAAGGCGCGAAGGCTATCCTAACCCATATGAAGCATTGAAAGACCTTACCCGCACCAATCAGCAGATAAATGCTCAGACTATTGCAGAGTTTGTTGATACCTTGCAAGTAAGCGATAGCGTTAAGAATGAACTAAAGCAAATTACACCGTCAAATTATACGGGAATTTGATGTGCAGATTTCAAAAGTGCAGATATGCAGATGGGTAATATTCATAAGTTACCCAATCAAATCATCTGCACATCTGAAATCTGCATATCTGCACATCTATCATTTCCCCGTCATAACAATTTTAGTATTGTATTTAAATCAAAAAGGTGATTAAATTTGTTTAATTAATCTAAATAGAATTTTCGATGAATATCAACGTATATACCGAATCAACGCCAAACCCGGCAACCATGAAGTTCATTGTGAACAAGTTGCTGATTAATGGCAGTGCCGATTTCGCTACAAAAGAAAGCGCCGATAAATCGCCTTTCGCCAAAGAATTATATAAATTTTCGTTTGTAAACGGTGTTTTCTTTGCCAGCAACTTTGTAACGATCACCAAAACCGACGAGAGCGATTGGGCCGATGTGGAGCCGATTATGAAAGAGTTTGTAAAAGGCGCGGTTGAATCGGAGTTAAAAATCCAGTTAGAAGAGCAGTCTGAAGAAACAAACTTCGAAGGATCAGAAACTGAGGTTAAAATTCAGCAGATCTTACATGATTACGTTCGCCCGGCTGTTGAACAGGATGGCGGCGCTATCTCCTACCGTTCGTTTAATGAAGGTGTGGTAACTGTCGAACTTCGTGGTTCATGCAGCGGCTGCCCGTCGTCAACCATAACCCTTAAAGCCGGCATCGAAAACCTGCTGAAACGCATGGTGCCCGAAGTTACCGAGGTGGTATCTGAAGCATTGTAATACACACACGAATTGATTTGAATTTCCCCAATCGCGGCGGAGTTGACGAATTAGTTTCCCAAATCGAAAAATTTACCCGGCTTTCGGCTGAAGCAACAGAAAAACCATAAGAAAAACTGCCGTAAACGAGCAAAACGGTCAATGTTACAGCATACTAATTCACAACAACAAAGCCCGTTCTTATTAAAGTCCGGGCTTTGTTGTTTATACACGTTGGTATGTCTCGTTTTGAGCTCGTGATGCTCAGTCAATTGATTTTTTAATTGAACATTTTTGCCTGTTATTGCATATATTTATAGTTACAAAGCCAAATTTGTTTCACCCACCGATTGCAAAACGTGCAATAACAGACGATTGTTATTTATTATCAATCGATCAAACCAAAATTAACCAGGGGCACCAATCTATCATGGTTTCCAGTTTTATTGCCTAATCGAAATCCTGGTTGTTTTTAAATCTTATGAATCCGAACTGGTTCCATAATATACTTCATATTCTACTGGGGTAACCGTCATTTTTTGCTGGCCATGATCAAAAAACTCAAAAGCGGAAGGATTCAGGTCAATGGAAACCTGCCGGGCTTTTCCAGCAGGGACTTCTACACGTTTAAATCCTCGCAGCGCTTTCGAAGAGCCTTCAGCATCGTTTACTTTATCAGCAAGGAAAAAAAAGCATACAGCTGCATGTTATCTTTATTATCTTCAATTTTGGTATTAATATATTCATGGGTTAAGATTTTTTAATAAAGTTTACCAGGATAACATCATTTTCCCGTATATCAAGCTCCTGGGAATACCCGGAGTTAGGTTTGATTTCAATTTGCCGTTTTGCAACAGGAGAGCCATTTTCTTCTTTTAACTTTTCAACCTGCTGCATGTTCAGCTGAGCGGGTCGGCCCATATCCACATAGCGTGTATACGCATCGTTCATCCTATAACCTACTTTATAAATTTCCATTGTATATTTTCCGGCAGGCACATGCGATAGATTTATTTTCACTTTCCCTTTTGATTTTGCGGGCAAATCCTTTATATAGTAAGACTGATTATTGACAGAATCTGGTAAAGTATAGGTATAATCCCACAATAATGCCTGAATATCCCCTTTATCATTTTTGCAAACCCATGAACGTGCGTCAGTATTGGCTAACTCAGTTCCTCCAAGTTTATTCATGAATTTATAAGAATAAAAAGCAGGTTTGTTTATGCCTTGAATATTGAGTAAACCAAAACCTCCATGGAAAGGTGTAAATCGTGGGCCTGGTTCTTCAAACACATCGGTAAAAACCCAGTACGACATGGAGTTGGCCGCATTGCCCACTTGTTTTAGTTTTTCTAAAATATAGGCTGCTTCCTGGTAACTGTCGTGTATAGGGTCGGCCGGTGTATAGGATGAACTCCATTCTGTATAATGCAGTTCCAGGCCTGGTTTTGCTGATTGAGAAATTTGTTTGCGGGAATTCAATACGTCGCCGCTTACTGCCAGCGAATCTTTACTTAATACCGTACCCGAGTTGCCGTACTCATCCAGGAATCCTTGGTTTACCCCATATGAATGGGTACTCACGAAATCGATTGGAATGTTATTTTTGCTGCAATGGCTTATCATCTCGGGGACCCAGGCCGCGCCTGCAGTAGCCGGCCCGCCTACTTTGTATCCGGGGTTTACGCTTTTAATCGCTTTTGCGGAATAATCGTACAATTTAAAATAATCGTCCTGCGTACCTGTCCAAAACCCGGGAGATAAGTTGGGCTCGTTCCATACTTCAAAATACCAGGATTTTACTTCTTCGGCACCATACCGTTTTGTAAAATGCTGAACAAGGTTGGTGATGAGCGCCTGCCATTTGTTGTAATCTTTTGGAGGGGTAACATTGCCGCGCCACCAAAAAATTGTTTGTTTACCGCTTGCCAGGGCATTAGGCATAAAGCCCAGCTCCACAAAAGGCTTCATCCCAATTTTATGCAGAAAATCAAACAGGGCATCTACATACATATAATTATACTGAGGTTTCCCTTTTGAGTCTTCGGTATAAACAGCCATATCATCGGTGAGCAGGCCATGCATCCGGATATACCGGAAGCCACATTGTTTTCTTACGTACTCTAATTGTTGCTGCCAGTCGGCACGTAGCCCTTCATTTGCCCGGCCCGCACCTACACAGGTGTTAAACATGGTATTAAGCTTACCCGAGGTTTTGTTTAAATCTACGTTAATCGCTCTTTGGCCATTTACTTTTACAAAAAAAGCGAATTGCAAAACCACCAGCACCCAAATTATTTTTTTCATCTGTTTTGTTAATTCTTATTAAAATTATTCTGTCCACACGAGCACGCCCGCTGATTTTAGTGTCTTCTCCCCTATTAAAACTTTAGCATTACCAGGCAGATTTACGGTGTAATTTTCTGATGAATAATTTAATGCCGTATAAAAGCCATCGCGCCAATAAACAAATACCCCTGGAGGATAATCCTCCGTTGTAGCACCGGCATCTTTATAAATCTGCCTCAACAAATCTTTTTCTAATTTAGAATCGTCGCCATCTACACCGATGTAGGTTACGTCGCCTTTCCCAATCCGGTGTTTTACTACAGCAGCTTTTCCTTTATAGAACTGGTTATTATAGGTGGCCAGCACACCGGAAGTATCTTCCGGCACAAGCAAATCTCCCCAGCTATGCCATGGATAGTGACCGGAATTCATCAGGACATCGCCTTTGCCGTAGGATGAAAGCATATCGGTTTGGCTTATATGTGCGCCAATCAGCTTTGAAATTGGCAAGGCGGCTTCTCCTTCCCAAAAATGGCCCCTGCGGTCTTTGGTGCCGGTACGGCAGGTAATAACCAGGTGGCCGCCTTGTGTTACATAGTCGTTCCATTTTTTTACCAATGCAGAATCGACCATTTCATAGGCCGGAACGATCACTACTTTATATTTTGACAAATCCGCTGTTTCCTTAATTACATCTACGGGTGCTCCTAATGCCCTTGCCGTTTTAAGAAATTTTACCGGGTAATCCCAGGTGTTCCATTGTCCTGTCTGTTTCTGCCTGTCAATGCTCCAATAATTTTCGACGTTCCACAGCAGCGCTGTCGACCGTGCGGCCAGCTTGGCCGGCATCTTCGTGCCGGGCGTAAATTTTCCCCTCAGTTCTGTTATTTCTTTCATAAACTGCATATAGTCTTTACCGCCCTGCGAAGGTGTTACGCCATCCGTTTGTATTACAGCAGCATGATATTGTTCGGCACCATATAAGATTTGGCGAAAGCGGTACGAACAAGCGATCTTTCCACCGGCCGCAAAACTGTGGTACAACCATAACCTAACGGTACCTGGTAAAAGCAGTGGGTTGTAGCTTCCCCAATTAACGGGCCCCGGCTGAATTTCCAAAACCCCCGACACGCCGCCTACAGATTTGTAATATTCTGAAGCAAAAAGAACAACATCGCTGTTGCCTAAACGGAAACCTGATTCGCCAATATTATCGGTACCTCCGTTTGGATATGCCGTGTATGTTGCAAAATTAAGCTTAGCGGTTCGGTTAGGGTCTGAACCCGTGCAAACGGCGGTATAATTCGTGGTCACAAATTGCGCATTTGAAATATAAGTACGTAAAACATCGGCTTGGAAATCAAGGAACTCGGCCTGGGCATCTGCTGAATATCTTTTAAAATCCAGTAAGGCATGTGGATTATTACCCCACCAGCCAACCAGGTTAGTATTCGGGATAATTACCTGGTCAAAATTATTAAACCACTGGCTCCAGAAGGCAGCGCCCCAGGCAGTATTTAATGCATCAATGGTTTTGTATTTACTTTTCAGCCACGCTCTGAATGCTTCCTGCGATGAGGGGCTGTAATCTGAAACAGCGCCGGGTTCATTATCTACCTGCCAGCCCATCACATTTTTATTTTGCCCGTACCGTTTCGCCATTTCGGCTACTATTCTTTTTACAAAACCACGAAATTTCGGATTGACCATCGACTCTAATCCCCGCGTTCCATTCTCCGCGCGGATATAGTGCCCATCCATAATAAACGTCTCGGGGTAGTTGATCCGCATCCAGGTTGGGGTGGTTGCTGATGGCGTACACAGCAACACTTTAAGATGATACTTGGTGCAAAGGGCTACTGCTTTGTCAAGCCAGTTAAAATCAAACCGTCCTTCTTCGGGCTCCATTTTGAACCAGGCAAATTCGGCCAGGTGAACAAACTCAAAGCCCATGTCTGATATCTTTTTTATATCCCGTTCCCACTGGGCTTCGTCCCAATGCTCGGGGTAATAGTAGATACCCGTTGTTACTAAATCTTTTTCCGGAAAAAAATGGCCGGCTTCCTGTGCTTTTAACGCCGCCGAAGGGAATAAGATCCCTAATAAAATTGTAATTATTAATTTTCTCATCTAAAGGTCCCTGCTTTTTTTTCAGCAGCTGTTAAATAGTTGTTTTATATGAATTTCGTTTGGTATGGATACAGTTGACGTATCCTTTAAGCTATAAGTAATACACTACATTGGTTTATAATACAAGTGCTACTTGGCCTCAGCCTGCCCCCCGGGCGAACGCCGCCACTTAAAATAACTGTCCAACACCCTAAGTGATGCAGCACTGGGTACAGTGCCGGTGTGCGCGGTTTGCGAAAAGCACATCACTACCGGATGCGCATCGTTGAAAGCGAGCCATACTGGCGCTCCTCCGCCGTTCGGATGGCCATACTTTGCAAAATTTGTCCAGTACGTGCCCATCGCGTCCGAAATGGCCAAATCTGTTTTAGTAGTTTGCGGGCTTTTAGTATCGAGTGTACCAAATACATAAGCTACTTCCTGTCCATGCGGCGATCCATGCCCTGCCAGGGGCGAACCTTCCGGGTAGTTGGGGTGCTGATCAAAATAGTAATAAAAAACCTTCGATTTGCCTTTTGATTGCAACCTTGCCCAGCTCCAGGTATGCCAGCCAAACGCGGCATCCCGCATCAGGTCGCGTGCGGTTTTTTCAACCTTTGCGGTACCGGCGGGATAAGCTTTAATAAGTTCATCGGCAAATTTACCGTAGCGAACCTTTACGGCCGCAACATAGTCTTCGGGAGTTTTTGGAGGTGAGAAACTAGCGCCCTCATCGGAGTTATAACCTACCAGGATGGGTACATCGTTATAATTTTCCTCTTCATAGCGTTTATATTGGTCGCCCGGTATTATCCAGCCGTCAATAACCGGCCAGGCTAATCCACGCACCGCGGGCAGTTTATCTGCATCAACCTTTCGCAAATCGGCAATTGAGGTAAAGCCGGCGTCTTTAACATACGCCGCACCGGCAGCTTCTGCATCAGGCAGGCTTTTCATATTTTCGCCCGGATAAGTTGTAGCACGCGTAGGCCCAAATGAACCACCGCTTTCCGATATCGCACCCTCAAAAAGGCCTTTAGCCAGCGGGCTTGCACATAACATACTTACCGCAATACCGCCCGCCGACTCGCCGAAGATTGTAACTTTATTGGGGTCACCGCCAAAAGCGGCAATGTTTTCCTTTATCCATTTAAGGCCGGCTATCATATCCAGCAAACCATAGTTTCCCGAAACATGATTGGGGTTCTCGGCACTAAGTTCCGGATGTGCCAAAAATCCAAGCTGCGCTACCCGGTAGGCAATGCTTACCAATACTACGCCTTTTTTTGCCAGATTCTCTCCATTATAAGTTGGTTCGGCTGTTCCTCCGAAGTTAAAAGCGCCCCCGTATATCCACACCAGCACCGGTACTTTTTCGGCCGGTGATTTAGCTGGCGTCCAAACGTTCAGGTACAGGCAATCTTCACTTTTGCCCAAAGCAGAATTGCCACCCTGCATAGGTTCGGGTGCAAATTTATCGGCCTTGCGAATACCATCCCACTTAGCAGCGGGCTGCGGGGCACGCCAGCGAAGCTGGCCTACCGGAGGCATTGCAAAAGGAATGCCTTTATAAATGGTAAGCCCATTTTCAGAAGTTCCCTGTAACAGCCCTTCTTTTACCTTAACAGGAGCAGGCTGAGCTTGTGTAATTTGATTGGCAAGCATTACCGCAAGTAAAAAAACGAGATATCTCATAACAATTTAATTGGCTGTCAAAACTACTGTTAAATGATTGATCTTTAGTATCTATCACATAAATCCTTATCATCTTCATTCACGTTTAAAAAACGGCCCTTCTATACCTCTACCATCGCTTTAATTACTCCGTTAGCGGGGTCGAGCCAGCTTTCAAACTCATCTGTGACCTTGTCAAATTGTACACGATGGGTAATGTAATTAGATGGTTGCACCAAGCCTTTTTTCATGGATGCAATAACATGCTCAAAATCTTCCCGTGTAGCGTTACGGCTGCTCATTAAAGTGGCCTCGCGCTTGTGAAATTCCGGGTGGCTGAAACTAAGATCTCCTTTTTGCAAACCCACCAGCACATACCGCGCACCATGCGCCATATATTGAAAGCCGTTGTTAATCGCTTTCAGGCTGCCTGTAGCATCTATAACCACTGTGGGCATATCTCCTGCGGTTATCGCCGCCAGTTGCCCGGATACACCTTCCGTAGATCCGTTAATAACATGATCTACCTTTAGCCTATCCCTGCAAAACTCCAGTCGCTTCGCGTTGATATCCATTGCAATTACTTTGGCCCCTGCAATGCGGGCAAACTCCATAATGCCCAAGCCTATTGGCCCCGCACCTATCACCAGTACATATTCGCCGGGTTTTACGCCAGCCCGCCTGATGCCATGGGCGCCTATGGCTAATGGTTCTACCAATGCCAGCTCATCATAACTTAAACCATCTCCGTGTACAAGCGAATAGGTCGGTACATTCAGGTATTCGGCCATTCCCCCGTCCACATGAACGCCGCAAACATTAATTTTAGCGCAGCAGTTAGGCTTTCCCGACCTGCAGGCTATACAAACACCACAATTAAAGTATGGGATGAATGTTACGATCTCGCCTTTTTTAAAACCGGGCGCTCCGTTCGGCTCAACCAACTCGCCCGACAGCTCATGGCCCAAAACGCGGGGATAATTAAAATAGGGCTGCGTGCCTTCAAAAGCATGCAAATCGGTGCCGCAGATACCAATCCTTCTGATCCTGATCTGGGCATATCCTTCCTGTATAGCCGGCGTTTCGCGATTACTGAGTGCCAATTTTCCCGGCTCTTCGCAAACTATTATTTGCATCATTATTTATTTTAAAGCTGAAAAATTTGTTCCATCATTACCCACTTCTCCCCTTCTTTTGCCCAGGGCAAGGGCTGTTGGAATTTCCACATTAACTGTTCCCATTCCTGTACTTTAGGGTTAACTACATCCATAGCAGCTTTTTTTTCTGCTACATACTGTTCGCTGGTTTCCATGATCATAAACAAGCGATTTCCTGTACGATAGATCTGCATATCTTTAATTTCAGCATCCAGGATGCTTTTTCGTATTTCGGGCCAGCCATTTTCAGCTTTATGCCAATGTTCGTATTCAGCTATCAGTTGTGGATCATCTTTTAAGTCGAGCGCTAAACAGTATCTTTTCATAGTAGTATTTAATTTTTATAAATAGGCAGAAGCGTATGCCTTATCAATCAATCCCCGTTCTTTCATTTCATTCCAGAATACCGCCGGTATTTTTAAAGAAGCAACCGCAACATTCAATGCTACCCTCTCGGCATTAGTGGTATTTAACGCAATGCTTTTAACGCCCGGCGCTTTTAACCCAAAAACCACGCATGCATCTACCGGTTTAATATTATAATCTCTGCAGGCCTGGTAAAACATCTCCCGCCACTGATACAGGCCCTCGTCTTTTACCGGGTCTTTCAGCTGATAGTTATAATAGGCGGACCCGGTTAAGAACCCCCCATTAAATACTGCAGAATTTATAATAGCGATATCCTGATTTTCAAGCTCCTTCATAAACTCCACTAACTCCTTTGGATGGCTGTGAACCGTCATGCTATTGGCAATCATTACCCAATCAAGTTTAACATCCTGGGTTATTCTTTTAATGATCTTCCAATCTTTTGATCCTACCCCAATGGCCTTTACCTTGCCTTGCCCCTTTAATTCATTTAACGCGCGATAAGCCTCCAGGATATCGCGGTAGCGTTGCTTTTGTTCCAAATCGTCTTTTGCCGCGGCAAGGTATTCATCCGGGTCATGTACGGATACCAATTCGGCACGATAATCGCCCAGCAGCTCATTACCCTGCTCATAGCATTCCAGGATACCGTCATAACTTATTTTTTGTACGGCATCATATTTCAGGTCGCGCCATACGCCAGGCTCAAAAGTAGGTTCGGCTGTTTTCAGTTCTGTGCGCAACCAACCCAGCTTATTGCTGATCAGCACGTTTGACGGTTTTACATTTAACTGCGCTAACGACTTTCCCAACGATTCCAGCGCAAGGCCGGCGCCGTATTTACCAGCTGAGTCAAATACAGCCAGTTTAGGCGAACATCTGACACTTTCGGCAACAATAGCACGTTTGGCATCATCAGAAAGGGCTACATATAAATTCCCCAATCCGCTGGTTCCAAAAATTACTTTGGGTAAACTAATTTCATTCATAGTAAGGATAAATTATTTTAAAGGATAGCGGCAACCGGTAAATCTTCGGCCTTCACTTTTACCCGGTGGCCTTTAAACCCAAAAAATGCGACAACAACAAAACACAGTAACGGTACTATATAGCCATATTGAATATTGCCAGTTGCATCGCTGATATAGGCAAACAACCTTGGCAAAACAGCACCGCCGACAATTGACATAATAATAAGGCTGCTACCGAATTCTGTATCGGCCTTTAAATCTTTTATACCCAGCGCAAAAATGGTTGGGAACATAATGGACATAAAAAAGCAAATACCAACGACTGTGTAAACGGTAATCATACCATGACCTAAAATAGCGATAACACAAAGTATGACGTTGATGGCTGCATAAACCGCCAGCATCCGCGCTGAATTGAAATACCGCATTAAAAACGTACCAATAAATCGGCCGATGGTAAACGCAGCGCCGCATAAACCTAAATAGTCGCCGGCCTTCAATTCTGTAAGGCCTGCTGCTTTTGGAGCATACAGGATAAACAAACTAAATACACAAACCTGTGCACCCACATAAAAAAACTGCGCGGCAACGCCCCACGCCAAATGGCGATGTTTTAAGGCATGGAAAATATTTTTACTTGCTGTATGGCCTTCATGGTGCTGAATTTTAGGCAGGTGCGTAAATGCAAAAAGGATAGCGACGATAACCAATACGCTGCCCAATATAAAGTAAGGCATTTTCACGGAGGAGGCTTCGGCAGCAAGGGCCAGTTTGCGGCCCTGTTCGGTCATTACGCTTAGTTGTGCCGCAGTATAACCCTTGGTAAGTATAATTCGTACCCCAATTACAGGTGCCAGTGTGGTAGCCAGCCCGTTAAACGATTGCGCGAAATTAAGCCTTTGTGTAGAGGTTGCGGGATTGCCCAATGAAGAAGCATACGGATTGGCGGCTGTTTCTAAAATGGTTAATCCGCAGGCGATGATAAACAAGGCTACCAGGAAAAACGAGTACTGTTGCGTATTGGCCGCTGGTATAAACAAATAGGAACCAAACGCAAAAATAAGCAGGCCCGTTATGATGCCTGTTTTATAACCGTATTTTTTCATGATAAAGCCGGCCGGCAAAGCCATTAAAAAATAGGCGATAAATACGGCAGAATCTACCAATGTAGCCTGAACGGTTGTAAGCGTAAATGATTTTTTTAAATGTGGTATCAATACCGGGTCCAGATTATGTGCAAACCCCCATAAAAAGAACAAACTGGTAATCAATATAAATGGGAAAAGGGTTTTATTCTTTGTCATGATCGGATATTAAACAACCCCTTCAATTTTTAAAACGAACGCATCTTTACCCGGAGCCTGTTCCGGCAATTTTACTTTGAGGCCGGCTGAGGTTTGCTCAAAACTCAAATTGCCGTTTCCAAGCAAACTTACCTTGCTTACCTTACCCGCCTCATTAGCTGCTAACTTTTTAACCAGAGCTTCGTTTCCTGCCGGCCAACCCAACATTGTGGCATAAAGGGTTTTTCCTTTTACAGTAAACCTGATATCTTCGGCCACGAACGGCTTCCCTTTGCCTTCGTTAAAGCCCTGTGCGTTGATTGGCGCTGCCGATTCTATTGCCGGACCTTCGCCAAATACTTTCCAGGGGCGGGTGCCGTAAATCGCTTCGCCGTTAACCTGCATCCACGCTCCTATGTTTTCAACTACGGTGCGTTCTTCGCTGTCAATGGTGCCATCGCCACGTACCGGGATATTCAACAATAGGTTGCCATTTTTACTTACTATATCAACAAGGGTATGCACTACGGTTTTTGCACTTTTATAGCCCTTATAATCAAATATGCGGCGGTCATAGTGCCAGCTACCAATACAAGTATCCGTTTGCCATGGCAAAGGTTCTATCTGGTTGCTTTGTCCGCGTTCTATATCCCATATCATGCATTTACGTTGTTGTTCATTCAGTACTTTGCCAAACAGCGCCGCTTGTAGTTTACCATGCTTTTTAATGCTGGTATTGTACATATGCGCTGCTATTTTTAAGCCTGCATCGCTTACCGGCCAAAGGGGTAAGGCGGTATCGTCAAAATAAATCAGCTCAGGATCGTATTTATCTATCAGTTCAATAGTGCGGTTTAAAAATTTATCGCAGTAAGCTTTGTTGGGTACACTGGCGCCATTGCCCCAATCCCAGTGGCTACCCATGCTGTTATCATCAAGGCTATCCTTGCTCAGGGCGTGGTTTTGCGCATATAATTCCTGCGGATCATAGCCATTCCACCATTTACCTGCGCCATCCGCTTTGGTAAGCTTACCATCATACGGCATTCCCGCGTATGGTCCGGTTTTATCAGCGCGCTGGGCAACCTCGTACCAGGTCCAGGGATGTGACCCATGTACACTAACGCCAAAAGGCAGGCCTTGTTCTTTAGCCGCCTTGGCCCAGCCGCCAATCAGATCTTTTTTGGGGCCAATTTTAGTAGAGTTCCAGCTTTGGTATTTGCTGTCGTAAAGGTCAAAATTATCATGGTGATTGGCCAATGCCATAAAGTATTTGGCGCCTGCACTTTTGTATAAACCCACCAATTCACTGGGGTCCCATTTCTCAGCTTTCCATTCGTTAATCACGTCCTTAAAACCAAATTTTGAAGGATGTCCATATTTTTGAACATGATATTTATACTGATCACTGCCTTCCTGGTACATGCCGCGGGCATACCAATCACCGCGTTCTGGCTGGCATTGTGGCCCCCAGTGCGCCCACATGCCAAATTTGGCATCACGGAACCAGTCAGGTACCTGGTATTGGGCCAATGAATCCCATGTCGGCTTAAATGGGCCGGCAGCGATGCCAGCATTTGAATGGGCTGGCAACAGATTGTTAGCATAAAGTTTAGACAGGTATAACGAGGACAATCCTGTAGCCAAACCTTTTATTAGTGTTCTTCTTTTCATGAATTAAATTTTGATGTTTTTATGCATTAGTCAGGCACAACCGTTTGTACAGGTTAGTTGCCCCGGGTCACAAGTCAAAAATTCTTTTAGGTCACAATCATAATTGGTTACCGGCAATTATTACAATTGCCGTTGGTAATTGATAAACCAAATCTACCTGCAAATAATTGTTAAATAGTTGGCCTAATGGGACTTTTTTTTATACAAAACCGACATTTTGTTTAATATTGTCCTGGCAAAAGCACGAGATATTTTTAAGCTCTGTTACCCAAAACACATATAAGGATACATGTACAGTTGAAACAATAACTTAAAGACAGCTTATTTACTGCATATTATGATTAAAAGAGCATTAAAACACACCTATACCCTATTGAATGTAGACCACGTGAACCTTGGCCCTAAATGGAATTATAAAAACGTGATCAGTCCATATTTCAGACTTTATTACATTGATGCCGGTGCAGGTGAAATTTCGAATATTTCAACAACGCTGGAGCTTGAGCCTGGATTTTTATACATCATCCCAAGTTTCACGTTGTGCAACCTTACTTGCCAAAGTCACCTGAGCCAGTATTTTATCCAGTTTTTTGAGGAGTCATCCGATGGCATCTCCTTGTTCGTCAACAACCGGTCTATTTTTAAAGTAAAAGCAACAACCGTTGATATCTTGAATTTTGCCCGCTTACTGGAAATAAATCCCGGCAGGGGCATCAACCGTTCCGATAATCCCAGGGTATATGAAAAAAATATCTTTTACAAAGAGTACCAGGAACTTAATAATCAGCAAAACATGGCCACTTTTACAGAAACCCACGGTATTCTTTTGCAATTGGTCTCCCGCTTTTTAACACCCGAGATATTTAAACATAAAGAAGTAAGCCACATACCAGTTAAAATCCTCAATGCAATCAGTTATATCCAATTGAACCTGCACCAAGAGTTGTCAGTAACCGACCTGGCCGAAAAAGCGAATCAGCATACCGATTATTTCTCACGCTTGTTTCAACAGTACACCGGCGAAAGGCCCTTAAAATATATCCATGAAAAAAGAATTGAACGGGCCCAATACCTAATGGTTACCACCCAGATGACTTATGCAGAAATTGCTGTCCAAACCGGCTTCGAAAATATATTTTATTTTTCCAAAATATTTAAAAAGGTTACCGGTATGTCTCCTGGTAACTATAAAAAACAAATCGATTTTGTCCGCTTTTAGGCACGCCGGTTCGGGTGCTTAAACCTTATACCATATTTATTCTTTCTCATTCCTTCAGTAAAAAGTTGTACCGTAACATTTGCATCTATATCAGTTCGGTGCGGCTAGTGCACTATAATATAAAAGATAAAACGTTTTTTTGATCGCTGATAGCCTGCAGATTAATTTAACAAACTTAAAAGGTTATTAAAAATTGTTGGTAATAAGTAACTGCCGCAGCCTGGCAATGCTCTTGTTACGTTCATTTATCGCCGAAGCTAAGCTTGTATTAGTAAAGATAGCTACGCCCAAATCTACGTTGAGCTGGTATTTTAATGTAAGTGTCAACCGGTCTGTTTTCCAGTCATAAACATCGGCATAATCACTAACCCTGCCTGTAAACTGCCCATATTTGGTCAAAAAAGCATTCAATACTTTATATCCGTCACTCCGATAAAAAAACAGGTAAATATTTACAATCTTGTTTTTGTAGGTTCTGAGGCCGATTGACTGGATCATAAGATCGGGAGTAATTTTTAGCAGGTTGCTATCGCGGTACTGGTACAACATGCAGCTATCCTGGTCAAACTCATTATTATCATCCAGGTAACTTAATTTATCGAAGGGAACAGATGATAAATCGGCGCCCAACATAATCTGGTTAAAACCATTTTCATCGGTTAAATATCGAAGGGATCCAGGCTTAATAGTTTGACACACGCACACATGTGAAACAATTAACACCATGACAACAATCACGGTAGTATAATAAACAGTTCTTTTGAGATTGAAATCCATATTAGTGTTTACCAAACCAGAAAGAAATGTATTGCACTGTAAACCAGTTACATTACTAAACGAATTGAGTAAATAATACTAAGATTTCAAACAGCCGGGATGCTGTTGTATACCAAATTGTGCAAACTGTAAACATTATTACTTTGCGATGTGACTGCGATACAACCAGATATATTTACCTGTAAGAGTGCCGCTATAAATTAACGCGGGCCACCACCTTATGCTTTTTTCAGGGTGATGATGCGCATCCAGTGCATTAGCTTCATAACTGGATAAACAGGATCAAGTTCAAACCATTTCTTGCCAAAATTGGCACTGTTAGGGTGCTTATGATGGTTATTTTGGAACAACTCTCCCAGCATCAAAAAATCAAACGGTGTTGTGTTCTTTGATTTATCTTTATTGTCAAAATTCCTGTATCCATACTTGTGGCCGCACCAATTAACAATGGCGCCATGAATAGGCCCCATCATAAAATGTACCGGCAGTAATAAAAACATCCACCAATGTGTCGCGAAAAAAACATAAAAGCAGGTATAGGCCGCGCCAAAGAGCAGCCTCGATAATATAGAAGAACCCATACGATCAACTATTGGCCATTCGGGGTAATGCCCCGGAAATTGTGCTTCGGGATCCTTTGTCCGTTTTACGTAATCACCGAAGGTTTTAATAGTATGCTTCATCATTTGATAAACATCTGTAAAAAAGTGTGGCGAATGCGGGTCTTTTTCTGTGTCGCTGAAAGCATGGTGCTGGCGGTGCATCATGGCATATGCACGCGGGTTTAAAAACGAAGTGCCTTCAAAAAGATAAGCCATTAAATAAAATATCCGTTCCCAGAATTTATTTGTAGTAAACATTCGGTGCGAAGCATAACGGTGCTGGAAAAAAGTTTGAAAGAATAGCGACAGAAACCAGTGCGCTATAAAAAAAATAAGTATGATCATAAAAATGGCATTAATAGCAGTAGATAACAGGCATGGCTTTTCCGCGACTGTTGATGGGATTAGAAAACAGAGAGGGTATTGTTCACTGTTGGCCTGAATTTGCCGGAAGACATACGCATGATGATTAAGTTGCGTTTGTTATTCAACCGGTAAAAGTTTGTGGGTGTTGCGCCAGAAACAGCAGGTACTTGATAAATCCCTGAGGATTATGCTGTAGATAAAACTGTAAACGGGATTATTTATTGTGGTATAAGCAGCATTGCTACATAATAAAAAAGCACCCCACCATTAAAGGAGGATGCTTTACGAATAAGTTTATGTCTCCCGATCAGATGACTTTTATTAAAATGCAAATCACTAATACAACCTCTAAATCAACCAATTTAAGCTAAACCAGCGCTGCAACACTTTTAGGCGAAAAAGAATTCATAAACTCCTGTGCTTTTTTCACCATCAGTTTTGATCCTATAAAAATAGCCGATCGCTGATGTAGCTCCTCTACCTCGATATCCAGGATCCTATCGTACCCGTTAGTAGCCAATCCGCCTGCTTGCTCTACAATAAATGCCATGGGATTACATTCGTAAACCAGGCGGAGTTTCCCATTTTTATATTGAGCCGTTGTTGGATAAATAAATATGCCGCCCTTTATCAAGTTCCGGTGAATATCGGCAATCATCGATCCTGTATATCGCGAAGTATACGGCCGGTTGGTTGTATCATCTTCTACCTGGCAATATTTAATATACTTTTTAACACCTTCGGGCAAGTGGGTATAGTATCCCTCATTTATCGAATAAGTATTTCCCTCTGCAGGAATGCTCATTTCCGGGTGCGACAGGCAAAACTCTCCAATAGATGGGTCAAGTGTAAAACCGTTTACGCCTTTACCCGTGGTATAAACCAGCATCGTAGATGAGCCGTATATTACATATCCTGCTGCAACCTGTTCGGTACCATTTTGTAAAACATCCTGGAGCGTTGCCTTGCCTTCGTTTGATTTTCTGCGATAAATTGAAAATATAGTACCAACGCTCACATTTACATCAATGTTGGACGAGCCGTCTAAAGGATCGATAGCCACGATGTACTTGGCGTTTTTTGATATGTCGGAGTCGATATAAATATGTTCCTCGTTCTCTTCAGAAACAACAATACAACATTCCCCACCACTTTGCAGCGCCGAAATAAATTGCTCGTTGGCATAGATATCCATTTTCTTCTGCTGCTCGCCATGCGAATTGGTTTCGCCTGTTTCGCCAATAATGTCAATTAACCCGGCTTTATTAATTTCACGGTTCACTATTTTTGCCGCTATCCCTAAATCCCGCAAAAGCCGCGAAAGCTCGCCTTTGGCATACGGAAAATCGGCTTGCTTCTCTATAATAAATTGTCCTAAGGTTTTTACTGTTTTCATATAGATTGTTGTTAGTTTGAAATTAATGACACTCTTTGAGCACAAAGCAGTGTTGCAGGTAAAAATGTATCAGACGATGCCGGCGGCTTTTATTTAACAAACGGCAATTAGCTATTTATTTGCTATAACTATCTAAAAACCTTTCACTAAGGTAGACTTCGACAAAAACGCAACTGTCATGCACTGTCTTACAACATAGGCTCCAGTACTTCGGGGCATTCCCGGCTAATCCATTGTTTTTATACTTAAAACTCAAATATTTCACCTTACTTTATTACAAGCGTCTTATTATGTTTAGATAAGATCGTACAATAATTTGATAACAGATAGATAAAAACCATATCCGTCTTTACACATCTTTGTTTCATACCAAGTATACAGCCGGGCCCCTGCTTTCAAGGGTGTGGTTATCAATTTTCAACAGCGTATATCTATATAATGATACAAACAGATAGTACCCTCAGGAACATAAAGGTAAGGTTTCCGGGTCAAATTATCATCGGAAAAAATTCAATAGTTGAACTGGCCAACGAAATTACCGGGGCGGGCCATGTTCATATATTAATTGTTACCATAGATGTGCTTTTACCAACCATCCATCCGGTTGTTGAGCAGCTGCGGCAGCAAAATGTTCATGTACGGATAAATACATCTGTAACCCGCGAACCCTCTTATCATGATGTTGAAAGTTTATTAAAATTTGTAGCCGGCCAGGCTGTAGATGCTGTTATTGGTATTGGCGGGGGCAGTGTGCTGGATATGGCCAAGATTGTAGCCGCGCAAATTAAAAATGATCAAACCATTAATGAAATAACCGGCAATGGTTTGCTCAAGAAACGGGGCGTTAAACTAATATGCGTACCTACCACAGCCGGCACCGGCAGCGAAGTATCGCCTAACGCGATATTGATTGATGATGCCGATAATCAAAAGAAAGGAATTATAAGCCCATACCTTGTTCCGGATACCGTTATAATTGACCCGGCATTAACCTATAACTTGCCACCCGAAGTCACGGCCGCTACCGGTCTTGATGCCCTTACCCACTGCCTTGAAGCTTATACCAACATATTTGCACATCCCTTTATTGATATGTATGCCTATGAAGGCATAAGGCTTATTGCAGCCAACCTGGCAAAAGCAGTTAATAACGGCACCGACGAAAACGCACGCGCTCAGCTGGCTATTGGCAGTATGCTTGGCGGCTTTTGCCTGGGGCCGGTAAATACCGCCGGGGTGCATGCCCTATCCTACCCGTTAGGTAGCATGTTTCACATAGCTCACGGGTTGTCAAATGCATTATTGTTGCCCTATGTTATGCGGTATAACATCATTGCCGCCCCCGCCCGATATGCAAGTGTTGCCAGGGCATTAGGCTGCAACAGCCTGGATACCGACCTGGAAACAGCGTATGCGGGCGTTGACAAAATATGCGAACTCATTAACCAATGTGGTATTCCCCAAAAGCTTAGCGATGTAGGCGTAAATAAATCTGCAATACCCACAATGGCCGCCGATGCAATGAAAATTACCCGGTTACTTAAAAACAATCCCCGCACAATAACACTTAGCGACGCTATAAATATTTATGAGGAAGCTTATTGAAACAAAATGAAACAAAAAAAGAAATACAATGGCTTAGTGGTGCCATCAATAACACCGTTAACCGAAAACTACAAGCTTGATCATGAAGCTGTCGAAAAGATTTTTGACAATATATTCAACTATGGAGGCGTGCCGTTCATATTGGGGACCACCGGCGAAGCGCCATCGCTGCCTAACGACGTAAAGCTTGATTTTATAAAGCTGGCGGCGAGGCTCAAACAGCCCAACAAACTAATCTACGCAGGTATTTCATCAAATTGCGTTACCGATTCCATTGAGATGGCCAAGCAATGCGCCGATGAAGGTATTGATGTGGCGGTGGCCCATGTTCCCGCATATTTTACATTAACGGAATACGAAATAAAAAAATATTTTGAAACCCTGGCCGATAGCATTCCACTGCCGCTTATTATATATAATATACCGGCAACAACCGATGTATCTATCCAGCTAAACCTGCTTAATGAGTTAAGCTACCACGAAAACATTGTTGGCACCAAGGATTCTGAGCGAAATTATGACAGGCTGCAGCAATCAATAAAATTGTGGGCAAACCGACCCGATTTCAGCCATTTTTTGGGATGGAGCGCTCAATCTGCCCACGCAATGTTTACAGGTGGCGACGGCCTGGTACCAAGTACGGGAAACCTGTTCCCTGATATATATTATAAAATAATTGTGGCGGCTGATAACAACGACGAACCATCGGCCTTACGTTCGCAAAAACACGCCAACCTGGTAAGTGATTTGTACCAGGGAAAACGATTATTAGGCGAATCATTGGCTGCTTTAAAATCATTGATGGAAAGCGCAGGATTGTGCAGCCCATATATGATGCCGCCATTGCAAGGGGTGAGCGACGAAAATGCTATCCAGTTACGGAATGAACTCCAAAAAATCGTAAACCGCGAAAACCTTAATTTACCAATTTACCAATGATCAGTAAAAAACCAATTATAGGCATTACCATGGGCGATCCGGCAAGTATAGGGCCCGAAATAGCTATAAAGGCCCTGCTTACTAAACGATTGTTTGATATATGCAGCCCTGTAATTATTGGCGATGCCGCTGTTTTTAATGATATTGTTAAAAGGCTTGATATGCAGGCCACTATCAACCCCATAAAAAGCATAAAGGATGCCGCCTTTATTTACGGCGAGCCTGATGTATATGACCTTCAAAATGTTGATATGAGCCGGCTCCGTTTTGGTGAAATATCGGCTATGGCCGGTAATGCATCTTTTGAGGCCGTTAAAAAAGTGATTGATCTTGCCCTTGCAGGTGAGGTTGATGCCACTGTTACCGGGCCCATCAATAAAAAATCAGTAAACGAGGCCGGGCACCATTTTGCGGGCCATACGGAAATATACGCGCATTTTACAGGCACTAAAAAATACGCCATGCTGCTGGTTGAGGATAACATGAAAGTGATCCACGTTTCAACCCATGTATCGCTAAGGCAGGCTTGCGACCTGGTAAAAAAAGACCGCATTGTACAGGTAGTTGAACTGCTGCACAATGGTTTGATACAATTAGGCGAAACTAACCTCAAAATAGGCATTGCCGGTCTTAACCCTCACGCGGGCGATTCCGGCTTATTTGGAACGGAGGACGACCAGGAAATACTGCCTGCCGTACAGGAAGCGCTTAAGGCCGGTTACGATGTAGAAGGCCCGGTACCTGCCGATACGCTATTTTCAAAAGCTTCAACAGGATATTACGGTGGCGTAGTGGCCATGTATCACGACCAGGGGCACATCCCCTTTAAACTTACCGGCTTTAAATGGAATGCGCAAAAACAACAGATGGATAGTGTAAAAGGAGTGAATATTACCATGGGGTTGCCTATTATACGCACTTCGGTTGATCATGGAACGGCTTTCGAAATAGCAGGAAAGGGAGTAGCCAGCAGCGATGCAATGATACTGGCTATTGAATCGGCCGTACAGCTTAGTAAAAACAGGATAATGCAAAACGCATGATAGCTGTAATTGCAGATGATTTAACAGGAGCAGCAGAGCTTGCCGGTATTGGCCTTGGTTATCAACTAAAAACCGAGGTTAGTACCGTTGTTGATTCAAACTGTAATGCCGACCTGCTTATCATTGCAACCAATACACGTTCATTACCCGAAGCTGAAGCCATGCACATCATGGCTGAGCTCACCATTCAATTGATGTCGCTTAAACCCAGGCTCATTTTTAAAAAGATAGATTCTGTTTTACGTGGGCATATTTTAAATGAAATTGAAAGCCAGTTAGCGGTATCCGGATTAAAAAGGACATTAATTATCCCGGGCAATCCATCACATGAAAAAAAGATTGTCGACGGCATTTATTATTATAAAAATGAGCCGATACACCTTAGCGATTATGCCCATGATCCTGCATTTCCGGCTACAACATCAAATGTTAAAGAAATGCTTAGGGCAGCCAATTCGATAAACTTATTAAAAACCGGGGAAGAATTACCGGAAACCGGCATTATGGTTGGTGAGGTATTTGATGAAATTGATTTAAACTATTGGGTTGAACAAACTGATGGCGATACGCTTTTAGCCGGTGCATCAGGTTTATTTAGCAACCTGCTCCAACACCTGTTCTCCGCACAACCGGCCGGTTATTCATATCCGGGCTTGCCAGGCCGACGCTTGTTTGTATTTGGCAGCACGTTTTACCAGGGCAAACTTGTGGTTAATAATGGCCTCCTGAACAACATAGCTGTACATTATGTACCGGCGGCCATCGTTTGCAACGAAGATGATGACAAGCAAATAATTTGTCTGTTTGCCAGTCACGTTGCCGCAAGTATTATTCAGCAAAATAATGCTATCATCGCAATAAATCCTGATTCTATCAGTGGCATAAAAATCGATCCCATTTTATTAAGCCATAAAATAGCCGCCATTGTAAAACAGGTGATCCAATACACTACGCTAAATGAACTGTTAATTGAAGGCGGTGCAACTGCATGGTCGGTTTTAAGCCAGTTAAATTTAAAAAAAATGTATCCTGTTAACCAGTTAGCTCCGGGTGTTATCCGCATGAGCATACCTGGCGATACCCAATTATATGTAACTTTAAAGCCCGGCAGCTACGAGTGGCCCGCCCCGCTTTGGGTAATCAATTAATTATACCTGATTATGAAACATGAAACCCTGCACCTGGCAGATTATATTATTATAGCATTAGCGCTGGCCATTTCATTAACCATAGGCATAAGGTTTTCAAAAGGACAAAATTCAACCAAAAAATACTTTGTATCGCGGGGCTCAATACCTGCCTGGGCAATTGGCATGTCGCTTATGGCTACGCTCATCAGTAGTGTAACATTCCTGGCCTACCCCGGGGAAGGTTTTTCATCAAACTGGATCCTGCTTGTACAGGGTTTAATGGTGCCCATAATATTGCTTTTAATAGTATGGTTTATTGTGCCACTTTACCGCGAAGTTATTGGAGTAAGCACCTATGAATATTTCGAAAAACGTTTTGGCACTTTTGCCCGTTTTTATAGCTCAATAAGCTTTGTATTAACTCATTTTTCAAAAATGGGCACGGTATTTTTCTTACTCGCACTCGCACTTGCCAATATGACAGATACCAATACCTACGCCATTATCTGGATCATAGGATTTGTTATTATCGTTATCACCCTCATTGGCGGTATTGAGGCTGTGATCTGGGCTGATGTGGTACAGGGTTTCCTGCTGATAGGCGGCGGCATAGTATCATTTATTATACTCATTTGTTCTATAAAAGGCGGCCTGCCCGAGCTTTGGCATATTGCCAGTATCAATCATAAAAACAATTTTGGCCCCTACACCTGGGATTTTAAAAAGCTCACTTTTATAGTGATGGCCATTAACGGGGTATTTTATGCCATACAAAAATATGGCACCGATCAAACCATGGTGCAGCGTTACCTGACGGCCAAAACAGACAAGGCAGCCATCCGGGCCTCCATAATGGGCGTAGCCCTTACGGTTCCGTTATGGGCGCTTTTTATGTTTATAGGTACGGCCTTGTTTGCTTTCTACCAGCAAAACCCCTTACCTGCAGGCATCAAAGCCGATGCGGTTTTCCCTTATTTTATCATGAGTAAGCTGCCTACCGGCGTAGTCGGCCTTATTTTGGCTGCGTTAATATCAGCTGCCATATCAAGTCTTGGCGCCGATCTGAACTGCCTTTCGGCTATTGGGGTAGAAGATTATTATAAAAAGTTCAGGCCAAATAAAACTGATAAGGAATACCTTAAAGCGGGCAGGTGGATAGTAGTAATTGCAGGCATTGGCGCCATAATGATTGCCTCGCTTTACCTGCTTGCAGGTGATGAAGGGGCTTTAGGAATCGTATTCACCTTGTACGCCATTTTTTCGGGAGGGATAGCGGGCATATTCCTGTTAGGATTGTTTAGCAGCCGTGCCAACCGGCAGGGACTTAATATTGGGATAGCAGCCTGTATCGTATTTACGGCTTATGCCTTTTTAACATCTACCAAAATTGGATTAGGTGATCAAAAGCATATCCTGCTCGATCTGGAAGAATACAACTTTAATCAGCATAAATACATGCTGGGCGTTTACAGTCACCTGGTTGTGATCGTTGTTGGATCGGTAGCCAGCCTGTTTTGGCCTAAGCCTCATATCAACAAAAACCTGCTTTTCAGCGGCTGGCTCGAAGCTAAACGCGCCGGTAAGATTGGTGAGCAACATGAGGTTACAACTTAATACTGTTGACCGGCACTCTATAAAAAAACGAATGAAGAAATTAATCATCCTGTTTGCCCCTATCTTATTTTTATATGCACCTGCGAATGCGCAGGTAAAATTGGCTTCCTTGTTTACCAGCAATATGGTATTGCAGCAGCAAAGTAATGTACCCATCTGGGGGTGGGACAAAGCCGGTTCCAGTGTAACTGTAAGTACCTCCTGGAATAAAAAAAGCTATAAAACCAGGGCAAATGCCAGTGGTAAATGGATGGTAAAAATTTCTACGCCAGCTTACGGAGGGCCTTATACGGTAACCATCAGCGATGGCAATACCATAAAACTTGACAATGTACTTATTGGCGAAGTTTGGCTTTGCACCGGGCAATCAAATATGGAAATCCCGATGAAGGGTTATAAAAGCCAGCCCATCAGCGGTTCGGTTGATGCCGTATTAAGATCGGCAAACAGTAATATTCATATCTACACAGTTCCCCGTTCGTCTGTAACCGAAGCACAGGAAAACAGTAAACCGTCCGAATGGCATGTGGCCGCGCCGGAGTTTGTGGCTAATTTTAGTGCCACGGGTTATTATTTTGGCCGCCTGCTTAATGATATACTGCATATCCCCATCGGCCTTATCAGCGATTGCTATGGAGGCTCAAGCGCAGAAGCCTGGATGGATGCTGAAGGATTAAAAGACTTTCCCGAAATAAAGATCCCCGCCAAAACAGACTCCATAAAAGCGGTATCGCGCACGCCAACAACGCTGTTTAATGGCATGCTTAACCCGGTTATTGGTTATGGCATTAAAGGCTGTATCTGGTACCAGGGCGAATCAAACTACGAACGCCCTGATCAGTACGAAAAACTCTTCCCGGCCATGGTAAAACGCTGGCGCGAATTATGGGAACAGGGCGATTTTCCTTTTTACTATGTGCAGATAGCGCCTTATGATTATACCCAGCTTCCACCCTATAACTCGGGCGGCAAATACAATTCGGCTTACCTGCGCGATGCCCAGCGAAAATCACTAAATGTAATACCTAACAGCGGCATGGCCGTATTGCTTGACGCGGGCGAACAGGCAACTATTCACCCTCCGCGCAAAGAACCGGCAGGTACGCGCCTGGCTTACCTTGCCCTTGCCCAAACTTATGGCATCAAGGGGTTTGATTATGCGAGCCCGATTTATAAATCAATTACTGTTGAAGGCAACAGGGCCGTTATCCGTTTTGATCATGCCGAAAATGGGTTAACATCCTACAATAAGCCAATGCAGTGTTTTGAAATTGCAGGTAAAGACAAAAATTTTTACCCGGCGCAGGCCGCTATTTCGGGCAGTACTATTGTGGTTTCATCTCCACTGGTAAAAGAACCTGTTGCGGTGCGTTATGCTTTTAGCGATTTTGTAACTGGCGATCTGTTTGGTACCAATGGACTGCCGGTATCTTCATTCAGGACCGACGATTGGTAATATGAAAAACCTGTGGCTGTTTATATTTATATTATGGGGCGATGTTGCCTATGCGCAAACCGATAAAGATATTGAGCAATATAATGTTACCTGGACCAGCCAAAGCCAAAATTCAGGCCAATCTATGCCTTGTGGCGGTGGTGATATCGGCTTAAATGTATGGGTTGAAAAAGGCGAACTGTTTTTTTACATAGCCCGCAGCGGTACGTTTGATGAAAACAATGCTATGCTCAAACCTGGCCGTGTAAGGGTAAAGCTCTCCCCAAATCCTTTTGATGGTACCGAATTTAAGCAACAGTTAATGCTGCAAAACGGAGCGGTGTGTATCGCAGGGAAAAATGGCGGTATCAACGCAGAAATAAAGCTTTGGGTTGATGTATACCGGCCGGTGATCCACCTGGAGATCAGCAGCAACAAAGCCATAAAAACAGAGGCCGCCTTTGAAAGCTGGCGATATAAAGACAGACCTGTAAAAGGTGTCGAGAACAACCAGGGTTCCTGGAAATTTGGTGCGCATGGTAATGTTAAAACGCTAAGGGATTCAATCGCTTTCCGGGATGGCGGGATTCTGTTTTATCATCATAACCTTGATTCTACCATATTTGATGCAACGGTGAAGCAGCAGGGTATGGATGCTGTGAAAGACCAGCTGTTTAACCCCCTTAAAAATCTCACTTTCGGAGGTTTAATGCTGGGTAAAAACCTTAAAGCCGCCGGCACTTATAGCGGTAAGTACATGGATACTGATTTTGAGGGCTGGAAACTGCAAAGCATTAATCCTGCCCGTACCCAAAGCATAGCTATTTATCTTAATACCACACAAACAGCAGCGGTTTCCGAATGGCAAAATAACCTGAAAAAAAGCATACTTGATGCCGATGCCCATCACAAAACCGCCTGGAGGCAAACAGCCAATTGGTGGCAGCAATATTGGGACAGAAGCTTTATCTACATCAACCCTAAAAACAACCAGGACACGGCCGTATGGCAAACCGGCAAAAATTACCAGTTATTCAGGTATATGCTGGGCTGCAATGCTTACGGGCAATATCCTACAAAATTTAATGGCGGACTATTCACCTACGACCCGGTTTTTGTAAGTGACAAAACCAATTACACCCCCGATTTCCGTAACTGGGGCGGTGGTTTGATGACAGCCCAAAACCAGCGGCTGGTTTATTTCCCGATGCTTAAAAGCGGGGATATCGATATGATGAAACCGCAGCTCGATTTCTACCTGCGATCCTTACATAATGCCGAACTGCGCAGCCAGGTTTACTGGGGGCATAAAGGGGCAGCTTTTACCGAGCAACTGGAAAATTTCGGTCTGCCAAACAGTGCCGAATATAACTGGAAACGCCCCATTGGTTTTGATAAGGGCTTGGAATACAACCAGTGGCTGGAATATACCTGGGATACCGTTTTTGAATTTTGCCTCATGATGCTGGAAACCGAACGGTATGCTGGTAAAGACATCCACCAGTATATTCCCTTTATCGGGAGCTGTTTAACATTTTTTGATGAGCATTACCAATACCTTGCCCGTAAACGCGGCAGCAAGCCATTGGATGGCGATGGCCATTTGGTATTATACCCGGGATCGGGAGCCGAAACGTTTAAGATGGCCTATAACTCCAATTCTACCATTGCAGCTTTACAAACCATTACCCGGCGTCTGCTGGCTTTGCCCGATAATTATTTAGACAAAGATGAACGGTTAAAATTAGCCGGATTTTTAAAACGCATCCCTCCTGTTACTTATCATGAAATTGACGGGCATAAGGTACTAACTCCTGCAAAGTCATGGGAACGGGTAAGTAATATAGAGAGCACCCAATTTTACACTGTTTTTCCCTGGGGTATACACGGCATTGGCAAACCAGGGTTAAACATAGCCCTTAACAGCTGGAAATATGACACCCTTGCCATCAAATTCAGGAGTGGTGTGGGTTGGAAACAGGATAACATATTTGCAGCCCGGTTAGGGCTGACCAAAGAAGCCGCCGAACTAACCACCTTTAAGCTCAAAGACTCCGGCAAGCGTTTCCCGGCTTTTTGGGGACCAGGTTTCGATTGGACACCCGACCATAATTGGGGAGGTTCGGGCATGATTGGTTTGCAGGAAATGCTGATGCAGGTTGACGATAAAAAAATCTACCTCTTCCCGGCATGGCCAAAGGATTGGGATGTACATTTTAAGCTGCATGCGCCTTACAATACAACAGTCGAGGGTATTTTGAAGAACGGAAAAGTGGAAAATTTAAAGGTCATCCCGGAGGAAAGAAAAAAGGATGTGGTTGTGATGCTTAAAAACTAAAAGCGCAATCATATATCTACAAAAGAAAGCTCGCAGTATCGCAGTTAAACGTCAGCCCTTGACAGGGCAAACGCATCTAATAGGGTTAACATAACTTAACACATTTCAATGAAAATATTTATAAATATCTAATAATCAATATTTTACATTTAAACAAGGTTAACACTAAACTGATGTGTCCCGCAATTTAGGCGCGTCCAAATATTTGTGTCTGTTGTTGGCCGATACAGGTACCAAAGAGACCTGTATCTTTTAATAAGGATCAGGCAATAAAAACACGGTATCGTTTGATACTGATATCTTCCAAACGCCATTAGCCTTGAAAATGTACCAACCAAACTTGCGAAGTTTCAAAAACTTTGCAAGTTTTTAATTGCCATTGCCAAAACCGCTTAAAACCTTTATCCTTTCACCTTTCACCTAAAAACTAAAAAACTACCTGTCCAGCGGAATCCATGTTTCCATATCTACGTGGCCCCTGTTGCCCCAGGCATAGTAAGGGATCAGCCTTACATCCGCCGCGTTTTGTTTTGGGGTTGATACTTCCTTATAAAGCTGGTTTTTCCAATTGACCTCGTTGCGTACATCGGCTTTGCCGGTGAGGCTCATGATACTACTGTTGTCAATCAGGATCATTTCCGGCTTCAGTTCGTTTTGGGCCGATAAAGCAATACTGAATAGTTTTTGCCCTTTGGCCAAATCGGCCGACTCCAGGCAATACACCACCGGGCCACGTTTCACGGCTACCTGGTTGCGGGTTTCCTCAACCAGGGGATTAGCTTCCATCATGGTTACCGGCATGGGTAAGTTAAGTTCTATTACCATGCCTTTTCGCCATACTGCATTTAATGCCGTGTATGCACCTGGCGATGTATCCAGCTGCGGTACCGGCTGCCCTGCCATTTTAATACTGGCCCCTTTACACCAACCTGGTATCCGCAGAAAAATGGAAAACGCTTTATCGCCCGGCACTTCATCCAAACGGATAGTAATTTTACCGTCCCAAGGGTAATTGGTGGTTTGTGTAAGCTTAATTGGGGTACCATCTTTTAACCTGGTAGATAGGGTGTTGCCTCCATACAGGTTAAACCACAGGCCCTTGTCGGATACACTATAGGCATAATCGCTTACCTCGGCTATGGTCCGCACTACATTTGGCGGGCAGCAATTGGAAAGCTTGATATACCCCACCCTATCCTTCGACCATCGCTGGCTAAATGGCAAATCATCCGAATAGCTCAGCGGATTAGTGTACAGGAAATTCCGCCCGCTTAAACTGATACCCGATAGTACGCTATTGTACAAAGCCAGCTCCATCACATCGGCATATTGGGCTTTACCGGTAATTTGCAGCATCCGCCAGTTCCATAACACGTTGCCTATATTGGCGCAGGTTTCGTTATGCGCGGTGAAGTTTGGCAGCTGGTAATCGCGACCGTAAGCCTGGTGCACTTTCTGAACATCATTGGGGTTATAGGATGTACCATCGGGCGATACGCCGTCGTACAGTGAGCCGCAGCCTCCTGTTATATACATTTTGCGGTTTACCACATCGTTCCACATCAGGTTTAACGTATGCATCAGGGTTGTATCACCTGTTTCTGTATACACATCGGCAGCGCCGGCAAAAAGGTAATTGGCCCGCACCGCGTGGCCCATAGCCTGGGTTTGCTGCCTGAAAGGGATCCTGTCCTGGTTATCATCGGTACCGTTCTCCATCAGGCCCCTTATATTGATCAGGCTTTTAGCCAGCTCAAGATATTTGAGATCGCGCGTAGTGCGGTACATCTCAATCACCCCCATATAATGCGATGGACAAATGGCATTCCGCGCCAGTTCCGGTGATGCCGTTTTGTAGAATTTATAAAGGTAATCCGTTGCTTTTATGGCCACTTTTAACAAGGTGGTTTTACCTGTTGCCCGGTAATGTACGCAGGCTGTCGTCATTAAATGGCCCAGGTTGTAGGTTTCAAAGTTGAGCCTGTTATTAAATGCTTTTTCCTTGCCGGTATGCTTGCGCTCTTCAATAATTGTAGGTGTATGAATGTAGCCATCCGCGCGTTGTGCTTTGGCAATCACGGCGATGGTTTTATCCATCAGCTCATCTAATTTAGGATCGCGCGTTGAGGCATACATACTGGCAACCGCCTCAAACAGTTTGTAAAAATCCCCATCATGAAAGGGCGGCCCTTCGTGTGAGCCGGTATCCAGCCCGGCGGCTATTTCAAAATTTCGATAAGCGTGACTGATCTTAGGATCGGTATAAACGCGCCACAGGTTGGGGATCATGGTATCGCGGCAAACTTTAAACCTGTCTGCCCAGAAGCCGTTCGTCCAGGTTACATTACCCATATCCACACTACTCAATTGAGCAAAGGGGCTTTTGGTGGTATTTACAAGCGATTTATTTTGTGCGCCGGATGTTTTAGCCGCTGATGCCAGGCACAATAAAATTCCTGCACACTTCCATATATTTTTCATATTCGATATTTTATTCCTTTTAACTGTATTCTATGGCACCGAGTCGACTCACCAACGTTCAACCTACATCCTGTACACATTACCATTCCCTATTGTAACAATACCAGCTTCACAGGCCCCAATAAACCGGCGGGCAATAAAGCTTTCCCTTCTAAACGGTATGGCGCATTTGTCCAGGTAATTTTATCTTTTTCGGGTTTGGCATGGTCGCCCATCAGGCGGTTGGCCCAGGTATTGGTTACTTCGATGCTCAGCTTGTTAGTACCGGCTTTTATTGCCTTAGTTATATTTACCCTGTAAGGATAAGTCCAGGCCACGCCGCAATCAATACCATTTACATAAACCTGTGCCATGTTGGCGACCCTGCCCAGGTCGAGCCATGTTTCGGCCACGACACCTTTATTGATAAAAGTTTGCTTATAGATTGCCGTCCCCGAATAATACTTAATACCATCCTCCTGCCGTTCCGACCAGCTATCCAGCTTATCAAACATTACCGGCGTTGCCGGACCGCCAAGTTTGGGATCAAAACTAAGCTCCCATTGTGGTTTAAGCGTTTGCAATAGCGTTTCCTTTTCGCTTTTAACATGCTGAGCCACTTTAAGTGGGCCCGAACCTTTTTTGAGCACAACAAACACAGATCCGTTTGCCGCGAGTTGTAAAGGCAAAACGATGCGACCCTTTATTACCTGCCAATTAGCCGCTAAAACATTTTCGCCGGTTAAAGCATCCCATAGTTCGGGGCTGCCTTTTGTTGATCTTAGGGATAATTCAATCGTCCGTTGTTGTTCCTGCTGGTTAGCAATAAAATAAATATCAAAACCGGGTGCATTGCGATGTGTCCAGGCGATACCATCAGTGTAGTTCCCGGCGGAATCTTTAACAATCACATCGCGAGATATGCCTATTTTATCAAAAGTTTCCTCTTTATATGGCCCTGTTAAAACTTTGCCCTGGGTGGTTTTGTATTTAACCAATGTCCATAATACTTCGCCGGCTTGTTTCACCTGCTGGTCATCAGTCATGCCATTTGCCTTTACCGGTTTATTATTAATCAGTACAGTTGCGCCATCCTTAACCAATTGCTGCAATTTTTTTACAACCTCCGGTGACATCAAACCCGGATCGGGCGACATGGAATGCGCGCCTGGAATTACCAGCATGGCGTAACTTGCACCACCGGGAAGCTCAATCCTGCCATTCTTTACTGTGGCCAAACGCAGCAACGCATCCCGGTTAAAGGAATCATAGGCGTAACCACGTAAAGGATCAATCCAGTTTTCGGGCAAAGCCATGTTGGCCGAGTGGCTGGCATCTGAAATGCGGCTTGTTATCGGTTCGCCTTTGTTGGTCAGTCTTTCGGCTTCCTGTTTTACTCTTTCAACGCCAAAGATCCCCGGCAGGGTAGCAACTAACCTATCGGGCAAAATTGCCCGGCGTGGTGTTTCTTCACCGGTAAATACGGCTATATCGGCAACCGGGTGTCCCATTTGTAATAATGCCTGGCAACGCTGAAGGTAGTTAAACCATGCCTTACCGGATTTCCACCAGGTTTGATCGCGCTGAAAAAACACACCGATTCCATCCAGGGTCATTCCCGGTTTACGGTCGGGCCAGGGATTATGCACATTTACGTGGAATACCAGGCGGTTAATACCCAGGGCAAAATTGCGGTCGGCCATAGTTTTCAGCATGGCCGGATGCTCGTCCCATAATAACCTCAACTCGGTAAATGCCTCGGCCTGGATAATATTTTTACCATAAATATGCCCCCCGGATATCGCATCCAGCATATCATTAGGCTTATCATGTGTAGGGCTGCGGAACCAAAACTCGCCCATTGGGATATCAGCCTTGCTATAGTGCAGCATACCATCGCTTACCATGGTTGGGGCTACGCTTTCGGCAGTAAATTCGCAGCCTTTTTCATGGGCCAGTTTGGCCATGGTGCCGTAAAAATTATCAACCAGTAATTCGGCAACGGTTTGTCTTATATCGCTTAATACCTTTTCAGATACATCGGCGCTTTGCACCGGTACACCCGCCATTACCGGCAGGTAAGGCAGCACATCATACCCCCGGCGCTTTTTAAACTCCCCGGCAAAAACCGGCGACCAGTTTTGGCTGCCGCATTCCCAGCTATCGATATGAAAGATCTTTAAAACCTTTTTTGCAAGATCGGGCCCGCCCTGCCTGATGGCCTCGCCAAACCAATGGTCAAATTGTACTTTGGCTGCTTCGGGACTAAACTTATCGCATTCCAAACCGCTGCCTGCGCCGCCTGTGGCATTGGTATGACCTGTTGAGGTATGCCCTATGCGCAGTATTGTCCATTCGCCTGCCGGTACGTCCCAGTTGAGTTTACCGTTGGGGCCTAATTTATCGGTTAGGTTAATAATCCTGCTTTTATCAACACAAACATTCCCGGGTAATTGCGTTGCTGTGGTTCTTTTACTTACCCGCCATACTTCGCCGGTTTTGCTTTCATACTGATGGATCCGCGCTTCCGACGATAATTCAATGCCCGATAATTTTAACATGGGTTTCCATTTGGCGAAGTCAAGATCCTCGGCACCGGGTTCTGATCCCGCTTTATCATAAATAAACCTGAAGTATTTAGCTGTAGTAGCAGGAATTCCGTTGGTGATCTCCGAGTCCCCATCCTGCCAGCCATGCCGGGGAGGATTAAGTCTGCCTAAGGACCGGAAGTTTTTACCATCATCGCTAACCTCTATTAACAACCGCTCTGCCTGGTAATTACTGGCCGCCGTATGGATAACCAGTGAGCGGCAGGTAAAAGGTTTTTGAAACTCCAGCTGGATCCAAACGGGCTCATTGCTTGTAAAACTCTTTTTATTGTTTTTGTCTGCAAGATATTGAACATCGGCATTGGCAATACTGGTGCTTACTTTGGGTTGCGCATCATAGCTGCTGATACCTTCGCCCTGCGGAGATGGATAGGCAAGCATTTCAATGTCCTTATAGTAATTTTTATAATGCGCCGGGGTTGGTAAAGTATCCCGATAGGCTTTACCACCTGCTACTTTAATTTTCGACCAAACCACTTTTTGCATCGATAATTCGGGTGTGATCCATGGCCCGCCTGCAAGCGCGAAACCATCACAATCATGCATAGCCAGTTTAACACCTATCCTATCCGCTTCCTGCATGGTAAATTTCACCATGGCCCACCATTCGGGTGTTAATTGTTCAACTGCCGGGGTAATGAATGGCGGATTTGCGGCTCCCTTTATAGGCATAAGATAAGCCCCGCCAATGCCTGCCTGCTTTATAGCCTGCAGATCGGCGGTGATGCCCTCGCGTGTTACGGCGGCCTGCATCCAGTACCAGAACACCCAGGGCTTCGCGGCCTCGCCGGGGTGCAAAAAAGCTTGTTTTAATTCATCCTTTGTATAGGAAACACTCCGCACCTGGGCCCTGCCCTGCAATGCGATGCAGCAAATACATGTATGAAGTACCAGGATGAACCTTTTCATAAACATCAGTTAAATTTTATTTTACCAGCCACTACTTTTGCTTTATCAACACCTCCGTTATACGGCATGGCGCGATATAAAACGTATAATGATAATCCTTTGCAGGTATGCGATATTGTTCCAATGGCGCTGCCACTTCCGACCAGCTATCATTTCCACCCACTCCCATTTGCACCAGGTCGATATTAAGGGTTATAAAACCCGCGTCTTTTAGCTTGTTGGTATGCTTAGCCTGCAGGATATTATCTTCGGTATAAGGCCAGGCGCTCATACTGAGCAGGCTATCGGCTGTTATTAGCAGGCCATCGGTTTTATTATGCAGCAGCATCCAACGTACATCGGTGCGGTTACCGTTTTCCTGCGGTACCACATATGGCTCCATAAACTGACTGATGACCTGGTTGTAAATACCGGCTTCGGAACCCGTGCGCCTGTCTGTATAGTTTTCGTATGGTCCGCGGCCATAATAGGCGATATTACTATCGGCCCGTAAAATGCCCATTTGCATACCTACTTTGGGAAGATCGGGCAGGTTTCTATCGGCGGCCAGGCTGTAATCAACCTTGATAGCACCTTTTCCGTTTATAGTATACGTAACTTTTATCATCGCGCTATCGCCGATCAAAGTATACGTACTATTAACCTTTACCACTCCTTTTTGCGATTGATCAATACTGAAATTTTTTAGTTGGGGCTTAGCGGTAAACCACTGTTTAAGCTTCTTATCAGCCTTCCATCCGCGATGGTCGTTATCTGTAACGGGGCGGCTGAAGTGAGGTAATAATGGAGCAAATATCTGTTGCCTCCCATTCTGAATATAGGAATTCAGCGACCCATCTTTTTTATTGAAAGTGACATCAAACCCGTTCCCGCTAATACCCAAGGCAGAAAAATGATCTATATCTGTAACCTTCAACAATGGATAAAACTGGTTTACCGGTTTTGTTGCCGGCAAACCCGTCAGTGTAAACTGATCCTCTGCAATTTCATATCCTTTTGCAGCCCAGGGTTTATCTTCAGCAAGTGTAAAATGGATATCGGCTAAATACTCGTGGCCCGTTTTAAAATGGGGCAGGTATTGTTCTATGCTGATGATGGTGTCCTTACCTGCTGCCAAATCAATATGCGGCAATTGTTTTTTGGCAATGATGTTACCATCTTCCCGCACCTGGAGATACACATCGTATTGACTTAATGAAGTCGAACTATGCCAGTTTTTAATTTTGATCAATCCTTTACCGGCATCAACCAATTCACAAACGGCAGGCTGAAAAACGTGCTTGCATTCATAGATTGCAGGCTTCGGCCGCCCATCTGATGCTACAATACCCTTGATGGTGAAATTATCAAAGTAACGTTCGCCATAGTCGCCGCCATAGGCATAGTATGATACCCCGGCAGAATCTTTTTTCAACAGCCCCTGGTCTTTAAACTCCCAGATGGCCCCGCCTATGATGCGTTTGGTTGATCGCCATTGATCCCAAAATTCTTTCAGGTTGCCGTTGGAGTTACCCATAGCGTGCGAGTATTCCACAAAAAAGATTGGCCGGTTATCGCCGTTTTGCTGGTTGGCCAATAGTGGCGCCGTGTATAAACCGGGGTACATGCGGCTCACAATATCTACATAAGGCTGATCAATTGGATTCTGCAAGCGGTGTGAGTGATCGTTTGTTTTGGGATAACGCGGATCTGTAGGATCTATATAACCTTCGGCCTGCGGGGTTCCCTGGGCGGGTTCATAATGCACCGGGCGGGTGATATCAAAATCATGGATCCATGCGGCCATAGCTGCATGGTTTGGCCCCCTGCCTGCTTCGTTCCCTAAACTCCAGGTGATGATGCTTGGGTGGTTTTTATCGCGCATCACCATGCGGGTTGCACGGTCAAGGTAAGCGCCCGTCCACATAGGGTCGTTGCTTAATTTAGAGCCGAGGCCATGTGTTTCCAGGTTTGCTTCGTCAATTACCAGGATGCCATATTCATCGCACAGATCGTACAGGTAAGGGTCCATTGGGTAATGGCTTGTGCGGATACAATTGAAATTAAAGCGCTTAATGGTACGCACATCATTTAAAATATCCTGGCGGGATAGTGCCTTGCCTTTTACCGGGTCGTGGTCCGGCCGGTTTACGCCGTACAGGTAAGTAACTTTTCCGTTGATGAGTAATTTACCATCATCCTTGCCAAACTCAATGCTCCTGATGCCAACCTTGCAGCTCTTAACTTCCACAGTTTGCCCGGCGCTATCAAGCAGCGATAGGGTAAGTGTATAAAGATTGGGCTGATCATCGCTCCATTTATCTGGATTTTTCAGCGTTGTTTCCAGCAACCCGAACTTTACATTATCCAACCGGGGATAGATTTCGTTGATCATGCTCTCCACGCTACGCTCAAGCGGTTTTTGAAATACTTCCTTGTTGTTTTTGTCGAAAAGCCGGGCCTCAACTTTATAACCGGGAACAGCTTTGCCTGTAAGGTTCTCCATCCGTGGACGGATGCTGAACACGGCATCTTTATATTGCTTATCCAGCTTAGCCTGCCACTGAAAATCGGCAATCCTCAGTTTAGGTTCGGCCAGCAGCATTACATCCCGATGGATGCCGCTCATGCGCCACTGGTCCTGGTCTTCCAAAAAATAGCCATCGCTCCAGCGGATCACCTGTACAGATACTACGTTTTCGCCAGCCTGTAAATAAGGGGTGATATTAAACTCAGACGGCAGAAAGCTATCCTCGCCATAACCTAAAAATTTACCATTAAGCCATACCTTAAAACCGGAGCTTACACCGCCAAAATGCAGGGTGATATTCAGGTCCTTCCAATTTTGAGGCAGGGTAAAGGTACGCTGATAGCTGCCAACGCCGTTATAATCCTGCGGCACATGCGGCGGGTTCACCGGCCGAAACGGATAAACCGCACTTTTATAAATAGGCTTATCATAGCCCTGCATCTCGATACTGGAGGGTACAATGATCTTTTTCCACCCGCTTACCCGGCCTTTATAAAAATCTTTTGGTGCATCGCCCGGTTTAACGGCATAACTAAAATCCCAGTAGCCGTTTAAAGACATCATCCTGCCCGATTTTTCGCGGTTGCCCGCAAGTGCATCTTTAATACTGCTGTATGAATAAGCTGTTGCCCTGGCCGGATCGCGGTTTATGCCATCGACCAATGGGTTTTCCCAGGGCTCAGTATTATAAACCACCGGCACATTGGGTATAGGCGCCGGGGTTTTATCAACCAGCTGAGCATGAGCACCAACAGCGCATAAGACGTTAAATACTAAAAAAATAAATTTCCTCATCAATTTGGGTAGCTCCTACGGAGCAAACGTTTTCTATATTTTTTTCTACAAATATTTTGTCCCTATGGGACAACTGAGCATCTCCTATAGCCCTCCATTATTTTTCAATCACAATGCACTATGCCTTCCATTCATTGCAAGCGTTCAAATTTTGGCTCAATAAGGTACTGTTGGTATGCCGGCGTGGTAGTGGTGTTCTTCATTTTAGTGTCCGTTAAAAATGAGGTATAAAACAATCATTACTATGGTGAGCAATGTCCAGGCTAATTTTACCCGTTTGGTTGGTTTGGCTATCCGGCTGATTTCCGAAGCATCCGGTTTATAAATTTCGGGCGAGGTATCCAGTAAAGAAATGGCTACAGCCAGGGCAGCAAGAAAAACAAAAATGTAAAACGACAGCAGCAGGTAATGCGGCCAGAAATGGTACTTAGCAGATGGCAGCACCCACAGGTAAACCACTCCCGTACCCAAACTAAAAGCCGAACCTGCCGAAAGGACGGTATTTACCGCTTTTCGTGTAGTGCGTTTCCAGTAAACTGTAAGCAGGAACACAACGGCCAGCGGCGGGGCTATAAAGCCCAGCACCGACTGAAATACATCGAAAAGGTTAAGCCCTTTAATGCTATCAATAGCCAGTGCCATGCCTATTGCAAACAGGCAGCCTGCAACAACCACCCACCGGCCAATCCTGATCAGGTCCTGGTTGCTGGCATCCCGGTTTATCTTTTCGGCATAAATATCCATGGTAAAAACCGTGCTTAACGAGTTTAATGACGAGCCGATAGTACCCACCAACACGGCTATCAGCACTACTATCACCAACCCGTTCATGCCGGGAGGGAACAGGTTGGTCACCATGGTCATGTAGGCCAGTGCAGGATCATCCAGGTGCGGGTAAAGTATAAAGCACAAAATACCTGTAAGGATAAACAGGGGCAGCGACAGGATCTTGAGCCAGCCTATAAAGTTAACACCAAGCTGGCCCTGCTCCAGGTTTTTAGCACCCAGCACAGATTGTACCATAGCCTGATCGGTACAAAAAAAAGCGATGGCTGATACCGGGTAACCCAGCAATATAGCATACCAGGGGTATTTAACATCGCTGGCCGGATGAATAAGGTTCCAGTAATTGCCGGGCACTTTATGGAATACTGCCGAAAGACCGCCCGCCTTGTTTATACCTAAAACCGTTAAGGTTAATGATACCCCAATAAGCAATAACATCTGGAATACGTTTACTTTGGCGATGGCTTTTAAGCCCCCGGCAAATGCAAACAGCCCCGCAAATGAAACCAATACAATAACCGATTGCCACATGGGGATTCCTAATATCTGCCTTACCAAAAAACCGCCGGCAAACAAACCTAACGACAACCAGGAAATGAGCATTTTAATAAGTGCATACCAAGCCAGGATGTTCCGGGTTGAGTCGCCGTAACGGTTGCCCATAAACTCGGGCATGGTAGATACTTTGGCAGCAATATATTTGGGCGCGAAAACCAGGGCCAGCAGCATCAGGAATACAAAGGCATACCAATCAAAATTTACGGCTACTATGCCCGTGGTATAGCCAATACTGGCAAAAGCCAGCAGCATGGATGGCCCCACGTTGGTACCCCACATATTGAAACCTATACTTGGCCACCCTAATGATTTATTAGCAAGGAAAAGGGTTTCGTCCGTTTTGTTTTTATTGCCGAAGCTGGCACGGTAGCCAATTACCAATAAGAGCACCAGGTAAACGGCCACCACCGCGTAATCCAGGGCCGTTAAACGCGACACAATATTGCTCATTGCGATAATCATGCACTGAGTTGATTAGCGGTTAAATGATATTCGGCCAAAATATCGTCGACTTTAACCGGCATGCCTGTTTGCAGGGAACGATCCATAGCCTGCAAAAGCGCAATGGTACCTACACCTTCTTTGATATCCGGGTAAGCCGTAAAACCTTCGGTAATGCTATCGGCAAAATATTCAAGATAATTCTGGTATTCGCCCGCATGATGGCTTTTGCCTTCAAAGCGGAAATAATGTTTCAGCTTATGTTCCCAGGTAATGATCCTTTCTTCGCCCGTTTTATCTGTTATGGCATAGCGCAGGTCCATATAATCGCCCTGGCTGCAACCTTCGGTACCTCTTAAAATGCAGCTCATCTCGCTATCACGGGTAGCGGGCTGTACCGGGCCGGTATAACAACCGCTTACCCTGGCAATGCGCCCATCGGTTGCTTTGAATATAAAATGCATAGTGTCGGGGTTCTTCAATCCGCCCTTTGCCCCGTTTGAGCTTAACATGCCGTATCCCATTACTTCTTCGATATTGGGCAGATACCAGCGAATAAAATCTGTGGGGTGACTTAAGCCTCCATAAAGCCATTTAAAAGCATTTTGTAACGACCATGGCTTATCTAAAAACCAGCGATGATCGGCATGATAATAAGCCTCAATGGTGATAAGGTCGCCAACCAGGCCTGCTTCATAATCCTGGCGTTGCTTTTTCATCGGCTCAAAAAAACGGGAGCTTTGGCCAACAAACACCCTTCTGCCACTTTTTTCAACCAGATCCAGTAGTTCGGCGGCTTTGCTAAGGTCATCAATAAAGGGTTTGGTACATACCACATGCTTGCCATAATGCAGGGCTTGTTTCACATGTTCGGCATGCAGGTGGTCGGGCGTATAAATAGCAATAATATCAATGTCTGCATCGTTCAGCATGTGCTGGTAATTGGTTGTGTAGTTATGAAAGTTAAATTCCGCTGCACGGCGTTTGCACATTTCAATACTCATATCGCATACCATTTTCAATTCCAGTTTGTTGCTCTGTAATACTGCCGACATGGTACTGCGGCCTTCGCCTAATCCTAATATTCCTACCTTCATATTTAATTATTGAGTTACTGAATTATTGATTTTTCAATGGTTTAAAAAACACCCAAACTTCACCCCGCTTTGTACCGGGAATACCTTCCTGGTATCTCTTCATCAGCTTATTCCATTCGTTTACCCTTGGGTTGTTCTCTGTTGTTTTGGGATTCAGCTTATCCAGGCTTTCACCTTTGGGGATGCTGATGACTAACATCAGCTGCCGTCCATTTTTAAAAACCAGCAGTTGCTGAAAACTGGCGTTGCAAAAGCCCCGGGAAACTTCGGGCCATTTCTTAAACTGGGTTGCATGATAGTTTAAATATTCCCGCTGCAGTTTGGGATCTTTCACCAAATTGGCCGTCAGTATTATGTTGTCCCATTCCGGTGCTACGATGCAGTTAACGCAACATTGTTGCTTATTGAAAGTATAAAAGGGATGACTATATGTCCTTATTATCAATCCGGGGTACAATTCTTTAATTAAATTATATAATTTATTTATATTCAGAATTTTACCATAAACAACTAAATGGTTACTCCACGTATAAATTGAAGATAATGGCAAGTTTTGCTTCTTAACCAAGCTCAATAATGGTCGGTGATCTATAGTTTTCCCAACCGGTGCGGTAATTTCAATGACAGCGTAAGGGTTGTTAATTTCCCTTGCATAGGCTGCATTAAACAGCAATACCAGGACCATCATTAATCCTAAACTTTTCCGGGTGATGTGAATAATTAAAGGCCTCATTCCGACTTATAATTAATGGGCTGGCCTTCCCGGTTAACGGTTTTGTATTTCAACAGGTATTGATAAGCCGGCTCCACCCCTGCCGCTTTCTTAATTTCATTTGCCACCTGCTGGCCATTATTTTCCCATACATTGCCGGGACCGTTGGCATTTTTCAGGAATTTTTCTGCAGGGCACCAGTTGCTTTTAATGGTGATGTATGATGAACCCTCATCAGTATATAAGTAAAACCAGTGTTCGGGATCGTGCGCGTAGGGAGCTTTATAAATACTATCCACGTAATTATTACTGATCACCGAACCAAGTTGTGCCGATAAGGTATAAATACCCGCCACATCGTACATATTGCGCGCATAGTGGTGAATCTTATTGGCTGTAATATGGTTATCACTCATGGCGTTGGTACTTTTTGTCCAGCCCCAGCCCATACTGATACCGGTATAGTTTACATCGCAAACCTCGTTATGGGCTATAGTAATGCTTTTTACATATCCTGCGCCAATGCCCACGCATCCCCAGTCTTCATTGGTAGCATCAGTTATCAGGTTGTTTTCAATGCGGTCGTTGGTGCATATTTCGCGTTTATCGGTTGGGTTATAAGGTAAATGAACCTCCTGTGCTTCATCCGAATAAACCCCGGCAAGGATGCCCGTCCCGCCAATGTCTTTAAACAGGTTACCTTTTATTTCGTCATCATGCGTGCCCCGCTGGTAATCTAAACCTGTTGAGGCCAGGTGCTCAAAACGGCAACCTTCAAAAGTGGCATGAGCAGCGTAAGCCACTTCAATGGCAGCGGCGGGCCGGCCAACCCATGCCTGGTTTTCCAGACCTTTTTTGCCGGGCGTGCCGGGTATTTTAAGCTTGTATGCATCCAGCATATACATGCCGTCCTGGTGCGGCACCAAACCTGCTTTTGAAGGCCGGAGCCAGCTGCTGTGCTGAAAACCAATGTTTTTAAAGCTGATATAACTTACCGGATGATCTATTGTCCCCTCAATCTTTACAATATTTTCAAGGACAGGAACAGTGACAGTGGCTGTGGACAGATCCTCACCGGGTCGGGGTATGTGGTATATTTTACGATGTTCCATATCCAGGCACCATTCACCGGGCTGGTTTAAAAACTGTATCGATCTGCTGAGATAAAAGGCAGAGTTACCCGTTTTTTTGGAGATCCAGGGTGCAGGCCAGGGATGTTCCGACTGGATGCGGCTTTCGGGCTGATAAAAAGATAACCTCACACTATCACCCGCCACTTTTGCCGATTTAACCCTTAGTATAGCGATAGCCCACCACTGGTGTATAAACATTTCTATACCCTTAATGTGCATGGTGTCAAAAGCCGCGGGTTTAGGGATCCAGCAGGTTTGGGTTTGATGGTCCCATGATAAAATACGGTTCATTAATGGCGCATCTGTTTCCCTTGCCGGGGTGGCTTTAATGTTATTAATCCATAATTGCCTGAAATTCAATACTTCATCACCAATTAAGGGCGCGTTGGCAACCCATACTTTCCCGGCAACATTCAAGGGCAAACCGGGGATATTTCCTTCCAGCTTTTTCCATCCGTTTATGTGGATGCCGCCACTTAAAATAGCTTCGCCTTTGTCAGCGCCTTCGATAGTAGTAGGGCTATCCACAGTGCCCGAGTCTTCGGGGCGAATAAACAAAGGTTCGGATAGTTGGTAAACTCCCTTCTCCACCATAATATGAATCCCGCCCTTTATGGATACATTGTTCAGGCGGCGCAGCTCACGCGCTTTTCTAAGGGCCATAGCTACTGTGGCCAGCGGTTGCTGTTGTGTACCGGTATTTTTATCCGAACCATTAGGTGATACCCATATTTCCGCAGCCAAAACGCTGCCCGTTAAAGCAACAATTAACAGCAAAGCGACGATAAATATGCTGCAGATCTTCATTAACTATTATTGGTTTGATGTTTGAAAAATTGATTTTATGTAAGTGGCATTGGCGCTAAAGTTCCATTTAACGTTATGCACATCTTTAGTATCTCTCGACCGCTCAATCACCAGCCAGCCGCTCCAGCCCATTTTATCCAAAATTGCTTTTACCCGTTCCATGTTTATTTCGGGGTCGTTCTGTAGCCATTGGCCATCAGTATTGGTACAGTGGATCATTACAATATTTTTCTTGCCCAGTATCTGCAATTCCTTTTCCAGGTTGCGGCCATTATCAAGCGCGTTTTGAAAGTTGAAATAGCTTTTTATAGCCGGCGAACCTATCTCATTTAACAACTGCAACTCACTCCTGGCGTCCAGTGAAGTTTCAATACCAATCACTACACCCGCTTTTTCTGCTATTTTACCTACTTCCTTTAAGCGGGCAACTATTGCGGGGCGCAGGTTTGGGTATTTAACCAGGTCGCCTTTAATGCCCAGTGGCAAAAAGCCAACCTTTACATTCATTTGCTTCATGGTATTGATGCAATCTTCAACAGCCTTAACAGCAGTAGGCCGTTCGGCAAATGATTGTGCAAAAAAACCGGTCATTCCCAATGAGGGTATTTCAAGGCCCAGCTCTTTAGCTTTGTTTAAAAAGAGTTCCCGTACCGAATCTTTTGCCAGCTGATTATCAAATGTCTCGCGATTGCCAAGGCCGCCCATGTCAACCTCAACCCCATCGGCGCCTATATCTTTGGCAAGCTGGAAAGCGCCAGGTTTTTGCCTTTTGATTATCATGAGGTCAACTACGGCCACCTTGTACCGCTGCTTAGCCGATGGAGTTTGCGCTATAACCTGTTGCACCACCCCTATTGTAAATAGTACAACGCCCAAAACCAATATCATCCTGCTTTTCATATCCTCTATTTGTTTATTGCTGCCGCGAAAACTTTTTGCAGTTGGTTAAATCCTTTTATGGCACCGGCAGGCAGTTTTTCGCCTTTATCGCCAAACACATACATGGCCGGTTCTTTTTCAATGGTAACTTTTGATTCATCTATATTGCCGCTCTTATCTTCAATCGCCTTAATATTTACGTGGAAATTTTGGGCAATAAACCTGTACAACGGAAACCTTTTGGATGGCCCAAAATCGTGACCTTCATTGGGGAGATGTACATTTTCCACCATATTTTCGACTCCATAATAACCATACATTTTTTTGAGGTAAGGAAAATCATGTTCGGGCATATTGGCTGTCCAGTCCTGCCCGTCAGATACAAGCAATTGCGGTTTTGGGGCGGCCATAGCGGCAAGCTCCACATTGTCCGTTCCACCTCCGCACTGGTGTACAGGCATCCCGCTTTCGCAGGGGCAACCGCCATAAAAATAGGATGATACAGAAACTACCGGTGCGCTCAGCTTAATCCTGTCGTCCAGCGCGGTCATTAAAACGGTATGACTGCCGCCCCCAGATCCGCCGCTAATTCCTATTCTTGCTGTGTCCGTTTCTTTTAATGATGATACATAATCCAATATCCTGATAGCTCCTAAAATTTGAATACTTTGCGCAAGGCTGCGGCGATGATCTTCGTACTTAAACTGCAACAGCGATTCGCCCCAGGCAAAAAGATCGTAGCTGTAGGCCATAACCCCCATGCGTGCCAGTGTGGCGCAACGCAACTGGCAATCGGCACGGTAGCGCTGGTGTTCCCAATGCCCGTCGGGACTTAATACTACCGGGATCTTCCCTTTTATTTTTGATGGTTTATATAACGATCCGTTGATGTATAAACCCGGTAAAATTTCAATAGCTATGTTCTCTACCGTATAACCATCAAATATTCTTTTGGGGGTGATAATAGGTTTTGAAGCAGGTTTTGCCGGTAAAGGCCATAACTCCAAAGCTTTATATAGTTGTGGTTTAAGTAAAACTTTGCGTTGTTCCCAGCTTGCTTTATCATGATACAGCGATGCAATACGATCTAACTCTTTCCAGCCGTCAGTAACCGTCCAGCGGAAATATTCGTACTCTTTTAACTTATACTTGCCGGGGCCCTCTTTATTTACTTTCAGATCGAGCGGGGTAAGTACATTAGCCAGGGTAGTATCCACATCCGGCCGGAAACGCCACTCTGCATAGTTTACCCATTTATCCTGAACCTGGGCATCGGTGTATTTAATCTTTACATGATACCTGTCCTGAATCTCATCAAGTACTTCCTTTAATGATTTTTTGTACAGGCCATCCGTGGTTTGCTGGGCATCGGCTGTATAAAACAGTAATGTAAAGCAGACTATGAGTATACCGGTTATTTTTTTCATCACGTTTTCCTTTAAAGATCTTTAGCATCACCTGTTGTTACCACAGGTGATGTGTACCCATCAACCTTAGGCCACACCCCGTCTTTTATTTCTTTCAGATCCAGTTTTTGGGGATCGATCACTACATGTTTTATTTTTTGCCTGCGCCAGGTATAAACCACATGCACCAGTCCATCTGCCGACTGGATCACCGACGGATAAGAATACTGGCTGATTGGCGAATCTTCCAGTATGGCTGCGGCATACCAGTTAACCCCATCTTTCGATACAGCCACGTTTAAAGGCGTACGGGCGCCTTTTGCCAGTGTTCCCGGCGGTAACACATGATTATAAACCAAAAGCTGCCTGCCGTCCTTTAACGTCACCGCATCGGTACCTGAGTTATTGTTGGGCAAAGTTGTTTTTTCGAGCGGCGACCAGGTTTGCCCCTTATCTTTTGACCAGGCTGTTAGTATCGCCCGGTTCTGGCTACGGCAAAGTACCTGCAGCCTGCCATCTTTATGAATCAGAATACTGGGCTGTATAGCTTTCAGTTCTTTACCATCACTAATAGGACCTATCATGGTCCAGGTTTTACCAAAATCATGGCTTGCTTCAAAATGCACCTGCCAGGCTTTACCCTCGGTACTTACCGGGCTTAATAATGTGCCATCCTTCAGCAAAACCGGCTTGTTTTTAATCGGGCCTAAAAAGCCATCCGGCAAAGTAGTTTGAGCCGACCAGCTAATCCCTCCATCGTCGGAGGTTTTCACATACCCCTTCCACTTTGCAGGGCTTGGACCAATTTTGTAAAACAACAACAGCTTACCACCCGGAACCTGGTAAAGCACGGGGTTCCAGCAGGCGTAGCGTAAAGTATCGTTCTGTATGCCGTTGGCCACATTGATACCCTCGGTCCATTTGCCGTTAACCAACCTGCTTACCCAGATACATACATCGGGGTTACGTTCTTTTGTGCCGCCAAACCAGGATGCCACCAAACCTTTGGGTGTTTCGGCAATAGTGGCCGCATGGCATTCGGGATAAGGCGCTTTATCGTAAATAAATTCATCCTTTACAATGCCTTTGCGCCAGGGGTTAGTTTGGGCAAATGTTTCGCCGGCTATTGCGCAGGCGGCTAATATGATCAGTAAGATTTTCTTGTACATAACTAGTATATTTATTGAGCAGCCTTCTTTGCCGCATCAGCAGCTTTTTTAGCTTTAACAGTATCTACATAAGCTTTAAATAACTGGTGCCAGTTACGGCCATTATTGTTGAGGTACTGCTCGTTTTTGGTTTTGTAGATCTCAAAAATGGCCGAGATCTGCTTGATGTTTTTAAAATCAACTGCCTGCTCGCGGGCCTGTTTTAAATTGGCCAGTATGGTTGCTTCTTCAACCTGTGTCAGATCGGTAACGATAGCTTTGTAACCTGCCAGTGTAAAAGCCACCTTGCCAATGGTATATTTATCCAGTATCGCTTCAACCTGCTCTTCATTAAGATCTTTGCGCAGACCGGTCATCAGGTTTTCGTGAACCGACTTTGGCAGGGATGAATTGATGATGATCTGCCTGTCCATAGTGCTCAATGGTTTGCCGGTAGCCGGATCAATCCCGGCAGGTACAGATTCGTACGAGTGGCTATTGTTCCAATCCCGGATAGCTTTCAGGTGCGCAGTCACTACGGTTTTTACCCGTGAAGCTTTCGCGGTATCATTAAGAGTGAATGAGTTTATCCAATCCGTAGCCTTTTTATCAATTTCTGCATCAGCTTTGGCCAGTGATTCCGGTGATTGGGACTGTTTTATTACCGATTGATCCTGTGCCTTACTTAGGGTTGATGTTGCAAGCAATACGGCCATACCCACAATGTTTAATATTTTCATGTTTTTACTCATTAGATAGGTAGATTTAACTTTTAACTTCAAAATTGTAACTGCCGGATCCTATCCGGAAAATAGCCCGGCCGCCTTCCATTTTTACCAGTTTAATATCTTTTATGGCATCCACTGCCTGCCCCGATTCGGTTACAGCCTTGCCGGTGCCTGCCGGTATGTATACTAAAGCTTTACTGTTTGGCGGTACGGTTATATGCCAGGTGAAATAACCATTATTGCTTGTCCAGCTACTTTTAACCACACCATATGGTGTTTCATATGAAGCATTTACACTATTCAATTGATCTATTACCGGAGGTATCATCACCATTTCTTTAAAACCCGCGTTAACAGTTTTAATACCGGCCAGGTCCTGGTAAAACCATGCCACCAGGTCGCCAAGCAGCATAATATGGTTATGCGAATTCATTGCCGGGTTGGCGGTATCGCCGTTCCATAGTTCCCATATGGTAGTGGCGCCATGTTTTACCATGTAGCCCCAGCTGGGGTAATCATCATTGGAAGCTATGCGATAAGCCAGGTCAGGCCTTCCATATTCGGTAAGGCCGCGCATGAGCCATTGTGTACCTATAACCCCAGTGCTGATGTGTCCGTTTGCATCGTTTTCGATTTTATCAACTATGTTTTTAAAAACCGCTTTGTTATTTACTGCAGGGGTGATGCCAAAATACAAGGGCAGCAAATTGGCGGTAACAGTATTGTTGGCATAGCGAAAGCTTTTTTTATCGAGATATTTTTGGTTAAAAGCATTGCCTACCTTAAGTTTCAAGGCGGCAAAGGCCTGTGTATCGGCAGGTTTATTGAGCAGTTTGGCAAACTTTTGCATCAATCCCGACAGGTGATAATAATATGCTGTCGCGATGAGCTGCCCGTTGGTATTGCGGGAAGAATCTTTAGAGTGGATCAATTCCGGCGATTCGGGTGGCACGCACCAGTCGCCATATTTATCTTTGGTCACTATATAATCCTTCATGTATTTTACACGCATGTAATCCATCCATTTTTTCATGGAGACATAGTGCTTTTCAATGGGCGCCTTATCGGCAAACTGGCGGTAAAGCATATCAGCAACCAGGATATAAGTACCTGGCCAGGTCATGTTATCGCTGTAATAATTCCAATAGGCCGGGGCCACATCGGGGATAGCGCCATCTGGCTTTTGCGACTGGGCAATATCATCCAGCCATTTGGCGTACAGGTTACCATTGGCAAATACAAAGCTTTCGCCAAGGGAGCCCACCGCACGGTCGCCAAGCCATGGCATCCGCTCGTTACGCTGCGGGCAATCAACCGGCATACCTTTGTAATTGCTTAATATACCCCAGTAAGCGTTATGATAAACCTGGTTAATGAGCGGGTTGGATGTTTCAAAATGCCCGGTTGTGGATAATGCATCATATACCACCTGTCCTTCAAAATCACTTAATTCGGGCTTACCGGGGTAACCGCTGATCTCTACATACCTGAAGCCATGGTATACAAATGCCGGGCGCCAGCTTTCATCTTCGCCGCCTTTCAGGGTGTAAACATCCGTTACTTTGGCATCGCGCAGGTTGGCTACGTATAGTTCGCCATTGGGCTGTAAAGTTTCGGCATAGCGCAGGGTTACTTTATCGCCGCGTTTGCCTTTTACATGCATTTTTACCCAGCCGGCAAAATTCTGCCCCATATCCATGATCCAGGCACCGGATTTGAGTTGATTTATAGTGACAGGCTTTACAGTATCCATAACTTTAATAGGTTCATTCATCTGCGCCTCTACCCTGCCTCCAGGCGCTTCAACCGGTTCGGCCTTTAGCCATTTGCTGTCGTCAAAGCCAGTGTTGTTCCATCCGGGTATCTCTTTGGTGGCATCGTACTCTTCGCCATCGTACTCGTTATTAGTGCGGATTGGGCCATCAGCGGTAAACTTCCAGCTGTTATCGCTCACAATTAATTGCCGGGTGCCATCAGTATACTCCACCTCTAACTGCAGCAGCATTTTGGGGAAACCAAATTCCTTAATTTTTTTTGGTTTGTATTTGGGCCGCATGGTAAAAAACCTGCCGTTGCCCAGTACCGTTGCAACAGCGTTTGCGCCGGTTTTTATTGCATTGGTAACATCAAAAGTATTGTACTTAACAGATTGTGTGTAATCGGTAGGTGGCCCGGCAAGCACCTGGTCGCCTATGACGTTACCATTTATATAAAGTTCATAATGACCTAAACCAATGATATATATGGTAGCTTTTTTTACACCAGGCTTTACATCAAACTGTTTATGGTAATAACGTGCCGACAGGCGGGAGAACTTAGAAACACTGTCCCAGGCGAAGCCGCCGTCATGGCCTATCCAGCGGGCTTTCCAGTCGGTAGTGTTTAGCAAACCTTCGCTCCACATAGCGGGTTGGCTCCATTGGCTTTCGCCTTTATTGGTCCATACTTTAACTTTCCAGTAACAGGCTGTTCGACTATTTAATGTATTACCGGTATAATTAACCATGATAGATTCGCCCGACTTTACACGACGCGAATCCCAAAGATCGCCCACGTTGGCGGCCAGTTTTGCGGGGGTTGATGCAACCAATACCCGGTAAGCAGTTTGATTAATATTACGGTCCTCTCCTGTTATCTGCCAGCTTAGCCTTGGATGGATAGTTTCAATACCCAGCGGATTGTGCAGCATTTCGCAGCGCAGGTTTTGCGTGGCAATACCTGCCAGGCACTTATACGTCGTGAGTATAAATATCACCAGGGCGATATGTGCGCGTTTACTCATCTGCCCGAAAAATCAAAGTATAACGTTAACGGCAAAGCCATATCTATATCCTTGTAATAATCAAAGTATTTGTTGGGAAAGCCCTGTGCACCTAATTTATCGGGCTTTTGAGATTTGGTACCAATCGGACTGATGCCATGCATAAAGGATATATCTCCGGTTGGGAAAGCAGGCGCCGTGTTGTACACTTTTTTGGGGGTAGCCGGTGTAGACAGGCGCATAAATACATCGCGGTTATCGCAAACAATAGTGATTGGGCCGGTATTGGCGTTTAGCTTCATCCAATACAGGTTGGCATAATACCCCTTAAATTCGGGATACTCAATTTTTGGCTCGCCGGTTATGGTATTGTTATAATGTTTATCCCAAACACCCAATGAGGTACCTTTCAGCCGGTTTTTCCAAACACGGTAAGGGCCGCTCCCCATGTACTGTACACCTTTAAGGTCCTTTTCGGGATAGGAAAAGCTTACGCCCAACAGGTTACCTTCTTCGCCGATGGGCCAGTATTTTACATCCAGCTTTACCCAACCCGACGGGTACATGGTCCACTTGAGTTTTGCCATATTGGCTTTGGGTTCAAAAGCTGCTTCAACTATTACGGTATCGCCCTGGTAATGGTAGCTTAACTTTTTAAAGCCTGTTTTTTCAGCGCCTTCTGCCAATACGGGGCCGTTATTAAATGGAATATCGCCCCCGCTGTTACTTACTTTTTTCAACACACCCGAGTTGCGGTTAAACTCCAGTTGAATGCCATTACCATTGGCCACTTTATAAACCGAATCGGTTTCGGTGACGGTTATTTTATGGCTTTCAGGCTTGTATATAAGGCGTTCAACAAAGTCATGGGGCATTTTAATGGGGAAACTCCAGGTAAACAATTCTTTTTTGTGCGGATCAATGGCAGTTACGTATAATACCTCGTAATCCTGCCAGTTTTTAGGTAAATCAAATTGTAAATTGCCGTATTGACCCGGTGCTACATTGGGTGAGGTTATCGGTCCGGCTTGTGCGAAGGCTTGCGGCTTGGGGTGCTGCCATGGATCGTTAAACTTAACCAGCTTATAGCTAAATGTACACTGCTTTAAATTGGTATATAGGTACCTATTCTCGAGTCTCAGGTTACCGTTAAATGCAGGGGTAATTTCCCGCGGCTCCAGGCGTACAGGGCACCAGATCTCCTTGATGGCGTAATAGCTACCTTCCTTTTCGTGAAAAGGCCCTACAATGCCATCCGCGGCATGATCACCATCAGAGTCAAGCTCATTATTTTTATCGGTGCGCACCACATCTTCATCTGCAAAATCCCAGATAAACCCACCGGCCGAAAGTGGCGTATGGTACATCAATTCCCAAAAGTCATCTAAACCGGCGCCGGCGCCGCCATCGTAAAGGCCGTGCAAAAACTCGGTTGGGAAAGCCACATCGTGCCCGTGTAAATTGGTGCCGGTGCCATAGTCATAGTTGATATAGTGCTGCGTGTTTGTGCCCCTGAACACAGCCCAGGGGTGAATAAGCGGCCTCTTCTGGATATCCAGGTCGTCAAAAAAATGGTCGAGGTCAAAATTAAAGCCTCCCTCGTTGCCATTATCCCAAATAACTATTGATGGATGGTTTACATCCTTCGCTATCATTTCCTTCGCCAGCTTAGAACCCACTTCCGTATCATAATGCCCATGCCAGCCCGTAAGCTCATCCAAAACAAAAAGACCCAATGAATCGCAGGCATCCAAAAAATGATCATCCGGCGGGTAATGCGACATCCGCACGGCATTCATGTTCATATCCTTCATGAGCATGATATCATCAATACTCTGCTTTTTGTTCATGGCCCTGCCGGTTGTGGGCCAGAAAGAGTGGCGGTTAACTCCTTTAAACTTGATCTTTAAATTGTTCACATAAATACCATCATGCAGCCTTAGCTCCACCGTGCGGAAACCAAACCGCTGCTTCACCGTATGCACCGTTTTACCGGCCTGGTTTAGGGTAAACACCACATTATACAGGTTAGGAAACTCGGGCGACCATAACAGCGGTGATGCGACCCTGGTGGTTAGATTCACCAGGGTATCGCCGGCATTTACATTCGTTTTGAAATCCGCACCAACTTTTTGCCCCTTAAGGTCATACACCTGGCCGGTTATTGTTCCCGCTTTAACTGATGATAATTTAATCGCTGCTGTTAGCTTACCATCGGCTTTGGCGTCAATGGCATAATGTTTAATGTGAGCTTTGGGAAAAGCTTCGAGGAATACCGGCCTGAAAATCCCACCGAACACCCAAAAATCGCCTTTTCTTTCAGCCGCATTTACGGATGCATTGGCAGATTGCTTGGAAACGGTTACTTCCAACAGGTTGGGCTTGCCATAATTAAGCAAACTGCTGATATCATATTTAAAACGATAGAACGATCCCTGGTGAATTGCTCCGGCAGATCTGCCATTCAGTTTCACTTCGGTGTCGGTCATGGAGCCATCAAAAACTATATTGATGCTTTTACCTTGCCATGCAGCCGGAACTGTGAACTCATATTTGTATAAGCCCTGTTCCTTTCCCTTCAGGCTATCCTTTGCAAGCCCGTAATTGTATTTGCCAAAGCCCTGTAATTCCCAGTTAGATGGAACGGGGATGGTTGTCCATTTGCCCGAATTGCGACCTTCAGTACAGAAAAACTGCCAGTTAACGGTATGATCGCTACCCGTGCCCGATAAATATACCTTTTGTGTTTCCTGCGCACGGGCAGTTATCCCGCTTAGCAGTAACAGGGCATAGGTATATATTTTAAAACAGGCAGATGTCATGGCAATCAGTTTGTAGAAGGTGTAAATTTTAGAGGGTTATCCGTTCGGAATGGCGCGGCAGGTAATCCGTTCTTGTTATAGAAATTGGGCTGGGCCGATTCCGACCAGGCAAAACGTGCAGCTACAGGAGAGGCTACGCCATCCGCAGAAACCTCAACCGTATTACCTTTTATTGCAGCAATGGCCGGTACAAATCTTCCATCCTGACCGCATATAGTAAAATAGGTAAGCGGTTTACCGTCATGACTAACCAACCCATTACCTGCATGTTTAAAACTCAGGATGATCTTATTACCGGTGATTTTCATGTTTTTATACATCGGTCCGCAGAAAACAAGCTTTTGCTGTCCGTAAGTATTGGCTAATGCCTGTAATTCCAGCCGGCGGCCGACCTCCCACTTAAATGGCGGGTGAATATTTTTAAGATCATCGTTCAAATCGGTCGTGATAATCATACCCGTATGCGGGATCTGTAAAACCATGGTTTGGGCTTCCCTTAATTCAGGTTCGGTAAACTCGGTATAAGGCATCGCTCCTTTGCTTTGCGAATAATAAAAGGGTGCTATCTGCACGTAATAAAATGGCAGGCTTTTGTTGTTCCAGCTTTTACGCCAGTTATTGATGAGCGCTTCCATTTTGTAGGTGTAACTAATGGTTTCACCCAAATAGCAGTTGCTTTCACCCTGGTACCATAAAAAACCTTTAAGCGCAAACGGCACCAGCGGCGCAATCATTTTGGAATAAAACTTACCGGGATCACCTTCAATTTTAATATTATTGACTTTAAAATACGGGATAGCATCAAAAGCTTCCTGCGGTGCCCATGGCTCAATGCGGCTGCCGCTTACTGCCGATGAGATGATACCAACAGGCACTTTCAGATCATGATTAAGATTTTTAGCGAAGAAATATCCCACCGCCGAAAAAGCACGCAAAGCCGAATCCTCCGCGATGCTCCAGTCGGAATAAGTAGAATCGGGCTTTTGCAGGTTTTTTTGGGTGACTAAGAAGATCCTGATCTGTGGGTTATGTGCACGGTCGAGTTCATCAACCGGTGAATTTGATGTACTTGTATCGGGCTTTTTAACCTTGCTGTTCTTGCGCATCTCATACTGCATGTTGGACTGGCCCGAGCATAGCCACACCTCGCCTACCAGGATATCCGTAAGCTTTATAGTATTGGTGCCTGCGATGATTAACGTGGACGGATTTGCCGAAGCAGGCATCGGTTTAAGCGTAACTATCCATTTACCGGCAGCGTCCGCAATAGCCGTTTTAGTTTGACCATTAAACTTAACTGTTACCTTTTCGCCTGCTTTGGCGGCACCCCAAATTGGGACGGGTTGATTGCGCTGCAATACCATGCCGTTACCTAATATTTTAGGCAAAACAACCTGGGCTATGCTGCCTGTAAAACAGAATAAGCTCATAATCAAACAGCAAAATATAGCTCTGCTACCCATTCCTAATAATTGCCTGTTTTAAATGATTTGATATAATAAACCGCGGATTTAGCAGATTCGCCTGCTTTTGGCAGGTCGTAGTTTTGATCCGTTGGGGTATCTGTATCAGGGAAACGCCGTACCTCGCCTGTGCGGAAAACAACACGGTTAACGCTTAATACCGGGGCAAAGAACAACGCAGTAAGCACATCTTTGCCGTTTACATTCATGGTATAAAAACGGGTATTGGTGTTTAATTTCAGGATGATATGATAAGGTTTGCCTGCCTCATACTTCATGATGTTTTTATCACGGTATCCCGCCTTGGTCCTAAACTGCCCCGCCGAATCAAGTGTGAGCCTGATGGCAGCACTGCCCTTTTCGTCCTGGAACTCTATATCCAATATACCGGTATTATTTTGCCCTGGGATAACGGTAAAATCGGCCATTAACCTTTTAGATACAGGCACCACCCGTTCCGCTTTGGCATAATCAAAAGGGTCGCTATCCCTCAGGGTAAGGCTTTTTTCGCCATCCGGGGCTTTTTCAATAGTCACAGGAGCCCATTGGGGGCTGTAGGTATTCCACAGGTTCAGCTCTTTACCGGCAGGTATCTCATTAAATACTTCGTTGGCATGTGCACCGGCTATTTCGGTTAGGGGTACAGGTATTGATGATACCCAGATGTCCTCCTTATTCATGCTGTAGGTTACCCACAGCTTACCATCAGGTGGTGTACCGTTGCCTTCTTCTATCCCGCGCACATATTGCGGCCCGTATGATTTATAGGCGCCGCCATACCGCATTGCCGAAATTTCGCCGTTAACCAGTAACAGGTTTTTATAATTGAGCCCATCGTCACTAACCGAAACAGCCAGCGGCCACCTGAATTCGGAAGGGTTATAAACGGTTGCATATTTACCATCGAATGTGCGCTGCCCCCATATTTTGGCATTGCTGTTCACAAAGCGTGGCGCACGTGCAGCATTTGCAGGCCAGGTTTTACCATTATCGGTACTGATGGCTGTTAGGGCATATTTCCACAAGCCTACTACCCGGCCATCGGGCAGGTGATAAAAATTGAAAGCCTTATAATCTTTATGCAGCGGTATTAATGGATCTTTTTTATCGGTTTCTTCTACCCACTGCATCATCATTAAGGGGTTAGCCATCAGCTCATCGCAGGCCTGTACAAAGCCTTTGTCTTTACTTGTTTTATAAAAGGGATAGCTTGTGTTTTTTTCGTTCCATTTAGGGTTGTAATGGATAAAGTAGATAGGCCCGTATTTTCCGTTTTGTAAAACCTCGCGCACCACACGTCCAATCCCCTGCCCGTCATTGGGGTCATCATGCCCATCCAAACAAATACCATAAAAGCCCAGCACCAGCAAGCGTTTTGATTTGGCCGTATAAAAGCCCATACGCTGGTGCATTACCGAATACAGGTTATTTGCAACGCCGGGATGCCCCTCTTTTGTTGTACCATCGGGTATTTTATAGGGAGGAAACACAAGGGTTGGTTTCGACCAGTTTTGCCCGTCGGCAGATGTAATCACCAATGTTTGGCCGGGGGGCACGCTTTCGCCTACCTTATCGCTTAAATATTCAACATAAAAAGTTTTGTTCCAGTAAGCCAGCATCGGCGCATGGTTATAAGTGAAGCCAAAACCATCAGCCAGCTCGGGATGTTCCCGGTTGGCCCGCAAAATCTGCGTACTATGCACCCCTACCACCGGGGTTAACTGCCCATGATGGTAATCAACATTAACCACGGTATTGCCGGTGTAGCGTACAGTATCCTGTGCCTGCGCGGTATAAGCAATTAATGTAAACAGTAATATATTGATGATCTTATTCATGTTAGCTTCTGTCGTTTTTCAGCTGTGTTTCCTTTAGCAGTAAATCCAGTTGTTTTTTGGTCACTTTAAAAATGGTGCCGTGTTTATGCCCTTCGGGCACCTTTACACTATCTGATACATCAGTAAAAGTTTTAAAATCGGTAGTGCGCATAGCGCCATATCTTTTTAAGCGGTATGAGTCATAGTAAACAAGCCAGTTGTTACCCGCTTTGGTCAAAGATGGGCCTTCGCTGTACGTTTCGGTAAAGCGTTTGGTATAGTTGCTGTATGGCCCCAATGGGTTGTTACTAAATGCAACCAGGATATTGCGGTTGGGCCGGGTATTATCCTTCATTACCAGGATATAATCGTTTTTGGCCCGCTTTACAATTTCGGCATCAATTACGCTAAAACCGGGATCGAGGAATAGTTTGGTTGGCGTAAACGCTTTAAAATCCCTGGTTGTGGTATAATACAGGCGGTGGTTATTGTTCTCGTCCTCCTGCCCTTTAGGGAAACGGTTGGGCACTGTTGACGCCCATACGATAATAAACCGGTTTGCTTCATCATCATAAAACAATTCGGGCGCCCAGGCATTAACAGCGGTCGGTTCGTACTCCATCACATTAATGTGCTGCTGTGCCGACCAATGGACCAGGTCGGTTGAGCTGGCGTAGCCAATACCCTTATCATCCTTCCAGCCAGTTGTCCATACCAGGTGGTAAACACCATCCGGCCCCTGGGTAATGGATGGGTCGCGCATGATTTTCGCCTGGCCGGCATTCGGTTTTAAAAATATATGGTTAAGGTCTGTCCAGTGCCAGGCATCGTAGCTGTATAAAAACCGGAGCCCTTCATTGGCAGGTTCATGAAACGAGGAGAAAATGTATACGCTTTTACCTGCCTTGCATGATATCATCATAACAAAGGCAAATAATAACGTTACATATTTAACTAATCGGTTCATGTTTTATCTCAGGTTTATATAGCGTCAATGATCAGTACCCAATCATTGCCATTTGTTTTTTGGCCGGGAGGATTGAATTTAAATGTTTTTGCTTTGGTAAACGTGCCTATTGCTGTAACTTGTCCGTTACGCGGGTTAAACCACGAGGCTTTTATCTTTGATCCCATTAATTGCCCGGTATTCACATTAATTTCTCTGCCGGTGTAGGTATAAATAAATGCATAATTTTTACCACGGGTAGCTATAAGCCGGTTATATTTTTCGCCCTGGGGCCCCACAATAAGCGACTGATCGGGCACCCTGTCGAAATATGACCGCGATAACATTAGTTTTTTTAAGTAGATCATTTGCCTGGCGCCGTGATCATTTATAGACTTGTACCAATATCCCTTTGAGCCATAAGCGCTGTTTTTATCTGTTGGCTTGTGCATTTGCATTACGTCGTTATGGCCATAGGTATAACCGCAGCTACCGGCAAATACCGACCAGTAACCATATCGCCTTACGTCGGCATCCGTCCACCTTGGCAGTTTGAGATCATGCAATCCATAGGGAATTTTCTCATAGGATGGTTCGGCATCAAGCGTAGGTTTTATGGGCGTTTTGGCATAGTCAACCTGCACATATTTCCAGTTATCCTCGCCATACTTTAAGTCTTTTTTTGAGGTATCCTGGGCATAGGTACGATGCCCCGACTGGAAACAATTAAAACTTAACCAGGGCTGCTCATGAAACCAGGTTGATGATTGTGTACGCCCGCGGGGGTGATACGTAATGAGGTGTGCTGTATCAAGGTCGTGCATTGTATTACCAATGGCGTTCCATGTTTTCAGTGAGTCGGTACCGGCTATATCCCCACCGTTCATCCAGATAATGTTTGAACGGTCGCGGTACCTTTTGGCTAAAAATTCAGCATAAATCCTGGCTTTAGCTGCGCCGATATGATCCTCTTTTACTACCGATCCCCATACAGGTACCAAGGCAATGTATAGTCCTTTTTCGGCAGCTTTGCTGATTATCCAGTCAATATGATCCCAATAATCGTATTCATCCCCTTTGCCGAAGGTATTGCCGGGAGTTACTTTAGGCCGGGCGATATTTTTATTACTTAAGGCCGAGTCGCCATAGGCGTTTGTTTCTTTGATGCTATGCACCACCATAACCTGTATCACGTTAAAGCCTTGCCTGCTCCGGGTATCCAGGTATTGTTCGGCCTCTTCCCTGTTCATCTTCGAAAACAGAAGCCAGCCGGTATCGCCCAGCCAAAAAAAAGGCTTGCCGCCTGCTGTAAAGTACCGGTGGTTTGCCGCTATTTTTAAAACCGGCATGGCCGTTTCATTGCTTTTGAACGAGAGAAGCAAACAAGAGAGGATACCTATTAAAACAACCTTTTTTAACATAATTATTTTTTACTAATCAGCCATAAAATGGCAGTCCCGGCGTTCGGATTCTTTATTTCGGTACCATTACCTCCTTTTACCTGCTGGTCGCCGGGTAAGATTTGGCCGGTTTGGGAATCTATCCATCGCGCTTTATAACTGGTATTGGCAGGCAGATCCAAACGAACGGCCTTATCAGTACTATTATAAACAATGTACCCTTTGGCAGAACTTAATGCCCATTGATCTTTTGGTGCGCCGGGTAGTTCAACAGGCTTCATGCTGCTTGCCGCAGTTAAAAACTGTTTATCTGTGCCGGCCGGCAGTACCGGTAATGAGCCACCGGCTATAAATACGGCCCAGCCAAAACGGTCATAGCCATCGGCAGAAAAAAGCACAGCCTTACCGGGGTATTTGGTGCGGTATTCATGCACGGCACGATAAACCTGCTCAAAAGATGTTGCTTTGGGTTTTAAAATACGGGCCTGCTGGCGTGGCGCAAGGCTTTGGCCGCCGATAGGCTCATATGCAGCACCATTGGCCTGGTAATACCAGTAACGAATGTCGATCACGTTGATAACCGATGCTTTTGAAGGATCGGCCAGGATAGCATCCTGTACATCCTTTGTGGCGCTGAGGCCAATAATTTCTTTCTTTTTATGAGTGGCTTCCCATTGTTTAATGGTTTCTACCCAAAATTGCATAAAATGAAGCGGGCCGGTGAATTCTTCCCCCATAAATTGAATTACACCGTTATTGCCCGCAAAATTATCCATGCATTTATTAATATAAGCCTGGTGAAGCTTACGCCGCACAGGGTTGGTTTCATCATAAAACTGCTCGGCCATGAACTGGCGCTTATCCCCTGCATAAGGTACCGGTTCGGGGAAACCGCTACCGTTGATGTTGTTGGCGGTACGCCACGGAAAATCGGTGTAGTGCGCGCCTGCCTCGATAATATTATGCTGAAAATAGTTTTGGTGAACCAGTACCAGGCCCTTCTGATCGGCCAGGTCGGCAAACTGTTTTAAGCGGCTCCAGTACCAGGTGTTGTATTTGGTGAGATCGTATTTGCTTAAGCCATCGTAGGCTAACTGTTTACCGCTGCGGGCAAAAGGCAGTTCATAAAATGGCGCCCAAACGTCGCCATCCATCCGGCGAATGCGTTCATGATCATCCCGGCGGCGATCATACCATAAACCGTAATTGTGCTCAAAGGCTACAATGTTATCTTTAAGCATCTTGTTGCTCACTTCATCCAGGTCATCAGTAAGCCCGGTTCCGGTTTGGCCGGGTACCCAGCGGGTAATGGCGGGTTTGGCCTCTTTTTCGGTATAATCAGGGTGAACAGTGCCGCTCCACCAGGGAGTTTGCGCATGTTTGCCGGCAAGCACAGTATTGCCGCGTACCAGCCAGCCATTTTCAACACTCATTTTTGGAGCTGCAGCGATAGTGCCAGTTGGCTTATATTCTATTTGGTCGATTGTTTTTATCCCTGCGGATGAAATGTTTATCGAATTCCTTTGGGGGGCCTGGTTTATCCAGTCGCTGATGGTTATTGCCGGTTTCCTGGCAGCAGCCATTAGCGCGGCAGCCTGCTCAACAGTCGGGCTGCTCGATGGCTCTGTTGCAGCATATAAAATATCCGCTTGTTTACTTACATCTTTATTTAACCGGTTTGCCAATTGCGCATAATAAAAGCTGCGCGGATTGATGGTGCTATTGGATTCTTCCCAATAGCCGTCGCCGGCAAATTGCGCCCAGGTGCCAAAAGCCCAATTTTGCGCTGTTGGCGGCTGGTAACAATCCACACGGGCAGCGGTACAGTTCCAGAACAAGCTGTTGGCTGCACTCCATCCCGCTCCCTGCCCATCCTGTCCACGGTTCATATAACTTAGTGCCTGCGCGTCAATATTTACTACATCAAACAAAATACCTGATGCCCAGCTATCAATTGACCCGCTAAAACTGTAAGGCTGAATTGACATACATTGTACAAAGGCATTTGGACCAGGGGCGCAATATCCCGTAGCGAAATCATGATACCCCTGTTCTGAATATAAACGCTGGAACAGGGTTTGCCCGCCCATGGTTAAAAAGGTATTACGGCGTTGCCCTCCTATTTCTGACACCGGGGCAAGTGATTTGCAATCTTCCACCGTAATACGATTACCTGTTGGTGCAATAAACACCGCCGAACCTGCAAAATGCTCAAAGGTTACCTGGCGCACCCAGGCATCAGTAACATTTTCCATGGTGATGGCCATCCAGCGGTGCGCTTCGTCCTTTGGGTTTGATGCTTCATAAGCCGACCGCAGTTTTAAATTTTCGATACCCACCTGGGCTATTCTGCCCGGCCATTTATAGGTTGCCATAAGGCCGCCGCCATAGGCAGTATCTAAAGCAGTGGTAAGCGGTGCATCAAGGGTAATAGTGTTGCCATCAACGGCAATTATCTTTCGGTCCCAGTAAATATCGCGTTCGCCGGGTTTCCAGGCTAATGCGGTAAGGCCGCCGCCAAAATGATCTGTTTTGATGGTATTGATCCAGGCCTGGGTGCTTGGCCTGAGCACCCTAACCATCTCACCGGTTTTAATATCAGCGCCCGCAGCAATGTGTAATGTATTAGCATTCACAGGCACATAAGCATCTGTAATTTTAATTTCCTTATCAGTTTGCCTGTCGTTTTTACCCGAAACATGGATAAAGGTTTCCCTGTCTGTTCCGGCGGCCAGTAATATGGTTCCGTTTGAACCCATGCCACTTCCGCGTAATATAACACCCGGAGCATTTATTTTAAGGCTGCCATTAAGCTCGTATATCCCCTTATTAAGCAATACAGCGCCGCGAATACCATCCTGGCCGACAGGCAATCCCGCCACATAATCCAACGCGGCCTGGATCCTCAATGTGGCATCTCCAGGCTTTAATGGAACTATAACCCGCACCGGAGCAACAGGAATTACCTGTTCTGACGCCATATATCCGCAATAAGAGTAATCAGGAATGCGATCGCCATTGGCGGCAACGGCATAGATCAGCTTTCCGTTTTTATCAGCAGCAACAGGCGACTGTGGTTTATCCTGCTTCCTTTTTTGAGCAAACAAAGGAGCATGCAAAAGCATGCTCCCCACCAACATATAAATAAACCTATTGAACCCAAATCCTGACATTAGTACTGTTATAATTATTTCAATGTAGCTAACTTCTTTTCGCCTTTCATCGCTACGGTATTTAAATATACTTCGATATTGGTATAGCCACCGCCATTTTTAGCAGGCAGGGCCGAATCATTACCATCTTTAGGATTTAAGCCGTGTTTTCTTTCCCAATCATCGGGTAAGCCATCATTATCCGAATCTTTAAAAGGTATGCCTTTATAATCAGGATATCCGCCTACCTGCCATGGAGCTGTGATGATACCCAGTTTGTATGAGTCTTTAGGTAATTTACGAACCTTAAACTGGTATGCAGTGTCGGTTTCAATTTCCTTATAAACAATTTTTCCGGTACGCGCCTGCTCTGTAATACGTACATCAACCGCATCGCGTTTTGGCAGCGTTGCACCTGCATTGGCAATAACAAATTTGTAAGCATCCGTAGCCGACATAATGGTTAACGGCGGCATAGGGAATGGTGTGTTTGAGCGCATGTAATCGGTATACTCGCCCGCATCAGGCAATTCTTTGCCGCCGGCTCCCTCAACCTGGATACCGCCTTTCCACGGGTCTTTGGTAATTTCGGGGTATCCTTCCATAATATTACCAACGGCGTATACACGTCCAAAAAACTTTTCTTTCAATTTGCTCCGGCCCGATTCAGGTTTCAGGATCCTGTGGCCCACAGGCTCATTTTTAGGCGTTACCGGACCAGGTTTGAAATAATTATTGATCACATTATAGTTTGTTGTATAATCGCCGCCATCCATCGAACGGTGGTGCCAGTTAAATACCACGTTGTTTACAAAATTGTAAACACCATTCCAGCCTACTGATGGGTTACGACCGGTATTATCGGCCCAAAGGTTACGAATCAGCAAACTGTTTTCGCCGCCCGTGGTGCTGCCGAAAGCATGGTTCCAATAATCAAGCGATTCGGAATAGATACAGTTTTGGATAGTGATATTAACTGTTCCGAGCTTCTCTTCCTTTGAACCGTCGCCCGGATCGAACATGTGCCTGTACATCGAAAAATTCTCGTCTAAACCCCAGCTTGCCGATACGTGATCAACAATGATGTTCCCTACCGGGTTACCGCCCAGGGCATCATCTCTGCGGCCAACATTTGTTTCGCCGCGGCGGAAACGCATATAACGGATAATTACATCATGCGTATTTACCCAGAATGATTCGCCGGCAATACAAACACCGTCGCCCGGTGCAGTTTGTCCTTCAATGGTGATGTAAGGCGCCCTCACTATTATGGGCGTTTTTATACGGATAATACCGGCAACATTAAATACAACTATACGTGCGCCGCCTTTTTCGCAGGCATCACGTAAGGTACCCGGACCACTATCGGCAAGACTTGTAACCACATAAACTTTACCACCACGACCGCCAAAAGTAAATTTACCGCCGCCCTCGGCACCGGGGAAAGCCGGAATTTTAGCCTGTGGCAAATCCGTAGGCCTGCCCGCCCAGGGAACAAATACTTTACCTCTCCTTTGATCGGCCTTAATAATGGGCAGCGCAACCTGCCACGCGGAATCTGAACGGCGGGTGGCCTCTTTCATTAATGCTTCACTCTCATCTTTTACCTTTTGGGGAACGTCCGGGTATTGTGCAAAAGCGGGTTTTACAAATCCCAAAGTGGCCGCTGCTATAAATAACGCTGTGTGTTTTTTCATATGTAAATTGAATATTATCCTTTTTTATTTGAAGTGGCAGCATCGCCGCCACCTTAATATTTGATAATTATTTTAACGGGTCAAAAGTTCCGCCCCATGTATTATTTTGTTCAATTTTTGGATTATTCGCGATGGTAGATGTCGGCATTCCAAAAAAGTAATACTCATCCTTCCAGCTTATTGTATATCCATTATCCAGTTGTTTAGTATTCAGGGTAAAATATTGATAAGCCTGATCGGTAGTTAAACCATCCCTGCCCACAAACGGCGAAACACTAAGACTTGTAGGTGCAGTTGCCGAATTAACGTTCCACTGAATCCCGGTTCTTGTTTTGCCATTTAAGGTATTAGCAAACAGCTTCCTCCTGCGCAGATCCCAGAAACGCTTACCTTCAAATGCAAATTCTATCTGGCGCTCAAACATAATGGCATTAATCATTTCAACCTGGCCCATACCTGTTTTTAAGCCACACAAGTTATCTGCTCCGGCTTCTACTCCGGCTCTTTTACGTATTTGCACCAAAAGATCATAAGCTTCTGAAATCCTGTTGGTAGCAGCTGCGCATTCAGCCTGGTTTAACAGTACTTCTGCGTAGCGGATCTCCATCCAATCGGTACCTGCATATTGCACATTACTTTGTAACGAGGTAGGATCAATGGCCTTACGGCAGTAAAAACCGGTTGATGATGCCTTTGGTTCCACTGTACTAAAATTAGTTGGCTTGCTAAGACTGGGATTGTAATAATATGTCCATAACCTGTAGTTCTGGTTATTGATAATATACCATGTGCATCCGTTGTAGGCTATAGTTTTATCAAAGCGTGGGTCGCGGTTCTGGTAATAAGTTTGATCGCTGTAAGTATATTTTGATTCAACGGGCAGCTTACCATCTTTCATCGGGTATGCTTTTACCATTTCCCAGGTGGGCTGGTTACTGCCGCCGCCGGTACCTAAATATGATGGTCTTGTAGAATTATCGTAGCCATTGCTTTTTTTGGTGTCGGTAGTGAAGTTGTTATACCCTGTAACCAAAACGGCCTCGGAATTATTCACTTCGGTAAACCACATATTTTCGTATGATGTATTTAAACCAAATCCGCCGGCCTGCAATAAAGCAATGGCCTGGGTATTTGCGGCATACGCGGCCTCCCATCTTTCTGGCAAACTTGCCGGGTTAGCCGGATCACTTGGTCCCGCTGTTACAAACTGCGGACTTGCCCAGGTTAACAAAACACGGCCTTTAAATGCCGCGGCTGCCCCAGCCGTAATGCGTCCCCAATCGGAAGACGCGGCCCATTTTTTGGGTAGATATTTAATACAGCTATCCAGGTCGGCGCTGATTTGTTTAATACACTCCGATGTTTTATTACGAGGCAGCAAGGCAGCATCTTTTGCTTCCTGGCCAACAGCCTGTAAAGGTGTCAATACCAGCGGAACACCGCCGTATAACCTCACCAGGTCAAAGTAACGGAAAGCACGCAGGAATAACGCCTGGGCACGCAGCCTGTTTTTGGTAGCTGCAGGCAACGTACCGGCATCAAGATCTCTGATAAAGGTATTGATAAAACGAATTTTACCATAATTGTTAGTGACATTTACCGCGGTACCTATATCTCCAACGTCGTTATTGGTAATTGTACCTCTAAAAAACTTGGTATCAGCATATGACTCTTCGGATAACGAGTTTGGGTTGGTTATGGCCCCGCCGGTGACACCCGCCCAATCGGGCAGGTTTGAATTGTATAGGTAATTGAGGTTTAATACCGCCAAGGTTGAATCATTGAAGATCTGGTTTGCCACAGCATTGCCTTCGTCGACATTGTTAAGTACTTTTTTACAGCTTGTAATTACCGTTGCTAAACATATTACCGGTAATAATATTTTGTGAATTTTCATTTTGCTTTGATAATTAAAAACCAACATTTAAACCAAAAGATACCGTTTTGAGCGTGGGGTACACATTGTACGGAGTCGCGTTATCCCTGTATGTAAAGGGGTTATAAAAGTTAAACGGATTGGTTGCCACGGCGAATGCTTTTATACTTGCTATACCCATCTTTTTTGTAACAGCCGCGGGGAGCGTGTATGACAGGTTTATATTAGTTATTTTAAACGTATACGAATTCCTGAACCAAAATGACGACGTTAAAGTATATGAATCTGCATAGTAAGGCGCCGGATATGCTGCGTTTGTATTGGTAGGAGTCCAGTGGTCCGACCAAAACTCCGGCCGGTTATCGGTAGCTTTTGATAAGGCCCTTGCATCGCCTTCAACCAGGCTTTGACCGCCAAATGACATGCCCATAGTTACATTAAGACTTAAGCCCTTATAGCCGCCGCCAAAATTTAAGCCCAAGCTGTAATGGTTGCTTGATTTATTGGTAAGGTAGTCCTGATCCTCTTCGCCTATTTTGCCATCAGGTGCAGTGTATTGGCCTGTGGCATCTTTAGGGCCACGTACATCCTGGTAGTACAACATTCCCGGGGCAGGCACCAGGCCGTTAATCCGTACAGCATCCGGCGAAACGCCTGCTGCCGCAGCCATCTGTGCTTTTACGGCATCGGCCTGCTCCTGTGATCTGATCATACCCAGGTAATGGTAACCCAATACACCCTTATCACTTGGGCGTCCTGTTGCATCAAGGTAGGTGCCAATATTGCCAAGCTGCTGGTCAGCTCTCAGGTATTTATCATCAAACCATGATAAAAACGGGCTAAAGTTGTAGTGAAAATCTTTTCCTATTCTATCCTTCCAGCTCAGCGCAATCTCGTAACCAAATGTATTAACCGATGCAAAGTTTTCGGTTGGCGGCGCGGTGCCGATCAATACCGAAACTGACGATGTTAAACCCGATAATACGTTATACCTGTGCGAAAAATATCCATCAGCGGTTAACGAAAGGCGGTTATCTAAAAACTGGGCGTCGATACCAAAGTTGGTGCTTAAGTTGCTATCCCATGTGGTATTTGCATTTGCTATTACAACGTTTGGCGCAAAAGTGTTGCCCCTGTCGTTATTGCCGCCAAAAACAGCGCCCTTACCAGTTTCCAGCCTATAGTTTTCCTGGTACAAATAAGGCTTTGAGCTATCGTTGCCCAATAAACCAACTGATGCCCGAAATTTTAAGAAATTAACAAATTTGATATTGTTTTTGAAGAAACCTTCCTCTGACATTACCCAGCCTAATGAACCGGATGGAAAATATCCCCATTGATGGCCCGGTGCAAAGTTGTTGTTAGCATCGGCACGGATAGAAAGTTCAACCAGGTATTTATCAGCGTAGGCGTAATTTACACGGCCGGCATAAGCCAGGCGGCCAAACTGCAACACCCTGCCATTTGCCTGATCGGTGCTTTGGGCGCCGGTTGCAAACTGCATATTATCAAAACCGCCTACTAAGGTACCTTCACGAAAAGCCTGTAAGCTTTCGCCCGAATCGTGCTTTTGCTCAAATAAAGCAATGGCCGATAAATCATGTTTGCCAAAGCGGGCAGCGTAAGTTAAATTACCATTTACCTGGTACACATTGGTAATACCGGGGGTAAAACGTACGATATCACCATTTTTGGCCGAAATTACACTTTGAACATCTCCACCTACTATATGCTTATTTTCGCCCAGGTTGGTGAATGAGTACATGTTATACCTGGTACCGTATTGTTTGCTAAAATCGTTGTTGATATTGCGATTGTAGCTTACGTTAGCTTTCAGGCCTTTTATAAAAGGGATTTCATATTCGGCATTGGCCAAAACATTTAACATGGTGGTGTTTTGAGATGTGTAGTTATTTAACTTTTGTATCTCGAAAAAATTCGCCCCTTGAAACGATCCTGTATTTGATGCCTGCAGCACCGGTAAGCCGTTGTAATACATCGGCTGAAACTGCGGAATTGACAGCAAGGATTTAAAATCGTTGTCCAGGCTTTCTGATCCCTGTTTAAAATAGTATCTTTTGCTGTAATAGGTGTCGCCGCTAAGTGATAAACCAACTTTTAAGCCACTTGCAACTTTGGCATCGGCACTGGCCCTGAATGTGAATTTGTTGGTGCTGGCCCCCTTAAAATTTGAATTTTGTTGTGTGTAAGTACCCCCTGCAAAATAGGTTGCCTTATCATTACCTCCGCTAACTGTTAAAGCATGGCGCATAATGTATGATGATTGCCAGGCTTCTCTTAAATGATCCGAACTGTTATTGGCAAAATAGTCTAATTCATCCGGGCTGTAGTAAGCGACATCTTTTGTTGTACCGGTTCCTATAACACCTGTAGGCGATAAGGTATAGTTGTTTTTGGTTTGCGTATAATCATTAAGATAGGTTGCCTGCTGCAAACCTGTCATCATATGCGGCAGTTCAACTGCATCAGATATACCGTACGATCCGCTGTAGGTTACCTTGGGGGCACCGGCCTGGCCACGTTTTGTTTTAACAATAACAACCCCGTTTGCACCCAAAATTCCATATATTGCTGCTGCGGCATCCTTTAATATCGAAATGCTTTCAACCTCGCTTGCATCAAGCAGGTTAAAATCATTAAGTGTTCTTTGATTATCGTCGATGATAAATAAAGGATCAGTTTTACCATCTTTTGCAAAAAACACAGGGTTACGAATCTGTATTGTAGCATTTTCGCCTGGCCTGGCGGTGCCGCCTATTACAGAAACATTGGGCAGCTGCCCCCGCAAGGCTGCAGCGAGGTTGGTTGTTGGTATATCCTGTATATTTTTCATTTCCACGCTTGCAATTGCACCCGTAAGATGAGTTTTCTTTTGTGTACCATAACCCACTACAACTACTTCGTCAAGGCTGCTTTGTGATGGAAGCAGTTTAAAATCGGCATTCATTTCGCCCTCCCTCAAGGCTTTTTCCTGGTAGTTGTAGCCTATAAATTTTGCACCGATCACAACCGTTTGCAAATTTGTGGCCTTAATGGAATACTTGCCATCGGTACCAGTTACACTGCCTGTGGTGCTTCCCTTTACCGTAATGGTAGCGCCAGGCAGGGGCAGACCATTTTCGTCGGTCACCTTACCCGTTATGGTCCGGTTCTGGGCCTTTAGCGCACTGCTAATCAGGAGCAGTGCAAAAAATAAGTAAAAAACTCTTCTCATAAAGGTTTAATTTAGTTTCATGATTTAATTAATTGGTATAGTTTACTTCCCGGGTAATACTTCTCACGTTACCAGCCCGGTGCTTCGTTTAAATTATTGTTTGGCTGCTGCCCTTTCCTTAATTCTTTGCTGCCATTCCTCGCCTGCTTTTTTCATATCATAGCCTTGTGCCGACAGGTAGTTATTGATGCGGCCTTTAAATTTTCCAAACCAGGCATGCTTTTTTTCCGACGATTCAGCATCCATCGCGTTTTCGCGGGCCTCTAACAGCCAGCCTTTAATTTTATCCTTTTGCGGAGTGGTGAGTGCAGGCAATTCGTCCAGGTAAGCGGTGTAAGTTATAGGGTATACCCTGTAGGTCATACCATCCTTAACTTTATCAACCTGCTCGGGGTTTAGTTCCCTGCCTAATTTAAAAATATACTTTGTATGCTGTGCTTTCAGTTGTTTGGTAACATTACTGTCCACATCGGCTATTTTAGCTTTGGCCGCGGCTTTATCATCACCGGCTTGTTCCTTTATTTGCTTGCTTTGGGCGTTGCGCGTATTATATATATCATTAAGCTTATGATACTGATCTGCGATAATATCACGAACTTTTTTATACTTTACCGAATCGGTAATATTTAACACATCAACAATTTTACCGGAGCGCTGTATAATTACCTGTGCATAATTATCATTGTTGGTATTTGCCGAAGGCGCCTGGGCAAATGTGCTTACGCACCCCGCGGAGAAGAGCGCCAGCAGTATTAAACATTTCTTCATTCTCATAATCTTAACTTTAAGGTAAATTATATTTATATATTTTAATAGAAAAACAATAGTCTGCAAATCAATAAATTAACTTTATATTGTTGTTTTTATCACAATTTATTTGCGAATATCACAATTAAACTGACACATAATAATCATCAATACTTTAACTTAAAAAACAATATTAATATTTAACTATGTTGGTTTATATAATTGGTAACCGCACCTGGTATTACAGGATGCTTTAACAAATATCAAATATTAGGTAGTGCCATTTCTACCTGTATTTATCAATTTATTGTACGATCCTATCATAACACTGTTTTTCCTATACATCCTGGTTCTGTCAAAAGAATGTTACCTTTTTATAATCTATGTTTGCTTAAAAATTTATAATTTTAAAAATTGTAAGCCAATTAGCAAGCAGTGTTTAAACTGCTAATTTTATTAACAGTTTATTGATTTTTTAAAAATGAAGCCTCATTTCCTTAAGGTTGCTGTAAAACCACAGAACTCTTTTAGCATCAGGCATGATATTTTACCAACCTTTAGAGGCATATGGCATTATCATCCCGAACTGGAGCTTCACTACGTAATTAAGGGCGAAGGCGTGCGTTTTATTGGTGATAATATCAGCAATTTTTCGCCCGGCGAAATAACTTTACTTGGCGAAGCGCTGCCGCACTGCTGGCGCTGCAAGGATGAATACTTTTTGCCGGACTCGGGCCTGAACGTGGAAGTGATAGTTATTCATTTTTTGCCGGATTGCCTCGGCAAATACCTGTTAAACTTACCGGAAGCTTATATGCTGCCAAAACTTTTTGAAAAGGCCAAAAGCGGGATGGTTATTAAGGGCGAGGCAAAAACAAAATTGGCTAATTTGATGTGGCAGGCCGTAAATGCAACCAATCTCGACAGGATAATTGTTCTGCTGTCTATTTTAAAAATACTGACAGAAAACGATGACTTTGAGCCGATCATATTATCGCATAACGAGTTCCATCAGTCGAACGAATCGGATACCATTCGCCTTAATAAGGTTTGCTCCTATACACTGGCTAATTATAAAACCGAAATAAGTCTTGAAAAGATAGCAGCCATTGGCAACCTCAGTGTTACCTCGTTTTGCAGGTATTTTAAGCTGATGACCAAAAAAACCTATTTTGATTTTTTAACCGAGATCAGGATCAGCCATGCCTGCCGGTTTTTAATTGAGGATAAGCTACCTACCGAAGTGCTTTGCTTTGAGTGTGGTTATAATAACATATCAAACTTTTACCGCCATTTTAAAAGGGTTACCAACATGACCCCGCTTGAGTACAAAAGGCGGTACATTAAAGGACAAAAAGCCGCCAGTTAATAAATTTGGGGAACTATATACGAGTTTGGGCAGAAAAATAGTTTTTAAATCTCGGCTTTTTAACTATATCTAAGACATGTCGCGGCACCAAGGGAGGCATTAGGTAGCGCTAAAACTAATGCCAGCACCGCCGAGGCTTATACGTTTATAAGGCTATTTACTCCTATAGTTGCTCCCTGTATTCTTGTAATAGTGTCGAAATACCTCTTGCTATCATAGTTTATCAAACCTTTACCGTCCCTCATTTCTGCTAAAATTATAAAGTCATCTGTTACGGTGTTTGGAACTATCAAAAAATAATGCGCAAATTTATTTCTTTCATCTTGCGCAAATTGTATATCCTTAAAAACGGCACTATGTGGCCATGAATTACTGCCGGTTTTAACAAATCCATTAAACTCCTCATATCTATTCATTAATGCCAATAATGAATCTTTTTTTGATTGAAATGTAAGGCGATCCAATATTATAAATCTAAAATCAATCCTTTTTTCATTTTCATTTGGAGTAAAATAATCCATCAGTAAATGTTCTATTGACTTTTCAAGCAAATTAAAGGTATCTATTAATTTGCCCCTGTAGTAATATGAATTTTCAATATATTGATGTCGCCAAATCGAATATTGCATTCCATTGTCATCTTGCATAAATTGTCAGAGCTTCGCTAAAAATAGTGAATTTATTTTCAAATAAATTTGTCTCTAAATGAAAATCTTATTAAAGCAAATAGCTGACATTAAGCCGGCTATTTTTTTACATTTGTAGTTACCACGCTATAATGTAAAATGTCATGAAAGATGAAGTATTAAGGTCAATCGCCAAAACAGAAGCGACCGTTCAAGTTTTATTAACCCATTTCCTTGAAATTAATATTGACCGGAGAGACCAACATGTTAAAGACATGATAAATTCCAATGTCAAAGAAATAGCGGAAACTATTTATCAAAGATTAAAAAACTCTTAAACTATTTCACCGGCTATTTCTGAAATAGTGATAATCCTTGCCTTATCATCTGATAACTGCTTTCTGCAATAATTAGAGCTTCATTTATATTTTCAGATTGGATATAAATTTCTTTAACACAAATCCATTCACAAATATTTGTGAATGGATTTGTGCGCATTTGATCTGATAAAATCGCTTCGTATGTCATTATTTTATATATCTTGTCCCAACTGATTTATCGTTACCTAAATTTTTATGCCAACCTCATTTTGCAGGTGGGTGTAACTGCTGTACAGATCCTCAATCTGGCTGCGGATGGCCGGTGAAAAATAGCCCACATCGCGCCTTGTTTTGGTCGAAATTTTTAATCCCCGTTTGGTTAAGCAGTATTTGGCCACTACGGGATATACATTATGCATCACATCCATGTTTTCAATCAAAAACTGTTGTACGGCATCCACTTCATACTGCAGGGATTCATCAGCATAATTATTGCATAACCATACAATAAGCTCAGGGAAAAAATTACCCTGGATACAGGACAATCCTGCCGAGCCCGTTTTTAAAGACGCAACCGCATGCCCCATATAAGCATCATACAAACCAAAACCGGGATTAATTTTACCAGCCTCTAATTTTTGCTGTACCTCGTCGATATTAAGGCAGGTATCTTTATGGTAAATCACCCGGCCGGTAGCCACAAAATCGGCAAGTTGCCGGGGCGACAATAACCTTTTGTAAGGTACCGGGCATTCATAAAACCCTAAAGGGATGTTTGCTGTTTGATCTAACAGCTTAAATAACTGGTAATTAAATACCGCATCCGACTCATCGGCATCTGCAAGTAAGCTGGTAATTACAATTACAGCCGAAGTACCAGTATCGTGCACTTTTTTTACAAAATCGGCTTGTTGGGCAACCGGACCGCCAAACGTACCCGTGGCAACAACGGGTACCGCGCCATTGACAATTTTTATAACATGTTTTATAATCTGCAGCCGCTCCTCATCCTTAAGTTCAAACATTTCGCTGGATAAGCAATTGGCAAATACCCCGGTTGCCCCTGCCTGCAAATACATTTCTGTAAGCTGGGTAAGTACATCATAATCTATAGCTCCATTGTCTTTAAACGGAGTTAACATTACTGGGATAAAACCTTTTTTAGCCTGTTCCATTTTGATGTTTGTGTTGTGTTTAATTTATTTTTCTCAGCAAACCACCCTGTTTTTGTTAAAAATATACCGGTGAGGAAAATAGCGAGTGTACCCACTACGATGATGAGGTTGGTATTTAAAGTACTGCGAAGCGATGCATACTGATCGGGAATAATTGCAGGGAAAGTAAGCCACATTATTACCAGCACCCCAATAATTGTTGCTACGATTGCTTCATGGTTACGCGTTTGCCTGCTGATGATACCCAACAGGAATAAACCCAGCATACCAGCCGCGAATATGCCCGATAGTTGCCACCACACATCCAGGATACTTTTAACGCCTATCATAGCTATACCTGCCCCCATACCTGCCAGCCCGAAAACAACAGTACCGATATGTAAAACATTAAGCGTTTGCTTATCATTTAGCTGTGTTTTAAAATATCGCTTGTAGATATCAATCGTAAAAACGGTAGCCGATGCATTCATGCCAGAACTGATGGTGCTCATGGCTGCCGAGAGTATAGCTGCCACAATAACTCCAACCAGTCCGGGAGGGATTTTGGTTACCATAAAGTGCGGCATAATTTTATCGCCATAATCGGCAGGCGTTAATTTGGCCATCACACTACTTATCTGGCTTGCAGAAGCCGTGGCCGGCAGGCGTTCAATGGCCGCCTGGTGTTTAATGCTCAAAATAAGATCGGGGTGCTGACTGTAGTAAGCATATAAACAGGAACCTATTACAAAAAACAGGAACGATGCAGGTACATATATCGCCACACACAGCCAAACCGACTTTGCAGCCTGCCTGGTTGATTTTGCTGCATGGTAACGCTGTATATAGTTCTGGTCCATCCCAAAATTGTTAAGGTTGATAAAAAATCCATAAAACAATATCACCCAAAATGTTGGCTGGGTAAGGTCGGGCGAAAAACTACCGAGATCAAATTTTTGATTGGCCAGGCCGATGTCCAATATTTTTGTAAACCCACCGGAGATATTGGTTACCAACAGGTAGATGATCAGCACAGCGCCCAATGTTTTTATGATACCCTGCACTACTTCTGTCCATATTACTGCTTTTATACCACCCGAAACCGTGTATATGATGATGGAGATCCCCATTATCAGCATAATCATTTTCATTGATACGCCGGTAAGCGCCTGCAGGCTTAACGCGATGCCAAAAAACACCGAGCCCATGCGGGCCAGTTGCGTAAGTAAAAAACAAATAACGGCATAGGTGCGCGCCCAGGGACCAAAACGTTTTTCGAGATGCGTATAGGCCGATACCTCGCCTGTGTTACGATAAAATGGTACAAAATATTTAACGGCAATCCATGCCGCAAGCGGCATGCTCAGGCTAAATACAAAAGCGTTCCAGTTACCGCCATAGGCTTTGCCCGGTACACCCAAAAAAGTATTGCTGCTTAAAAAGGTGGCATAAATAGACAAACCAATAGCCCAGCCCGGTATTAAACCCGATGCCATGGTAAACTGCCTGGCATTTTTATTCTTTCGCGAAAAATAAAAGCCCACCAGTATCATCCCTATCAGGTAAATACCTATAATGGTAAAATCGAGCAGGGGTAACACTTTCATGCGTTAAACAAAACGTTTATTAGGATTTATATTGCGGTTTAAAACTGTATAAACAAATGTACCATTGTGTTTGCACCATTTACTGTAACATTTTTTCAGGCTATTGTATGATATTAGCATTTGGGTAAGGGGAAACGCTTTTAAAAAAAACCGAAGTCATGCCGAATTTATTTCGGCATCCCACGTGCAGGTCTGCAGCAGACAAGTCGTAGACCTTACAGGCCTGAATGTCCTGTGGGATGCCGAAATAAATTCGGCATGACGCCTGCTTTTTATCTTTCAAATACAAACGGCTTGTACACCCGTGATATAAAAATTTTAATACGCTTGCTCTGCCATCCGGCTATTTTATGCCACTTTGTATAGTAAGCTGCCCCGGCTGCAAACCATCGGCTGCTGCGGTTATATTAATTTTACCAGCATTTGATTTCGATTGAATAATAGCCAGCCCCAGTCCATTAAATACCCGGTGCTGATTGGAAACAAAAGGATCAAGGTCTGTTTGCGAGCCATTATCAACCGCTTTTAAGATCCCCTGCCCCCCTACTTTAAATTTGATAAGGTGATTGGCATCCGGCACGGGGACATTATTTTTATCCAGTATGGTAACGGTAATATACGAAAGGTCTTTCCCATCGGCTTTAATATGGCTCCTGTCGGCTTTAAGTTGGATGCGGTATGGCTCGCCTGCCGTAACAACCTGGGTACTCATAATGACCTTGCCATTTTTACGCGAAACCGCTTTCAAAGTGCCGGGCTCATATTTAACCCTCCACATTACATGCAGGTCATCACCTGTTTTCCTGCGGATGCCTAATGATTTACCGTTTAAATAAGCCTCCACTTCATCGGCATTATTATAATAAGCCCAAACATCAATAGTTTGACCGGGTTTCCAGTTCCAGTGGGGCAACAGGTGCAACACTGGCTTAGTTGTCCACTCGCTTTGGTACATATAATAAACATCCTTGGGGAAGCCAGCCAGGTCAACAATACCAAAATATGAGCTGCGTGCAGGCCATAAATACGGGGTAGGTTCACCAATATAATCAAACCCTGTCCACACAAACAAGCCCGAAAGGAAATCGTATTTTTTAATGATCTTCCAGGTTTCTTCATGTGTTGAACCCCAGTAAGCCGATACATTGTCATAAGCCGATACCGTAAAATCGGGATTGCCATCTTTCAAAGGTGTTTTGCCATCCTTTGGCCAGCGCCTTATGCTATCCGATGGCATATCATAATGCCCGCGGGTAGCCAGTGCCGACATATTTTCGGTACCGATAAACTTTTGGCCGGGATAATTTTTTTGAAAATTGGCATACACTTCCTGGTGATAATTTAAGCCTACCAAATCGAGTGCGCCGGATTGATAGATGAAATTCTTTTTCGGATCAGCCTCGCTCAATGCCGATGTAACCGGCCTGGTTTTATCCAGCTGCTTCACTATGCCAACCAATTCGCGGCTGATACTGATGCCGGTACTGTCAAATTGTTCCCTTATCTCGTTACCAATGCTCCAGGCAAAAATCGACGGGTGGTTACGGTCACGCAACACCTGGTCCTGCAGGTCCTTTACATGCCATTTATCCCAATCCTGGTGATAGTCATACTTACTTTTCTTTTTTCGCCACATATCAAAAGCTTCGTCCATCACCAAAAATCCCATCCTGTCGCACAGATCAAGAAATCCAGGTGCAGGGGCGTTGTGCGATGTACGGATGGCGTTACAGCCCATGGCTTTCAGTATTTGCAGCTGGCGCTCCGTAGCCCTTACATTTACAGCCGTACCCAGTGCACCCTGGTCATGGTGCAGGCAAACGCCTTTTATTTTCATCGGCTCGCCGTTTAAAGTAAAGCCTTTATCGGCATCAAAGTTAAAATAACGGATACCCGTGTAAATTGACTGATCATCAAGCACTTTACCGTTTTGCAGCAATTGTACTACTACTTTATACAGGTATGGCCCTGTTACCGACCAAAGCTTCGGTTTGCTTACTGCCAAAGTTTGATGAACAGCAATCGAAGTGTCTCCGGTATTTTTTACCGGGGATGTTTGGGAAACAACAACTTTACCTTCGGCATTATAAATGGTAGTTTGCAGACTTAATTTGTTGTTTGCCGATGGCTGATGTACACCGATCTCCAAAGCCACTTCGGCGACTTTATCATTTACTTTAGGTGTTGTTATAAAAGTCCCCCAGTTTGTAAGGTAAGTTTTAGCCATAGTAACCAGCCACACGTTACGGTAAATCCCCGAGCCCGTATACCAGCGGGAATTAGGCTGATCGGAATTATCCACACGTACCGCGATCACATTTTTTTTGTTGCCAAAGTTGAGGTACGGCGTAATATCATACCTGAAAGAGATATATCCATTTGGGCGTTTGCCCAGGTAATGCCCGTTTACCCAAACTTCGCTGTTGTGGTAAACACCATCAAAATCAATAAATATGTTTTTATTTTGGGCTGATAAAGGCAAGGTAAAACTTTTACGGTACCAGCCAATGCCTGCTGGTAAACCGCCCTCGGCCTGTGTAGTGGGGTTTTTCTGATCAAAACGGCCCTCTATGCTCCAGTCGTGCGGCAGATTTAGGCTGCGCCATTGGGCATCATTAAAAGTGTTATTCTTGGCCCGCGGCTCATCGCCTAAAAAAAACTTCCAGCCGATATTAAAACTTTCTGTTTTACGCGCGCTTTGGGCATTAGCCGCAGCGGCACTGGTTAATAAAGTAATGAGCAAAAAATAATTGTAACGCATAAAGCCCCCTCTAAATCTCCCCCGGAAGGGGAGACTTTTTGTTTTTAATATTTTTATGAACCGTGTAAACCCCTCTAAATCTCTCCTTTCAGGAGAGATTTTTTTTCTTTGTTTTCTTAAAGCCCTCCCTTCCGGGGAGGGTTGGGTGGGGCTATTTCTTTTTAACCGGTGGTGCAACAAAATTCAATTCGCTTTTGCCCAGATCTTTTGATGTGGCTACAGCTATACCACGCTGATCGGCTTTGTTTACCGCGCAATAGTAGTGATATACCACACCCTTATATTTTACCACAAATGATTTGTGGGCAAACATATTATCATAAGGTTCTGATGATTCAATCAGCTTATCGCCGGTCCAATCAGTCCAGTGAACCAGGTCGTACGAACAGGCAAAGCGGTTAAATACACCCGTTGTCCCGGTTTTCCAAAAGGCGCCGAAATAAAACATCACATACACATCGCCCATTTTTTGAATATACGGGTCGCCGGTAATGCCGTCGCCATGGTTCAGCACCGGATCTTTGCCAAAACGCTGCCAGTGCAGCATATCGTCAGATACAGCCATACCAATACGCTCGGCACCGCGTTTTTTGTTTACGCTATCGCCGTTGGCATTGTAATACATTACAAATGGGTGACCGGTAAGCTTTGCCTTATCCCATATCACGGTTTCTTTGTATTGGGTATGGTTATCCCACCAGCTTACATCTTTATCGATGCTTGATAGTACGGGATGATCCAACCGCTGCCATTCGTGCGATGTTGAGGGGTCTTTGCCGGTATAGGCTATGCTGATTGATAGCAGCCCTTTCTCGTACCCCCGGCTTTGCCCGCCGAAATACGACATCCAATATTTATCCTGGTATTTTTGCAGCTGATAACTGCCGCCCCATTTGTAATCCTGCAAAGCAATATAACCTGCCTTTTGGTTACTGTCCCACTGCGTCGTATCAGAGAATGACAGGATACGGCCGCGGGTTTTCCAATGCAGCAGGTCCTTGCTATCAGCCAGCCAGGTTTCGTAACCACGGCCGTTAAATATAAGGTAAGTCATGTACCAGTTGTTCCCCTTCCTGAAAACACTGGGGCAATCCATTTTTTTTGAATTGCTATCGGGCACCATCACCAGGCCATATTTATAAGGGGTTTTTACCTGCTGGTAAATATCCTGCATTACCTTATTGGGCACAGTTTTGGTTTGTGCCGATAGTTTTATCGCCGGTAACAGGCAAATAAATAATACCAAGCGTTTTAATGTATGATTCATATTTTATAATTCTTAAAAGCTGCCTAAAAACAGATCGTCATTGCACGAAGCAATAAGGTGTTGGTAAAAAATCCTTTGTCATGCTGAACGTAGTGAAGCATCTATTATTCGCCATACTTCTTCGCCCTGTACAGTCTGCGAATAGATCCTTCACTCCGTTCAGGATGACAAACCTTTTAAAACGTCATTCCCCCTTCAGAGTCCTTGGATTTTACCACTCGCAATGACGTGGTTGGTATAAACCAAGCAATTGGCTCTGTATACTGGCAACGACTCACCCCGGCTACGCTGCGCTGGCCGACCCTCTCTCCGGCTGCGCCGCAAAGAGGGTAACTCCAATTTTTGTTTTTTTGCCCCTCTATGCAACGCAGTTGGAGAGAGGGGAAGACGTCCGTTAGCTAACGGATCGTCGGGGTGAGTCGTCGCCGCCCTGGGATATACTTCATTCCTTTCCCTAAATTCCGTTCCCATCCACGACAAAGTAAAAAACGGACGTCATCCCGAACTTGTTTCGGGATCCCACAGGACAAGTGACCCATATGATGTACACTAAGCATGTGGGGTGCTGAAACAAGTTCAGCATGACATTGGGATTAAACCGTTCCCTCCCCTTCAGAATTTCCCCAAACATTTACTACTCAACATGACTATCCACCTTACCTAACCACAAACAAATAACCACCCGACCCTACCCTAACCAGGGCCTTACCCTTTTTGTATCCCACAAATTCCATGTCTTTTCTGTTCCTGATGTTTTGCCCGCCGGCTGTGATCATAGCGGTTTTAGCTACCGGCAAATAAATGGTGGCCATTGTATTAGCCGGGATATTTACACTCAGCTCAAATTTACCTGCCTCCTTTTTCCAGCTGCTCGAAATGGTGCCGTAAGGCGATTGGTAGTTTGCCTTTGCCCAGGTTACATCGCCTACAACTTCGGGCCTGATCTCTATTTTATTAAAGGCGATGGCATCATCTGCCGGGCGAATGCCTGCCAGTCCGCTGTAAAACCACTCCATTAAATGGCCCAGCATAAAATGGTTGTTTGATACCGATGGCAATGCCGCCCATGATTCTGTCAGAGCCGTTGCTCCATGCGCCAGCTGATACCCATAACCCGGCACATCGGCACGACTATTCATATCAAATATCACGTCAGACCGGCCTTCATCATCCAGTACCCTAAGCAGGTAGCGGTAACCAATATCACCGGCGGTAAGGCTGTTCCCTCTGCTGCGGATATCCTTTACAATATTGTTCACCACAGCGGTTTTGTATTGCGGCTCAACCAGCCCGGTATAAACAGATATGGCATTTGCCGCCTGGCTGCCGGTACCATATTGTTTGGTGTCGGCATTAAAGAATTTTTTATTGTAAGATTGCTTAACCTGTGCGGCTAATTTATTGTAAGCTGCAGCGTCTTCGCTTTTCCCCAACAGGAGGGCAATTTTTGTCGCTATATCCAGGTCGTAATAATATAAGGCCGTGGCCGTGATACCCTTTGGGGTTAACTGCGATACACCAGGTGGTTTTGGCCCAAGGTCGTACCAATCGCCTAAGCCCTGGGTTAAAATATGATCATCTGCTTTTTTATTCAGGTAAGCCAGGTAGCGTTTTATCATATCGTAATTTTGGACCAACACACCTTTATCGCCGTACCATTGATACACATACCAGGGTAGGATAACGGCATTACTGCCCCATTCGGGCGAGTCGCGGAATGGCTCATCAAACTTTACATATTCAGGAGCTATCTCCGGAACCAAACCATCTTCAGTTTGGGAGATCCGCATATCGTTGATGCATTTACGCGCCAGCCCAACTATATCATAGTTATAATGCAGGGAACTCCCCACCAAATGAGCCTCTTCCAGCCAGCCCAGTTTTTCGCGGTGCGGGCAATCGGTAAACACGCTGGCCATATTGCTTTTCATGGCCCAGTCTATCAGCTTAAAGGTTTTGTTAAACAGCTCATTTGAACAGGCAAAATCGCCAACCGTAGCAGCGGCGTTGCGCGTATGCAGGCCTTTTATAGCGATAACAACCGGCTGCTGTTTGGCATTAGCCTCATTTTGCGGAGCCGCGCCTACCACCTGTAAATACCTGAAACCGTAATAGGTAAATTGCGGCTGCCAGGTTTCTGCACCATCACCTTTTAAAATGTAATTATAATAATGCGGCCCGCCCGATCCTTTTTGATTGGCACTGCCATCAGCATTAACCAGTTCGGCGGGAATTATCTTTATCGTATCTCCTTTTTTTCCCCTAACAGTGATTTGCGGGATGCCCGAAAAATTTTGTCCAAAGTCATAGATCCAGGCTCCTGTGTTTAATTGGGTTTTGTTTTGGGGGATAAACTCCTGCATTACTTTCAGCGGGTCGGCCGCCTGGGCGTTTAGCATCGGCGGGCCATCTACCTGTATAGCCTTACGCCAGGTATCATCATTAAAGGCATTGGTGTTCCATCCGGCCTGTTCCAGGTTGGCATTATAGTCCTCGCCGCCATAAATACTGCTGAAGGTAACCGGGCCGGGTGCGGTTTTCCAGGTGGTGTCACTTACAAGGTTATTTATCTTCCCATCCTGGTATTCCATAACCAAACGGCAGATCATTTTGGGGTAGCCATATCCACCGGTAAGTTTACGGTAGCGTTTATCGCGGGGGATATAATAAAACCCATTACCCAACATTACCCCGATGGTGTTTTTACCGGCTTTTAGCTGACCGGTAATATCAAATGGTACATACAGGGCCTGCTTGTCATATTTTGTCCAGCCGGGGTCAAGGAAATGGTCGCCAACTTTTCTACCGTTCAAACTCAGGTCGAAATGCCCCAGCCCGCAGATGTAAAGTGTAGCTCTTTTAAGCTGATTGCCCACATGGAATGTTTTACACAGCAATGGCAGCACATCATTGGCCATCCCTAATTTTTTTGGTCCTTTACCATGATAAAACGGAACAATAACTGAAGTATCGGGCAGTTTATCGTAAGCTATCCAGCCGGCACCTTGCCAATCGGCCTTAGTTAACAATCCCACTTGCCAATTGGCGGTACCGCTCCAGGAAGATTGTCGTTGATGGTTATCCCAAACCATCACCTTCCAATAATAAGTTTTGGCCGGTTGGAGTTGGCTGCCCTTGTAGGCCACCTGCAAAGATGCCGCCGAGGCCACTTTTTTTGAGTCCCAGATGTTACCCTTATTATCGTCCAACTTCTGCGGATCATCGGCTACCAACACCCGGTAAGCCGTTTGCATGGTGTTGGCTTTGCTGCTTTTCAACACCCAGCTCAGCGCCGGCGATACCGACTCAACGCCTTGTGGATTTTGTTTGTAATCACATTGCAGACCTGCCACTTTTAGCTCCTGGGCAAATAATCCCAATGGTAATACCAGCAGCAAAAACAAAATGATCTTTTTTAGCATTTTTCTATATTTTTCTCAATTTTTCTACTGCATTTCTATGGCCGATATACATAAACCTGCACATTTTTCACCCACAATTACTAGTTTATAATTGCCCGCGTTAATACTCGTCCCCGTTGTGGTAGCCACCATTCCCGACTTGTTTTTGACTACCGGTTTAAAGTTTAAATCTTCCTCTTTCATCACTGTTCCATCGGCAGCAAGCAACTTCATTTTTGCAGTAAAGGTCTTATCAGTTGAGTTGTAATACTTTATGCGTAAAGCATACAGATCAGCCACACCGGGGGTAATGGTAAATGACATGCTCCCCCCTGCATCCTTTTCAAAACGGATCACTTTTTTACCGGCCAAAGTGTCCCGAATCATTCCATCACCCTGTATATCAGCGATTTCAGCCTTGTAGCTTATTGTTTTACGCAAGTCGGTTGCCGGTTCAAGTGTAGTTACCGGCAAAACAGCTACGGTGTACATGTATTTTCCGTTGTTCGCACCCAATTGCACCATGCCATCCTTTTTAAATCTTTTGCGGTAGACCGGGAGTTTATGCCCGCCATTGGCATCATTTTCTATATACAAACCGGTAACTTCATAATCGTTTAACCAATCGGGCCTTTGTGAAGGGGCGGCATCCATCGCCACAAATACATCTGCATCGGCAGTTACATTAAACGAGGCAAACTGCTTATTATCAGAAAGATCTGTACAAATCCAGTCAGCCCCAAAAAGTACAGGCGGCAGGTTACTGAAGCTGATACCGGCGTTCACATATTGCTTTTGGCCCACATCCATCCAGCTTTGCAGTGTCCACTTACCGGCTGATTTTAAATGTGCTACTATGCCGCTGTTGTTTGGTACCGCATGTATCTTGCCATTTAAAGTACTGATAGTCAATGCAGATATGAGAGCTTCGCCCGCCGGTACATTGGGGAAGCTTATACTTATTTTACCGCCCGTGATATGGGCAGTGATTGTTTTCTTGAGCGCGCCGGCATAACCTGCTTCTTTCCAGATATCCAGGTTTTTGATCTTTGTTTCACCGTTAACAGCTACATCAAATAAACGCCAGCCAGTACAGTCCATTCCGCCGCCGGTGCCATACCATGGTTCGGTAAAATATAATTCTATGCGGTAATCGCCGTCAGGTACCGGGAAGTTAAACTGCAATTTATCCATCCCATACCTAAATGTTTGAAACAATGGGCTATCATTTGTTCTGCCAATATTATCAAACGTGCGCTGCTGGCTGGCAAAAAAGGCAGGCATATTCGGATAATCGTCCGTCCATGATAATGAGCCCGGCTGGTTTTTATTATGTTGATACCTATCGGCCATCCATAAATTACCAAAACTGTCTTTATAATCGGGGCCGCCACAATTTAACCTATACAGGTAATTGTAACCGGCCGCAGGTTTGACCAACGCTGAATTTGCTGATCTATCCGTACTTAAATGCGGGGCAGCGGGTAAATGATTGAACACCACCTGGTCATGCGCAACGGTTTTGCCATTTATATAGCCAACCGCGTACAAAACGTTATATCTTACATCCACACCATCCCACTGAAAATGAGTACCTATCCCGCGTTTTTTCTTTTTACCAAGCGAAATATGCTGTATATCATTAAACAATTCTACCTCGTCGCAATTGGAGTAAACTGTAATGCTATCCTTTTTACCCGCTGCTAACCAGCGATCGGGCCATGTATGGGATGCAATGTAAACCATTGGCTCTTTATCTTTTGGTACATAATTGGCCCGGTACATATAAAACGCGTCTGTCGGCTGTCCCCAGGGTGTAAATAAGCCCTTATAGTTAACCGGTCCAACCCTGTCCAACTCCCGCTGGCCTTCACCGCCTTGTGTGCGGCCAGGGTTTTCATGCGAGTAGAGCAGCCATTGAAAATGCCCTGCAACCTGGTCTTGTACAGAATCGGCCAGGCGAACTTTAGTCTCCATTAGTTGTGTCATTCGGTCCTCGCTAAGCGGACCGTTTTGGTTAAAAGGCCCTTCTGTATGTAAACCAAGGCTTCTCCAGGCGCCATATTCGCCCACGAGGATTTGTTTTTTGAGGTCCTCGCCGTAGGTTAAAGGGTTACCGCCATAGGTGCCGGTCCAGTTTTGCGGTACATCCCAATCGGTACCCTGACCACCGTTACAGGTGGTTATTTTGCGCTGCGATGATGCTGTAGGATCAAGTTTGCGGATGATTTCGCTGCATTCACGGGCAAAATCGGCCGGCAGCTTGCTTTCATTCTGCAAGCCCCACAAAATAACCGAGGGGCTGTTACGACGCTCTTTGATCCAATCAACCAGCAATGCCTTATAAGCAGCCCTGAACTCCGGTGTGTCAAACCAGATATGCGCCGAATATTGCGGCCACCACAAGATGCCGAGCGCATCCCAATATTTTTGATAGGCCAGGTTATGTGGTTGATGCGCATCTCTGAAAGCGTTAAAGCCTGCTGCTTTAACCTGCATCACTCTTGCATTGATTTCTACATCAGTAAAGGCCTGGCTCTTCCCCATCAGGTGCTCATACTCGGCAATGCCATTGATAAACACCGGTTTGCCATTCAAATAAAAACGATTATCGCCATTATTACGACCAACTGGCCAGCTTATCCAGCGGATGCCATAGGCTGTGTTTGTTTGATCCTCAAGTTTGCCATTCTGCCAAACATGGGTAATTAAATTGTATAAATAAGGATTTTGTAAAGACCACAAATGTACACCAGCTACATCTTTTAGTAATTGCCGTACTACAACAGTTTCGCCTGGTTTAACTTCCTTTGAAGTTATAACCTCTGCAACTACTTTTCCTGCTGCGTCAACCAGTTTATTGCTTACACCGATGAAAGATGACTGCTTACTGTAATTTTTTATTTCTGTTTCGAGGTTAAGCGTGGCTGATTTTTCGGAGACGGTAGTATCATTCCAGATGTGTACTCCAAAAGGCTCAATACGCACCGCGTTTGTCACGATCAAATGTATCGGCCTGAAAATACCCATAGGCTGCGATCCTTCCGAAAAACCCGGATCGTCCGAGCAGCCGCCACAAACCCATGGCAGGTCTTTTATAAAGGCAGGATGATCAGCACGAACACACAGCAGATTTCCATTACCTGTTTTTATCGCATCGGTGACATCCAGCGTAAATGAAGTACGCCCACCTGCATGATAGCCCACCTGCCTGCCATTAAGCCAAACAGTAGCATAAGAACCCACGCCCTCGAACCATAAAAAGTAGCGCTTATTTTGCTGCTTTGCAGATAGAGCAAATGTTTTACGATACCATGCATACCCATGCCTGTTGCCATGTTTTAAACGGCGGTAGCCTTCGTAACCATCCCAATTGTGCGGTACGCTTACAGTTTTCCAGCTTTGATCTTTAAAGCTGGCCTGTTCAAAGCCGGGATAAGCCTTTATGTTATTATCATCGGCTATGGTATGCCAATTGGCGTTTAACAAAATTTCCTGCCTGGTGTTATTTTGCGCAAATGCCGGGCCTATCAAAAAAGTGAACACCAGGCATATAAAAAGCATCAAAACCGGTTGATGATTAAACCGGAGAAACTGTTTTTTAATATGACCATTGTTTACCTGCATCTTCTTATAGCTGTTTCAGATCAGCGTTAAATTGGTACCAGCCGCCTTTTTGCGTATTGATACTGATGGTTTTATCATGATAACGCAACCGACAAACCCCACCGGCTTTTGATAGCACTTGTACCTCCTGCAGCTGTCCGTTTTGCCAGTTAAAGTTCAATTCAAAACCACCACGAGCGCAAATACCTTTTATATTTCCCTGCGCCAAAGCAGATGGCAGGGCTGGCAGCAGCTCAATATCATCGCCCTGGCTTTGCAACAACATTTCTGATAACCCGGCGGCCCCGCCAAAGTTTCCGTCAATCTGGAAAGGCGGATGCGCGTCGAACAGGTTATGGTAAACCCCGCCTTTTTCTTTACCAGAGCTCACATCAGCGGGAGAAAGCAGTTTGGTGAACATGAGGTAAGCATGATCGCCCTGCTTCATCCTAGCCCATATATTTACCTTCCAGGCTATACTCCACCCGGTTCCCTCATCGCCACGGTACAGCATGGATTTTTCGGCTGCATGCATCAGATCCGGGGTTTTCCAGGTGATATCTGTACCGGGGAATACACCCCACATATGTGATACATGTCGATGTGTATCAGCAGTATCGTCCTTATCTTCCATCCATTCCTGCAGCTGACCGTACTTGCCAATTTTGTTGGGGGCTATCTGATCGTATTTTGCTTTTAGTGTATCGGCAAAATCCTTATCAATTCCTAAAAGCGTTGATGCTGCTATACAATTTTTGAACAGGTCCCGGATGATCTGGTGATCCATAGCAGGCCCCGCTACCAATCCGCCATGTTCAGGCGAATTGGAGGGGCTGCTGATAAGGTAACTGGTTTTAGGATCTTTCACTAAAAAGTGCACAAAAAATTCCGCCGCCCCCTTCATTTCCGGGTAAGCGCGGTTCTGTAAAAAAATTTTATCCTTAGTGTATAAATAATGCTCCCATAATTGGTGACAAAGCCATGCGGCGCCGCTTACCCAAATACCATGATTTGATGCATTTACCGGAGCAGTGCCCCGCCACAGGTCGGTATTATGGTGCAGCACCCAGCCAAGTGCACCGTAGTGTTCTTTTGCCGTTTGCTTACCTGTTTTAGCCAGGTCATCAACTATACTAAAAAACGGCTCGCTGCAGGCCGAAAGGTTCAACACCTCAGCAGGCCAATAGTTCATCTGCAAATTGATGTTGGTGGTAAATTTACTGCCCCAAGGCGGCGTAAGCAGGTCGTTCCACAGGCCCTGCAAATTAGCGGGGCCATTACCCGGGCGCGATGAAGATATCAACAAATACCTTCCATATTGCGTGTACAGTGTGATAAACGATGGGTCGGGCGTATCCCTGAACTTCAGGATCCGCTCATCTGTAGGCAAATCAGCATTGATGTCTTTACCAAGGTCAATAGAGAATGTTTTGAAGTATTTTTGGTAATCTTTTATATGATCTGCCTTTATAACCGGGTAGCTTTTATGGGCGATGCCTGCTATTTGCTTTTTGCAGATGGCTTCCGGGTTGCCGGATACATCATGATAATTTTTGAAATTTGTTGCGGCGGTTAAATAAAACGTAGCTTCATTGGCACCGGTAACTTTAATATTGTTTGGTGTTACCAGCACTTTGCCGCCAACAGCCTGCACATGCAGGTAACTTACCCCGCGTAACACCCCATCATGTACTTTTAATGATAACGCCAGGGTATGATCATCAACCTTGCGGGTAATAAATTTTTTATGCAGGCTTCTCATCAGGGCTTTTACCGTAATGCTGCCCGGCTTATCGGCGGTTAAATGGATAGTTATTACCTGGCCGGGGGCGCTTGCCAAGTACTCGCGGGTGTAGGTTATTCCATTTGCCTTATAGGTAACATGCGCTGTGGCATTTGTGATATCAAGGTCGCGTTTGTATTCGCTTATTGTTTGGTTAGGAAATTGCAGGTACAAATCGCCAAAAGGCTGGTAATCGGCATTATAGCGGGGGTAAGCTGGCGGATTATCATCCTGGATACGGTATTTCCATGTTCCGCTTAATTTTATAGGTTCTATAATGCTACCCTTTTTGTCAACTGCGGTGGTCACGTCACTGCTGGTTACCCTTCCTTTGATGGTAGTAACTTCAAACCCTTCTGGATAAAGCAACATTTCTTTTGCCGCGCTGGTTAAGCCACCTTTATCATTAAAATTTAATACCTGTATGGCTAATAAATTTGTTCCTGTATGCAGCTCTTTAGCTGGGACAATATATTTACGATAAGCGGTTCCGTTGGTTGTGCCTACCTGGGTGCCATTGATATAAGTAAAATCCAAATCCCGGATGCGGCCCAAACTAAGCACAAGGTTTTTTCCCTTCCAACTCGCAGGCAACTCAAATGTTGTTCTGAACCACAGCGCCCCGTCAAGTCCTTCAAAACCGGGGGTCGTCTCCCAGCCCTGTGCGGTGGGTAAGGTAATGGATTTCCATGTGTCATCGTGAAACCCGACAACTTGATTCCCATTCATATTCCGCATTATTTCAACCCAATGGGCAGAATCGGCAGTATACGTAAGTTCATTGCTCTTCATTCCCATGAAATACTTTTCGGCAAGTGCTTCGGCTTCAGCCTGTTTGCCATTAAACAAAAGCTGGCGAATAGGTTGCAGGTATTTTACGGCCCCTTGCCGCTCATAGGTGCGCGGGCCGCCCGTCCATAACGTTTGTTCATTAAACTGAACCCTGTCTTCTTCCACTCCACCAAATATCATGGCGCCTAAGCGGCCGTTGCCAATGGGTAAGGCATCCGTCCATTTTTGTGCAGGCTGCCTGTACCAGAGTTTAAGGTCTGATTGGGCCCGGGCTAAATGCGCGGCAAGCACAAGCGTAATTGCAATAAATAAATACTTTAAGACCAGCAGTTTGGAGTTTTTCATAGCACTGTTTAGTTAAATAACCAGCGTAAATCTTTAATGTTACCGGTATTGCTCAATCCGGCATCGTAAACCGGGATATAGGCATCATCATTAACAATACCTAAAATTAAACAGGCGCCTTTACCCAGCGTAAGCGTGTTGCTGCCCGCCTTAAACGAATAGGTATGCACATTAACCGGTGGCAAACCTTCTACCTGTATGGCATTGGCAATCTTTATATCTGCCTGGCCGTAATCATTGGCACTGGCATCTGTTTCCAGTTGTGGTTCCGGCAGGTATTTAGGGTCTTTCTCATTAAAAAAGCCCACCAGCACCTTAACAGGTTTGGCGTTGGTAAAACTTAATTCCGTTCCGTTTTTTAGCTGATCTTCCTTAATTAATTTTAAAGACTGCAGGTTTACCAGCTCAGGGGCTGCATTTTTAACTACTGCAGCAGTATCGGCAAATACCTGCTCACCGTTACTCAATTTGTAAAAGGCGGTACCCTTTGTTTTAATAACTGCCTGCGCGTTGGTCAGGCTTACCTTATCAGCTTTTTTTGCCGTTACCTGCGGCGATTTCAACGAGTCGATGTTATGTTTAAAATTATCCAGTTCTTTTTGGTAAACAGGCAGCAGCTCTACCCAGGTTTTCATTTTGGCATCATTACCACCAACGGGAATTTTACGCTGCTTGGTTTGCATACTATTGGCATACAGGTAAGTATCTTTGGTAAGATTAACCAGCTGCTTAAAATAATCCAGACTGGTTTGCAATTCCGGCAAGGCTTTTTCCAGGTCGGCAATGTTATCCGAATATTTGTACCGAAGCACCCATAATGCTGCTTTTGCTTTATAAGCATAGCTGTTTGCTAAAGCATTATAGCAATAAATGTCATTTTTAAACCTGTTAAATTCAGTTTTATCTTTTTTTATCTGTGCCGATGCCCGATCAATAGCCTCAACAGCTTTACGGCCCTGCACTATTACACTATCAATTACTTTAACAGGCGTTTCGCCGATGTGGCGCTGGTGTTTCCATTCCTTTTCGGCATACTCACTCATCATTTCGCCAACCGGCCCTTCAGAGTTATAAAGTAATGTGAACAAACCATATTTTTCGGGATTAACCAGTTGGCTCATCAACATGCCTAATGTCATAGTTTGCCGGTTGCCGTCGGTAATACCAAAGCGCCTGAGCAGTTCCGGGGCTATCTCGCCCGATTGCTCGTACGCTGCTAAAATATCCTCGCCATGGGTTTCATTACAGCCATACTTGGCGGCCAGCTGCTTAGCCCAATAATTTATCTCGTCTCCCCTGCTGCGATGGCTATCCCAGGCATAGCGTGCCCATGCCTTGTACCAAATCCAATCGCGATCCAGTTGTAATAACCGTTCTCCACCTGTATTATCGGCTGTATAAGGCCAGTCCCAGTAAGATGCCTGTGGGTATATGTGTAAGCCATTTGCCCCGTAAATATTGTGCATGGCCAGCACGCATTTTTGTATAAAATCCGGCGAACCATAGCGAAAAGGTTCCAGGTTGGCCATTATGTGCACATTCTCTATCTGCACGGTACCAATGCGGCTTAGTGTACGGTGCAAATCGGCCCATGGGCCATGCGGCTCGTAGGTGGTAAGCGCCTCGCCATTATACTTAGCCATGGTATACAGGTTTTTATATAATGGCTTGGCGTATTTCATCACCGATGGCGCATCGCTATCATGCGCACGCAATACAATGGGCGGTTCATCAGTGCGACCCAATGCTTTCAAGCCATCCTGTACGCCTGGAATAATGGTTTTGGTGAACCAGTCTATATCATCCTGCCCTACCCCTTCCATTGCTTCGCCAAGGGTGATTAACAAACCTACATTCGGGTATTTTTGTACGAAGGCCGCTATTGATTTACGGGAATAATCGGCAATTACGGGTACTATATGGCGGTTCCTGTCCTGTGTTTTGAGGTTATTTTTTTCGGCAAAGGGTTTAGATACGATGATGTTATAAAAGCCCTGGATCAGCCAGATGCCGCGTTTATCGGCCTCGCTTGCCAGGAAACGATAGATCTCCTCATTCTTTTTAAAGGTGGCGTCGTCCACCTCAACAGCATAAGGATATTCCTTTACTTTAACTAAAGAGGCAAAGGGATGACCATTCCACAGGTATAAAGAGTTCATCCTGTTTTCGGCCAAAGAATCCAGGTACCGCAGCCAAAGTGCTTTATCATAAAACCAGGGAAAATTTTCGGGCGTATAAGGATATTCATAAGTACCGCGACCGGGCAATAATGCAGGTTTTTGAACACCAACGCAAGCGCCGCGTAAAACCATTTCGGGTTGATCGGTTATTGCCAGTTTAAGAGGTAAAGCATGCGCGCTTTTTATCCTGTCGGCCAACTCCAGGCAACCATATAAAGTACCGGAATTATCCGCGCCTGCTATGATGGCCGTATTACTGGTGCTATTAATTATAAATCCTTCTTTGCCGGGGAATTTCAGAATATCAGCATGTTGCTTTATCAATGCTCTTTTAATAACAGGATCCTGTAAAAGACCAACAAAAATGGCGTTACCGGCCACCGCTTTAGTATTTTGCTGTGTGGTAACTATATAACCGGCCTGTTGCAAGGCTGACTTTAGTTTTTGAGCTCCATAATCTAATCGTTCGTGATGTTTTGCGGGCAGCACGATGGTTATTTTTTTGCCGGGGCCCTGGGCCTTCAATGAGGAATGAAAACAGCTGAATATCAATATCAGAAGCGCAGCGTAACTATGGGTTATTCTCATTTTCATGTTTTTACATCATTTGCTACAAAGCCATTTCAGGGGGACAGACTTGGTATAGCAGGTATGTTAAGATGGTATTAAGGTTGAACTTAATTGGTTGTATAACATTCAAAAATATCAGTATACTATGGTAGTTTCATCTGATATTTTTCCCAGCTACTGTACGATATTACCATCATTGGAATTTTTGCAATCCAGAAAAGAAGAACGTATGCTACAAATTAAACAGGCATCCTTACCAATACACGCTTAAGCTGTGTGCTATGCATAATTATTTTGCCATCGGCATAAATTATAAAACCTTTGCCTTTATGATATTTGGTGCCGGTTTTATCCCATAGGATACTGATATGATGACCATGGTAAAGCACATTATCCAATGCAAACCATTTCCATTGATTTTTAGGGATAAGCGGAAAAATCTCCAGCATATTATCGGCACGAGGCTTTAAGCCAACCAGATCATTGATCACCAGGTCGCAAAAACCGGAGTGGTTATAATAGCTGCTGCGCGGGTTATCGCCTTTAAGCCAATAGCCTGTTTTTTCGTCCTGGTACTCACCAAGATACGGCACTCCCCGCTTTATGTGTGATAAGGCATATTTATGCAGTTCGTTATAGAAAATAGCCGGGGTCATGCTGCCTTTGTTTTGATAATTGGTAAGTAAATTTGCCAGTCCTTTTAGGGTTTGGGTAGTAGCAAATGGCCAAACTGCCCCGTCCCACTCACAGCCATGCCCTGTACCATGTGTGCGGAACTGTGGGTGACGTCTTTCGGCCGTGGTGATACCCCATGGTGCATTAAAACCTTTATCATCAGTTAACTGATCCCATTGTTTGGCAAAAGTAGGTTTATCATCGGGCAGCTTAAAATACCAGGGGATAAATCCCAATTCCTCACGGGCGCCGGCAAAGCTCCCATCGGGTCTGCGTGCCTCAAAAAATGAAGCAGAATCGTTCCATAAACTATCCTGTACCAGTTTTTTTAGTTCGATAGCTTTTTGGCTGTACTTCCCCTTCAACGAATCGATGCCAAGCAGTGATGCCATTTTTGATAGCGCCACAGCGTTACCATACATATAACTATTAATGGTAGGTCTCTTATTCTTTACTTTTCGTGAGCCACTAATGGATTCTTCCATGGCGTCCCGTACATCAAACTGCCAGAACAGTTTCGAGGGTAGTTGCTTTTCGGTTTCCCATTGGTTGTAATCGGTATTTAAAGCAGGCATTACCTGCGCTACAAAATTTTTATTGAGGTTAACCAGGTAATAGTTATAAACGGCATCATCAATCCAGCTGCTAAAGGCGTGCAAATGAGGCTTCTTTTGCTTTGGATCAACATAGAGCCAGAATTTGATATAGTCGTTTATATATTGAGGGTCATGCAGCCAGCGGCCCTCGTAAACCTGGTGACCAAGCGCACTGCTCGAGCTGTTGTAAACGCCCGTAAAACTTACCGGTGTTATAAATTCTGTAAAAATAAAACCATCCGGTGTTTGTTTCAGGTGTTTACGGAACGTCCACCAGCGATAATAATATATTTTTTGTATGGCCGAATCGGGGCATTCAAAAAGTGGTATGTTTTTGGCCATCCAATCATAAGCACCATCATTGGTTACATAGTTCTTTACCGTTTCGGTATCTATCGCATTAAAGTAGCTTACATAGGTTTTTAGCTTATCAAAGCTTAACAGTGGTTTTTGCTGCGCGTAAACACCACCTGACGCAAAAACAAGCACAGTTGTTAAAAAACGGAATATGATAGTTCTACTGGTCATATTTATACTTCAACCATAGCTTTAATTACCCCATTGGCAGGGTTTAGCCAGCTTTCAAACTGATCTTTCACTTCATCAAATGTTACCCTGTGGGTAATATAAGTTTGGGGATTAACCAACCCGTTTTTCATGGATAAGATCACATGCTCAAAATCCTGCCGGGTAGCATTGCGGCTGCTCATCAGGGTGGCTTCACGTTTATGAAACTCCGGGTGACTAACCACAATATCGCCCCGCTGCAAACCTACAAGCACATACCTTGCTCCGTGCGCCATGTATTGAAAAGCGCCATTTATAGCGTTTTGATTACCTGTTGCATCAATTACTACGGTAGGCATATCGCCGTTGGTTATTTCTTTTAACCGTTCCAGGATATCTTCGTCCTTTACGTTAATGGTGTGACCAATCTTCAGGTTATCCCTGCAAAAAGCCAAACGCTGGGCGTTCACATCGGCTGCTATAACTATTCCACCGGCTATGCGTGCAAACTCCATAATACCCAAACCAATTGGCCCCGCACCAATAACCAACACTAATTCTCCTGGCTGTACACCTGCCCGCCGTACGCCATGCGCACCTATGGCCAATGGTTCAACCAATGCCAGTTCATCAAAACTAAGTCCCTCGCCGTGCACCAGTAAATGTGAGGGCACCTGCAGGTATTCGGCCATGCCACCATCCGTGTGCACGCCGCAAACCTGTATGTTAACACAGCAATTGGGCTTAGCCGATCTGCAGGCAATACAGAGGCCGCAATTAAAATATGGTATAAATGTTACAGCCTCTCCTTTTTCAAACCCATCCGCATCGCCGGCATCAAGCAGCTCGGCTGCCAGTTCATGCCCCAATATGCGGGGATAGCTAAAAAATGGCTGTGTACCTTCAAACGCGTGCAGATCCGTGCCGCAGATGCCAATACGTTTTATTTTGAGCAGGGCATAGCCGGGTTTAAGCGCCGGAACATCAGCGGTGCCATACTCCAGTTCGCCGGGGGTAATACAGGTAAGTACCTTCATTATGCTATTTATTTGAGAGTCAAGAATCAAGAATCAAGACAGCTTCAAAAGAGTCAAAAAATAAAGATTTTTTCAAGCCTATACCGTATTGAGTCCGGCATATAGCTTGCTGTTGCTTTTTTTTCTTGATTCTTGACTCTCGATTCTTGACTCTATTAATTGACTCTAATATATCTACAGGGATACGCCTCTTTTCCATGGGATAAAATCATCCTGGCCATGCCTTACAGCGCTTACTTCAATTTCGCCGCCTGCTACTTTAATTACGTAGTCCAGGATCCTTTCACCAGCCTGTTCAATTGTTTCATCGCCTTCTACTATGGTACCTGTATTAATGTCGATGATATCGCTCATCCGGTTAAACAAAGTGGTGTTTGTGGCAATCTTAACAACCGGCGCTATCGGGTTGCCGGTTGGCGTACCCAAGCCGGTTGTAAACAAAACTATATTAGCTCCCGAACCAACCTCGGCTGTGGTTGATTCCACATCGTTACCGGGTGTACACAGCAAATTCAAACCTGGTTTGGTAACTTTTTCAGGGTAATCAAGCACATCTGCCACCGGTGATGTACCGCCTTTTTTTGCAGCTCCGGCAGATTTGATGGCATCGGTTATTAAACCATCTTTTATATTGCCCGGCGATGGATTCATATAAAAACCAGAGCCTGCTTCTTCGGCACGCTGGCTATAGCTACTTACCAGGCTGGCAAAACGCTCGGCTTTATTTTTATCCAAACAACGGTCAATCAGGTTCTGTTCAACACCGCAAAGCTCCGGAAACTCGGACAAGATAACCGAACCGCCAAGCGCCACCAGCAGATCGGACGTGTAACCGATAGCAGGGTTTGCCGAAATCCCCGAAAAACCATCAGAGCCCCCGCATTCCAGTCCTATAACAAGCTTGCTTAATGGCGCCGGCTTGCGTACGTACGTATTGGCCTGCATTAACCCGGCCAGGGTTTGCCTTATAGCCAGCTCCATCAGGTCGGCTTCTTTCCCGGTTTTTTGCTGATCCAATATGTATAAAGGCTTATTGAAATTGGATGAGCGTTTATTAATCTCTTCCTGCAGAATCCGTACCTCGGCATTCTGGCATCCCAGGCTTAATACAGTAGCGCCCGCTACATTAGGATGAGTAATATAACCGGCCAGTAAACCGCACAAAGTAGTTGAGTCCTGGCGTGTACCTCCGCAGCCGCCGGTATGCGATAAAAATTTAATACCATCAACATTAGGAAATATTTTATTACCGGTTACCTGGGCTGTATCGCCATCAATTTCGGTATACAATACTTCATTGATTTCTCCGCCGGCTTTAATCATGCCTATCAGTTGCTGCGCTTTTATTTCATATGTTTTTTTACGCCCATAGCCCAAAGGCTTTACCAGCGCTTCCTGCAATACCTCAATATTGCGGTTTTCGCAAAATACCATCGGAACCACCAGCCAGTAATTGGCTGTACCCACGCTACCATCCTCCCGGTGATAGCCGTTAAATGTCTGGCTTTGCCATTTACTTACATCCGGTTTATGCCAATCGGTATGGCTGCTGCCGGTTAAAAAACTGTTGGCCGCATGCACTACATTGCCGGTAGATAACAAACCGCCAACCGGGATAGGGCTTTGCGCTTTGCCTACTAAAACCCCGTACATAATGATCTCGCCACCCTGGGGAATATCGGCAATTGCAAACTTATGCTTGGCTGGTATAAATTCAAGCACTTTATAACTATTCCCCTTATATTCAACCTCTTCGCCTGGCTGTAAATCGGCCAGTGCTACCAGTACATTATCGGCAGGATGTACTTTTATAATTCGTTGTTTCATCGTTTTAATTTTTTAATAGTGCAGCAATCTGTTTATCCTTTATTCACCTGGTTAAATTGCTCAATCACAGCTGCTGTAAAACCTGGTAAAATGTCCAGGTCGGCATCCCACAAGTCTTTATCTTTTAATATGTTTTGAATTACAGCATCGCTATCCGCATTTTCCCAAACCTTTGCAAAATATGCGGCCTGGCTATCTGTAACTTTATATTCCCCGTTGTTGATGGTACCGGTATATTGCCCCTCATCCCCTTCTTTAACGCGCATAAAACGGATAAAGGCAGCAAAGCCCATTGCCATACATGCAGGTACTGTATTGCTTAATTTATAATAGTTTAATAATAACGGAATAACACGCATTTTGATTTTAGTAGCATATTGCACCGAGATACTTAACCACTCATGCCTGATATACGGATTGCGAAACCTATCCAGCACCTTGTTTGCAAAATCAGCAGCTACAACATCATCAATTTTATACGGAATGGCAGGCCTGATCTCTTCAAACACCAGCTGCGTAATAAACTTTGTAAACCGCTCATCATCCATTGCCTCTTTAACCGTTTTAAATCCCGATAAATAAGCAAAAGCACAGCACAATGTGTGTGTACCGTTTAGCAACCTTAACTTTAATTCCCTGAACAATTCAATATCAGGTGTTATTACCACACCCTCATCCGCCTGTGCAAATGATAATACGTCTTTTATTTTATCGTCTCCCTCAATAGCCCATAAACTATAGGTTTCGGCCATAATTGAAAGGTTATCCGTATAGCCATTCCTGGTATCTAATTCCTCATTCGATGCAGCATCCGGGCGACCAGGTACAATCCTGTCAACTAATGAATTACAGAAACTACTGCTATTTTCCAGCCAATCCATAAATGCTGGCTCCAGCTTATTTAAATGAGCCAACTCCAATACAATGGCTTCCAGTTTTTTACCGTTATCAACAATAAGTTCGGTTGGGATAATTACCAGGCCGCTATCCGCACTGCCGTTAAAGGCCATGTAACGTTCATATAAAACAGCTAATAATTTGCCGGGAAATGAAGCCGGCGGGTGTTTACGCACATCTTCCTTTACCAACTTAATACCCACTTCGGTGGTGTTAGATATAATCACTTTCAACTTTGGGTTTCTGGCAACCTCCAAAATGTCATCCCAGGCATTTGCAGCAGAAAGCACCCTGCTTATTGCCGAAGAAATTAACTGCTCGCTCACCTCCTTACCATTTACAATCCCTTTTGAATAAATGGTATACAAATTATCCTGCTTATCAAAATCATCAACCGTACCGGTATCTGTTGATTTTATAACAACTACCCTGCCGTTAAAAATTCCGCTACGGTTGGCTTTGTCAATAAAATAATCGGGAAGGCCCCTTAAAAGCACTCCTGTGCCAAATTGCAATACCTTTTCGGGCAGCTCAAATAGTTGTTCACCAGGCAATTGGGTTTCTGCAACGTTTATTCTTTTAAGGTTATACTTTGATAAGATCATGTTTTGTTTGATTGGGGTATTTATGATTATTTATGTTTTGATAAAATCTGATCGGCCACCCAACGTACCAGGTCGTTTGCGGCATTAATGTTTTCAAATTGCGGAGGCAGCTTACGGCCATCTACATATTCGTTGTAAAACCAGGGGTCGCCTACGGCAAACACGGCTCCTTTGCCATATTTAGCGGTGGCAACTATTACGTCATTTTTATTTATAAGTCGGGCTATAGCCGGGGCACTAATGTTTAATGTGCTAAGCTCTTTAATGTATACCTTTTTGGCTGTTTTAAATATCTTATTATCGGCAGGTATGTTTATTGCCCCCTGTTCAAACTCACGACCGACTACATGGTTAATGCTGTTTTTATTAAAACTGATACCAAACTTTGCCATCAGCTTATTAAGGTGCGTAAACTCGGCGTTACCCGTATCATTATTTAGTACCAGTAAAACGCCGCCATTTTTAACCCAATCGCTTATGGCTTTAATGTGCGGTTCAAGTATATATTTTGCCTGGGGGTTTTCCTTGGGGATATCGGGGTCAACAATGATATAAACAGCCGTATTTTTTAGGTTTGCGGCGGTGGGCTCCTCATTTAAAGTTTGTGTACGGAAACCATAGTTATTAAACACCTGCCCAAAAAACGAAATGCCATTGTTATCCCACTCTTCCCATTTATAATGAAACGATGCAGTTTTGCCGTTAATATCCTGCCGGTGCTCGTCATTAAAATAACTATCCAGCAAAGCTATTTTGCCTTTGCCTGCAGCCAAGGTTTTTAACTTTTCCATTTCAACACTGGCCAGCATAAAAACGCCAACACCCTTAGTTTCATTGGTGACGGTTTTTACACCGGTATAATATTCATAGCTGCCATCACGGTATGGTTCGCCGCCCACGCCAACAGCGCCGCAGGTTCCCTTTATATTAACCTGCCCGGCTGTATCGGTTTCAATAAACTGTTTTATAATACCTTCATATGCTTTTTGTGCAGGTTGCAGGTATTTTTTTGGCAAATAGCCTTCCCGTACACTTTTGGCCAGTGCATATACAAACATGCAGGAGGCGGATGCTTCCAGATAATTACCTTTTTGAGCGCCTTTATCCAGCACCTGGTACCATACCCCTGTTTGTTTATCCTGGTAATTAGTTATTGCAACAGCCAATCGGTTTAAAATAGCCAGCAACTGCGCGCGTTTTGGATGATTTAACGGCATCTGGTCGAGCACATCAACCAGGCCCATAATATACCAGCCATCGGCCCTGGCCCATAAACACGCAGACAGACCCGTTTGCGGGTTAGCCCAGCGTTCTTTTTTGCTTTGATCCCAGGCATGGTACAGCAGCCCGGTTTTAGGATCGCGGGCGTTTTTTTCCATCAGGATGAACTGGCTGGTTATATCATCAAAATCATTTTCCTGGTGAAACTCCGTAGCATATTCTGCATAAAAAGGTTCGGCCATATACAGGCCATCCAGCCACATCTGGTTTGGGTACCGTTTTTTATGCCAGAAACCTCCGTCGGGTACACGGGGTTGCTTGTCTATCTGTTTACGCAACAGAGTGGCCGCCTTGTAATACTTTGGGCTATTTAAAACCCGGTAAAGCATAATGAGGCTGCGGCCCATTAAAATATTATCAAGGTTAAAATCCTCCGCTTTATACGTACGGATAGTGCCATCAGCGGTAACATACCTATCGGCTGCATGTTGTATATAGTTAAAATATTCGCCGTTGGCACTTTGCTGCCAAACGCTTTGCATGCCCTGCAAAACTATGCCCTGATCGTACGACCAATTACCACCGGGCAACGAATCTTTCCAGATATGCATAACTGTGGCAGCCATGCGCTGAGACCAGGGCTGCTCCTGTGCCCGAAGCAATAATCCTTGCAGGATAATGGTAAATAACAAAAATATCTTCTTCATTTTTAAGGTTATTTTATGGTTGAAACATCCCAGTTATCATTACCGGCCAGGATATTTTTTACGGTATATTTTTTAAAATCAACAGCACCCAACTGGTGCGACCACGGTACACGTCCTTTTGCCTCTGCACCTTTACCTTTTGACTGGTATTCGGCAAAAAACGCGGTTTTCTCATTTTCCGGATTGCGCCAGTTGTCCCAACCTTCCTTGAGTATATGGTTGCCCATATTTGTATTAATGTAAACAGTTTTACCGTAGGGGCGCCACGGGCGGCCCAGGTAAACTTTTGTAACGCTCGTATCCGCAGGTGTAAGGGTGCAATCAAAAAACACAAAGCCAAATTGCTGACGCGGGGTTGTTGCAGGAGCTGTAATGAATGAGTTTTTAAGGCTGTTGATAATGCAATGCTGAAATACTACTGTGGCTTCGCCAAAAATAAAATCGGTTGTACCTTCAATATAGCAATCTTTATAAAACTGGCGGCTGCCTTCTGTAGCTGCATAAAGGGTATCCTGGTTGCCCAGCAAACGGCAGTTGATCACCGCACACCTGTCGCCTTCAATGTGTAAGGCTACGGCCTGGCCAACCTGCCCTGCGGCATTGGTTATGGTAAGGTTTTCGGCAATAAAATCATTACCCTGCACTAAAACTGTGTATGATGTATAAGTGGTAAAGTTATCCTTACCAAAGGCGTCCTTACCTTGCGGATTTGCCTTTCCCGAGAAATCGCTATTGGTGATTATGGTATGCTCTTTATCCTCGCCAATTAAAGAGATCCTGGCTTTCCAGGATGGGATAACCAGTTTTTCATGATACACCCCTTTTTTTATAAAGATAGAAACCTGTTGCTGCGACAGGTCGCGCACAGCGTTTACAGCCTCCTGTATAGTTTTAAAGTCACCGCTGCCATCCTGCGCCACTGTAAAATGATTGGGATAGGTAACAGCCTGTGCCAGCAAGATTGCAGGCATCACCAGGCTCAATATCAGCAGGTATAACTTCCGCATTATTTTGCTGTTATAAGTGAACTACTTTGAGCACCAGGGCCAAACTCAGCTTTATTTTTAGCCTTTGAGGCATCGGTATTTAACAGCTGTACCTGCGCCGATTTTTTGCCTGCTATTTTAAGCAGTAATTGCGCCTGGTTATATGTTATGCCGCTAAGAATTATGCTGCTGCCATTTTTAATATTAATAAGCGGACTGGTGTTTTTACTATCCAGGTGCACATTTTTAAGGCTGATGTTTTGCGCTTCAATAATATCAATACCATCGCTTGTTTTGAATATGCTGTTTTCAATATGGATGCCTTTAATGCTCATTTCGGGCAGGCCTCGTATCATAATGGCATTTTCGGCTCCGTTGCAGGCTACATTGTTCACATAAAAATTGCGGAACGCGGGTGTAGCTGCTGTTACCGGGAAATTTGACTGGTCGTTAACCTCATCTGATTCTCCGGGTGATTTTCCACCGTAATACATATCAAAAAGTATAGCCTCATGAAGTATATCTTTCATGCTGATGTTTTTGATGAAAATATTTTCGACCACCCCACCCCGGCCGCGGGTAGTTTTAAACCTGAGGCCAATATCGGTACCAATAAACGTACAATCGGACACGAAAATATTGCGTGCCCCGCCCGACATTTCACTACCAATTACAAAACCACCATGCGCGCGGTAAACAACATTGTTTCTTACAATAACATTTTCCGTTGGTTTGCCTCTCTTACGGCCCTCTTCATCACGGCCGGATTTGATACAAATACCATCGTCGCCGGCATCAAATGTGCTGCCTTCTATCAGCACATTTTTACATGACTCCACATCAATCCCGTCACCGTTCTGCGCGTTCCACACATTTCTCACGCGTACATTTTGCACGGTAAGGTGTTCGCACAACAAAGTATGAATATCCCATGCCGGTGAATTTTGAAGTGTAACCCCTTGCAGCAATATATTTCTACAATTAGTAAGCACCAGCATATTCGGTCTAAAAAAATCCTTCAATGATTCATTATCCTTGATGGTTTTACCTTGTCCAAGTACACCGGCCCCGGGTGTTTTAGCACCAATCATAAAACTTTCAGATGGATACCATGATTTGCCGTTTTCGCTTACGACACCGCCGCTGGCCACCAGCTTTTTCCACTCGTTTTCGGTAAGCCTGTCTTTGCCGATGGCACGCCAAACCTCGCCATGCCCGTCGATAATGCCATCGCCCGTAATGGCTATATTCTGCAGGTTGGTACCCGATATGGGCGACTCGTTACGCACAGCGGCATGCCCTTCATAATTACCTTCAATTAATTTATACTGAGTTTTATCATCTGTAAACTGTAACAACGCCGCCCTGCTAACATGTAAGTTTACGTTACTTTGCAATACCAGGGGGCCGGTAAGCCATAAACCCTGCGGGATAAGCACTACCCCACCTCCTTTTGCACTGCAGGCCGCAATTGCTTTATTAATATTTGCTGTATTTAGCGTGATGCCATCGGGCTTTGCGCCGTATTTTAAAATATTAATGGTATCCTTTTTAAATACCGGCATATTTACATGTGGCAAATGTTGCCACGAATACGGCGGTCCCTGTGCAAATGCAGTCAGTAAACCTGCTGCAAACAGGGCTGCAATACTAAATGATACTTTTATTAACGACATGCTTTGTATAGGTAAGATTTTTAACGCCTTATAATTGGTGACGAATTTATCCAGGGCTTCTATTTGACAGCGTCCATCTTAAATTCCTAAACAAGATTAACGGCTCTTAACTACAAAAAAAAGGATTTAACCAACTAAAACCACGCAATCGTTCCCAGTAACGTTTGCGGAGTTTTAACAGTTGCGGGTAAACACGATAAAATCCCGGTTTTTACAATAACTTAGCCGTAAAATAATTTCTTAATATTTGAAAACGTTTGATCTTACCGTAATTTGCAGGATCAGGAAACCAAATTATGTTTGAATCTTATACCATTAAGGACATAGCAAAAGCTTTGGGTGTATCAACATCTACTGTATCAAGGGCGTTAAAGGGCAGTTATGAAATTGGCGCCGAAACTAAAAAGCTTGTCCAGGAGTATGCAGAAAAGGTAAATTACCGCCCAAACCCTATAGCGTTAAGTCTTAAAGACCAAAAAAGCCATTCAATAGGCGTTGTAGTATGCGAGGTAGCTAATGATTATTTCTCGCAGGCCATCAATGGCATCGAGTCAATTGCCTATAATCTTGGTTACCACGTTATTATTACGCAAACGCACGAATCGTTTGACCGGGAAACGGTTAACGTGCAGCACTTGCTTTCAAGGCATGTTGACGGATTACTGGTTTCCCTATCAGCCCAAACAACCGATACCTCACAATACAAATATTTACACGAGAAAGGGTTTCCAATTGTATTTTTTGACAGAATAGCCGCAGATATTAACACGCATAGGGTAGTTGCTGATAATTTTAAGGGTGCATTTGATGCTACAGAGCTTTTGATAAAATCCGGATTTAAAAAAATAGCGCACCTAACCAATTCAAATAACTTATCGATAACAGTTGAAAGATTCAACGGCTTTAACGCAGCATTGGATAAGCACGGCATCGGATTTAAACCTGGTTATTTAAAAAATTGCGAGCATGGCGGGATGATCTATGACGAAATTGAATTTGCCGTGAAAGCTTTGTTAGCTATGGACGACCGGCCCGAAGCTATTTTTATCGGCAGTGACAGGTTGACCATTAATTGCATGTCAATTTTAAAAAAACTGGGGGTAAAAGTACCCGACGATTTGGCTTTGGCTGGTTTTACCAATTCGGATGTTGTTGATTTATTTGATCCACCACTTACCGTAGTCCGCCAGCCTGCATTCCAGATAGGACAAAAAGCAACCGAACTACTGATAAAAACCATTGAAAGCAAATGGCCCGTTGAAGAATTCACGACCGAACGGGTGGATACGCAGTTAATTGAAAGATTATCGTCACAAAAATTAAAATAAAAGGAAGCATTTCTTTTAAAGCCGGTTAACAACCGTTAAGCTTTAATATAATATAAGGAAAGTGTTTAATCGCAAAAGGCCCCGGGTTATCCGGGGCTTTCGCAATTAATGTTTAATTAAAGATTATTTTTGTTTAAACTGAACACGACGGTTTAATACACGTCCTTCTTCGGTTGAGTTATCAGCAATTGGCATAGTTTCGCCGTAGCCTTTAATTTTTACTTTCTTGGCATCAACACCTGAGTTAACTAAGTAAGTTTTTACTGAGTTAGCACGATCTTTCGATAACGAGATGTTATGCGCGGCAGTACCTTCAGACGAAGCAAAGCCATCAACTTCTACCTTTTTGCCGGTAGAACGCAGATCAGCAGAGGTTGCATCTAATACAGGGTAAGATGAAGTGCGCAATACCGAGCTGTCAAATTCAAACTGGATGTTTGAGTAAGCGGTGGCAGGCGCCTGAGCTGCTAATGCAGATGAATCAGGTTTAGGGAATACGATAACGCAACCAGAACCGTCAACTACGCTGCCTGCAGCAGTACCTGGGCATTTATCAAACTGATCGGCAACACCGTCACCGTCCGAATCTTTTTTCAGGTCGGTAACCGCAGTTTCAACATTGGTTACACGGCCTTTTAAAGCTTCAACTTCCTGGCGTAATGCAGCATCGTACAATTCATCATACATTTGAGCAACCGGGTTAACCCATGTCAGGTTCTGTTTTGTT